>Ga0105103_10002187_pt1 | contig 10254 bp, 7 predicted proteins | sample PPLLaktember2015_2_FD_79107 | JGI IMG/M metagenome (GOLD analysis project Ga0105103, IMG submission 79107) | Freshwater sediment microbial communities from Prairie Pothole Lake near Jamestown, North Dakota, USA - PPLs Lake P7 Core (6) Depth... | ecosystem: Environmental > Aquatic > Freshwater >...
ACCCGTGAATTAGAAGCATTGCAGGAGGAGACCGAGGCACTGCAGCGTTCTCTGCTGGCTAAAGAGCGGATGCTCATGGAAAAGGAGTCGGAGTTGGATTCTCTGCAGCAGGCGTTGGAAGAGAAAGAAATTGAACTTCAACAGCGCGAGGCAGCAGCAAAAAATATGCGACGAACCGGTCTTTGGACTTTGATTATCGGCGTCATCCTCATATTCGCCGCGTTGAGGAGAATGCTGCATTCCAAGCCGAGCAAAACAACTGCGGCAACAGCAAAACCAAAAACAATATCTCCCACTGATGAGGCGAAAAAAACTCCTTAAAAAGCCTGCTCACTCAACAGTTCACCGACCATTTTTAAAGTGAGTTTCAGCTTTTCTGCATGGTGATGTCCTTCAATCACAGTCTGAATCGCACGCAATGGTATAATTTGATACTTTAGACACCAAAATAGCAGCGAAGCAAAAGCCGATCCCTTTGCGCCCGCCAAACGTCGCAATGGAAGACGGATTTCATTCCCCGTCCTGGAGAATGTCAATGATTCTTCTCTGATGACCAACGTCTTTTCCGAAATCAGTCCGATGACCTTGTCCATGCCATCCTGAGAAGTGATCAATGCTACATCCGGATTAAAAATATTCTGAAAGTGGATTGGGGTAGTTGAAAGCGTCAAATAGGCAATCGAAAAACCGGCGGCAACAGTCACGGGGTATTCCCCCTTTTTGGCCACATGCAATCCGCATCGCAACGCCGCTGACCCCACCAACTGAGCGGCTGTCTGAACACCTTCCCCCGCAGAGCCGGCGATCACCACCTCGACCGTACCAGTCAGTTCACTCTCTTCAGTTTTTTCCATTTCTTCCAGCGAATCCAATAAAGAGCAAGTTTGCCGACGCTTACTACGAAAAGCAGGTCGATCAGCTTTCAATACTCGTATTGGTTTGTGTTCGAGACCGTGCAGTTCACGAACTTTGCGAATCCCATGCGAAGGACAATTTTCGATAATCTCCACCAAAGCAAATCCATTGACCGCAATCGCCTCGGCCAGACCTGATTCAATGTCATCGTCGATGTACATACGACGAATGTAGGCGGCACCGGCAAGCTCGACCAATCCGCAGACATCCATCGGTGGAACGGCATCGCTATAGTCGTCATCGATATCCGTTGAACAGCAGGGTGATAAGCCGCTTTTTTGGCCACCGGTCATACCGTAGACCAGATTATTGTGCAAAATAACAGTCATCTCGACATTGTAGCGGGCGGCCATGATCAGGTGCTGCAGACCTATGGTTGCACCTCCATCGCCCAGCACAACGATCACCTTTTTATCGCTGGTTTGCATACCCATCACCACCCCCTGAGCTAGTGAGACGGATCGACCATGCAGGCCATGAATAGTATGACAATTCAAAAGGCCGTCGATGAGACCACAGCAACCAATATCGCTGACCACGATGACATCGAGCGGATGATATCCGATAGATTCAACAGCCCAAGCAAGTGCCTTGGCGATGACGGTGTGGCCGCAGCCGGGACAGTAAGGAAACGATGCTGTTGCTAGCAGGGATTGAGACATGACACCACCTTTGCGCAAATTTCATCCGGCGCAATCATTCTGCCGATTCTGCCGATACTGTGCACATGAGGCAGCTTACGACTTCCGAATATGATCTGTTTCAATGTGCCGGTAATGTTTTCTTCGATCACGAAAACATGACTATACCGATCCATCATCTCGAGTACAGACCATGGAATCGGCAGCATGGTTTTCATGGTGAGTCGATCCACATAAATCTTTCGATCGCGTAAATCCTCGACAGCTTTTCGGACAGCGCCATGGGAAATACCAAAGGTCACTAACAATGTCCGAGATCGTTCATCAACATCATGATCAAAACACGCGTATTCGTTCATACGCATCACAATTTTATCCCGCAATCTCTCGGTGTTTTTCATGGCTTCGGGCGTCGAATTCCGGATGAGTCCGCTGGAATCGTGCGTGGATGCATTCAATCTTACCGGATAATGCGGATTGCCCACTGGTGCGAAAGGCGGCGTCAGATCGGGAGTGAAGGGATAAGAGTTTAGTGACGCATGAATTTGCGGAGAATGCTCAGTCGTTTCAAATATCGGCAAAGTCGACCTGCTGAGGCTGCGCTCAGTCATCATCATTTCTTTTGAAGTCAGCAAGACAACAGGGGTGCGCAAACGAATTGCGGCTTCTACCGCCAGCCGCCCAAGCTCCCAACAATCCTGAAAATCGGCCGGGCAAAAGACCGGCAATGGATAACCGCCGGAAATCGCACCCTGCAGCAACAGGAGATCTCCTTGAGAGCCGACTGTTGCCGAACCGGTGCTGGGGCCCAGCCGCTGCACCAGAATAATGATCATCGAAAGTTCCATCATGAATGCCATATTCAGAGATTCCAGCATGAGCGCAAATCCTGGAAAAGAAGTGGCTGTCACCGGCAATTTCCCAACAGCCGAATAACCGCAGCACCACTGCAGCGCAGAAATTTCATCCGGCGCCGGAAAAAACTCGGGAAATCTTTGCTGCCCGTACCCATAAAGTAGATTGGCCGGTGTAATTGGATAACCAATAAAAACATCGCCGCCGGCCATAGCCAGCGATTCTATGAGCACGCGCGAACCATCCGTCAACAGGACTTGTTGATTCCTCATCATTAATCCTCCAAATTGCCATATTGAATATATAAAGTCATGAGAAAGATTACCAATGATTTCTGCGATCCGGATATCACCGAAATTGAATGAACCGATCCGGTAAAAAATTAAAAATTTGCTTGCACGAATAGAATAATTAATTATATTAAGCCATGAAATCGTTCTTTTTACCATGAGGTGTCATCATGAAATCCACAACCATTTCGCCGCTTCTCCTCATGCTTACCATTCTGATGACGACAAGCATTCAATCCGGAGTCGAGGATCGGGGGAAATATCCCTATGATTCATTCGAAAAACCACAGGTCTGTCAAAGCTGCCATACGGACATCTATATGCAATGGACGCAGTCGATGATGTCGCAGGCATACACTCATCATTGGGATGAAATTGAATACTTTGATCTGGCGGTCGCTCATGCGCAAAAGGTACCGTCCTTGAAAGAACCAGTGGACGGTTGTAACGGTTGTCATGCGCCGCTGGCCTTTCTTGCAGGTGATCTTACGCCGCCGCCTCCCGCCGCCGGCTCACGAGCCAACGAAAGTGTGAGCTGCGACCTTTGCCATACCATCAGCGCAATTCAGACTGTGGATCAAACACCCTTTAATTTTAGTTATGTGCCCAGTCCAGGACGAACAAAATATGGCTCCAAGCCGGGATTGGTTTCGCCTCATCATGTCACAAAAAATCTAGACATCTATGCGCAGGCAGAATTCTGCGGAAGTTGCCATAATGAAAAGAACCCTTTTGGTATTTGGGTCAAATCAACACAAATAGAATGGCTGGAAGGTCCTTATTCCAAACAAAACGTCCCCTGTCATCAATGCCACATGCCGAAAGCATGGGGACAGAACGCCAAGATGGCGCAGGAGGACATGGTAGCCCAACACCTTTTTCACGGTGCTCATGATCCCGGCAAAGTAGCCGGCGCCATTGAGATCAGAATGCACCCCGAAGAGAGAGAGGTCGAGATCGACGGAACAGCCGTTATCAAAGTTCAGCTTTTCAATGGCAAAGCCGGGCATAAAATACCCACTGGTTCCGTCGAAGATCGGATTTTGTGGCTTGATGTGACTGCCATCGATGAAGAGGGGAAAACTTATCATTTGCCTGTGGATCAAAAAGGATTCGAGGGGGAAGAGTATACTATTGGATCGACAGCTCTGGCCTATGTGGACATGGGATTGCCGAAAGGCATCGACAATTTTCAGGGAGTACCAAGAGACGGGATCCCCGTAGGCGATCGTATCTTTAGAATGCCATATTTTGATGACCAAGGTATCATGACGATTATGCAATGGAATACCGCCAAGTTGGGTGTTGATTACCGCATCGGGCCGAGAGAAACAAAAATCGAAAGTTACACTTGGACACTTCCGGACGATGTTGCGGTAGGAAAGGTGATCATCAAAGCACAACTCAATTATCAAAAATTAGTCAAGCCTGTTGCTGATTTTCTGCACGTGCCGGAGGATGAAAGTGAGATCATGATCATCAACAAGGCCGATACCTGGATAGAGGTGTACGAATAGATCAAATTTAGAGTCGAAATGAACTGGTCGATCTCCATCAATGTATCGACTCATGAACTGCCCACATTCAAAAGGAGCTCACCATGAAAAAGATTTTACTGGCATTTGCCGCGGGCTTTCTTCTTTCGCTGCTCATTATGGATAGCGCATCAGCAATCCCAGCCTTCGCCAGGCGCTACAAATTATCCTGTTCGACCTGCCACGCTCCCTTTCCCAAATTAAAAGCTTATGGCAATGATTACGCCGGTTCAGGCTTTATCCTTCAGGAAAATGAAAAAGAACGGGATTATGTGACCGCGGGAGATGACCTGCTATGGTTGAATAAAGATTTCCCAATGGCTGTCCGTTTTGATGCGTTTGCAGTTTATGAGTCGGATGATGCGGTGAAATCGGATCTGCAAACACCTTATGGTCTGAAATTTTTATCAGGCGGCGCTTTATATAAAAACATCGGCTATTATTTTTATTTTTTCATGTCAGAAACGGGCGAAGTTGCGGGCATTGAAGACGCTTACATTCACCTCAATAACATTTTCGGCACTCACCTCGATGTCATGATTGGCCAATTTCAGACCTGCGATCCGTTAATGAAACGGGAATTACGTCTCACTTTTGAGGACTATTGGATCTATAAAATCAGACCCGGTAGGTCATACAACAATTTAACCTATGACCGGGGCATTATGCTTTCTTATGACATTGCCAAAACCGGAACCAATATCGTGGGCATGATTGTGAACGGCAACGGAAAACCCGAAGCCCAAAACAGCAAAATGGATAGAGATCAATATAAAAATTATGGTATACGGATTTTGCAAAGCGTCACTGACGCCGCGACCATCGGCGGATTTTATTACTATGGTAAAGAGGCGGAGTATTTTTCCGGCGGAAAAGCTTTTAATGAAATCACCTATTATGGGCCGGATGTGACGATTGATGCCGGATCCTTTGGTTTTACCGGTCAATATCTTATACGTCAAGACAGCAATCCCGTTTATTACAATCTGGCCAACGACATCCAAACATCAGGCATCGTTGCGGAACTGGTCTATTCTCCTCGAATGGACCGCTCACGGTGGTATCTAACGGCTCTGTATAACAACATCACATCGGATCTGGATGATCTGAATCTTCAGGACCTGGATGTTGATCCGTTGGCATACGAGACGGCCACTCTGAGTGCCACTTTTCTGTTATCCCGCAATTTTCGAATCGTCGGTGAATTGACACGAGATTTAGGGCGTAATGCCAATCGATTCGTTTTGGGCTTGAATACAGCATTTTGATCCGCGGTCGAGGCAATTTCAGAATTCCAAGGTCACGCCTCCGACCGGCAGGGTTTGATACTGATAAACTTTGGTGATCGATCCATCATTGTTATATTGGTAGTTCCAGATATTGTCACGGTTGTAGATATTCACCACATCAAAAAAAACAACCATAGACCACGAGTTGAATAGAAATCGTCGGTCGAGGCGGATATCCAGACGATGATAAGGGGGATAACGGAGCGAATTCAATCGCGCGGTCTCTTGAACTATCCATCGCTGCAATTCAGGATGATAAACAGGTTCAGTATAAGGCCGTCCGCCCAGATAACGCCACTTGAGTGACACCTCGAATTCGTCAGCCGGCATGACGGGGAGCCAGGATAAAATTCTGTACCATAATTGCTGCTTCATCTTTTGATACCATGACGCTTCGTAAGCGCGATATTTATATCCGCCGATGAACGTGAAAACGTGTCGATAATCAAAATCCGACGGGTAGTAGATCTGCCAACGGGGATCATTGGTTTCGGCCTGCGAATAGGCGTAGCTGACGATCGTTGAAAAACGGTTGGTCAGTTTTTTTTGAAAAAATGTCTCAATACCGCGTGATTCCCCCTTGCCGGCATTGTTATATCGCCCACGATCATCATCAAATGGATCAGGGGTCGTCGCCTTGAGTCTAACCGGAACATTCCGGTAGGTTTTCTGATAAACTTCAACCGTTAATTTCACATCATCACGGAAGAGATGCTCGATGCCAAAAACAAAATGATCGGCGTATTTGTGCTGCAGCCGATTGTTGTCCGGATGCGAAATCAATTCAATGGGATAGGGTGATTGAAAATGTCGTCCGAATGCGAAATTCAGATCTGTCCGCTCGGTCGCAGCCCAGGAAAAACCCCATCGCGGACTCCAAGAATGAAATTTCGTATACTCAAAATAATCACCTCGCAATCCGGCAGTCGCGCGAATTCGACCAGACAATTGCCATGAAGCTTGGGCGTAGACGGACGCTTTGTTGGAGCGAATAGTGTTATAAACCTCATATTCGGGCACAACCCGGAAGATATCGATGATCGAGTCGGGTATGGCGCCATCCTCAGCGTATACGAACACGGTATCCGCATCACTCCAGACATCAAATTTGCTGTGCACGCGTTTCAAGGCCGCACCGAAATCCATTTCTAATCCCCTGGAAGCCTGGAACACGACATCCGATTTTAAGGTGTACTCATTTTCGCTGGAGTGATTGTCAAAATACACCTTTCTGCCGGGTAAGCGATAGACATCAACGAAATAGGCATTTTGAACAGCCGAGAGCGTGGTGTTTGAATAAAGCTTTTTTGACCAAAAAGTACGCAAGGTAGCGCCGCCAATATATTGTTCGTTATGGGTATCGACATTCTCAGCGCCTCTGCCGTAGCCGGCTTTATCACCGCCTTCAATATTAATCTTGTCTTGTCCGGCAACCAGATTGAGAGCCAACGAATTCGCATCATTTAATTGATAATACAGCTTGCCCTGCATGTTCTGATATCGTGGTACAGCGGTCAAGCCGGTCGATGAGATGATGAGGTCAAGATAGCTTTTTCGTGCGGACAACATGAAGCTTCCGGCTTTAGAAACTGGTCCCTCGGCCAGAGCTCCAATGCCTGCCATTCCCAGGCTCCCTTCCCAGCGAAAGCCTTCATCAGAGCCGGTTCGCAAAGAAATGTCCATGACTGAAGAAGCGCGATCGCCGAAACGTGCCGAAAATGCACCTGCATAAAAATCAACATTGCGCACCATATAGCTGTTCAGCAAATTGATCGGACCTCCCCCTGCGCCCTGAATCGCAAAATGATTGGGATTGGGAATCTCGATATTATCCATGATGAATAAATTTTCACCAGGGTAACCGCCGCGGGTGATGATTTCATTCAACTGATCACTCCCCGAGACTACCGAAGGAAGCGCCTGCATCGCTCTTTGGATATCGACCAAATCGCCCGGACTTCTACGGATCTCCTCAAAATTCATCGAACGGGTACTGACGACAGCTTCCTTGGCTTTTTCAAAATAGCCGGCTTGGACTTCAATCGCCTCTCCTTCCAGCACCGCGCGCTTCATTGACACGCTGACAACGGTCGCTCGGTTGGGATTGATGATGACATTGTTCTTTTTGACGGTCGCATAACCGAGATAACGGATTTCAATGTTGTAGCTTCCCGGCGTGAGATTTTCGATAATAAAATGGCCTTCATCATCCGATGCTGCGCCCTGTTCAGTACCGACGACCAAAATATTGGCGCCGATCAAAGACTCGAGAGACTGCTGGTCGACAACTGTTCCGGTAATTCTTCCTGACGCAGCGAAAAGTATCTGAGAGAACGACAGAATATGCAGAATAAGGATGTTGAATATTTTACAAGTATTTTTGTTCATTTAATTCCTCTGCTGGATTTTCAGAGTCTGACCATCAATCTTGATCATCGGCACTGTTTTTTTAATATTGTTTATTGTATTGTCATATTCTTGTCTAATTAATAGCTAATAAGCAAGCTGGACGCGTAGAAAATTCCAGATGCAGCTCAACTCCTTGTTTTTTTTAAAGCGGCATGGATCATGAGAAATTCAACAATATTTTCCATAGTGAGCAAACCGACGAGTTTTCCATTCCGCAATACCGGCATGATTTTGCAGCGACAAGACTGCAGCCGAGCCATGACGTTTTGGAGTGTCTCGGTAATTTCCGCAGTCAGAAAATAGGTGTCCATCACGACATTCACTTGAGCATCATTGCCGAAACGCGCCAATCCGTCCATCAGTTTCTTCCTTTCCAGAATACCCACAACGTTGCCATCCTCGATGACCGGGAAATCCTGTTGCGAACCCGCAAGAATCAACTGAACCGCTCGCTCCAATTGATCATTCGGACGGAGACTTTGATAGCTGGTCATCATGGCGCTGCGGACCGGGATGCCATCGAAGACAAATTTCACTTTAGCCATTTGCGCTTCCTGCGCGGCGCCGATCCACACAAAAAAAGCGATGAAGAGCAGCATTGGATTTCCGAAAATTCCCAAAAGCCCAAATAATAGCGCCATTCCCTGACCGATCGACGCGGCAATTTGGGTGGCTTTAACATGATCCAACCGCATTGCCAAAAGCGCTCGCAATATTCTGCCGCCATCCATAGGGAATGCCGGCAATAAATTAAAGACGGCTAAAAACACGTTGATGAGCAGCAGGCGTTCGAGAATCGAACCACTGGTGGTCGACAAACTGCTCAAAGGCTGCCACTGTTGGAAAAGCATCAAAATGACGAAAAGAACGATTGCAATGACGATATTAACCAGGGGACCGGCTATCGCAACCCATAGCTCTTCCTTTGGTTTATCAGGCATCTTTTCGAGGGAGGCGACACCGCCAATCGGCAACAGCACAATATCGCGCGTTCGGATGTTGTATCGGGCTGCAGTCAGGGCGTGTCCAAATTCGTGCAGGACAACGCATAAAAAAATCAAGAGCACAAAAAAGACACCCTGCAACATCACCGAAATGCTCTTGCTCTCAATCCAGTGCGAGGCAGCGATCCAGAAGATTAGCAACAAAAATGTCGCGTGGATATAAACCGGAATACCTTTAAATTGCGCAATTTTTAAAGACCATTTCATACTCGAACTCCATTTTCATTAAACCAACATCAACCCACCGGAACATATTCCAATCACAGCCAGGCCGGTGCAATTATAAATGTCCCGCACAATGGAGGATTGTTGAATGGCACGGAAAATCAAAACTCAGCACAACGGAGACATTGATAGGCGACGAACGAGGGAATCAATAATCAAGGTGATAAATCGTCATAGCGCTGTTATGGCTAAATTATCGAGGTCTGCTGCCGACCAAAATGGAACAGCGCCATGACGTTGGGCGACAAAAGCTGCGACGCGATTGGCAAAATCGGCGATGTCCGTCAATGAAGCCCCCTCCAAATACTTGACCAGCAGACCCGCAGCGAACGCATCACCGGCTCCGGAAGTATCAATAGGTGTGATAAAATAACCTGGGTCCAATTCCTCGCGATCACCCGAGAAGAGCCAGCATCCCTGATCACCAAGTGTCAAGGCGATCAGTTTGAGCTGATAAGTATCTAAAAGATAGCGAAGAAAATCGCGGTCACTTTCATTGCGATTCAAGCCCTGCTTAAAAACTTGGCATTCTATGCGGTTCATGATCGCGATATCGGATAATTGAAGCGAGGCTTCGATCGTTTGCTGATGATAATTATCCCATTTTCGCAGATTCACATTAAAAACCTTGATTGCATTTTTCGACGATTTCAGAAATTCCTGGACAGCTGAACGGGAGACTTCCGTTCGCTGTCCCAACAAGCCAAAGTAAATACCTTCGAGTTGAGGAGCAAATTCCTCCCAAGCGGAATCGATGCGGATATCATCAAAGGCGGACATTTCGGAACATATATAATTCGGGGTACCGTCTTTAGATAATTCAATTTTCACGGTCGCTGTCTGACGGAAAATGTCCGTCTGTACAAAGGTCGTATTGACCTGACGGCGATTGAGTTGTTCGATGATCTCTTGGCCCAGCGAGTCATCACCGATTCGACTGAAGAGATAACTTTCATGCCCCATCAGCGCCGCATGAACTGAAAAATTGAGCGGTCCTCCTCCTGGATATTTTTGATCTTGATAGATATCCCACAGCGCTTCACCCAGACCGGCGACCTTATGCCTTGATGCCATATATTAAGATGCCATTA
>Ga0105103_10002188_pt1 | contig 10250 bp, 6 predicted proteins | sample PPLLaktember2015_2_FD_79107 | JGI IMG/M metagenome (GOLD analysis project Ga0105103, IMG submission 79107) | Freshwater sediment microbial communities from Prairie Pothole Lake near Jamestown, North Dakota, USA - PPLs Lake P7 Core (6) Depth... | ecosystem: Environmental > Aquatic > Freshwater >...
GCCCTGAGGCCCGACTTTTCAAATTTCTTAGGATCGCCCGGGAAAAAGTACGGATCCTGAGATCCTGCCCTGCAGGCATACTCCCATTCGGCTTCTGTGGGCAGTCTGTAAGTTTTACCAGTTACCTGCGACAGCCATTTGCAATATGTTTCAGCCGCATGGTAGGAGAATGATATGGCAGGACGCTTTCCAAGTCCCCAGCCCTGATCTGGCTGACCATAAGGAGGTGTGGCGCCAGAAATGGCATCTGCTTCATCCCCTTCTTCATTACTGCTCCTGAGGCCTTCAGTGTCGGTCGTGCGTCCTTCAGCAGACGTTTGCACATAAAACGTAAGGTATTCGTCCCATGTAACCTCTATTTCAGCCATGAAGAAAGGACTGATCTCAACCTCGCGGACAGGACCCTCATCGGGCTTCCTGAAAGGCTCGTCTGCCGGACTTCCAAGATTAAAAGCGCCGCCAGGTATTGCAACCATATTAAATGTTATGGCTGACTCCGGTATCTTTTCAGTGAATGATTTGAATTCCGTTACCGGAGTAGGCTCTGTAAAAATCTCTTTAGGGGCCGATGATACATTTCCGAATGTTGAATTACTTCCATGGGTATACCCTTCAATATAATGCCCTGCATTTAGATGGCAGTTAATACAATGCAGATCGGCAGTTTTCGCCTGCTGATTGTAATAGAGATGTGCATCCTCACCCTCTTTTGTAAGTTTAGGAGGGAAAAGATTCGGGTGGCACTTTATACAACTGCTCTCAAAGACATGTTTACGCGCATTCTCAAGCCTGCCCCTGTCGACCCAGTCAAAGGAAGCAGAATCTTTAGTATAAAAGCTCCAGAGATCTCTTAACCCGGTTGTTCCTTTTGCCCAGAGATAACCTTTTCCCTTTGGAGGCAGATGGCACTCAACACACGCTACCCTGAATCCCGATTCAGTCTCGTAATGGACCGAACGTTTCCATTCAGAATCTGCTGCCGGATGAATATGACACGACATGCAATACTCGTTGGTTGAGGTCTTATCAAGAACCTTCCCTGCTCCCAGGATAAGAAGCACACCCACAATTAGTCCGGGTGTAAACCAGATCAGAAATTTCTTCATGCTTTAAAAAAATTTTGCTCAAGATATGAAATAATCTTACATCCATAAACGGCTTTAGTCATTTTGGAAATAAATTCTTAAAGCTTATATTGCTATTTTTGTTTTTTGATTGGCAGATCATTAATAACAAACATCTTTACCAGAAAGGACACGAAGAAGCTTCACAAAGGGATACCAGGTATAGTATCAGGTAAGGCTTAATTGTCGGCCCTCAGGATAAAGAAAATACGAATAAAGAAATCGGCAGATATGAAAAAGCATATACTAACTTATTTGATATTTCTTATTTCCCTTGTCCTGAACGGACATCCCTGGAAACCATCGCATTATGTCATTATCGACACCGACGGGGGAACAGACGATATCAGAGCTGTTTCAATGCTGTTAGCTTCGCCCGATGTAAGGGTTCTTGCAATTACAGTCTCTCCCGGTGCACTTTCGGCCGAAAAGGCATATATAAAAATCAGGAGCCTCCTGAATTCGTATTATCACGAGGGAGTACCTGTGGGAATTAACAGGAAAAGTAACTTTAAATCTCCTGAGTTTCCTGTTGCACTGAGTTACATCTGGGGAGATGAAAAGGGCATCAATGCAAAGAATGCTCCCGACTGTATGGCTGTCATCAGTGAAATTCTTTCAGCTGAAGAAACAAAAATAAGTTTTATAAGCCTGGGGAGCTTGTCAACTGCATATCATGCACTCAGGGAGATACAGCTTTTTGGCAGTAAGGTGAAGGATTTCATCTGGAGTGCTGACGGAGCAGGTGACAATGCCGGATTTAATTATACGATCGACAGGGAGGCCTCTGTAAAAATGCTTAAACAGGAAATTCCAGTTAAGATCGTCAGGAACTATAGTACTGCCGAAACCGATTTCTATACTAAAGAATTCATTGAAGTTATACGTACTGTAAACACCCCCTATGGAAAAAAACTTACCCGGTTTTTTGACTCACCGGTTGCCGCGGATCATAAGTTTACTTACTCCGCCACTGATGAAATGGTGCCTCTGTTCCTGCATTACCCCGAACTTTTCGTGAACAAAACAGCTGGTAATGTATCTGATTGCATACCGGCAGACCTTCCCGGACTGAGAGAGAACATGATCAGAATACTGAGGGGTGAAACTATTGAGAAGAACCAGGTCATAAAAAGCATACCGTCTGATCCGGCATTTTATTTCGATGATATAAAACCATCGGTTGTTGATATTATTGACAGGCATGGATTAGATGAGTGGACATCTGGGGTCCTGGCGAACGAACTTCACAGGCACCTTGGCGTATTTGCCATAGTAGGTGTTAAAATGGGGATAAGGGCAAGAGAGTACTTTAATACGGGAGTTGATGAATTTAAAGCAACTTCATATGCAGGCTCAACACCGCCATTAAGCTGCATGAACGACGGACTCCAGGTAAGTACCGGAGCCACACCCGGACATGGACTGCTTACAGTTATCAGCGATACGATTCTCAGACCTTCAGTAGATTTCACTTACCTCAACCGCAAAATCAGGATCACCCTGAAACCGGAGATCGCACAAAAAATAAGTGCGGAACTGAAAGAGATAAATTATATCCACGGACTCGACAGCAATATTTACTGGGAGCTTGTCAGGAAGAATTCTATAAAGTACTGGCGGGATCTGGACAGGCATGAGATCTTCAATATTGAAGAAATTAAGTAAGCAATCTTCTTCTCCTATCCCGGCCTCCCCCTCTCCCGTACCCAGCTACCGGGGAGAGCAGGTCTTCACTATTTATTGTACTCGTCAAAAAAATCATTACCCTTATCGTCGGTTATGATAAATGCAGCCATATTTTCGACCCTGATCATTCTGACAGCCTCCATCCCCAGATCCTCAAAGTCAACCATCTCAACCGATTTGATATTTTCCGCAGCCAGTATAGCAGCCGGTCCACCTATTGACCCAAGATAAAATCCCCCGTGTCTTTTGCACGATTCGATAACCTGGCGGTTTCTGTTTCCTTTTGCCACCATGATCCGCGAAGCTCCCAGGCTCTGAAAAAATTCAACGTAAGTATCCATCCTGCCTGCCGTTGTCGGTCCAAAACTTCCCGAGACCATTCCGTCAGGTGTTTTTGCGGGGCCTGCATAATAGATTGGATGATCCTTGAAATACTCAGGCATTGGCTTTCCTTCATCAAGCATTTTTTTGATCCTCGCATGGGCAATATCACGGGCGACTATCAGTGTACCCCTAAGGTTCAGTCGGGTTTTTACAGGATATTTTGTCAGTTCGGCAAGAACCTCCTGCATCGGCCTGTCAAGATCAATTTCAACCGGCTTCTCAAGTTCCGGCGCTTTTTCGGGAAGGAAACGTGAAGGATCCCTTTCAAGCTCTTCAAGAAATATTCCATCTTCACTTATCCTGGCTTTCACATTACGGTCAGCACTGCAGCTTACACCAAGCCCCACAGGGCAAGAAGCTGCATGACGGGGCAGACGGATGACCCTTACGTCATGCACAAAATACTTTCCTCCAAACTGGGCACCTACGCCATACTCATGACATATCTTTTCAATCTTCTCCTCCCATATGAGGTCCCTGAATGCCCGGCCACCTGCGTTACCAGATGTTGGCAGATTATCAAGATATCCTGCCGAAGCCTCTTTAACGGCTTTAAGGGTTGACTCAGCCGAGGTCCCTCCTATGACAAGAGCCAGATGATAAGGGGGACATGCCGAAGTACCAAGCTCTTTGATCTTCTCTTTTACAAAAACGGTAAGTGCCTCTTCATTAAGTAATGATTTGCTCTGTTGATAGAGAAATGTCTTATTTGCAGACCCCCCTCCTTTTGTTATAAAAAGAAACTCGTAACCATCGCCTTCAGTCGAATAAATATCTATCTGGGCCGGCAGGTTGGTTCCTGAGTTCTTCTCATCAAACATATTATACGGGATGATCTGGGAATAGCGGAGGTTTTTGTTCCTGAAGGTCTCATATATCCCTCTCGACAAATATTCTGCATCATTGACCCCTGTATAGACATCCTCTCCCTTTTTCCCGATTACAATTGCTGTTCCGGTATCCTGGCACCAGGGCAGGTCTTCTTTTGAGGAGATAATGCTGTTCCGTATCATCATATAGGATACGAACCTGTCATTGTCGGTAGCCTCCGGGTCGTCGAGAATTTTCCTGAGCTTTTCAAGATGTGATGTCCTTAGATAAAATGAGAGGTCGGAAACAGCCTCTCTGGCAAGCAGTTCAAGTCCTTCCGGATCTACACGCAATACCTTCCTGCCGTTTGATTCAATCCTCCAAACATACTTATCGGTGAGCAGACGGTACCGGGTAAGGTCCTCACCATGCTGAAAAGGTTTCTCGTAAATAAACTCTGCCATGAGAATGATGTTATTTTATTAATTATGAAATCATTACAGACTTTTAGAAGTCAATATCAAATATATGAATAAAATGAGACTGAAACAACGGAAAGTAATCTGTTACCCTGAGGTTAACCGATATCAGAAAAACTGAATTTTTCTTTAGCCCTTATACCTTTGGGGGTCAATTCCACGGTGCAGCATTCAATAAACTGATCGTGCTGAAAAACTAAGACATAATCATTCTCCAGAGCCTCATTAAGAAGCCTCTCCTTTTCTGCAATTGTTCTTAGAGATTCAATATCATAACTCATGTTCCATATCAGCGGAATATGGGCAACAGTCGGGATCAGATCGCCGGTATATATGAGAGTCCTGCCTTTATAATTAATGAACGGGATCATCAGTCCGGGAGTATGTCCGTAACAGATCCTTATGGTGAATCCTTCAAAAAGCTCACAATCTTCATCAACAAGGTTCAACCTGCCAGTCAGTGAAAACGGTAAAATATTCTCTTCAGGATAGGCATCTTCTTCCCTGGGATTATTCTTCACAGCCCACTCCCATTGTGCACGGCTCACATGATATGTTGCATTTGGAAATGTCATTTCAAAGCCCGTTCCTGATCTGCCCCTTCTGACACTGCCGCCGCAGTGATCAGCATGAAGGTGAGTAAGTACAACATCAGTAATATCTTCAGGCCGATATCCCCTGTTTCCCAATCCATCAATAAGACCCTCGCCGTCATGCAGGTAAACATGTCTGAAGAATTTCTCATCCTGTTTGTCTCCCCAGCCGGTATCGACAAGAATTTTATGCTCCCCGGTCTCGACAATAAGCGATCGAAGTGTAAGAACGATCAGATTATTTTCGTCAGGCTGCACTGCCCTCGACCATAAAGCTTTGGGTATAACGCCAAACATGGCGCCCCCATCGACTTTGAAGTTTGCTATGTTGAAAAGATGGAGTTTCATAATTAAAATATATTCTGCAATATTAGCAATATTTTATTTAAAACAGATAACACAGATTATCACCCGGTTACCATAAAATAATTTCAACATGGACCATCCTGACATGTGAATATCAGGGTTGAAAAAAGAATAAAACTGCCGAAAGAAAATTAAAAACTTTGCAATATCTTTCAGGTAATTTAGATATCATATGTAATAGATTTAATAAAATGAAAAAACTTTTTACAACATTTTCTATCCTCGCTGTCTCTTCGCTTCTGATAGCTCAGAAAGGAAAGGTAATGGACAACCTTTCGATGCCGAGCAAAATTCTGAAGATGGACAGGAAATATTCCATTTATCTTCCGCCCGATTATGAATCTTCCCAGCGAAGTTATCCCGTACTCTATCTCCTTCACGGGGCAGGTGATGATCAGACAGGCTGGGTTCAGTTCGGAGAGGTGATGCACATTGCCGATAAAGCAATAAATGCGGGATCAGCAACCCCGATGATTGTTGTGATGCCCGATGCCAATACAGGACGGCGTGGTTACGTCAATGATGTGAAAGGCGAATGGCGGTATGAAGATTTCTTCTTCGATGAGTTCATGCCCTTCATTGAAAAGACCTACAGGATAAAGGGAGAAAAAAGATACAGGGCCATTGCAGGTCTGTCGATGGGTGGTGAAGGTACGTTCGTTTATGCATTGCATCATCCCGAACTCTTCTCATCGGCATGCCCCTTAAGTGCAGCTACCGGACCAAGGAGTATTGAAGAACTTAAAAACTACAGGCTATGGGCCGGAGTCGAAGGTATTACCGATGCCGATAAAGAGTCGTATTTTAAAAAATACAGCGTCCTCTCCCTTATTGAGAACATCCCTGATAATCAGAAAAAAGCTGTACGATGGTATATTGATTGTGGTGATGATGATTTCCTTTTTGAAGGCAACTCATTGGTCCACATAGCTATGCGGAAAAAAGAGATTCCACATGAATTCAGGATCCGCGACGGGGGCCATACCTGGACCTACTGGCGTTCAGCATTACCGACTGTTCTGGAATTCGTATCAATGAGTTTCCACCAGTTCTAAAACCGCGGCAGAGACGTCTGGTTCGGGCGTCTCTACCGTTTCTTAACCGATGTCATCTGAGCCATCACCCTCATCATCATCCTTATCATCTGGTATGAGATCCAGTCGGCCAGACGCGAAAACCAGGTGCTTCTCTTAAGGTAATCCTCAAATGTGACCTGCCGGCAATCATTTTTTATTATTTTGAGTAAACGCTTCTCAAATCGTCCGGTAAAACCCTCATCGAGTACATCAACATTCATCTCAATGCTTCCGTAATCACTAAGGTGATTAAGGTTATAACTCCCCACAGTGCTCCACTTTCCATCAACAGTTGCCACCTTGGCATGAAGATTTGAGGGCAGGTATTCGTAAATCTTTATATTATTCCGCAAAATAAAATCATATAGAAAATTAGTGGCCCGCTTGAAAATCGGAGCATCAGACTCGGCCGACAAAACAATCTTTATATCAACTCCCCGCGAGCTTGCAATCCGTAACAGTTTACGCTCATTCCTTCCAGGCAGGAAATAGCTTGCAAATATTATCATCCTTTTATTCGCATGTCTGAATGCAGACCTGTAGCTCTTCAGTATCTCTATCTTGTTACGATACCAGTTGTTCTCCAGAACTCTTAACCTGATGTTTTCATCATATTTCTTTGCAGCATGGACTATCTCGTTTGCCCTTTCAGTTCTTGGAATAAAAGCTTTGTTCCAGTGTTTTTTAAGTATGTTATTAATATGTGCGCATTCCGGCCCTCTTACAATAAGGGCAAAGTCGAGCCATGCCTTCTTTTGCATAATTCCGTGGTAACGGTTGGCAGTATTCATCCCTCCTATGACAGCCGATTCTCCGTCAGCCAGCAATACCTTATGATGCAGCCTCAGGCTCAGATGAAAGCCTTTCGTGATAAAAGCAGGGGAGAAGAAACGGAAAAGGATGCCTGCATTTTCAATTTTATCGATGAATTCCTTTGACAGATACTTGGTACCAAATGCATCTAGCAGAAGGTAAATCCTTACCCCTCTGCCGGCAGCCCTCACCAGTGAATCAACAACCCTGGTGCCGGTCTCATCCTCATCTACAATATAAGTCTGAAAATGAATAAAATGTTTTGCCTCATCAATTATCCTGATATTGGCTGCAAAGAATTGTTCACCGCTCTGGAGAAGCTCGACCGAATGGCCTTCTTTATAATCATGCTGTGAGGGAATCTTCATACAATCCTCCCTGAAGTGTCTATATTACAAATATAAAACTTTAAACACCATGATCACTAAAAACGTTTTTTTTGGTTTACTTTTAAAGGATAAATCGAAAAACCTCATATGAAACACTCTATTCTCAGATTGCGGACAATTGTCATATTATTGTTGGCATGTCCGTATCCCATGACCGGTAACGATGCTGTTAACCAGGAAATAACACTTCCTGCTCATCCACGTATTCTTCTTCTTCAGGGAGAAGAGGAAGGAATAAGACAGACAATTGCTTCGGATGAAATATGGGAAAAGCTGCATCTGTTCATCATTGGAGAATGTGAGAAAACGATCGGCATGCCTGCTGTTGAAAGGGTACTGACAGGCAGAAGGTTACTTGCCAAATCGAGGGAAGCGCTAAGGAGGATCTTTTACCTCTCCTATGCATACCGGATGACATATGAGACAAAATACCTTGAACGGGCTGAAAAAGAGCTTATTGCCATTTCAAACTTCACCGACTGGAATCCATCTCACTTCCTTGATGTTGCAGAGATGACAATGGCAGCTTCAATTGGATACGACTGGCTTTACGGAAGCTTGCCGGAAGAAACAATTAAAATGATCAGTGATGCCATTATTGAAAAAGGGCTTAAACCCTCCCTTCTTTCAAATAATAATAGCTGGGTAAATTCCCCTCATAACTGGAACCAGGTCTGCAATGCAGGAATGGTCTATGGTGCCCTTGCGATTTATGAGAATGATCAGGAGCTGGCAGAGAAAATGATTGACAGGGCAAAAGGGTCAATAATCCTTCCAATGGAAGATTATATGCCCGACGGAGCTTATCCCGAAGGTTATGGTTACTGGGGATACGGCACCAGCTTTAATATAATGTTCCTGAGTGCCATGGAGAAGATATCCGGGATCAATTCAGTACCGGTTGTTAACGAAGGATTTCTTAAAACGGCCGGATACCTCGAGAATATGACAGGTCCCACTGGGAAATGCTTCAACTACTCTGATGCAGGCCAGGGAGGAGGATTGCAGCCGGCAATGTTCTGGTTTGCAAACAGACTAAATGATCCCTCCCTTTTATGGTCAGAGAAATATCACATTTTAAATAACAACCTTCCGGGCGACAGACTGCTTCCTGCAATAATGATATGGGGCTCAGGCATTACCCTTGACAAAATAAAACCGCCGTCTGGTACTCTATGGGCCGGACAGGGGAAAAATCCCGTTGCCCTTTTCAGAAGTTCATGGAATGATAGTGATGCTGTCTATGTCGGGTTGAAGGGAGGTTCACCTTCAGTCAACCATGGTCATATGGATGCCGGATCGTTCATTATGGAAGCCCTGGGAGAAAGATGGGCAATGGATTTCGGCGTGCAGGATTACAATTCGCTCGAGACAGCCGGTGTATATTTATGGGGGCTGGCCCAGAACTCACAACGCTGGGAAGTCTACAGATATAATAATTTCGTTCATAACACCCTGACAGTAAACGATAGCCTTCAGAATGTTGGTGGATATTCCCCCATTACTGCATATTCAGAATCCCCTCTGTTGAAGTGTGCCATAACAGATATAACATCACTATATAAGTATCAGCTGAAAAAATCGGAAAGGGGAGTGGCGATCGTTGACGGAAAATATTTCATGGTACGTGACGAGATTGAGACACTTAACACAAAAGCAACAATTAGATGGAACATGCTCACTTCAGCAAATGTGGCCATTATCGGAAATGATGTGGCTGAACTGACCAAAAACGGCAAAAGAGTCATTCTGAAAGTAAAATCTCCCGCCGGGATAATACTGAAAACTGTGGCCACTATACCTCCAAACTCATATGATGCTCCAAACCCGGGGACGACAATGATCAGGTTCGAAACCGAAGTTCCTGCAAATTCAGCAACTGTGCTGACAGTGATCATTCACCCTGAGGGTGTTGCAGAAGATACAGGGGTAACCGGGAGAGCCCTATCGGAATGGATACATAAGATCGAATAAACGTTACATAACAGCCAGATATGACAGACCAGGGACCTTACCGGTTATGGTATTACGGCTTTAATTTTTAGCTGTAACGAGACTCTGATAATCATAAAACAATTAACTTCGGACAATAAAACCGAAACATATGACACGCCGAAACATGATAGGAAGTATGGCAGGAGCTGCAGTAATAACTGCAGGCAAACCTTTTGCCGGCTTAGCCGGAACAGGAGAAGACCCTTACAAATTAAAGGGAAACATTCATCACTCGGTAAGCCAGTGGTGCTTCGGAGATATCCCGCTTGAGGAATTTGCAAAAGCCTGCAAGGACATGGGTATCGAATCCATCGAGCTGTTAAAGGAGAATGACTGGCCTGTCATTGAGAAGGCAGGATTAAAATGTGCAGTGGGTTATGCTACCGACTGGGGAATCCCTAAAGGATTCAACCGTATTGCCAATCATGACAAACTTATTGCTGACTTCGAGGCAATGATACCCAGGGCAGCAGCAGCCGGGGTGCCAAACCTCATATGCTTCTCAGGCAACCGCGAAGGACTTAGTGACAAC
>Ga0105103_10002189_pt1 | contig 10247 bp, 9 predicted proteins | sample PPLLaktember2015_2_FD_79107 | JGI IMG/M metagenome (GOLD analysis project Ga0105103, IMG submission 79107) | Freshwater sediment microbial communities from Prairie Pothole Lake near Jamestown, North Dakota, USA - PPLs Lake P7 Core (6) Depth... | ecosystem: Environmental > Aquatic > Freshwater >...
CCCTTGGGTATAAATACGCACCATATTTTATGAAAAAATCCGTTGTACCCGAAAAATAAAGATGACTGACATTACGCATTGAAAGACTGAATGTTACAATATTATAAGTACAACTTGGGTTAATATTCTTGTTGACCGGTTTATCTGAGGACGAAATAAAGAAACTAAAATAATTACACCACAAATTCACTAATGAAATTTATATTTTCATTGTTTGTATTTTTTAATAAAACCTTATTTTTTATTACCTAAACCTTAGTAGTACTGATTTGCACCCTATGAAAACCAACCTTATTGAAAAGCATCAAATTATCTACTTACTTTTTGAAGCGTGAAATATCAACAACCGACATCAGGCATTTTTGATCTTCGTCAGTGACTATACCTTCAATATATGCCAAACATAAAGTTTTATTATCATAGCCAAGCTGTACTTCGCACGATTCTTTTAAGTTACTTACAAATACATTACTAAAAAAGGTGTCGAATACTTTCTTCGATGCATCGGAAACAAATAATTTAAAGTTACTGTTTAACAAACTACTACGTCTATCATCAAGCATTTCTGCGGCCGTAAAGTTCAGATCGCAAATGCTGCCTTCGGAATTGAGCATAAAATAACCCAGTGGTGCAAAATCGTAAAGCATAGTATATTTTTTCAGGGCTTTTTCTGCTGTATCATATGCATGAAGCAACTCTTCGTTCTGCATTTCTAATTCAATCTGGTGTACCTGCAATTCGTGAACAAGTTTTTTTGTATCGGCTTCAGAAACCGGATTGACTATATTTTGGTCCTTATTCAATTGCTCTTCTGCAATCATGCGAAGTGTTCTGGCATCTGTAAAATCCATTTTATCGTATTCCATGGCTTAAATGTTTTTAGTGATAAGGATCATTCCTGTAGGCTTTTTCAAGTGGTTGAGAAGAATATTTGCAGACCATTCAACAACCGGGCTTTCACCAATGGCTGTCAGTACCTGCATTTTTAATTTGATATCCGAAGAATCGTTTAACAGCTTATTCAAATCTTTTTCAGTTTTTTTACGTGCGGCTTCAGGAATAAACTTTTGGATAAAATTTTGGTTTATTACATGCTCATACTTTTTACCAAAAAATTTCTCAGCTTCAGTATTAAACTCTAATATTTTCTTTTCGGCCGATAATTTAATGATTATATCAGTGGTTGTATTTAAGATCAAACGGTTCATTTGCTCGTTTTCATGCAATTCAAGTTCCAGTTTTTTATGGTCCGAGATATTAATAAAAGTAATCACCAGTCCATCAATTCTGTCGTCGTAAGTGCGATAGGGCATAATGCGGATTGAAAACCACCGGCCGTCTTTAGTAGGAATTTGTTTTTGTATAAATATGAGTGTCCTTAATACTTCGAGGGCATCGGCAGCTAATTCAGGATATAAAAGGTCGGAAACCTGGTCGGTAAAAGGCCGCCCAATATCGCTTTTTATTAGCTTAAAAATTTTGGTTGCCTGATTTGTAAAACGACGTATATTCAATTCTTTATCGAGAAATAATGTAGCTATATCAGTGCTGTTGAGCAGGTTTTTCATATCGTTGTTCACCCTCGAATAATCATCAACCTTCGACTGCAATTCAGCGTTTACGGTTTGAAGTTCTTCATTAAGGCTTTGCATTTCTTCTTTAGAAGTCGTCAGTTCTTCATTGGTCGATTGTAATTCTTCATTTGTAGACTGCAATTCCTCATTTGTTGATTTAAGTTCTTCCTGCGAGGTCTGCATTTCTTCCAGCGTGTTTTGCATTTCTTCCCGTATACGGCGCAACTCATCCTCCATCTCCAATTCCCGAATATTATTTAAATTATTCTTTCTTTTTAAACTAGGTTTGTTATCTGCAATCTCAGGCATGTCAGTAAAAACTATTATTATCATACCTTTTAAAGGATCGGGTTTGTCGATCCATTGAATTTTAACGCTGACTATTTGCGTACCACCATTCGTGCCTACTTTAACATTCCGCATTATCACAACTTCTTTTTTCATGATAGCCCTGTGGAAAGCGGAAGGAAATTCGTTGCGCAGGCCTTCGCGCAGCATAGCAAAAATATTCAGGTTTGCTTTACCAACCGAAGGTTCCAGGTATTTTCCGGTCCGTCCGCTGAAGTAAAGAATATCGCCATTTTCGTTTACCAAAACACCGGCTGGCGAGAAATTCTGCAATAGCAATTGATCGGTAAGTGCCTGAATATTCAGGGTTGTTTTGGCCGGTAACAATTTTTCAAAATTAATGGGTTTGTTCCTGGAAAACGAAGAGGGAAAATCGAATAATTCGGGGGCTAGGTTAGAAACAGCACGTTTGTATATTTTCAGTTTGGCATCTAAAGGTGTAAAAAGATTGCTTTGGGTCCCGAGCGTTTCGGAGCTGCCAAGCAACATAATCCCGAAAGGATTGATGCTATAATAAAACAATCCCAGCAATTTTTTTTGCAGCTCAGTATCCATATAAATTAACAAATTGCGGCACGAAAAAATATCGATCTTGGTAAATGGTGGGTGCATAATTATATTATGTTGGGCAAACACAATCATCTCCCTGATTTCAGTATTGATACGATAACCGTCATCTGTCGAAGTAAAAAAGCGTTTCAGGCGGCCAGGCGATACGTCAGTTGCAATATTTGCAGGGAATGTACCTTTTCTTGCTATCTCAATTGCTTCATTATCGAGGTCAGTTGCAAATATATGTAACGAAAATTCTCCTCGTGGATTAATTTTTTCGAGGGCTTCTTTAAATATTATGGCCAATGAATATGCCTCTTCGCCTGTAGAACATCCTGGTACCCAGGCGCGTAATACCGAATCATCTTTCTGGTTCGTAAAAACTGAAGGAATAATTGTCTCTTTCAACTTTTGCCATACTAAAGGATCGCGAAAAAAATTTGTTACCCCAATCAGCAATTCTTTGAAAAGGATCTCCACTTCCTTCGGATTTTCCTGTAAAAAATGAACATATGAAGATATTTTATCTACTTTATGGACACTCATACGTCTTTCGATACGACGGTACACCGTATTTTTTTTATATAATGAAAAGTCGTTGCCTGTATGGGTACGCAATAGGATTATAATTTTTTCGAGGGAGCTTTGGTCTTTAATGTCTATGGCCAGGTCTGATTGAACAACAGGGATATGTTTAAAAAAATCAATAAGTTTTGCAGGCAGCTCATTGGCTGGGGCCACAATATCGACTAATACAGAATCGATGGCATTACGGGGCATACTGTCGTATTTTGCTGTGGCAGGGTCCTGTACCATAACTATTCCGTTTTGTTCTTTTATGGTACGGATTCCTATGCTACCATCTGAACCCATACCTGAAAGGACAACACCGATAGCTAGTTCATGCCGGTCTTCGGCAAGTGAGCGAAAGAAAAAATCAATTGGAAGGCGCAAACCTCTCGCTTCTATTGGTTCAAACAAGTAAAGTACACCTTTTAATATCGACATACTTGTGTTTGGAGGAATTACATAAACGCAACCGGGTTTCACAATTGAATGGTCCTTTACCAAATAAACTTTCATTTTGGAAATTCGTTGAAGCAACTCCGGTAACATGCCTTTTTGCGTAGGATCCAAATGTTGGACGATAACATATGCCATTCCGCTATTTTCAGGTACATTTTCAAGAAATTGTTCCAGTGCCTCGAGGCCCCCAGCCGATGCTCCAATGCCAACAATTGGGAATTGTTTTATAGCTATTTTGGATTTTTTTTCTTTTGAAATAACAGGTTGTTTGGGTTTATCAGCTTTCATCGTGGAACAGGTTAAATAATTTTTGCAAAAAGGTACATCATTCTAACCTGAACTATTCATAAATATTATGTTTTTTCAATGTTTATGAATAGTTCAGGTTAACCCCGATATAGAAAATATTGGTGTACCTGTTTGAGGAACACCTTATATTTTCTTGATCGCAAGATTAATTAGCTGCGCTGAGCCTTTCAGGGTTCATAAAGTTTATGAACCCCGAAGGGCTTCGCAACCGCTAAAGCTTTATGCTAAGGCGGTCAACGAAGTTAATTAATCGGGCTAACCCAATTGGCAATATTGCGTTTGTTTAAAATTCATTGGATCTGATTAAGTATTGAAACCGTTCAATTAGCATTCAAATTTATATTCGTTCTATGTCGGAGTTGCCTGAAATGAGTTGGAGTGAGACCTGTTATACTTTTAAACTGTCTGGATAATTGCGCAATATTGCTATAATGCATTTTAAGCGCAATTTCAGAAATGTTGAGATCGTTGTAAACCAACATCTCTTTCACCAAATCAATTTTATGTTTGATAATATATTTTTCTATAGTAATTCCTTCAATTTCAGAAAATAAAGTGTTAAGTGATATAAAATTCTCATTTGCATTCAGACTGAGATAATCAGAAAAACATGTTTTCAAATCTTCATCTGAATCATGTTCCAAATCAATTATAGCATTTTTTAGTTTCTCAATCAGGTTATTTTTCGCATCATCGATTAGTTCAAGTCCTGAATGCTGTAATGCATTATAAAGCTTTTTTCGTTGTATGGAGGTTATTAATTCCCTGGTATTTATTTTGCCCAACTCAACAGAATTATATTGAATACCTATCTTGTCAAGTTCTGATTTTACAATTGTTTTGCAGCGATTGCAGACCATATTTTTAATATAGAGCTTCATTTTATTATTTGTAACGCTGTGGATTTCTATTTTGTCTGAAAAAAGAAGGTGTCAGCCCGGTAACTTTTTTAAACTGATTTGATAAATGGGCAACACTGCTGTAACGCATTTTATAGGCAATATCGTTGAGACTTAGGTCGTCATATACCAGCAATTCTTTAACTCGTTCAATTTTCCGGGCGATAATATATTTTTCAATGCTAATGCCTAATATACTGGTGAAAAGATTACTAAGGAAAGTATAATTTCGATCAACTTTTTTACTTATAAAATCAGAAAAGACAGGTTTTGGTTGGTCTTCCGGAAAGTCAATTAATTGATCGATGGCATCTTTAATTTTTTCGATAAGGAGATTTTCCTTATTGTTTATTAACTCCAGCCCGCTTTCTTTTAAAGCAATATCGAGCAATTTGAGGTATGTGTCAGATATTTTGTCTTTTAACTCTATTCTACCTAATTCTACCTTATTATGGTGAAGTTTAAGTTTATTCAGTTCGTTCTTTACCAAAGATATACAACGACTGCTTTCCATATTTCTAATTAATAGTTCCATAATAGTTGTATTTATCTGATAACATGATATTTACTCAAACAAGATAAAGAGCTGAACTTATTATAAAGCTATAATGATATTTCGCAGCTCATCTTTTGTTTTTCCAAGCTTATAGCCCAGCCTTTCCAGCATTTCTTTTTCCTTGCCATCACAATATATAAGATCTTCTTCAGTTATGGATCGATATTTTATTTTCAGTTTTGCTTTTTTCTCGTTCCAATATCCTTTCAAAATATTGCTCATAGTGTCTAATTTTAGTTTAAGACAAAATTCCGATTATAATAAAGGTAAGATATATTTATATTAAAGGAGTTACATAATTATTTTTAAAACTTACAATATTCACACATTAATTTCAAAGGTCATTCAATAGTGTCATCAATTTCTTCCTGGCAAAGAAAATTCTACTTTTTACCGTTCCAAGATACATATTAAGTGTTTCTGCAATCTCTTTATATTTATAACCTTCATGGTGCATTTTGAAAGGTAATCTGAAATTTTCACCAAGTGTTTCTATTGTTTTTTCCAGTTCTTTTGATCTGTATATGGAATCAGGAATATAGGCATCTGAGGTTTGTGCATAATTCAGATAATACTTTTCAATCAATTGTTTATTAGAAGCATTTTGTAAAATATTGTGTCGATAATGGTTAAAAAAAGTGTTTTTCATAATGGTGAATGTCCATGCCCTTAAATTAGTTTCATGATCGAATTTGTTGCAGTACGTTAATGCTTTCAGAAAAGTTTCCTGCACAAGGTCCTGTGCATCATTTTTGTCATTAGTTAGGCTATAAGCAAACCTCATTAGATTTTTCTCAAGGCCTACCAGGTTATATTGAAATTCAATTGCAGTCATAGTAATAAAATTAATCAGACATATTGTTTGTGTTTCAGAATATTGTAATGCATTGCTTGTTTTACAAGCGCCCATGGCCTTTCAAGCATAAGTATACTTTCAAGGTTATTCATAGCCGCCCTATCAAACAGAATGGCAGTATTGCTTTCTTCCTTTCATAATTTTTTTTTAATAAGGAGCTCAAGTTTTATTAAATCTTCAGTGAACTTTCTTATTCCCTCTGCAAGCTTCTCAGTTGCCATACCGTCTTCATTCATCATCCATCGAAATGTCTTTTCATCCATTTCCAGCTTCTCAATAGCCGATTCTTTTGCTTTTTCAGGTAGCAATTTTCGTTCAACTATACCCTCTGTTTCTTCGAGTTCTTTTAGTAATTCCGGACTTATAGTCAACAGGTCGCATCCGGCCAATTCTATGATCTCACCAGTGTTTCTGAAACTGGCTCCCATAATTTCGGTTTTAAAACCAAATTTTTTATAATAATTGTAAATGTTACTGACCAAAAGAACACCTGGTTCTTCCTTTGGTAATATTTGTTGAATTCCCTGATTTTTCTTATGCCAATCCAAAATTCGGCCTACAAATGGAGAAATGAGCTGAACGCCTGCTTCGGCACTTGCAATAGCTTGTGCTAAAGAGAAAAGCAGGGTCATGTTGCAATGAATACCCTCCTTTGTAAGTTGTTCAGCCGCTTTTATTCCTTCCCATGTTGAGGCGATTTTTATTAATATTCTTTCACGGCCAATTCCGGCTTCTTCATATAATGTAATTAGCTCATGGGCTTTTTTCACAGTTCCTTCGGTATCAAAAGAAAGTCTGGCATCAGCTTCTGTCGAAACCCTGCCAGGTAGAACTTTTAAAATCTCAGTTCCAAAAACAACAAAAAGTTTGCTAATTGCCAGGTTAAGCCTTGTTTGGTTATTGGTGAACTTACTTTTTACAAATGCGATCGCATCATCTACCAGGTAAGTATATCTGCTATTTTGTGCCGCAGCATAAATAAGCGAAGGATTTGTAGTTGCATCAACAGGTTTAAACTTTTTAACAGATTCAAAATCTCCTGAATCGGCTACAACTATTGATTGTGCTTTAAGTTGCTCCAGAAAGTTCATTTTGTTTATTGCTATTTATTAGTATTATATCATATTTATAGCAGGGTAGAGGCTCTCAATTATTTTCCTCATCTCATGTTTCGTTTTTCCAAGTTTATATTCAACCATCCTTAACATTTTGTGTTCTTTACCTTCCTGAATATTTAAATCAGTGTCAGTTAAATGTGGGTATTTAGTTCTTAGCCTATGTTGAAGTTCACCCCATTCTACTTTCGATACATTTTTTTTCATTTTAAATTTGTTTATTTGCAATAAATGCCGAATTATAGTGAAAGTTTCAGTTTGATTTTTCCCGGCTGAAAAGATTGATGACTATGGGGAAAGATGCAACGGCAAGCAGGATATGAACAGGGCCGTCGGCATCAAAACTATGTATAAGGATACCCCAGATAATGAGCAGTAATCCTGCAACGAAGTAAAATGAATATTTCATCTTTTTTATTTTTAATGGTTTCCAAAGAATTTTAGTCTTTTAAAGAGCTAAATAATTCTAATAAATATACCTCTGTTAGGCCCGGAAAGCATTACATAATTTAAGATAAGAGTTATACCATTCACACATTTTAAAATTATATCAATCGGCTTCACATTTTTTCCATATACCAACTCAATGCTTTTTCAATTTTCTGATAATGAAAAATGGTGGTAATGGCTTTTTGTAATCGTATAAATGCGGTTTCAGATTTAACTATATAATCAAAAGCCTGGTGCTTCATGCAATTTACGGCAACTTCAATTTTATCCTGCGAGGAGAGCATAATAACAGGAATTTGTGAATTGAAAGCCTTTATTTTTTCTAATGTTTCCAAACCATTGATTGCATTTTTATGTATCCCATCGAGATGGTAATCTAAAATTATTACATCCGGATTTTGTGATAAATTTTTAAGACATAATTCTCCGGTTGCATATGTTTTAATGAGAGATTCAGTATTTTCTGCAAAATCAATCTCTAATGACTTTAAAAACAAAGCATCATCATCGACAAGGAAAAGCAATATTTTTTTTTCTTTTGTCATTAATGGAGTTTTTTAATCAAATTATATTCAACTTTTAGTTCCTCACAGGCTTGTGAGCAAATGCTTTCAATCTGCAAAACCAATTCCTGTATATCCTCTAAATGTTGTTGTGCGCTTGCATATTCCTGAATTTTTTTTGTCATGTCTTCAAAATCTTTATGCATGCCCATTATAGAAAATGAAGGGATCATTTTATGCACTGTAGCATACAACGAACCCCAATCCTTTTCATGCCAGCTTTGCTTCATTTTGCTAATCAAAGGTGGGGTTTGCTCCAGGTAAAGCGCAATCATTTCCCTGTTCAATTCCGGATTACCTTTTGTACGCTTGTTTAAATAACTTAAATCAATGCATTTAGGCTTGCATGCCTCCATGTTAGAATTTGCATTATTCTTCTCACTAAACTCTTTATCATGTATTGGTATGGGTTTCTTTAATAACTCGACTATTTTTTTATACAATAACCTTTCGTCTACTGGTTTTGAGATATAATCGTTCATACCTGCTGCTGTACATTTATTTAAATCAGCTGTAGTTACGTCGGCAGTTAAAGCTATAATGGGCATCTGGTAATTCATTACGTTACGTATGTATTTGGCAGCTTCAAACCCATTCATTTCCGGCATTTGTAAATCCATTAAAACAATATCATACTTTTTATTTTGCAGCTTTTCAATGGCTATTTTTCCGTTAGCAGCTATATCGTGTTCAAATCCAAAATCGTCCAACAGGGTCTTCATCAGTAGTTGGTTGAGTACCATATCTTCAACCACCAACACTTTAATATCCTTTTCTTCTTTATCTAATTCTATTATTTCAGTTACTAATTGTGCTTCATTATTTGTTTTCAGAAAAGTTAAAATAAAACTAAAAGTTGAGCCAACTCCCGGTTTACTTATTACCGTTATTGTGCCCCCTTGCGATTCGACCAATTGCTTAGAAATGGCAAGTCCCAGTCCGGTTCCTCCGTATAACCTCGAAGTTTCGCTGGTTGCCTGTTGAAAATTCTCAAAAACATGTTCGATTTTTTCTTTTGAAATGCCAATGCCAGTATCTGAAATTGCAAATTCAAGGGTTGCTTGCCCTTCATCTTCTTTCAGCAGCTGAACACTAACTGTAATTTGCCCTTCAGTTGTAAACTTTACCGCATTGCTTAAAAGGTTTAAAATAATCTGGTGTAAACGAACCGGGTCGCCAACCAATACTGTAGGTATTTTGTTGTCATATTTTTTAATCAGTTTTAGGTTTTTTTCCTGAATTTTAGTTTCAAACACATGGATCATGGCCAATATGGATAATTCCAATTTAAATGGGGTTTGCTCAAATATCATTTTTCCTGCATCCACTTTTGCCAGGTCAAGTATGTCGTTAATTAATACAGTCAATGCGTCGCCACTCATTTTTATGGCAGTTAAATATTCCTTTTGTTTGGCTGTTAAATCCGATTTCAACAGCACTTTTGTAAACCCGATAATCGCGTTCATGGGTGTTCGGATTTCGTGGCTCATGTTTGATAAAAACTGCTGCTTCGATTTCACTGCTTCTTCAGCAACTATTGTAGCCTTCTCAGCTTTACTTTGGGCTTCTTCGGCAATTTCCGTAGCACATTCTGCAACGCTTTGAGCATCCTCGGCAATTTTTGTGGCCAACTCGGCATGAACTTTTGCAGCGGTGAGTTCTGTTTCAATTTTATTATGATCGGTCACATCCCTTGCCACCACAACTACACCAAGTATTTTCCCGTACTCATCTTTATAAACCGAACCGTTAAACAACACATCGGTAAGTTTGCCATCGCGAATGGTTAAAGGGTAATCAGCCACAAACCCTTTTGCAAAGACCTGTTTATAAATATCGCGTGCTTTAGTTGGTTCAGTAAAATATTCAAAGAAATCAGTACCGATCATTTTCTCGCGGGTCGATTCAGCTATATTTATCGATGCATCGTTTATATCGGTAATTTTCCCTTCAGGGCTGATCGTAAAAAGCGGATCAAGACTGGCTTCTATAAGGCTTC
>Ga0105103_10002191_pt1 | contig 10245 bp, 6 predicted proteins | sample PPLLaktember2015_2_FD_79107 | JGI IMG/M metagenome (GOLD analysis project Ga0105103, IMG submission 79107) | Freshwater sediment microbial communities from Prairie Pothole Lake near Jamestown, North Dakota, USA - PPLs Lake P7 Core (6) Depth... | ecosystem: Environmental > Aquatic > Freshwater >...
AGGCGATGGCGTGCCGCCAGCAGCTGCGCCAGCAGCGATGCCGCTGATTGCGTGTCTGGGGCGAGGTCCAGTGCGCGGCGAAAGCCGGCTTCCGCCCCCACCCAGTTGCGCGTCCACTGCACGTGCGCCTGCGCCAGCGCGCTCCACCCCAGAGGGTGATTCGGGTCCAGCTCGATTGCCCGGCGCGCATAGGCGTCCGCCACCGGGAGCAGACTCTTTGGAGGCTCCACCGCCAGCGCGGCCAGTTCGGCGAGCGTGTTCGCCAGGGCTCCGTACGCGGGCGCATAGCGGGGATCGGCCTTCACCGCCTGTTCGTATGCGACACGCGCGCGCTGCAGTTCCGCGGGTGAGTGCTTCGCGGCGGCATCGTTGCCGGTCACCATCAGCTGCACGACCGAGGTGTTGAGAGTGACCTGGGGGGCTACCGCCGGTTCGGGCGCGGCCGCGCGTGCTGACCCGTCACGCGACGGCCACCGGGTGCTGGCCAGCCAGCCACCAGCCGCGACGACCAGGACGGCCGCGGCCAGCCACAGCGCACGAGGTGCCTGCGATGGCGACGTGCTCGCTGAGACCCGACCGGGCTGTGCGCCAGATGTCTCCTCGGGATCCTCGACGAACTCCCCGTAAGGATCCGTGCCAGGGTCCGCGGGCCGGACCTCGGCGTCGAACCGGTAGCCTTGCCCCGGAATGGTACGGATGATCTCGGTGTCGGGATGGAGGGCCTGCCGGACCTCGGCCAGGCACTGCCGGATGGTCTCGTCGGTGACCGGGCGCCCCGGCCATATCGCACCAGCGAGTTCTTCGCGGGAGACGATGCGGCCCGCGTGCGAGGCCAGGTAGGCCAGGACGTCGAACGACGTGGCGCGGAGGTGCCGCGCGCGCCCTTTGCGCGTGAGCTGACGTCTCTGGAGGTCGAGGACGACCAGTCCAAATACCAGCGGCGCCGGAGAGGGTGAGGCACTCATGGCAGGACGAGCCCGGAGGAAGCTTGCTCCCTCCGGGCTCCCGACCTGTGTCGGCGACCTAGTCGCCCACCTTCACGGACAACGCCGCCTGCGCCGCCGCCAGTCGCGCCACCGGGACGCGATACGGCGAGCAGCTGACGTAGTCGAGCCCGACCTGATGGAAGAAGTGGATCGACGCGGGGTCGCCACCGTGCTCACCACAGATGCCCACCTTCAGGTCCGGCTTGGTCGCGCGTCCCTTCTGGACACCCATCGCCACGAGCTGCCCCACGCCTTCAGCGTCGAACGTCGCGAACGGATCCTTCTCCAGGATCTTCTTGTCCTGATATATCCGTAGGAACTTGCCCACGTCGTCGCGCGAGAACCCGAAGGCCATCTGCGTCAGATCGTTCGTGCCGAACGAGAAGAACTGGGCCTCGGCCGCCACCGCATCGGCGGTGAGGGCGCCGCGCGGCACCTCGATCATCGTACCGACCAGGTACTTGATCTTGATCTTCTGCTCCTTCATCACCTCGGCCGCCACGCGGTCGACGATGAGCTTCTGGTCCTTCAGCTCCTTGACCAACCCCACGAGCGGGATCATGATCTCGGGCACGACCTTCAGGCCTTCCTTGTTCAGCTGACACGCGGCTTCCATGATCGCCCGCGCCTGCATCTCGGTGATCTCTGGATAGGTGATGCCCAGCCGCACGCCGCGGTGGCCCAGCATCGGGTTGAACTCGTGGAGCTGCTCGACCCGCGCCAGCAAGGTCTTCTTCTCCGCCAGCTCCTTGCCGCCCTTGCCCGTGGCCTCCAGCTTCGCGACCTCGACCATCAGGTCTTCACGGCGCGGGAGGAACTCGTGCAGCGGCGGATCGATGGTGCGGATGGTCACCGGCGTGCCGTGCATCGCCTTGAACACACCGTAGAAGTCCTGCCGCTGCATCGGCAGCAGCTCGTTCAGGGCCGCGCGTCGATCGGCCTCGTTGTCCGCGAGGATCATGCGCTGCACGATCGGAATGCGACCCTCCCCGAAAAACATGTGCTCGGTGCGGCACAGGCCGATGCCGCGGGCGCCGAACATGTAGGCGATCTCCGCCTGGTCCGGCTGGTCGGCGTTCGCGCGCACGCCGAGGCGGCGGTACTTGTCGGCCCAGGTGAGCAGCTGGTTGAAGCGGCCGTAGATATCGGACTTCGCGGGCTTGATCTTCCCCGCCACCACCTGGAGGATCTCGCTCGGCTGCGAGGAGACCTTCGCCAGCTTCACTTCGCCGGTGAGCCCGTCGAACGCGATGTAGTCGCCCTCACGGACGGTCTGGCCCTTCAGCGTGAACTGCTTGCCGTGCTCGTCAATCGTCAGCTCGCCAGCGCCGACGATCGAGGGCTTGCCCATCTGGCGGCCGACGACGGCGGCATGCGACGTCATGCCGCCAGTGGCCGTGAGGATGCCCTGCGACACCCACATGCCGTGGATGTCGTCCGGCACGGTCTCGCGCCGCACGAGGATGACGGCCTTGCCCTGGTTCGCCCACTCCACGGCGTGGTCGGCCGAGAACACCACTTGGCCGCACGCCGCCCCGGGGGAGGCCGGCAGGCCGCGCGTGGCGGCGGGAATGCTCTTCCACTCCTTGGCATCGAAGCCCGGCGCCAGCAGCTGCGACAGCGCTTCGGGATCGACGAGCAGCAGCGCCTCCTTCGGGGTGATCAGCCGCTCCTTCACGAAGTCGGTCGCGATGATCACCGCGGCGTAGCCCGTGCGCTTGCCGCTGCGGGTCTGCAGCATGTAGAGGCGGTCTTCCTGGATCGTGAACTCGAAATCCTGGATGTCCTTGTAGTGCCGTTCGAGCCTCGTCGTGATCTGGCGCAGCTGCGCGTACGCGTGCGGCATCACCTTCGCCAGCTCGCTGATCGGCTGCGGGGTGCGGATGCCCGCAACGACATCTTCGCCCTGGGCGTTGATGAGGAACTCGCCGAAGAACTCCTTCGCACCCGTCGCCGGATTGCGCGTGAAGCCCACGCCGGTGCCCGACCGGTCACCGGTGTTGCCGAAGACCATCATCTGCACGTTGACGGCCGTGCCGATCGAATCGGGGATGTCGTAGATGCGGCGGTATTCCCTCGCGCGCGGGTTGTTCCACGAGCGGAAGACGGCGTTGCGCGCCATCGCCAGCTGGTCGTTCGGGTCCTGCGGGAAGGGCTTGCCGCTCTTCTTCTTGACCACGCTCTTGTAGGCCTCGACGACCTCGCGCAGCGCGGCCTCGTCCAGGTCGGTGTCGAGCGCGGCGCCCTTCGCCGTCTTGACCGCCTCGAACTCGTGTTCGAACGCGGCCTTCGGGATCTCGAGGACGACCGAGCCGAACATCTGCATGAAGCGCCGATAGCTGTCGAAGGCGAAGCGGCCGTTACCGGTCCGGGCCTTCAGGCCCTCGACCGCGGCATCGTTCAGGCCGAGGTTGAGGATCGTGTCCATCATGCCCGGCATGGAGAACTTCGCGCCGGATCGCACGGACACCAGCAGCGGATTCTGCGTCGAGCCCAGCGTGGCGCCGGCGGCTTTCTCGAGGCGCCGCAGGTGCGCCGCAATCTCGGCGTCGATCTCGGGCGGAAGCTTGGCGCCCCGCTCGTAATAGAGGTTGCACGCATCGGTGGAGATGGTGAACCCCGGCGGGACCGGCAGACCGGCATTGGTCATCTCGGCGAGGCCGGAGCCCTTGCCGCCGAGCGTGTCCTTCATGTAGCGGTTGCCTTCGGCCTTGCCGTTGCCGAAGAAGTACACGAACTTCTTCGCGCGCGAGCTGGCGGCCTTCCTGGCCACCGCCTTCTTCACGCCGGTCGCCTTCACGCTGGCCTTCTTCACCGCTGTCTTCTTCACAGCTGTCTTCTTCACCGTCGTCTTCTTCACCGTCGTCTTCTTCACTGAGGCCTTTTTCGCCATGTGTGCTTATGACTCCTGCAGAACAATCTCGGAAACATCGGCCAGACGCAGGATTTGCCGTTCCAGCGCCTTCATCAGAAACAAGCGTGCCTGGCGGACCTTCGGATCGTCGGCCATGACCAGGACATCGTCGAAGAACGTGGCGACGCTGGGGCCGTATTTCGCGGCCTCGGCGAGCGCCTCGCGGTATCCGCTGCCGGTGTCGGCAGCGAACAGGATGGTGCCCCGCCGCGCCAGGATCTCCTGGGCCAGCGCGCGTTCCGCCGGCTCCGTCAGTCCCTGCACGATGCTGCCCACCTCGGGCGAGAGACGGTCGAACTCGTCGTCGGGCATCGTGCGGGCGATGTTGCGCACCCGCTTGAAGACGGCGGCCAGCGCGCGGAACTCGGCGGTCTCGGTGAACTCCGGAAGCAGGGCCAGCAGTCGCCGGGCATGCAGCGGCGCCAGGTCGCCGAGCGCGCCATGCGTGACGGCCCGCACGTTGCGGACGTCGGTGCCGCGCTGCTCGAGCACGTAGCGTACGCGGTCCAGCAGGAACGCCTCCAGCGCCGGGCGCCACTCCGTGGCGTCGCCTTCGAACGCGCTCGCGGCCTGATCCAGCAGCATCCCGAGACGGGGACCGCGATCCACCCCGGTCAGCTCCGGCAGATCCATCAGGATACGGACCAGGCCCTGCGCCGCGCGGCGCAGCCCGTACGGATCGCGCGAGCCGGTGGGGCGCTCGCCGGCGACGAACATGCCGGTCAAGGTATCCAGCTTGTCGGCCAGCGACACCGCCGCCCAGGTGATCGCGGCGTCACCCAGCTGCGCCCGCGTCGGCGGCGCATCGGCTTCCACGCCGAGCGGCAGGTAGTGATGATAGATGGCCTTCCACACCGCCTCGGGGCGGCCGTCCTCGCGGGCGTAGATGCCGCCCATTGCGCCCTGCAGCTCGGTGAGCTCACGCACCATGTCGGTGGCGAGGTCGGCCTTGCACAGTGCGCCGGCTTCCGCGGCCAGCGGCGCCGCCTCCGGATGCCCCAGCACCTCGCCGCACACCCACTCGGCCAGGCGGCTCACGCGCTCGGCCTTGGCGCGGTAGCTGCCCAGGCGCTTGTGGAACAACACCGTGTCGAGCCGTTCGACGAACCCGGCCAGCCCCTGCCTGCGGTCCGCATCCCAGAAGAACCGTGCATCACGCAGCCGCGCCGTCAGCACGCGCTCGAGGTTGCGCGAGACCACCTCCGGGCGCTCGGGCTCGGTGTTGAGCACCGCCAGGAACACCGGCAGCAGGCGGCCCTCGTCACTGAGCACCGGGAAGAAGTGCTGATGGTGAATCATCGTGGTCGTGAGCACTTCCTCCGGCAGTGTGAGGAACTCGTCGGCGAAGTGTCCCGACAGCACGAACGGATACTCGACGAGATCCGGCACTTCGTGCAGCAGCGAGTGGCCCACCATCGCGGTGGCGACACGCCCGCCGCGCCGCCGCGACTCGACATCCAGCTCGCGGCCGATACGGCTCTGGCGCTCGCTGCGTTCCAGCACCACGAAGTTCTCCGACAGGCGTTTGCGATAGTCGTCGAAGCCCTTCACCTTCACCGCACGGCCGGCGCGCCCGCTGGTCGCGAGGAACCGGTGTCCATAGGTCACGGCACCGGAGCGCACGTCCTGCACCAACCCGCCCTGCGCGTTGGCGGCCCGGGTGATGGTGAACGGCACGACGCGGCCGCCGTACAGGAAGACCAGCCAGCGGATCGGACGTCCGAACGGGAAGTCGCCCTTGCCGTCCTCGAGCGTCGCGTCCCATCGCATCAGCTTGGGAAAGGCAAGGGCGCGCAGCGCCACGGACAGCACGTCGGGCAGCACGTCCACGGCGGTCTTGCCACGCTGCTGCTTGCGGACTCCCAGGTACACGCCCTTCTTCTCGGGCACCTCGATGCGCTCGAGCGCGGACACCTCAACGCCGTTCTTGCGGGCAAAACCTGCGGCAGCCGGCGTGGGCGCGCCAGCGGCATCGAATGCCGCACTGACCGGAGGCCCGGTGATCACTTCCTCGAGATCGGTCTGGCGCTCGGAGACGCGGGCGAACCGCGCCGTCAGGCGCCGCGGTGTCGAGAACGTCTCGACGGGCGCGTCCGCGCTCAGACGGGCCGCCTTCAGGCTGGCTTCGAGCGCGGCGCCGAATGCGCTCGTCAGCGTGGGCAGCCAGCTCGCGGGCAGCTCCTCGGTGCCAATTTCGATCAACAGTTCGCGGTCCACGGTTACCTCGCCTCGGCTGACGCTTCGGCAGTCGCGCATTCTTCGGCGTAGCGCTTGCAGATGGCGACGGACAGCTGCCGCACGCGCAGGATGTACGCGGTCCGCTCGGTGACCCCGACACTGCCGCTGGAGTCCAGCAGGTTGAACAGGTGCGAGCATTTCAGGCAGTGCTCGAGCGCCGGCAGCAGCAGGCCCGCGGCCAGCAGCCGCTCGCCGAAGGAGTACACCTCGTCGAACTGCCGCCGATGGTGCGACGAGTAGACCTCCAGGTCGATGCCCGTGTCCTGATTGAACGCGTACTTCGACTGCTCCACTTCCTCGCGCAGGCGGACCGCGCCGTAGCTGACGCCGTGTGCCCATTGCAGGTCGAACACGTTGTCAACCCGCTGCAGGAACATGGCGATGCGTTCGAGCCCGTAGGTGATTTCGCAGGACACCGGCGACAGGTCGACGCCGCCGACCTGCTGGAAGTAGGTGAACTGGCTGATCTCCAGCCCGTCGAGCAGCACCTGCCAGCCGATGCCCCAGGCGCCCAGCGTCGGCGATTCCCAGTTGTCCTCCTCGAAGCGAATGTCGTGCAGCCGCGGGTTGATGCCGCACGCCTCGAGGCTCTCGAGATACGTCTGCTGCACGTCGTCGGGCGACGGCTTGAGGATCACCTGCATCTGGTGATGTTTGAAGAGGCGGTTTGGATTCTGGCCGAAGCGGCCGTCGTCGGGACGGCGGGACGGCTGGACGTACGCCACGCTCCACGGCGTCGTGCCGAGCACGCGCAGCAGCGTTTCGGGATGCGAGGTGCCGGCCCCCACCTCGAGGTCGAGGCCCTGCTGAATGAGACAGCCCTTGGAGGCCCAGAAGGCGGAGAGTTTCAGGATCAGATCTTGAAAGGTCACTAGGCAAGGCCCACTTCAGGGCGCCGGCACGCGGCGCAACTCGTGAATCACTCGAATCGATCGGAGCTCGCGGTCGAGCAGCGAGCGTATGAGCGTGCGGTGCACGCGTTCCAGTTCCCGCAGGGTGGCGGCCGTCGCCCCCAGGGCTTCGACCCCGCGCGGCGCGACCCGCCGAACCCCGTCGACGAACGCCGCCGCCGCCGGCGAGATCGACGGGTCGTCCGGGTACACCCCCTGCAGCTTCAGCAGCCAGCACTCGAAATAACGCGCCAGCGGCTCGACCGCCACACCTTCAACCATCGCCTCGAGCGTCGCGATGCCCAGCCTGAACAGCCGCTCGTCCGGGTCCGCCTCCGCCGCCCACTCGTCGATGAGCTCCGCGAAGTAGTGACTGTAACCGAGGGCCTCCGGACTGGCCGCGACGAGCGGTGAGGTGACGGGCTCCGCGTAATTCACGCCGACCAGTTCACGCCGCTCGTTCTCGTAATACGCCACCCGTACGTGGGTCAATGGCTCGAGCGCACCGCGGAAAGGCGAGCGGGGGCGCCGGGCCCGTTCCGCCACACCGCGCTTCTTGCCGCGGTCAGCGGTGAGGAACACCACGATCCGATCCGCTTCGCCCAGCTTGTAAGTCCGGAGCACCAGGGCGTCGGCCGTATGGAGCGGCATGCCGTGGCGTCTATTCTATCGCGCCAGGTACTTCAGGAACACCGTGGCCAGCCCCAGAAACGAGGCAAATCCCACGACATCGGTGAAGGTCGTGATGAAGACGGCCGAGGCCAGGGCGGGGTCCACCTTGAGGGCCTTCAGCCCCAAGGGGACCAGGGTGCCCATGGTGGCGGCCACGAACATGTTGCAGACCATGGCCATGCCCAGCAGGAGGCCCAGGATGGGATCGTTCTTCGTCGCCCAGGCCACCCCGGCGGCCACGACGCCGAGCGCCAGGCCGTTGCCGATGCCGATCAGCGATTCCTTGGCCAGGGCTTTCTTCGCGTTGCCATAGGACAGCTCGCCGAGCGCCAGCCCCCGCACGATGACGGTGAGCGTCTGCGTGGCGGCATTGCCGCCCATGCCAGCCACGATCGGCATGAACACGGCCAGGGCCGTCACCTGCTGAATGGTGCCTTCGAACAGCGCCACGACTGAGGCGGCCACGAACGCCGTCACCAGGTTGACGCCCAGCCATGGCAGGCGCTTGCGGATGGCTTCCCCGGCCGGGGTGGCGATGCGCTCGTCCCCCGACACGCCGGCCAGTCGCAGCAGGTCTTCGGTGGCTTCGTCCTTGATGACGTCGATGACGTCGTCCACGGTGACGACGCCGACCAGCTTGTTCTCCTCGTCCACGACCGGAACGGCCAGCAGGTTGTACGAGGCGACCTGCCGAGCCACTTCTTCCTGGTCGGTGTCGACCCGCACACTGGTGACGTCGGCCGTCATGATGCGCTTCAGGGGCGTCTCCGGCGACACCAGCAGCAGCCGCCGCAACGAGGTGACCCCCACCAGATGACGCCGGGCATCGACGACATAGAGGTAGAACACCATCTCGACGTCGCGAGCGCCCTGGAGCGCCGTGATCGCCTCGCCGACGGTGAGGTCTTCGTTCAAGGCGAAGACCGACGGGTTCATGATGCGGCCGGCCGTCTGCTCGCCGTATTCGAGCAGGCTCTCGACCTGACCGGATTCCTTCCGGCGCATCAACTCGAGGACCTCGCGCGACAACTCCTCGGGCAGGTAGTCGATCAGCGCGGCGGCATCGTCGGACGGCAGTTCGTGGAGCAGCTTGGCGATGTCGTCGGCGGATCGCCCGGTGAGGAGCTGGGCCCCAGGTTCCGGCCCCATCTCACTGATCGTCTCCATCGCCAGCTTGGGCTGGCGCTCGACGAGCAGCGAGAAGACGGCCGACCGCTCGGTGTCGAGCAGGGCGCCGAAGATCTGAGCGAGGTCTGCGGGATGCTGCTTCTGCAGCAGATTCAGCAGATTGGCCGTCGCGCCAATGCGCAGCAGCCGCTTGACTGAATCGAGAACGACATCACTGCGGCGCGGCGCGACCATGACAATCCGAGCAAATGTAGCACACGCGATTAGGTTCGACGCCGCTTTCTCCGGCCCTCGACGCCTAATTCGTCCAGCGTGCGCTCGTCTTCGCGCCAGTGTTCCTTCACCTTCACGTGCAGATCGAGAAACACCTTGGTCTGGAAGAAGCGCTCCAGCTCCTCGCGCGCGGCCGTGCCGATGGCCTTGATCGCGGCCCCGGCCTTGCCGATGAGAATCGGCTTCTGCGACGCCTTCTCCACGATGATGGAGCAATACAGCGTCAGCATCGTCGGGCTCTCCTCGAACTTGTCCACCATGACCGCGGTGGAGAACGGCAGTTCGTCGTGCGTCTGCCGCAGCACCTGCTCGCGCACCAGCTCGGCCACGAAGAACCGCTCGGGCTGGTCGGTCAGGTAATCCTCTGGATACAGGGGCTCGCCCTCTGGCAGGTGCGTGAGCAGCACCTCGCGCAGCCGCTCCACGTTCTCCCCCGTCAGCGCCGAGATCGGCACGATGTCCGCGAACCCCACCTCCGTGTCGTAGGCGGCGATGCGAGGCAGCAGGTCCTGCTTGCTGGCGCGATCCACCTTGTTGAGCGCCAGGACCCGCGGCACGCGGAGCTTGCGGATGATGTCCATCAGGTAGCGATCGCCGGCGCCCGACGGCTCGCTGCCATCCACGACCGCGACCACGACGTCCGCGTCGCGGAGCGCGTCGAGCGCGGTGTCGACCATTCGCACGTTCAGGCGGTACAGCGGGCGGTGAATGCCAGGCGTGTCGATGAACACGATCTCGCCCGCCGGCGAACGATGCACGCCGACGATGCGATTCCGCGTGGTCTGTGGCTTGTCCGAGACGATGGCCAGCTTCTCACCCACGAGACGGTTGAGCAGCGTGGATTTGCCGGCATTGGGCCGGCCCACGAGGGCGACGAATCCGCGTTTCATGTAATGGCTTCGATCTACTGGGCGCTGGTCTGGGGCGCGGCCGACTCCACCGTCGCCGGGAACATGCGCACGCGGGTGATGCGGCGACGCTCCGCTTCCAGCACTTCGACAGCCAGGCCGTCGATCTCGAAGCGATCCCCCGTGGCCGGCACGCGGCCGAGGCGCGACAGCAGGTAGCCGCCGACCGTCTCGAACCCTTCGCCCTCGGGCGTGAACCGCAGGTGCTCGGTCAGTTCCTGCACGTGGGCCTTGCC
>Ga0105103_10002193_pt1 | contig 10241 bp, 8 predicted proteins | sample PPLLaktember2015_2_FD_79107 | JGI IMG/M metagenome (GOLD analysis project Ga0105103, IMG submission 79107) | Freshwater sediment microbial communities from Prairie Pothole Lake near Jamestown, North Dakota, USA - PPLs Lake P7 Core (6) Depth... | ecosystem: Environmental > Aquatic > Freshwater >...
CACTATCTTTATTTGTAGTATTATCCTGTTATCTTCCTTTACCATAAACGAAAACTATAATACACATATTAATTATTCTTATGATTTTATTGAACAACAATTTAATTTATCTCACAATCCAGAGGATATTATCATTGAACATAAAACAATGTTTACATATTTACCATATAAAGCATTATGCAAACATAATAATATAAACTGCACTAATTATCTAATCCAAAATATTGATAGAAAAAAACTATTCAGTATAGGTGGAAGTGTTTTGTCAGATTCGGATTTCAACCCACAGATACCTGAAAATAAAACAATACTTATAATCGAAGAAAAAGCTAACCAATCAAATATTATCTTTGAATATGATAATTTGGTTGTAATAAAAAAATTAACATGGAAAAATGTAACTTATCAATAATCATCCCTGCATATAATGAACAATCAGCCATATCATGGGCAATTAATGACATTTATTTATTTTATTTCCAAAATAAACAATATATTAATAAATGTCAGTTGATTATCGTTAATGATGGTTCAACAGATTTTACTAATGTTGTTTGTTATAGAACTTATAAACATATACACCAAGCCCTCGTCAAACATAATATCGAATTAACCATCACACATATACATTGTAAACCTAATCATGGCAAAGGTTATGCAATCAGAGAAGGCTTGAAAGATGCTAAATTTGAAACCATAATGATTTTAGATGCGGATTTATCTGTTAAACCCCATATTAATCAATTTATTCTTGATAAAATAAATCAAAATAATCCGTTTATCATTGTGGGGCAAAGAAACCAAACAATTAAACAACCAAATCATAGACTTTTCTTAGGTTGGGTTTTTAGAAATATCGTGCAAAGTTTATTCAAATTTAACCTTAAAGATACACAATGCCCTTACAAAATCATACATAAAATACCAAACCTGCATAATAATCTGACCATAAACGGATTTGCTTATGATATTGAACTTTTACTATATTGCAGAAAACTTAACTTTGATATTATTCCATATCAAGTCGAATATAAAAATCGGAAAAATTCAAAAGTTACAATCAGAAAAATATGCAGAATGGCTTATGACATAATCTATATCGGTTTGCGGAGGTTCTGATTTATGCTTCTGCCCAATAATAATGCTAACGCAAACATCGTAATTAATGTTTTTTCATAACCAAACTTATCAAACCATATATAAGTCAACTTCAAAAATAGACCCGAAACCGCCATAACTATCAAAAAAGGTGTCGCTTTTAAAGTCCACCATCTCAAAAATTTTGCCATCGAATTAAGAAATTTATCATCTGTTTCTTCCAATTTATTCATTTTTATAAATTTTTCTGAAAACTTAGATAGTAAGTTATTAAATCCATCAAACATAGTTTACCACCACACAAATTTAAAATAGTAACCTTTTTCTGTTTCTTCAAAAGTTACCTTGATAAAAATTAAAAATGCTAACAATGAAAGACATATCCAATGTTGTGTTAATGTAAATATCACACCTATAAAAAAAGGTAATATAACATTGACTGTTTTTGCAAATAATTTAAAAAAAATAACTTCAAATTTCCATTTTTTATTCTCAATAATAGATGTTTTATCGAAATATTTTTTATACTTTATATTAAACGCCATGTTAATTATTACCTTCTTTTTTCCATTTTTCCAAATCACGTTTTATCTGGATGCTTCCCATCTTCATAACATAACGAAACCATGACTGGTCACTGCATGAATATATCTTGAAAAAAGAAAAGTCATCATCTTCTAAAACACTGTTTTGTAATGTTTTCAGGGTATTGTATAAATCTTCATCAATATCCAATAATATTTTTTTCTTGCCCAATTTATTTTAAAGTTATATACTTTCTATATAAATGTTTTATTGTTTTTGTAATTAGATTTATAAACTAAATTATTTAGTCAAGAAAAACATTGACAAGTTGTAAGTATCATGTCAAGATTTAATTTAGATAAAAAGGTGATTTGAAATGGGAAATTATACGCCAGATTATAAAGTTGAAGATGTTACATCCGCCTCAATTGATGGCTTGGCTGTTGCAGTTATTACAGTAGTCAGCTTCATCGGAGTAATTGTTCTTATAGGAATTATCGGTTATTTTGTGAAAAAAGCAAAAGGAATAAGAGGGTAATCATATTAAATTATGATTGTTCATAGACAAAAAAAACAAATAAAAGGTGATTAAAAAATGGTTTACACACAAATATATGATGTAGAAGATGTTACAGAAGCTTCAATTGATGGCTTGGCTGTTGCAGTTATTACAGTAGTCAGCTTCGTCGGAGTAATTGTTCTATTTGCAGTTGCCACATGGGGCTATAATAAATTCAAGAAAGGACTATAAATTAATTTTTTTTAATTTTTCATTATTAAAATTAAACAATAATAGATGACTTTGTTTTTATTGCAATTATTACTGTTTCCAGTGTTATTGGGATAGTTTTACTTGCTGAATTTATTTATTGGTTATACACTGGTAAATCACTACCTTATCTTGATAGGTAAATCGCCACCTTATCTTAAATAGTTATTTAAATGACAATCTGTTATAATTGAGATTGGATTAGGAATGTATAAATAATATAAAAAATAAGGTGATTTGAAATGGGAAATTATACTCCTCAGAGTGGTTATGACACAATTTCAGATGCAACTGTTGATGGTGTGGTTACTGCATTGATTACGTTGTCTAGTTTTATAGGAATAATTATTATTTTAAACATTATTTATTATTTTTATCATAAATATAAAAAAATTAATTAAAAAAGGTTATTTTAAATGGGCAATTATACAGCCGAATATACTATTGATGATATTAAAGGTTGGACAATATCAGGTTTAACTAAGGGTGTAATTGTTTTTGGGAGTAGAATAATTATTATTGTTTTTCTTATATCACATTATTATAAAAAGTTTTCAAAAGGTTAATTTTTTTCCTTTCCTCTTTTTCTACAAAACACAAACTTTATATATCATTACTACCAATCTTTAACATAAAAATGTCAAGTGATACCAATAAAATTTTATTTATAACAATAATCTTGCTTGTCACAGTAATCTTTTCCATCAATGTTTCTGCTTCACTTATCCCTGCTAATAACCAGTTATGTCAAGACAAACCAATAATCAAAGAACAATCTGACACTTACACTATCGAAAGTTCATGTTTTCTTATTACTGCACCGAAAAATTATCATAATGAAATTTCATTTTTTGATAAATTAAATAAACAATCATTTGACCTTAAACTTTATTCAATTGAAGAACAAAACAAAGAAGATATTAAACAAAAACGAACCACAACTTTTTCTTCCGAAGATTTTAATGCGAAAATTACTGAAGATAGCATAATATATTCAAACCCTGACGAAACTATTAAGCTTATTTATCGTATCGAAAATAATAAAGTCAAGGCTAATCTTGAATTAAAACAATTCAGAAGTGCTTATGATGTTTCAAATCTTTACTTGAACACAAGAATTAAAAACAATCTTGATTCTAAAATCAAAACTAAAATCGAAGCAATATCGCCAATTGTTAATAATAAAGCTGAGCCATTAATCGTTTCTGATAAAGTTTCAGGTAATAATATCTTTCAAGAACAATTATTATTCTCCGGAAAGGAGTTTGATACACTTATTATTGACCCATTGTATGAAATCCAAATTAATTCCACTAACCCATCATATCACCTAATAAATGGAGTGATAAACCAATCAAGCGATAATCAATTCTTATCAAAAGTTAACATAACTTCAATTATGTCTGATGGTAACACTAACACAAAAGCATATATAAATGTCGGAACGCCTTACCACGAATCCAATACCATTATGACGTTTAACCTTAATCAGTTTTCTTCTCAAGATACCATTACATATAACGATTATGTGGTAGATGTCTTTCCAACAGTTTTATTACAACAACAAGCAACAGAATTTTATTCTAACAGATTTATTGGATTGCCTAATCATTTATTAATCGGCAATCCTAATGATTTTCAAATGAATAATAATGATTTTACTTTTTGTGCCCAGTTTGATAGTGAAGCAGGAACGCTTGACCAATATATTATGACTTTAGGCGATTCTGCAAATGATGGATACAGACTATATCAAAGAGCCGATGAAAATCTTAGGTGTGCGTGGGAAGGGGCTTCATATCAATTTATACAATTTGGTTCAAACAACGTGCATACTACTGGTTGGCATACTGCTTGTTGTGCCAAAAACAGCACACATATTAGAATGTGGGTTGATGGTAATATTGTTGCAACTAATTCTGTTGTTGTTGGTAGCATTAACACAGGAACTAATAGCATACTTACATTAGGCACTACATCAACTTATGAAGCAACAAGATATTTTAATGGATATATAGACGGCGTGGCAATCTATAATAAATTTTTATCAGAAGCGGAAATGGATGTTTTTTATAATTCAAGGTCGTTTTATAACAGGTCAACAGGGAATGCGTTATCAATATTCTTTAATCATCCTATTGATGCAGGAGAAGTTTATTCATTCAATATTAATTCTGATACTGAGTATGCTTTACCTATTAGAATATATGCATACCAAAACATGACGCATATTAATTATTCTAATTTTAAAGAATATACTATTAATAATCAACAAAATATTTTACCTTTAAATGATTTTGTCGGTGTTGGTTATAATTATCCGTTTAGAATCGAATCGTTATCTAACAGAAACATATCAATAAGCGAAGTATATCTAAACGAAATTATAAACGATACTTCACCACCTGTATTTGGAGATATTCATATTTCGGATTTTTTACTTGATTGTGATGATGATGTCATATATCTTGTGGATGTAACTGATGATACTTCGGTTTATAACGTAACTATTATCTTAAACTCAACCGCAGTTGGTCAAGGCGTATCTATACATTTATCACCTTATAATTCAACCACATGGTTCTTTAATTTATCATCACAAGAAATTTATGATATTTTCAGTTCAATTGGATGGAATTTCTCTGATATTGTTAATATCTCAACAATAGTATTGTCAGCTTCGGATGTGGTCGGACAAAATTCATACTTATACCCAAACGATGTTGTTGAATATACCTGTCTTGCTGAATGTGTTGAAGATTGGCAACCTTATCTTAATTCGTGTTTGTTTAACGACACTATTCTTGTTTCATATTATGATGATAACTCATGCTATACTTATAATTTTACACCAATCGATAACGGAACTTACACATCATGCAATTATTGCACCGAAGATATTGAAAAAGTTTATATCGGCGATTGTGAATTATTCAATGGCTCAGGTAAGCTTGATTATGAATGGCAGGATAATAATTATTTTTCATGCTGTGCAATAACTAACCTATTATCGGATTGCAGTATCTTATCCTCACCATATAATGAAACCGCATCCGATGTTTGCCTGTTCGGATTGTCTGAGTTTATACTTGAAATGGATAATCAAGCATTGTTCGGGATTGATTTTACTAATAATATCAATAACCGCATCTATGGCAAAATTAATTTGGCAAACTATTCTAATAATAATTTTACCTGCGTGTCATACGTTCAGGATATTGACGGAAATACCATACAAATTAATCCCATCTATGACAAAAACAGCCAAACCCTAATAACACTTAATAATAACATGGAAGATAGGCAAGTCTTTACTACATATAATGGTATCGCTAATGTTTATTGGACACAGCAAAACTTAGTCAAAGATTCAAGGGAATATTTATTCGGTGTCGAATGTTCTGACGGAACTCAAACACTCAAATCTGAGAAAGTTTTACAAACCGGATATATGCCACTTAAAGATGCTACCACACGAACTTTTTGGTTTGTTAATCAGCAAAATATTACTGAAATTATCCTTATCATATTTGGTTTGGTGGTCGGGCTTTTCATCATATATGCAATTTTTAAAAGGTGAAATTACATGATAAATAAAAAACATTCAATACTTTTTATCTTCACTTTAATAACAATAATAGCTGTTTCATGTAATGTTTCTGCGGATTATTGGGGTAATCAAAATTTTCAAACTTATTATTACACCACGTTATCAATACCGCAAAATAATGGGGCGTGTCAGGAAATGGTGTTTCATAAAAACGGAACTATTGATAAAGTTTGCCCTGCCATGAGGAGAAGTTCTGATTGTGATACGACTTTCTGGATTGCTGATTATCCGCTTAATATCTCTGCTCAGCCTTATCAATCTTCTGAAAAACAAATTACATATAATGACGACGAATATTTTTATAATAATAATGATTGCATAGATATGCCGGATTTCTCTGTCACCGAAGGACAGCATTTGTATTTTTGCGGATATATTGCTTCCGGCGGTTGCACCGGACAAATGTATATATATGGCGGTAACGGAATGTCAGAACTTGAAATGGAATATAGCAATTATTATCCTCGTTCACAATTCAGGACTTATGATGCAAGATGGAAATATGGCAATAGCATGGAAAATACATGGAACAAAACCGCATATTGGTCAGGATATAAATATACAGATGGCGACGGAAACAGATTCCCTGAACGAAGTTCATCATCATCCGCTACTTATAAAATAGCTTTCGGTCAGGAAAAAGGAATGGAAGTTTATTTTCCCTATGATGATATTGATTTGAAAAATGTTTCAATGATTGCAAAAGCAACCACACAAAACGAATACTGGGTTATCAGTCTATATAATACAACCGACCTTAATAATGATTTGTTATTTAATTGTTCAGGTAAATGGGAAGATACCATATCTAACGATACTCAATATCATATCATTAATTGCGATATTTCACCAAATATAGAACTTAAAAGAGGGTATTATCGTATAGGTATGGGTTGTTATGAAGATGCCGGACTTACAACTATATGCGATGGAACTACCGACTATCTTTCCGCACCTTCACTTCGTGCATATTCAACAACAACCAATCCTTATGATTTTGAAATTGGACTTATGAATGGCGGTAGAAAATATGATATGTATAATTCATTGGTTGAAACTAATTCGTTGGGTTTTACGTTTTTCAGGTTTGGGTTGGACTGGAACTTTGCCCTCGAACAATGCTCAGATGGGTTTGATAATGATTATGACGGAACTTATGATTTCCCTAATGATGCTGATTGCAGTTCACCAACAGATACTAATGAAGGAAATGATTACAATACAATATATAACGAAACTTGTGTTTATGACTGGGATTGTAACGAAGATAATAACTGTCATGGTGAATATGAAGCTTTAATAAATCGTGATTCGGATTTGTTTTGTTCATGCAACGAAAACCAATGTTCTAATTTCGATACTAAATATAGCGTTAATGACCTTGTGACAGGGTATGAAACCGGACTTATTTTACATCCATATATATTAAGACAATTTGAAAGTGGAAATTTTGCAGGATTTACTAATACAATTTGGGATTTTAATAATTCCGTAACTCGTTTGGGTTATTTTTATGTAGAATATGATAAAGACCAAATGACAAAAGTTGCTAATTATCCTTCATTACCAATACATATTTTGAATCCGATTTGTGATTATAACTTTTCTTTGTCAGGTATGTATCGCAGAGATTTTATAGATTATCTTGAAATAAATGATACTACCTATGTATGGCTTGTCCAAAATCAATATGGGATACAATCAAACACAATAAGGTATGGGTTTGTGAAAATATCCGAAGGTTGTAATGTTGAATGGGAAATTTATAATCATAGCACAACTCAGCCAACTTTCGCTTTTGTTGATAATTTGTTATTAGCAACAATTAATAATACACAAGTTGAAACGATTAATATCGATAATGGTAATTATTACATACCTGTTGATATTGATTTTGTAACCTCTGATATTAGTGGTTATAATGATAACTTTGTCGCTGTTGAATGGGATGTTTGTGCAAATAGTAAAAATATTACTTTGTATGATACATTCGGCGATATTTCATGGTCAACGACAATGGCTAATTTTAACACTGATAGAATTTATTATGATGAAACAGGTGTATATTTAAGGTGGTATGATTGTTCAGTTGGAACTCAAGCTGATAGATATTTGACAAAGTTTAATGCAACAAATGGTGATTTAATATATACCTCAGACTTATCTTATTATTCTATCCAACTTGTATATAATTATGGAACTTTTCCTTTTGATACAATTGATAATCTTAATTCTTTATATCTTCAAACAACAGGCTCAGATGGTCAAGGTAATACTTATTATATAATCATTAATAAAATAAATGGAAAACCTGTCTTTTCGTTCAGAATTGATGGCGATACTTACCAACAAGAACATCATCTTTTGAAACTTAAAGAAAATATTGATTATTCTGATTGGTATGGAATGATACTTAATAACGAACAAAAAGACATTTATATGGCATATTCTACTAATTTTATGAAACTCGGTTCGTTTATCGACGGAGATACCATATTATCCGAACAAACCAACGAAACATTTATCCCTGAATGCACAGATGGAATTGATAATGATGGCGACGGATTTATTGATTTCCCTGATGAACCATCATGTGCTTCTGATTTGGATAATACCGAAGCACCTTTTGATTCCGTTGCCTGTAATGATGGAATTGATAATGATGCCGACGGATTTATTGATTATCCATTAGACCCTGCCTGTGGCTCGGAAAACGATTTGTCGGAATATCCAAACAACGCACCAACATCTCAACCTGATAATGTTTGCCTGATTGAAGAATTTTGCCTGATTAAAGAACAATTCCCATACTCTGATGCAATTACTAATCATGGCTGGACTGGTAATACCACCGGATTGATTGTTTATAATAATGGTATCAGTAATATGCTTGAGTTTGCTTTATATCCTACCTTTCCAACTAATTTTAATGGTATTTTAGGTTTGTCAAACCCGAACACATACAACGAAATCAGGCTTGATTTTGATTTGTATAATATACCAATAATGAACGGAAATATCACTTATTATCTCACATTAAAAGATAATAACGATAGAAATGTTATCATCTTAAAATATGTTTTCAGAACAATATTAGGTGTTAATGGTTTCCAGATTTATGCTTATGATGGTTCTAATTATGACCTTATGACCACAGATTATTTTGAAGATGATGAACAACTGCACAGAGCAACAATAACTTTTGACCAAACCGAAAAAACTTTCGATTATGAATATTCACAAGGCGGTCAATATACCGATTTAGGAACTTTCACATGGACAGATATTCTTGCATTCAAAATCAATGATATAAGTTTTCAAGCTTATGAAAACACCTATGCTAATAATATCTTTAGAACATACATTGACAATATCAACATGATAGGTGATGATGCAGAACTTACCACATCATGCGATACTTATAATGTGCCATATTTTCTTAAAGAATCGTTCAATGGCTATCTAAGGAACTGCGGATGGACTACATCATCCGATTATTTCGCACAAAGCAAACTAACTTTAACAACCGCAACATCATCATTTTATGCATATAAACCAATAACGGATGGGGCGGTATATCCGAATATTAATTATTTATCAATGGCATACACTGTTAATCTCGACGAAATCGAATCACAAGGTGAAGTTTCTGTATCATTAAGAGATAATTTAGGGTTTACTTTCCTCACGCTTAGCCATAAAGAAGACACTAACAAAATATATTATAATGACAACGGAATCAATACGTTGGCATATACAGGTTTAACAACCGACACCGATTATATAATAACCGCAGTTGTTAATATCAAAGCCGATACCTTTGACCTGTGGGTGGATGATGTTAAAGTTGCAACCGCACTTAAATTTACCAATAGAATGTATAATCTTAACGAAATCGGGTTTTTCCAGATACTTGCCAATGAAGCTGGTTTCTCAATTGATAATGTCTTAATATATGCTTCCGACAGCGAAGGAAAAACTTTGTTGCCTAATCAAGACATACCTCAACAAATAATTAAAACTTCATATATGTGTGACCTCTTTACCAAAGAAGATAAAGCCTGTTCTTCCGACGATGATTGCACAACAGGAGTTTGCACTTATGCCGGAACGTGCAGTCGGTTCGATTATACATATTGCGACGAAAACGGAAAAGAACGTGGGCAAATGTGTGTGTTTTCCGCAGTCACGAAATGCGGTTTGCAAACCACAGCAACTTACATATTTGATAATTTCTTA
>Ga0105103_10002194_pt1 | contig 10240 bp, 6 predicted proteins | sample PPLLaktember2015_2_FD_79107 | JGI IMG/M metagenome (GOLD analysis project Ga0105103, IMG submission 79107) | Freshwater sediment microbial communities from Prairie Pothole Lake near Jamestown, North Dakota, USA - PPLs Lake P7 Core (6) Depth... | ecosystem: Environmental > Aquatic > Freshwater >...
GCATCTTCGTTAGAGGATAAAGCCGCGTTCCCTGTCCACCGCCAAGGATGATTCCCAATACGCTCTGCATAGTCATCTCCCCAGATTATTCAGCATTCATGGCTGTTCTATCTGTCTGCAGTCTGGTTCAATCGGTTACCGAAAATCTGTTGATTCACAAACCAAAAAAGACTACATTTATTTGCAATATACATTATTCAGCAAAGAAATAGCAATATTTTTTTTTCGATTGGGAGGTGCAATGATTCTCAGTTACGAATCGTTCATCAAAGCGCCGGTAACTGATGTTTTTGCTTTTTATAATGATCTTAACAATCTGCAGCGGATCACACCGCCGTCATATCAGATGAATATCCTTGAAATTCAAGGCAACATGCGTGCGGGCACGCGCATTGAACTTGAAATCCGGAAATTCATGCATTCTTATCATTGGTATGTGCACATTATCGAACACATCCCCAATCGATCTTTTACTGATGTGCAGGAAAAAGGGCCTTTTGCGTTTTATCAACATCGACACGAGTTCAAACCGCAGGAGGAAGGAACGCTTTTACGAGATGAAATCAATTTACATCTGCCGCATTATCCGCTGACGTGGCCGATAGAGCAGTGGATCGTCAAGCCTCAGCTTGACGCGCTCTTCCGCTATCGACATGAGAAGACGAAAAGGCTGCTGCAGAAGCAAGTTGACTAGGCTTTCATATCAATAATCAGGCTGAATCCAGCGCACCCAATCAGGATCGTACAATTCTCCTCTCGCTGTACTGTGCACCAGTTCAAGATCGCTCATGTTCCTCTTGTCGGCAAAGACAAAATCGATTCCTCCCTGAATCGAATAATAGTGCCAAACCTGATATTCTTTAGCGTCGCTGCTGGCGGCAAAGCGCTCAATCTCATCGGGTTTACCATACACCAGCAAAATTCGACCTCGGTCAGTTTTATAGCCATCGCGAAAATGTCCCCGATAGGCGGCATTGGCCATCTGTGCGCGTCCCAAATATTCATCTTTAAACTCGTTCGCCGGTGTTCCTAGTGATTTATCGCGACGCGCCCAAAATTCTTTGATGTACTCCTTTTTGCCGGCATGATTCAGCTTTTTCCACGTTTTCGCCTCTTCCTGGTCGGCAATATAGCGAGCCATATCAAACTCGACGTCGAGCTCATCTTCTTTCATTGAATCATAACGACTGGCATCCAGCCCCGGGCTTCCTTGGCCGACAGGTTGATCAGCCTGAGCGAAAGCCGCACCATCCTGAGCAAAATCACCTTCTCGATAAACAAAGAATTTGTGCGAGGCTGTGCTGGTTTTTTGCGTTTCATGGTCACGAACTTCTATTTCAAGAGAATAGGTGCCGGAAACAAGGGTGACCACATTCAAATTATTCACGATCACCGATGAACTTCCCGGCTTTTGGCGGGTGTGTCCTGGAAAAACTTTGGCTTCTTTCCCGTCCGCATCGAGCACGCGGTAAGAGACAGAATATTTCTTTCCTTCTTCGCTGTTCGAGGGTGCCAAGTTATAGACCTCAGCATAGCAGAACAGAATCGGCAGACTCAGCCCATAGAGGCAACTCGAATTCGGCATGATCTTGTAGCCATTTTTAACAAATAGATTTTTCGAATTATCCCTCTCGATCGAAATGGCCAGTTGGACGTCACTGAGAGACAAATCCGGATTAAAGGCTGTCGCTGTAACCGGGAATTTGAATTGCTGCTTGCGACTTTCGCCAAAGAGATCGGTGATGCGCAAATCGAGAAAATAATCTCCGGGAGAGATGACAAAAGAACCGATGATCGGGATACTCAAACTTTTTGCGTGCTCATCCAATTGATCGACCACATCCCGCGTCCGCCAAGAATTACTTTGCAAAACAGAATCACCCTGGAGCAGCATTGCTTCAACCAACAATTCTGCACTAAACTTTCCCGTCTGCTCAGCATCAGCCTTGAAGGTCAATACATTACGCCCGATTGAAGCCGTATATTCCAAAAACACCAATGTATCCGCCGCACGAAAGCAATTCCAATCTGCGGTGAAAAAGAATCGCGGCTGTTGCTCATTTAAAGATACGTTCGTCTCTTCTTGGGCAAAAGTAAACACAACAAGGAGCAAGATAATCATCGTACAAAGGTTAAGCTTATTCAAGGTGATCATGAGACCTCCTAATCTATGATGCTCAAACGGCATATGCCTCGGCGGCTTCAAATTTAACCGATACTACTTTCGAAATCCCCTCCTCTTCCATGGTGACGCCATACAATTGGTCGGCGGCGTGCATGGTCAGCTTGTTATGCGTCACCACAATGAATTGGGTATTTTTAGCGAACTCCCGCAATGCGGAAGCAAATCGCTGCACATTTTTATCATCAAGCGGAGCATCAACTTCATCGAAAATACAGAATGGACTTGGTTTTACCAAATAGATGGCAAATAATAACGAGACGGCCGTCAGCGATTTTTCACCGCCGGAGAGCAGCTGCAATGAAGCAGGCTTTTTGCCGCCGGGAGCGGCGTAAATATCAATATCAGCCTCCAGCGGATCATTCCCCTCACGCAGCACAAGACTTGCGCGACCACCCTCAAAAAAGGTTCGAAAAACAGTGGTGAAATTTTTTTGTACTCTTTCAAAGGTTTCCAAAAACTTTTCCCGAGCGGTTTTGTTGATGATGTCAATGGTCTCTGTCAGATTATTCCGCGCCTTGATCAAATCCGCCCTTTGACTCTCCAGAAAATCGAGACGCTCTTTTTCCTGTTCATATTCTTTAAGCGCCAACAAATTGACCGGGCCAATGCTCTTCAGACGCTCTTTTAAATCACTAACCAACGTTCGCGAGGATTCAACATCCAATCCCTCTTCTTCAGGGGCTCGTTTGAGTTGGTATTCATATTCTTCAACAATACGCGCGGCCAGTGTCTGCATCCGCATTTTCAGTTCGGAAACGCGCAGCTCAATTTGATGAACCGAATCCGACAACGTCTGATTTTTGTTGCGCATGGCGCGGATTATTTTTTCTTTTTCATCAGCCTGAACATTCGTTTCGTATTGAGCTTCCCGCAGCTGATCGATACTTTTCTGCAGTGAATCGAGCTGGAGATGAAGCTCAGTACTCCGCTCTCTATATTCCTCGTTCACTTCAGTCAATTCATCAATTTCCTGCGCAGCCCGAACATTTTCCTGATCTCGAAGATCAATCATGCGCTTGGTTTCGGTGATTTGCTGACGAAGTGAATCACTCTGTCGCTGTAATGCCTCAAACTCACTCTGGAACTTGGCGACATTCACCTGCAGCTTTTGAACGCGATCGCCGACCAGCGTTTGTTCACCCTCCAGAGTGCGCAATTCATTTTCCAAGAGTTGTGAGTTCTGCGTCAGCTGTGCTCGTCTCTGCTGGAGAGTCGCTGAATCCGTATTCTGCAATTGGAGATTTTGGCCAAGTTCAACGACGCGGCTGAGCAAATTATTTTTTTCATCCACAGCCTGATTTAATGAATCGCGAAGCTGCACCTCTTCAAATTCACGCTGCCCGAGTTCCAGCCGCACATCGCCTAAAGCCTGCTCGATGGATTTCACCGTGGTCGTGTATTCGACCACCTGCTCACGATACTGTTTCTCTTCCGCACTTTTGCCGGTAATTTGAATCTGTCTGCGTTCAGATCCCTGCACCAGCGTCTCAATTTCTACTTGGAATCGCTCCAATTCTTCCTGCCGCCCTACGATATCAGATTGGCGTTTATTATAAATGCCGCCGCGAATGATACCCCAATATCCCAGAACCTCTCCCGCCAAAGTCACCATATTGATTCGATGTTGTTTCAGGGAATCAAACAAGCGGTTGGCGGTTTCCATATCCTGAACCACCAGATAGTCGCCGAGCAGACCATCGATGACCTCTTTATATCGTTCCTGACAACGGACAATTTGATTCGCCCATCCGATGACGCCTAAATCATCCACCGCCGGATGCGCAAACACAGGAGGACGCAGCTGTTCCAACGGAATGAATGAGACAATACCTTTTCGATCCTGCTGCAGCAGGCCTATGCCGGAGTAAGCAGCCGATGCATCTTTGACGATGAGATATGTTGCCGCTTCCCCAAGCGCTGAAGAAATGGCCGTCCGATGCTCCTGTTGAACATTGACCACATTGGCGACCGCACCTTCAGAGACAAAATGCTCGGATTTGAATGTCGCTAAAAATCGAACACCGGCAGGAAAATCCTGATAACTTTCCATTACCTTGCGCACCATTTCCGCATTATTCTCGAGCAGTTCGATGCGGTTTCTATCCTGCATTTCCAACTTGTTAAGACGATCCAAAACTGAGCGACTCTCTTCCGCCAAATTTATCGCTTGTCCGAGTTTTTGCTGTTCGATCTCCAGCTTGGCCAAATGATCGCTTTCCTGCCCGCGCATACGCAGGAGTTCATCCGCCAATTCAGACGAGCGCTGCTTGAATCGTTTGATATCCTCTTCGAGCTGAAAAACTCGCTGGCTGAGACCTTCTTCCGTTGCCTTGAGTCGTTCGCCTTCATTTTGCTTTTTAGAAAATTCTTCCGTCAACAATAAAACTTCAGCTTCAGCCTTTTTGATCTCCATGCGTTTGGCTTCAACCTGGGAACGTATCGACTGATACTCTGCATTCAGAGCTGTATATTCCGCTCGCGCCGTCTCTAAATTTTGTTTTGCCTCGCGGCTCTCATAATTCAATTCATCTGCAGACTGTTCAAGCTCCTTTTGCCGATCAATTAACAGGATGCGTTCTTTTTGATAGCGTTCCTGCGATTCTTTCAGGCTGCGGATGCGTTCGCTGTTAACCAGGAGTCTTTCTTCAAATTTCTGCACTTCACGGGAAGACTGATTATAACGTGTCTGAACATCAGTGAGCTGTTTTTCCAAATCGAGGAGTTGAGATCGCAGGGCTTCATAGGCCGCATCGTAACCGGCAAGGTCGGCTGCAGAAGCTTCGCGATCATTTTGGGATAAATGAAGCGTCGTCTCCAAGGGTTCGAGTTCATCCGCCATGTGGGAATAATCAAACGCTGCCAGCCGAATTTCAATTCGCTTGAGCTCTGCCGCCAGTTCCTGATATCGCTCTGCTTTTGACACCTGACGTTTCAATCCGCGCACGGTCTTGTCGACTTCGGACATGATATCTTCAACCCGAACAAGGTCTTTCTCCGTCGCTTCCAATTTACGGAATGTGAGTTTGCGCCGTTGTTTGAATTTGGTGATTCCCGCCGCCTCTTCGAAAATTCGGCGTCGCTCTTCCGGCAGACCGTTCAGCAGTTTTTCCACCTGCGGCAATTCGATCACCGAATAAGACTGGCCGGTGAGGCCGGTATCCATGAATAAATCCATGATATCTTTGAGCCGCACCTGATTGCCGTTAATGAGATAGTGACTTTCACCTGATCGGAACAGCCTTCGAGTGACAAGAACCTCGGCATAATCAACCGGCAGGAGATTGCGGGTGTTTTCAATGCGCAGCGAAACCTCCGCCATACCAACCGCTTTGGCGCCGCCGGATCCGTTAAAAATGACATTGTCCATTTTTTCACTGCGCAACGCTGAGGTTCGTTGTTCCCCCATAACCCAACGGATGGCATCAACAATATTACTTTTTCCGCAGCCATTTGGTCCAACAATGGCCGTCATGCCGTCATTGAACAGAATATTGGTCTTTTTGGCGAAAGATTTGAAACCGACGAGATTTAATTCAGTTAATTTCACGTAACCTTGGTAAAATATGATAAAATTTACATCCTGACAAAATACTATCTGGTCGTTAAAAAAACAAGGATATTTTCTGCAAAACGGGTTTCGGAAAGAAATTCAACAACAGACTCTGAACCGCGAGGTTTTCACGCTTGCTTTTTTCACAAAAAATCGACATATTTTCGTTCATATTAAGAAGGGGGATAACATGAAGGAGAAAAACATGCCGGATATTTCAACAAAATATATGGGACTCACTTTGAGGAATCCGATTATTGCCGCAAGCAGTGGTCTAACCAAATCCGCCAGCAAAATAGAAGAGTGCGAACATGCAGGCGCCGGCGCAATAGTCATCAAGAGTGTGTTTGAAGAAGTACTGGCCCAGGCTGATTTCCAAATTGCCGGCAGCGCAACAATCCATGCAGAAGCGTACGACTATTTTCGTTCGCAACTCGAAATGCAATACGGACCGCGGGAGTACCTTGATCTCATCAGTGAAGTCAAGAAAAAAGTCACAATTCCGGTATTTGCCAGCATCAATTGTGTCTCCTCAAAATGGTGGACGACCTATGCGAAACAATTTCAGGATGCAGGTGCTGATGGGCTGGAATTAAACATTTTTAAAATCGCTACCGATACTCGTGAAGACAGCACAGCCATTGAAAAGATGTATTTTGATATCCTCGAAGCGGTTAAAAAACAGGTGACCATACCGGTTGCGCTCAAGATCGGCATGTATTTTACCGCCCTGCCGCAATTTGTCGCCCAGCTGGCGAAAAAAGGCATGGACGCCGTTGTGCTGTTCAATCGCTTCACCGAGGCGGATATAGATATCGAAAAACTCAATCTGACAACCACATTCTCATTCAGCACATCCTATGATATTTATAAACCACTGCGGTGGACGGCCTTAATGGCCGGTCAAGTGGGTTGCGACATCTCGGCGACAACCGGCATAAAAAGCGCCAATGATATCATCAAACTTTTGCTCGCCGGCGCATCCACAGTGCAAATTGCTTCACTCTTTTATCAAAAAGGCATCGATCGCCTCGTTGAAATAATTGCCGAACTTAAAGCCTGGATGGCTGCGCATAAATTTGAACGAATTTCTGATTTTAAAGGAAAACTTGCCTTTGCCAACACCCAATCACCCCAGAATTATCTGCGAGCACAATTTATGGAAAAAATTCGCGGCATAGAGTGAGAATCGGACACCGGTGCAGCCTCATTCGTTTCACAGGCAACTGCATTGAAAGCGGGTTGGCAAAGAAGTCTCGGCACATGCTCTTGATTGCACATCTTCCCGCAGGCCGACCATAATACAAATAAGGGGGAAGGCATTTTCCCATCACTCTGTTTTTATTCGCATCAACCTCATCCATTTTCTCATTTGAAGATACGACAATTTTTTATGCAAATCGTTGCGTTTTTGATATAGCTCTTTGTATATTCAATTCTAATATGGAGAAATATTATGTCACCTAGTACTTTTCAGAAAAATATACTCTGCATCGGCGCCGGCTACGTTGGCGGGCCAACCATGGCGATGATCGCAGCCAAATGCCCACAGTACAAAATCACCGTCGTCGACATCAATCCCGATCGTATTGCAGCCTGGCAAACCGACCATTTGCCCATATATGAACCCGGCCTCCTGGAAATCGTCAAACAGGCTCGCGGACGTAATTTATTCTTTTCCACGGAAATTAATCGACATATTCAAGAAGCGGATATCATCTTTGTCTCCGTGAACACCCCGACAAAAACCTTTGGAGAGGGTGCGGGTAAAACAGCCGACCTGCAGTACTGGGAGAAAACAGCCCGCGATATTCTCAAAGCCTCTGATTCTGATAAAATCATCGTTGAAAAAAGCACCTTGCCCGTGCGCACCGCTGCCGCGCTGGAGAGGATTCTTCATTCCAACGAAAAAGGAATCCACTTTGACATCATTTCCAATCCCGAATTCCTCGCAGAAGGCACCGCAGTCAATGACCTGCTTTCTCCTGATCGCGTCCTCATTGGATCTCGCGAAACGGAACACGGACTCAAGGCGCGTCAGGAAATCGTCGATATTTATGCCAATTGGGTGCCACGGGAACGCATCATCACCAGCAATATTTGGAGCTCAGAACTTTCCAAGTTGGTGGCCAATGCTTTTCTTGCCCAGCGTATATCCTCGATCAACAGCATCTCTGCTTTGTGCGAAAAAACAGAAGCCAGCGTCGGCGAAGTCGCCTATGCCATTGGTCAGGACAGCCGGATCGGCTCGAAATTTCTCAATGCCAGTGTCGGATTCGGCGGCAGTTGTTTCAAAAAGGATATCTTGAATCTGGTATACATTGCGGAATCATACGGCTTATTTGAGGTCGCTGAATACTGGGAGCAGGTGGTGCGGATGAATGAATACCAAGAACATCGCTTTGTGCGCACCATGATTGCAGCCTTGTTCAACACCGTCTCGACCAAACGGATTGCTCTTTTTGGTTTTGCCTTCAAAGCCGACACCGGCGACACGCGGGAAGCCCCGGCGATCTATATCACCCGCAAACTCGTTGAAGAACGCGCCCAGGTCGTCATCAGTGATCCCCAGGCGATTGCCAACGCCAAAAATGATCTCGCCGACATTTTAAGTGAGGTGTCCTTTCAACAAGACCCGTACCTGGCGGCAAGAGAAGCTCACGCTATTGCGGTGTTGACGGAATGGAATTTATATAAAACACTGGACTACCGCAGGATTTTTCAATCAATGCTCAAACCGGCCTTCATTTTTGATGGCCGCAACATCCTTGATCGCGAATTGCTCTATAAAATCGGATTCAATGTGTACAGCATCGGCCGCCCACCGCTGACTCATTTTCAAGATTGAACATGCATCGATGAAAATCCTTCTCATTCAACCGCCCTTGGAAGATTTTTACACAACACCTATACGTTTATATCCACTGGGGTTACTATACGTATCGGCCACTTTGCGAAAACTGGGACATGAAGTTGAAGTATTGGACTGTCTGCAGCCGCTGCGCAAAAAACAGCTGCCAGTTCCTTCGGCTTTCAAGTACCTTGAGAACTACTTTGCCGGCAATCCCTATTTATTCAAACATTTTTATCGATTTGGTCAAGATGACCATTCGATCATGACCGGTATACTCAAAGCCAGACCCGACCTCATCGGCATATCTTCACAGTTCACCGCTTATTTTAGCTCCGTTGCCCGCCTGGCTCGGGAAATTAAAATGAACTATCAGGCGCCGATTTTTGTTGGCGGAAATCACGCCACGGCTTTTGCAGCAGAAATCAAGCAAAGAGCGCCATGGATCGATGATGTGTTGATCGGCCCTGCAGAAACGACTCTTCCTGCATACCTGAGTAAATGGGATCAATCGGCTGCGGCGGTGGATTGGACATCCCTCCGGCCTGCACACGATCTACTTCAGGCGGACTTGTATAGAATAGGCAAGTACCGCTATGTTTCCATCATCGCGAGCAGAGGGTGCCCATTTAGATGCGAATTTTGCAGCGTTCATGCCATGTTCGGCCGAAAAATCGTATATCGATCCATCGATGCGGTGATAGAGGAAATGTGCTGGAACGCTGAACGCCAAGTCCGCGTTATTAATTTTGAAGATGACAATCTATCCTATGATCGACAATGGTTTATGCAATTTCTCCGCCAAGTCATTGATGAACCTCGTTTAGCGAATTGTGAACTCACAGCGATGAACGGATTGTGCTATCCAACTTTGGATGAAGAACTATTGGAACTGATGTATGCAGCCGGATTCAGGAGGCTGGATTTATCCTTTGTCACCCAGGAAAGCAGTCTGCGCCGCTCGCTTAGGCGTCCCAGCGATAAAGAATCCTTTGCGGAACTGGTCAGACAAGCAAAAAAAGTTGGGTTCATGATCACAGCCTATATCATCATCGGTTTCCCGCAACAGATTGGCGCCGAAATAAAAAAAAGTATAGAATTTTTGCTGGAATTGGAAGTTCTCGTAGGTCCTTCGGTGTTCTACATTCCACCAGCCAGCGACTTGAACGAAAAGCTGAAGCTGAGCGCTGAACTGCGCGATTCGTGGGATCTGTATCGCTCTTCAGCATTCGCCGTTGAAACGCAGCATCTCACCCGAGGTGATTTGATTGACCTATTCGCCTATGCGCGGGGAGAAAACTTGAGACGAAAACAACATTAGGAGGCCCAGATGTTTGTCAATATCAACGACATTATCATTACTGATCGAATTCGTCAGGATAATGGAGATTTAACCAAACTGGTCAATTCCATTGAATTAATTGGACTGATCAATCCCATTGTGATCAGTGAGAAATATGAATTATTGAGCGGTTATCGCCGACTGCAGGCCTGCAAATCATTAGGTTGGGAAAAAATTGATGCAAAAATGGTCTCGGTGGGCAGCAGACTGCAGAAGATTGATTGGGAATATCACGAAAATATCGGCCGGAAAGATTTATCTCTCGATGAAGAAGAGGCCTATTTGGCAATTAGACAGGCGTTGCTCCATCCC
>Ga0105103_10002195_pt1 | contig 10234 bp, 6 predicted proteins | sample PPLLaktember2015_2_FD_79107 | JGI IMG/M metagenome (GOLD analysis project Ga0105103, IMG submission 79107) | Freshwater sediment microbial communities from Prairie Pothole Lake near Jamestown, North Dakota, USA - PPLs Lake P7 Core (6) Depth... | ecosystem: Environmental > Aquatic > Freshwater >...
GGCAGGCGCGGATAGGCCAGCACGTCGATCAGTTCGTAGTAGCGCTGCACTTGGGCATGCGGCACGCGGCCGGCGAAGATGACTCGGTCCTGCAGTCCCGCCGCGGCCACCTGGGCCTTCAGGTTCTGTTCCTGCGGGCCGCCGCCGACCAGCAACACACGCAGCATGGGGTGCCCGGGCAGCATGCGAGCGGCCGCCTCGATCAGCAGGTGCAGACCCTCATAGCCATAGAACGAACCCGCGAAGCCCAGCACCGTGGCGCCCTCGAGAACCAGCTCGCGGCGCAGTTGCGGGTCGGGTTCTGCGCCAAAGCGGAAGGCCCCGACGTCGACCGCATTCGGAATCACGGTGATGCGCTGCGCCGCAATGCCGCGTGCGGCGATGTCGTCGCGCAGCCCGTTGCAGATGGTCGTCACCTGCGCGGCCCGCCGCAGGGCAAAGCTCTCCAGCGACCGCGAGACGCGGTAGCGCAGGCTGCCCTCTTTCGTGGTGCCGTGATCCACGGCCGCATCCTCCCAGGACGCACGCATCTCGTAGACCACGGGCAGCCCGGTCCGCCGCCCCACCCACAGGCTGGGCAAGGCGTTGAGCACCGGTGAGTGGGCATGGATCAGGTCGGGCCGGCTGTCGGCCACGACCTGTGCCAGCCGCTGCGCGGTCAGCCGCATCTGGGTCAGCAGGCCTGCCTCGACATGGCTGGGCGTGCGCAGGAAGCTCAGGCCATCGACTGTCTCCTGCGTTGCAGCGCCCGGGCCCTGCTTGGGCGAGGTCAGCTGCAGCGTGTCCCAGCCCAGCGCGTGCTGTTCGCGCAGGATGGCGAGGGTGCGGAAGGTGTAGCCGCTGTGCAAGGGCGCCGAGTGGTCCAGGACATGGAGGATGCGCAGATTCATCAGACTTCGGCGGCCTCGGCCTTCACGGCGGTTGCAGCAGCTGCCGCGGACGCGTCGTCGACCACGTTGCGCAGGAACGACTCGAACATCAGCAACGTCCACAGCGGCGCGCTGTAGTCGCGGGCGCCGGATTGGTGCGCATCGATCAAGTGGGTCAGGTAGCCGCGATCGAACCAGCCGGTCGCGGCCAGCCGCGGCCCCAGCACCGCGTCGCGCACGCGCTGCTTCAGCGGCCCGCGGAACCAGCGCGCCAGCGGCACCGCGAAGCCCATCTTCGGCCGGTAAAGCACCTCGGTCGGCAACTGCGGCTCCAAGGCCTTCTTCAGCAGGAACTTGCCCTCCTGCCCACGCACCTTGAGGTTCGACGGCAGCGTGGCCAGCCATTCGACCAGCTTGTGGTCCATCAGCGGCTCGCGCACCTCGAGCGAGTGGGCCATGCTGGCGCGATCGACCTTGGTGTTGATGTCGCCGACCAGGTAGGTCTTGAGGTCCAGGTACTGGATCAGCGCCAGCGGATCGTTGGTACCGGCACGATTGGCATGGAAGTCGAACACCTGCTGCGCGCCGTAACCGGCGCGTTCGCGCTTGAAGGCGGCACTGAACAGCTGTTCGCGCATCGGTCCGCGCAGTATCGACACCGAATGGAAGTAGGCCTCGACCGAGGTGCGGCCCATGCCTTCGAAGGTGGTCTTGGCGCGAAGCACACGCGGCGCCCAGTCGGCCTTGGGATAGACCCGGCCCAGCATGCCGAACAGCGGCTGGCGTATGGCGGCAGGCAGCGCCGAACGCATGCGCTCTTCCATCAGGTGCAGCCGATAGCGGCGGTATCCGCCGAAAGTCTCGTCGCCGCCGTCGCCCGAAAGCGCCACGGTGACATGTTTGCGCGCCAGCTCGCACACACGGTAGGTCGGGATGGCCGAACTGTCGGCATAGGGTTCGTCGTACAGCCGCGCCAGCGTATCGATCAGGTCGAAGTCGTCGCTGCCGACGGTCTCGACACGGTGGTTGGTCCGGTAGCGCTCGGCCACCAGGCGAGCGAACTCGCTTTCGTTGAACTTCGGGTCGTCGAAGGCGATGGAACAGGTGTTGACCGGTCCGTCGGACAAGCCCGCCATCGCCGCAACCACAGCACTCGAATCGACGCCTCCCGACAGGAATGCACCCAGCGGAACTTCGGAGATGAGGCGCAGCTTCACGGACTCTCGCAGGCGCTGCACGAGTTCGGCACAGGCCTCTTCGACGCTGCACGGATTGCCCAGCGTGAAGTGCACGTCCCAGTACTCCCTGGGCTCCGGGAAAGGGTCGCCGCGCCGGATCGTCAGCATGTGACCCGGCGCCAGCTTGCGTGCCTGGCGGAAGATGCTGCGCGGCTCGGCCACGTAGCCCAGCGCGAAGTACTCCTCGACCGCCAGCGGGTCGATATCCCGCCGCAGACCGCCATGCGCCAACAGCGACTTGAGTTCGGAGCCGAACAGCAGCGTGCCGTCGTCCAGCAGGCCATAGAACAAGGGCTTGACGCCCATCCGGTCGCGCGCCATGAACAGCGTCTGCCGGTTGCGATCCCACAGCACGAAGGCGAACATGCCGCGCAGGCGCTGCACACACGCCTCGCCCCACTGTTCCCAGGCGTGCACGATGACTTCGGTGTCGCTCTTCGTGTGGAATCGGTGGCCGGCGGCCTGCAGCTCGGGAATCAGTTCCTGGAAGTTGTAGATCTCGCCGTTGAAGACGATGGCGACCGAGCCATCTTCGTTAAACAAGGGCTGCTGCCCGGTGGCGATGTCGATGATCGACAAGCGCCGATGACCGAACCCCAGGCCGGCTTCGATGTGCAGGCTGCCTTCGTCAGGCCCGCGGTGCAGTTGAGAATCGTTCATGCGCTGCAGCACGGTGCGATCCATCGGCCGTACGCCGCGCGTGTCAAAGATGCCGGTGATGCCGCACATGTGCTTCAGTCCAGTCGGGGTCTCGTGTGTGTTGCGGCCAACAAATGATCGTATAGCTGACGGTAGGCATCGACCATGGCCGGCAGGCTGAAGTGCCGCTCGACCCGCATCCGCCCTGCCGCGCCCATGGCCACGGCCCGTGCCGGAGTGCTGGCCATGCCGGCAATGCTGGTGGCCATCGCCTGCACATCGCCGGACGGCACGAGCTCTCCGGTCTGCCCGTCGACCACCAGTTCCGCGTTGCCCCCGACATCGGTGGCGATCACGGGCAGGCTGCTGGCCATGGCTTCCAGGATGGTATTCGAGATGCCTTCAGCCAGCGAAGGCAGTGCGAAACAATCGAGCCCTCGCATGACATCCGGCACGTCGGCACGCTCGCCGGGCAGCCACGCGAGCTCTTCGACCCCCGCCTGTGCGAGTACCGCTTGCACCTGGGCACGTAGTGGGCCATCGCCGACCAGCACCAACCGCAGCCGACTGCGCAATGCCGGCTGAATCTGCAGGGCTCGCACGAATGCCGCCGCCAGCAGCGGTTGGGCCTTGACGGTCTGCATCCGGCCCACCGTGCCGACGACGAACAGCCCGCCATCGCTGAATGGGCAACCTTTCGGCGCGACCCGCGCTGCCGCCGGCCGCATGAAGCGTGTGACATTGACCCCGTTGTAGATCTGTTCGATCCGTCCCTGCGGGACACCGACCTTGTGCTTCAGATAGCCGGCGAGGTCACGCGACAGGGCGACATACTGGTGAACGAAGGGCCGATAGCCACGGCGCAGCCACTGGTATCGGCGCCGTGTGCCGTCCGGATCATCGGAATCGCGCCCATGTTCTCCATGGATTCGAACCGGCACGCCGGCCAGCGCTGCCGGCACCTGACACTCCAAAGCCGCCAGGTTTCGTGTGTGAACGATCGCAGGGCGAAGCTCCCTGAAAAGTGTCAATAGCCTGGGATACAGCTTGAAGGCGTGACCCGGCTTTTTGTCCAGCGCCACGAACTCGACATCGTCGCGCTGGATGCGTCGGCTGAACTCGGGAACAACCTCAGTCAATGCCACCACGGCATGGCGGTAGGCCGACTGCGGCATGTGGTTGATCAGGTTGACCACGCCGTTCTCCAGTCCACCGGTGTCAAAACGGAAGAGCAGATGCACCACGAGGGGCGGAAGCGAGGCAGGAGTCGAGGCGCTGCCGCCGCGTCGCGTGGACATTGGCACCGATCAACGGCGCAACTGCGCCGCCGAAAGCTCCATCGCCGCGCGTCCGCCCAACCCGCTGGCGACAGCCGGGTCCGACCCAAGGGCACAGCAGGCCTTCAATGCCCTGGCGAACTTGCTGCCGAACCAGAAGTCGACGGCGATCGACCTCAGCAGTGGCGAACGGTACTGCGGCATCCAGGCGCCGCAAGAGAGTACCGACGCCGCGGCAATCCAATCCGGCGAGCTGACGGCCCTGAAATCAACGATTCCTGAGGCCGCATGGCCGAGCAACCGAGCCGATGCGCCGGCCCAACTGCACACATGGCGACTGTTGACCCACCGCATCAGCGCTGGCTGGCCGTTTGTCGAAGCAACGCGTCCAATCGGCCCAGATTGGCATTTGCAAAAGCGTCGAGGGCGGCGGTCGCTGCGCCGCGCTCTTCGATGTCGGTATAGAGCACGATGGCCGCCCCATCGTCGCCTCGTCCGCTCAGCAGCGCCAATGCGGCGTGCCACTTCGCAGCCGCATCGCTGCGCACCATCCGGCCATTGACCCAGTACGTCGCCCAGACCCTCAAGCGAGGTCGATCGACCGCCCCAGGCACGGCAGGGCCAAGCAGTTCAGCCGTCCGCAGCGTCACGGACTGTCCCGCGAGCTGAAGCTCTCTGCGGCCGGAGGTCACTTGGTTCCAGTCCCGGTCCCGCGAGCCAGTCAACGCATTGCTTGAACTGACCAGCTTGCGATCCGGGCCCTGCCCACGGTAGAAAGCGACGAAGACCCCGACGGGCTGGCCTTCGCGTACGTAGGCCTGCGCTGCCTCGACAGACGGATTGACGAACCGCGGCCGCCAATGAAGTGCCTGCGTGCCGTCGACCGCTTGCCATTCGCCCATGACTTTCGGCAAGGCCAAGACCGGCGCCGCCGCCGACGCCTGGCTGCGCTGAATCGCGTCACCCATCAATGGCGGCAATGACACCGCCATCACGCTGGCCAGCAGCGTCCCGGCAAACGCGGCATTCGACACACCGCCCCATTCGCGCGCGTCGACTCCGCCCGGTGCCACAGGTGGCGCGAGTTCCGGCTCGGACCACCGCGCCCCGATGACGAACATGATCGTGATCACCAGCCCGAAGAACAGCCAGCCGTAGATCAGATGGTCCACACCGACGGCAATGGTGTTGCCCGAAAGGTGGCCCAGCATGACGATCATGTAGGCGCGCAGCCAGTTGGCAAGGATGGGCACGACGATCGACACGCCCATGAACACAAGTCGGCGCCGCGTCGAACGGTAGTTCAGGTACGCGAAGAGCGTGCCGATCATGAACGACGCGATCAGGTAACGCACGCCACTACACGCCTCCACCACGGACCAGCTGCCCGAGGGGATCACGAACTGCAGCCCCTCGCGGTAGACGGGGATGCCGCTCAGGCGCAGGGCCGCGACGGTGAAGTTGGCCGTGTACTCCATCAACAGCGGCAGCAGGAATTCGCCGAAGGGCACGGCGAAGAACGTGAAAAGAAGTGGAAAGAGGATTGCGTTGGCTACCTGCAAGCCCAGCATCGCAGGCACCGACAGCACGAGCAACGCGACCCAGGCAAACTGCGCCGCGGCATTGACCACGACCAGATCAGCCACCATCCAGAACAGGCCCACGAGCAACATCGGCACCAACAACCAAGGCTGGGGCCGCGGGGTCAGCCGGGCCAATACCTGGCGCTGGCGCCAGACCAGCCACAGAATGATGGGCAGCACGATGTAGGCATGCGCGAAGGTGTCTGAACGCGACCAGATCCCGACCATCGCGATGGCCGTTTCCCGATAGAGCAGGCCAATGGCGGCAAGCAGCACCAGCAAGGCCGGCAGCGCGGTGCGCCAGGGGTTGCCAAGGCGAAGAGTCGTGGGCACAGCGCTCATGGCTACTGGGCTCAGCCGAGGTTGCGCACGACCAGTGGCCCGAGCCAGTTGGCCATGCCAAGCGGCATACGACGCCAAGTCTCGATCATCAGCTTGAACTTCGCGTTGCTCGGGTTGTTCTGCGGCACCGAATCGCGCTTGTACAGGCAATACTCGTATTGCAGCGGGGTCGGCTCGAAACCCCAGTTCTTCTTGAATGCGTAGGGGCCCGTTCCCTGCTTGCTGCGGCCGTAGTCGAAGACCTTCAGCCCGCGCGCACAGGCACGGCGCATCAGCTCCCAGTACTTGAAGTCATTTGCCGCCAGTTCGCGAGCGGCGAGGTCGTCACCGGCGTAGTAGGGCAACACCTCGTCGCGGAAGTAGAAACTCATCACGCTGGACAACGGCCGGCCGTCGGGCGAACTCACGGTCAAGACCTCGCAGTCGGGGCCGAACTCCTCGCGCAGGGCTCGAAAGTAGCGCTTGGGCATGGCTGGGGTTCCGTGCCTGTGCACGTTGTCGGCATACAGCGAGAAGAAGCGGTCGACACCGTCGTCGATGTCGCTGCGCAGTGCGTTCTTGATGCCCTTTCGCACCATCGCCCGCTGCTTGCGCGGTATCGCCAGCATGTTGCCTTCCTCGTCGGGCAGGATGGCCTTGCGGAAGGTGACGTACAGATCCTGGCGCGGCCAGTCGCTGTGTCGAGCCTGCACGTTGCGCAACTCGAGATGGGCAACGCCCAGGCGCACGGCCAGTTGCTGCGCGTCGCGCTCCAGAGCCAGCGCGGCGCCCTCGTCGCTGGCAGCCACGCCCCCATAAACCGCAAAAGGCAGGCTGACCAGCGCGCGGCCGAACAACAGGCTGTTGACATGCACCAACGGCAATACGCCCCGGATCTGGCCGCCCGACTCGGCATACAAGTAGTGGGTTTCGTGCCTGAACACGCCGCGCAACACCCGCTGCCAGCCCGCTCGATGGAAGAAGGTGGCCTGGGGGCAGCCCATGACGAAGGCATCCCATCGATCCGCCACGGCCGAGTCTCCTGGCGGCAGCCGCTTGATCTCCATGGCGCCCGGCACTCAGTTCACAGCCGCCGGCGCGGAGGCGCGGTGCAGGAACAGGTGGTCCATCCGACCCCAGCGGAAGTCGCCCAGCAGGCTGTGCAGGCGACGCTCCATGCGGTCGATGTTGACATAGTGACGAAAGCGCGTGCGGCTGTCGATGCCCGCAATCCGCGGCTGCGCGGTGTCGATTTCCCAGGGGTGAAAGTAGAAGACCGCCGCCTCGGCGTCCTGCGAGTTCACCTTGCGCAGCATCCAGCGCGACAGGGCATAGGGCAGCAGCCGGAAATACCCGCCGCCACTGGAAGGCAGATTGCGATTGAAGACCCGCAGCGTGGTGATCGGAATCTCCAGCAGTCCGTCCACGGCCTGATACATGAAGCGCGGCGCGTCCGGCATGCCGTAGTGGTCGTGGCGTATCGGATAGATGCTCGAGCTGTAGCGGTAGCCGGCACGGGCCAGGCTTTCGAATGCCCAAAGGTTGTCGGGCCCGATGGAGAAGCTAGGCGCCCTGTACCCGGTGACGTCTTTCCCGATCAGGTCCTCGAGCACGGACTTGGCGCGGCAGATGTCGGCATCGAAAGCAGCACGATCCAGGTCGCTTGCGCGTTCATGCCCAAAGCCATGGCTGGCGACTTCATGGCCTTGGTCGGCGATGCGCCGGATCAACTGCGGATAGCGCTCGGCAATCCAGCCCAGCGTGAAGAACGTGGCCTTGGTCCGGTGCTCGTCGAGCATGCCCAGAATACGATCGACGTTTCCTTCGACCCGGCATTCGCGCGCGTCCCATTCCGCACGGGGGATGAAGGGAGCGAAGGCCGAGACCTGGAAGTAGTCCTCGACGTCGATGGTCAGGGCATTGGTGATGGAAGCGCCGGGCACAGAGGGCCCACGCGCGGATTCAGCGGGTGGTTTCATCGTCCGACTTCGTCACGGCACTGACCAGCTTCTTCAGCATGCCCAGCGTCTGCAGGTTGACCCGCTCCAGACGCATCACACTGCGCTCGAGCCGCCGCAGCTGATCCATCTGCTGGTCCACGCCGATCGCGTCGATCTGATGCGTAAGGTTGCGTGCCAGGCCAGCGTCGAGCTGCATGGCACTGAGGTCCAGTTCCCGGTCCGCCGCCGTTGCAGTCGGGAGATTGGAGGCGAGGTCAAGCGACTCTGCAGCGCTCGTCACTTCAGACTCACGCGAGAACTCGCGAACGACTTCATCCACATCCGACGCGGTGAAATGGGTTCTTTCGCAAAGAAAACCCATCAACAGAAGCCGGTCGCAGAGGGCGTTGATGCGGCGCGGAATGCCGTTGCTTGCCTTGTGGATGGCTTCGAATGCCTGCGCTTCGAAGGTGGGCTTTCCAGTCGAGCCCGCGCACTTGAGCCTGTGCTCGATGTAACCCTTGGTCTCTTCGGCATCGAGAGGGCCAATATGACAGGTGGCGGACACCCTCTGCCGGAACTGTTCCATCTCCGGGCGTTGCAATATCTTGCGAAACTCCGGCTGCCCAACCAGGAACGTCTGCAACAGGGCCTGATTGCCATACTGGAAGTTCGACAGCATGCGCAGTTCCTCGACTGCGCGGGGGGTCAGGTTCTGGGCTTCATCGACGATCAGCAAGCAGCGCTTGCCCTGGCTGGTCTGGCTGAGAAGAAAGGCTTCGAGCGTGACCAGGAGTTCGGACTTGGCCACGTCCTTGACCTTGAACCCGAAGGCCGAGCCGACCATGCGCAGCGTGTCCTCGGCATCGAGCTGGGTGGTCACCAAGTGACCCGTGACCACGTTGCTGCCGTGCAGGTCATCGATCAGCGCGCGCAGCGTCATCGTCTTGCCGGCGCCGATTTCGCCGGTGATGACCACGAAGCCCTCGTGGCGCGACACCCCGTACTCGAGATAGGCCTTGGCCCGACTGTGCTGCTTGCTGCCGTAGTAGAAGTTGGGATCCGGATTCAGCTGGAACGGCTTGCTGCTCAGACCGTAGAAGGACTCATACATGACTCAGAACTGCATGTTCAGCGTCGCCAGCAGCGCCGCCTCGTTATAGGGTGACGTTGTGCTGTCCTGGTTCTGGTATCTCGCGATGAGTGACATCGTCGCTCTGGGTGCGAACTGGCGGGACCAGGTCACAGTGCCGCCCCACCAGGTCGAATAGTCGCTGCCGACCGATTCCGTCGTGCGGCGGACACGCACGTTCATCACCAGGCTGTCGCGCGGGGTCAGCCGGTGCGCCCAGTTCACACCGCCACCGAGCCAAGTCACGATATTGCCGCCCGCAAGGATGTTGTCCGGGTTCAGCACGGCCGATTGCAGTGCCTCGGCCTGCGTCTGGAAGACGCTCAAGATCACCGTGCTGCGCGTTCCCTGCAATGCCACCGACGCCTCGTTGTTCGTTTCGAGCGTCACCTGGCTGGGCAGGAAGGTGGTGCCGGTGGAGGTGCCGGGGTCCAGCCCGTTGGCCTGAATGAACGCATTCACCAACTGCGCGCGCGCCACCGGATCGGGCTCGATCGTCGCGAACTGCGCAAACAGCACATCGAAAGTGGACCCTCCGCCGGTGGTGCCCACTCCCGTACCGAACTGACCCGTGGACAGGCGTTGCACACTGGACACCGCCCAGACCGAACGCGGCGCGAAGTAGAAGAAGCTGTACAGGTGCGACGAGCCGAAGATGCGCTGGTCGTACTCCAACACGAGATTGGTGCGCGGGCTCGGGTTCCATCTCAGGCCCAGGCCCCATCCGGTCGTGGTTTCGGAATCGATGCTGACCAGGTTGCTGGTCTCGACGTTGCCGCGCACCGTGAACCTCAGGTCGGGCGTGATGGCATAGGTGAGCGATGCGATGCTGAGCTGATCGAACTCGGTCCGGGTGTCCTCGAACGCGGCTTCGCGATAGGAGAAGGTGAGGCCCCAACTCAGCCGGGACCACCGCGTCGTGGAGTCGAAGGACAGCAGTCCTCCCCATACGGACGAGTTGGAGGCTTGGGACGTGCCGCTGTTCGTGCCGGAGTAGAACAATCGCCCGAGGTAGTCGACCTGCCCGGCAATCTGCCCACTGACGTAGGGCGAAACCCGCAGCGTGGTCACCTGGGTTTGATTGCCGTTGTTCAGGCTGGTGCTGCCCGACTGGGTTCCGAACGGATTGATGTACTGCTGGGAGATTGACGCGCTCGCGTCGATGAACATCCAGTTGTCTATCGCCTCGACATTCCCTTGGGCGAGAAGGTTGTTGTAGAAGGTCGCCCGGTTCA
>Ga0105103_10002196_pt1 | contig 10234 bp, 6 predicted proteins | sample PPLLaktember2015_2_FD_79107 | JGI IMG/M metagenome (GOLD analysis project Ga0105103, IMG submission 79107) | Freshwater sediment microbial communities from Prairie Pothole Lake near Jamestown, North Dakota, USA - PPLs Lake P7 Core (6) Depth... | ecosystem: Environmental > Aquatic > Freshwater >...
AATTCTGTGGCGATGCAAATAAAAGACGGTTTTCAAAAGGCATGCTGATCCCATGAAACATACCTCCCAAAATGGATTAATTTTAAAATGAAAAACAATAAAAAATATGACAGCGATCAAAACAAACAGTTGATCAGGTTTTAGAAATCATTGGCAATTAATAGTATTGATATTGATTGGAAAAAGCAATAAGGATATTGATTTATCGATTCGAGATCACTAAAAAAATGAAGGGGCGAATGACTATTCGCCCCAACGGTAAATCATTTTTCGCCCCAATGGCGAATGGTTATTCGTCGCTACTGCATCACCACCATCTTGTTCACGACCACATCATAGGATGTTTCCACCTTGTAAAAATAGACGCCGCTGCTCAGATTCGAGGCATCGAATTGAACCTGATGTTCGCCGATGCTGTGCTCGGCATTGATCAGCGTCTGCAGTTCGCGGCCATTGAGGTCAAAGACCGAGACCTTAACATTTGACTGCAGCGGAACGTTGTAGGAAATCGTCGTTGTCGGATTATAGGGATTGGGATAATTTTTTGCGGACAGAGCGAAAACCTTGATCACGTTTTCCTTTTTCTCGACGGCGACATTACTGGGATCGACGATGCGGATGTCATCAATGAACCACTCGTCAGCAATCAATACCGATTGAAAATCAGGGAAAAAGGCGATCTTGGTGAACTTTTCCGGTTCGATACCGCTCAGATCAATTCTCAATTCTTCCCAAGCATTCCCGACCTCGGTAGTGACTGTCGTTTCAACCATGATCCCGCTGTTTTCCCACAATTCGACCTTGAACATGAAATTTAGACCTGCCTCAGGCGCCAAAACCTTGATCCTGGCTTCACTATAGACCGTGAAATCCAGGGGCGCCCACTTTTCCGCAATGGCAAACCCTTCCCACGCACAATCTGATGAAAGCATAAGAGCACACAGGTCGCTTGGATTGACATCGTCCTTGGAGGGATTTTCGGTGACATAGAATTCAGCAGGGCTTACAGTGCCGCAATCCCAGTAATGCAGGAAAGGCATCACCGTGTCAAAATCGACCAGCAGGCCGTCATTGGGAAGGTAAAGCAAACCGCCGCGATCCTTGCGGATATTGTCGAACATCCATTCTTGTCCGGCCGTTGTTCCGCCGAAATCCGGATGAATCGAAATGCGATCGTACAAACCGGCAGGCGTTCCGGTAAAATCAAAGTTGAGCGAATCCCAATCAGCGGCTGAGGTGGTCAACGCCTCCACTATTTTGGCCTGCGTCGGATCGGCCGAATTGAAAATCTTGAATACAATTTTGAGACCGGCGGCAGGCGCATAGACGTCGAGACTCATAAAGGCATGCAGAGAAAAATCAAACGGTATAAAAGTTTCATTCAGGGTAAATCCCTCATCGGTGCAGGCTGTTGACGTGAACAGACCCACCAGATTGGAACCAACAATGGGGTCAGAGATGATCTGAAAAACCTCGGCGTTGTTGCAATCAACCGAGCTCCAGTTCCGGCCGTCGGTTTCGCTAAAGGTGGCGATTCGACCAAAAGTAGCGAGTTCCGGATCGAGCAAATCAATTTGCGCCAGAGTTACTGTAGAGAGAGAAAGCAAAGCCAGAAAAAATACCGTAAAGAACTTCATTATAAACCTCCATCTAAGATTGGGATTATCGTGAATTGTATGCTGTCTAACATAAAATTTTATTAAATTCATCCCATGATTTTTAAAGTTCCTCTATGGAAGATTTTCCACTTGCGGGGAGAAATTAAATACTCATTTTAAAAGCATCATTTTGCGTATCACATTCAAATCTCCTGCATTGATATGATAGAGGTACAGGCCACTCGGTGCCGCAAAACCGGCATCATTCCGGCCATCCCAGATGACATTGTGAACACCGGCCGGCTCATGGCCATTCACCAGTGTGCGGACGATTCGCCCCTGCGCGTCATAAATCGTCAGCGTCACCACCGTGGGCGTCGGCAGATCGAATCGGATGGCGGTTTGCGGATTGAAGGGATTGGGATAGTTCTGGTGCAGCGCAAATGCAGTCGGATTATTATTCTGCCCGATGCCGGCAGAGAAGGATACGGAAACTGGTTCGCTGAACTCCCCGCTGCCGTCCAGGTTGAGGCTCTGCAGTTTATAAACATAGCTCCCGTCGACCGCAGGCACATCAACATAGTGATATTGGGCGCCGCCAACCGGCGTTCCCTGAGACAAGATCATCGCCTCATTGATCCGGACGAACTCCTGCGCTGATTCCTGTCGACGATAAAGATGATAACCGGCAAGGTTGCTTTCGCTCTGTGTTTCCCAGTACAGCACAACCCCGGTTTGATCGGCCTGCGCGTTAAAGGAGCTCAGTTCCATCACAATAGGTGTATCTTCCGCATACAGGTATGCTTTGCCATTGAGTGGATAGTTGTACGCCCCGACGATGACATCATCATAACCATCGTTGTTGACGTCGCCGGCGTTTGAGACTGAAGAGCCAAAAGAGTTGTTTGCAGCTTCGCCGGTCATGGTCAAGTCTGCAGTATTGTCCATACTCCCCCCGCCAAAATAGATATAAACGCGGCCGGTGTTGAAATTGTATCCTCGAGCCGCGACAATGACATCATTATAACCGTCTTTGTTGATGTCACCGGCATCCGAGACAGAAAGGCCAAAATAGTTGCCTGTTGTTTCGCCCTGCATGGTGATGTCGGCGACATTGTTCATACCGTCGCCTCCCAGATAAATATAGGCACGGCCAGTTTGCGAATTGTACCAATTTGCACCGACAATGACATCATCATAACCATCCAGATTGACATCGCCGGCGCCCGAAAGGGATTGACCAAAATAGTTGCTGGTTTCTTCGCCGGTCATGGTGACATCGGCCATGGTGTCCATGTTCAGACCGCCGAAATAGACATAGGCGCGGCCGGTATTCGAACTGTATCCCTGTGCTCCGACGATGACATCATCATAATTGTCATTGTTGACATCGCCTGCACCCGAGGCGGAACCACCAAAATAGCTGTTTGTCCCTTCTCCGGTCATAGTGATATCAGCGCTTGCGTCCATGGGTGAGCCGCCATAAAAAACATAGGCGCGGCCGATGCTGGTACCATATCCCTGTGCTCCGACGATGACATCGTCATAACCATCGTTGTTGACATCTCCTGCACCCGTGGCGGATTTGCCGAAATAATGACTGGCGGCTTCACCGGTCATGACCACATCGGCGATATTGTCCATGGATGAGCTGCCGAAATAGACATAGACGCGGCCGGCTTGGGAATTGTAGAAATAGGCGCCAATGATGACATCATCATAACCGTCATTGTTGACATCGCCGGCACTCGAAACAGGATAGCCAAAATAGTTATTTGTCATTTCGCCGGTCATGGTGACATCAGCGGCGGCATCCATGAGTGAGCCACCATAATAAACATAGGCGCGGCCGGTGGAGGAATTGTAGCGATACGCCCCAACAATAACGTCATCATAGCTGTCGTTGTTGACATCTCCCGTGCCCGAGACAGAAATGCCGAAATAGTTGTTGGTTATTTCTCCGGTCATGGTAACGTCAGCCGCGTTATCCATGCCGCCGCCACCATAATATACATAGGTACGACCGGTTGAATTCTGGTAATTAGTCGCTCCGACGATCACATCAGCATAACCATCGTTATTGACATCACCGGCGCCCGAGACAGCATAGCCAAATTGGCTGCTCGTTCCTTCGCCAGTTGTTATAATATCGGCGGTTGCATCCATTGCTGCCCCGCCCAGATAAACATAGGCGCGGCCGATATTCGAACTGTATCCAAAAGATCCGATAATGATGTCATCATAGTCGTCATGATTGACATCTCCAGCGCCTGAAACGGATAGGCCGAACCTGTAGTATGTTCCTGCACCGGTCATGGTGACATCGGCACTGTTGTCCATACTTGAAGCGCCGTAATAAACATAAGCGCGGCCTGTTTCGTAATTGTAGTAATTCGCCCCGATGATAACATCATCAAAACCGTCGTGATTGACATCCCCTGCGCCCGAAACAGAAACGCCAAACCTGTAACTTGTCCCTGCACCAGTCATGGTGACATCGGCGGTTGCATCCATGCCTGCACCGCCCAGATAAATATAGGCGCGGCCAGTATCGGAATTGTATTTATTCGTTCCGACGATTACATCATCATAGCCATCATTATTGACATCCCCTGCGCCCGAAACAGCAAAGCCAAATTGGTTGCCGGCACCTTCGCCGGTCATAGTCACGTCGACTGTGTTGTCCATACCGGCACTGCCCAGATAGATATAAGAGCGGCCTGTGCTGGAATTGAATTGGTATGCACCAATGATCACATCAGCAAAGCCATCGTTGTTGACATCCCCGGCATCCGCGACCGAATAGCCAAAATAGTTGCTGGTCCCTTCGCCGGTCAGGGTGACGTCGGCTGTATTGTCCATTAATGCGCTGCCGTAATAGATATAAGCGCGACCAGTACTGGAATTGTAATAGTACGCCCCAACAATGACATCATCATAGCCGTCGTTGTTGACATCGCCCGTACCGGAGACTGAAATGCCGAAATAGCTGCTTGTGCCTTCGCCTGACAAAACCACATCCGCACTGTTGTCCATACTGCTGCCGCCATAATAAATATAAGCGCGACCAACGCTGCCACCAATGTAATGCGCTCCGACGATCACGTCGTCATAGCCGTCGTTGTTGACGTCGCCGGCGCCTGAAACTGAGCCGCCAAAATAGCTGTCTCCATTGGTGTTCAGTTCGGAAAAACTTTGAAGCAGTGAAATAGCAGCATGGCTTGAAAAATCAGGTGCGAAAATCAGCGCGATCAGCAGGCTGATCACTTTTTTTAGATCTTTCATTTTTCCGTCTCCTTGTTTTGCTTTCCTCGATCCCGTTTAGAAACAATGGAAAATAGGCACGTTCATAATGATTGATGAAAGATGATTTGAATCACCTCTTCGGGTTGGAAATTCATGGTATCCCAAGGCTGTTTATTTTTTCCCGTTTTTATACCCCATTCAAGCACCGGTCCGATATCCCGCACCAGCAAAACAGTGCTCTGCATCGTCACAGCATCCGGCACGATGAGGCCGGTGTCGTCGTACGCGACAACCGCGTCCTGTAACAAACTCATGTTCACCAGAACAGCAGTCAGCAATTTATCGCCATAGTTTACCCTTCCGTGTGCGGCGATGCTTACCTGAATCCGCATTTTGGGTTGGACACGAAAAGAATCGGCGCGGGCGTCCCATATTTTCGGCGTGGTTTCACGGAGCGTGTTCGCATTGAGATTTTTCAGATCGTTCGGCAAAAGCAGCAGCGGCGGCTCGTACAGGGTGTAAAGGCTGCTCGAATCCGTACTCGAATTTCCCAGGATATAAACGTCATCCTGGCGAAAAGCATAGTATTCAGCGGTCACGATTCCGCTTTCATATCTCACCACCTGATCAACATTTTTAAAAAAATAAGGAATGGCCGCATCTTTCGCTGAAAGATGACGCGCGTTGGTCGTCTCGACGGCAGCAGTATCCGCCGGAACCGGCAATATCCAAACATCATTCTCCTGAAACTGGACGGAACCGCTGTCTGACAACGCGATGTTCCAGCTCAGGTTCTGCAGAGTTGTTCCGTTTGCCGGCCAGAAGGCGGGCGGTTTTCCGGTGCAGGATGTGAAAACAGAACAGAGGATGAGGAGAAGATAAAGAGTGCCGAATTGCAGTGTACGCGTTGCTTGAATTTTCATGGCGCTCCCGATTATATAAAACCTCCCCATAAACCCGGAGCATGCGGGGAGGTACGACTGGGGAAAAATATGATGCTCCAGTTCAGGCACGCACAGGCGCACCACGCCTTTGAGCACGATGGAGAAACAGATGGGGATCTTGCCGACAGTGCTGACTGATGCCGGGATGCGCGATCAAAATGATGCTGTTTTATGGAAATTAGTCTGTAAATAGTGAAAAAAAATAAAATTGCGGAATGAGCATCTTTTGCTCTGGGTCTTCCCATGCTTTGATCTTTCCCGCGAGCGTGTCCTCAAATGTCGAAAAACTCGTTAGCGGAGTGTTGGGGGCGATTCAAGAGGGGAGTCGTTTTAAGAAAAATAATCAAGCTTTATGGACTAGATTAGTGCAGATAATTCAATGATTTGAAAGCATCTCTCACTGCTTCTTTAAATTTTTGGTAGGAAGATAAATTCTTCAACTTGTTCAGCGCTATTTTTTGTCCCATCAGCGAATATAATTCTGCGATCGTTAATTTGCGGCGATAACGTCTGGTTAAATCTTGCCGGGCTATTCTTATCGCCATTTCGATGACCTGTTTGGGATCAGGATAAACTTCCGGCGATTTTTGGATACCCAACTCTGCATCACTTTTACTTGTACCGATTTCTGCCTTTAATAACTCCTTATCCGACAACATCCAGGCTTCAGTCATTTGTATCGGCACAATCGCCACCAAGTTTTTGCAGACATTCTCTGCAATTATTTGACTAACGGCTGTAAACGCGGGATAGATTTTATTTTTAAAAGTATTGATGTCGGTCGCGGCATCAGCATCAGCGTGAATGCAGAGTACCATTATCCCCATCTCTTCTGCCTGTTGAGCATATTTTTTTACCGCCTCGATAAAGCTGCCGCTTTGTTTTTCAAGGTACTGAACAGGCAAAACCTCAATTTCCCCATCACATTCAAACGCCACATCTTCAAAGGAGCGCTGAATGACGCTTTCCAAAAATTGAACATCTGTCTTGCCTTCGGTTGTAAAACCTATAATGACCTGTTTGCTCATTGAATAGCCCTGATTGCTGTTTCCGTATCGGCGGTCTCTAAATATTTTATAACTTCGGCCACAGTAAGCCTTCGCTCTGGTTCAGAAACAGGAATCAATGACAACTGACCATTTTCCTTATCCTTCTTAAAAACACGACTCATTTTTGTTATTTTAATCTTAATTCTCTCGCCACCTGTATCAGTAATAAATGAATTCAGGCTTGAAAACCATATACTGATATTTCTATCATCCTGCCATTGGATCAATTCTTTAAGCAACACTGGCGAGTGAGTATTGACGATAACTTGGCGAAGTGGTAAATCGCTATCCATAAAATCTACACTTAGATCTTGTAACAAGTGGGCCATAGCCTTCATACGGAAGGGATGAATACCATTTTCAGGCTCCTCAAAACAAAGCAACCCGGTATGTTTGGCATCAAACTCCAGAATACAAAGCACAAGCAGGCGCAATGTACCCTCAGAAAGCACTCGCGAAGAGAATTCTTTGTTATCCTCTCCCTTGACTTTGATGATGAATTGATGGTTCACCTGATCATCATAAACATTTACCTCGGTCAAGTTTGGTAAAAAGCTGTTGAGTTTGCGCGAAATTTCTTTGAGATGGTATTCATCAGATTGCTTAATCCGAAACAAGGCTGCCGCCACATTTTTACCGCCAGACGTAATGGTGTCACGCAACCCCACATCTTGGCGAGAAGGTTCGCGCAGGTCTTCAGGATTAAGCTGCAAAAACTTCCAACTCTTCATCTCTTCTTTGGCGGCAAAGACATGAGGAAAATCGACGGAATTGATTCCGCCTAAAACGGTTTGAGCAACGGCATTGGCGGGGGTTGCTTTGCCCCCCTGCTTGCCATCTTGCCGAATTTTAATGGTGGTTATTCCGCTTTGTTCTACTGTTTGAATAAAGGGCACTTTTGAGCCGCCTGCCTTTTTTGTTTGCCAAAATGGTTTTGCTTCTTTGGGCAGCATGCGAACCCATCTATCGTCTTCGTATTTTATCTTTTCCAAATGTTCGTACTTGACGGTCAAATCATCAATACCGTAATGATTAGGCTTTTTAGCAATAATTAGTTTATAGCGCAAACGGGTATTATTCAGCTCGTATTCGCTACCCCAATTGTCTTTGACTTGGCGATTGACCAACATTTCCAATTCGAATTCCATTTCTGAAGCGTAACTGTTCTCACCATATTGGGTAAACAATTCCCCGGGATTGCCTCGTTGCTCATTAAATGCCGTTTTCAAGTCTGTTTCTGCCAGGCGCGAGAGCAGTTTTAACGCATCAAAGAGATTGCTTTTACCTGACGCATTGGCGACCGCCACAACAGTAAGAGGGGTAAAGGCCATTTCAAAGTTATGAAATGATTTAAAGCCGTTTATTTTTATGCTGGTGATCATCTTGCTCGCCTTGACTGTAAAGTCAACATTATTTTCTTCGACAACGATTTTACGATGGTCCTATCAACGCCAAGTGTCAATGATACTTTTTTATCTCTAATCACCCTGTTTCTCAATCGTATGAACTGACATTCGCAATCATCGTTCTTGCTCTCGTGCCCATGCTTTGTAGATTATCATAATGAATTAATGAATTGAACGCAAGGAAAATTAGCAACTCCCAATCGCCCCTGCTCACCCCGACTCGACCAGGCGGATTTCTTCCTCGGTCAAGCCGTACAATTGGTAGACCAGTTCGTCGATCTTGCTGTCCAGCAGCGCAATCTTTTGCTCAAATCGCTTTTTGTCGGCATCCCTTTTGGCGGAACGGAAATCTTTATACGTTTGCTGTATTTCATCGACGAAAGATGTCAATTTTTCTTTGGTTTTATTTTCCAATTCAGGAATCGGTATCTGCTCAAAGTATTGTGGTTTTACTTCAATATAACCCCCGTTTCTAACGACACAAATTTGCATCAAGAAAAACCATACAAGTTTTGAATTCAGGATACTTAAGAGCCATTTATCCTTAACCGGTAAAAAAACGGCTGGTGCATTTATGAAGGTTCCTTTATCATCGAAAGCAAACTTGTTGCTCTTTTGGAGGTTCGGAAAAATTATTTTAGGCTTTTCAAACAAATTATAATAAGCGCAACTTCTCAATTCCCACCAATATTCTCCTTGGTCATATCGCTTTTTTGCTTGTTCTTCGAACGGCTTTAATATTTTAAACAGATCAGGAAATTGTGCCTCCATTTTTTTAAACAGAACTTTTTCAGAATTACCAGAAAACTGCGTCTTTGTAAATCCTGATTGGAAAATTATTAGTTTTTTATTTATATCTGTGGTTATCCATTTAGTTATATCCTTACCTTCAAATATTGGCTTTATATGCTGCGAAAGAGGAAAGCTGGGATTTTCTAATATAAATGCTTCATTTAAGCCAGTAATCAGGCCTCGGTAAGACTTGCCAAATATTTCGCGTATAGACTTGTAATTATTAATTTTATCAAAAATTTTTGTAAAGTTTACATTAAAAGACCATTTATCAACTTCTAAATCTTTCTGACTTAAGGTAACATATTTCATTGAGCACGAGCCTTCGGCAAAGTCTTTTTCATTGAGAACTAAATTATAGGAAAAATAATTATTTTCAGGATGTTCATTTTCGGCGACAAAAATGACTGGATAGGTTATCGCTCCTTTAAAAATTTGGACTCTTGAAAAGTCAATAATATAATTAATTTTAGTTTTTTCTCTGAGATAGCTTCTGAGTACTTTCCCTCCTGTCGTCTTGTTAAAGTTATTTGAAATAACACCGTAAAGGCCTTGATTTTTCAGTATTTGAAAGCCCTTTTCAAAAAAATAGAAAAAAATGTCAGCAGCTTTATCATAAACAGAATACTTTTTATTAAAATATGTTTTTAAATAACCCAATGATTCTGATCTAATATAAGGCGGATTCCCAATCACGCAATCGAACCCGCCGGCGGTAAAAACATTGGGGAACTGCTTGTGCCAATCAAACGGCTTGATCGTCCTGATCTCCTCATCGTCCATCACCAGCCGCCCGTCAAAATAGTCCCAGCCGATCAGGCTGTTGCCGCATTGGATATTGTCCGTCATATCCGGCAGCACATGCCCCTTGACAAAAAACAGATCTTTTTCGCCCTTGTCGAAACCGTCGTCGAGCAGCTTTAAATAAAGACTCATGATGGCAACCTCGACCGCCTCCTGATCAATGTCCACGCCGAAGAGGTTGTTGCGCAGAATCTCGGCGCGTTTTTCGAGCCGCACCACCAGCTCGCCGTTTTTGTCGAGATAGTACTCTTTCTGATAACCTTTGTCCGCAGCATGCGCCAAGTACCATTTTTGGTGATAGTCCAGTAGATAAGAATAGGCGCCGAGGAGAAAACTGCCGGAACCGCAGGCGGGATCGACAATCTTGATTTGCGCGATCTCTGCGGGAGTCAGGC
>Ga0105103_10002197_pt1 | contig 10229 bp, 8 predicted proteins | sample PPLLaktember2015_2_FD_79107 | JGI IMG/M metagenome (GOLD analysis project Ga0105103, IMG submission 79107) | Freshwater sediment microbial communities from Prairie Pothole Lake near Jamestown, North Dakota, USA - PPLs Lake P7 Core (6) Depth... | ecosystem: Environmental > Aquatic > Freshwater >...
CAAAAACACCCTTCATCGTATTTGCATTCTCACCAGGACAGACCGAGGTCCCCTTTGTCACCCTTACAAAACCCTTCATGACATGGATCCGGAAACTCTTTGATGCGCAGCTGAAGACCATGGGGGTACAGGAACGGGACCTGTACCTGATGGACCCGGAAATTATCACCGCAAGTCCTGCAGATACCGAAGTCATGATCGTTCACCCTTTCCTTGTCTGGAAGTACGATAAACCACATTTCAAAAGCGAGTGCATCCGGCTGGGCTGGAAAGAACCGGATTTAAACGATCCCAATTCCTCCAACTGCCTGCTGAACGCGTACGCAATAAAAAATCACTTTGACAAATATCATATTCATTCATACGCCTATGACCTTTCAGCGCTCGTCCGCCAGGGCAATATCAAAAAAGAAGAGGCATTAAAAACAATTCATTCCGGATTCTCCGATGCCGCCTTACAGGAAGTGGACCGGAAACTCAATAGCTGACCGGTGTTATCAAAAAAAAAGAATCCTCTTTTTGATGGTGAGAACCGATACGTACCAATTCGTGTCTCCACCAGCCGGTGAAAAACACCAGGTACCTGACACATCGTATCTCGTAGATTTATTGTAAGGCATGGCAGGCAGGTGTTTTTGTCACTAATCCGCCGCGGGGCGCCCCGCCAGGGTTTGCGGGCTTCATCATAGCTGACAGAGACACGTCCCGCACTATACCGGAATACGGCAATAATGAGCGTACCTGTTCAAAGCCCCGACTGCACACCGTGGGTTTCACCATCGCCGGCCTCCCCTGCCCGTGCACATTCCCGTCCAGTTTATATGAGCGGTGTATCTAATAGTACTACGGCGATACCATGTCCGGTGGCTGCGGCATGATGCCGGCATGAAACAACACTCACCGGAAAAATCCGTCAATGAACAGAGAAGGAGACAGAACTTTTGAATAAGGCAGCTACCGGCAGTACGAGCTGGTCCTGTGCCTGCGGGGTTCAGGGCAGGAACCGTGCACTCCGGATCCGCGGGTTGAGATTCCTGCAGCGGGAGTGAGGGCGTTTGTACGAAGAAACCTTTACTCAGAAGGTCTATGGAGCTTTTTTCAGACAGGGCATTGCCAGTGACCTGAAACTTGTTGTGGTATGGCTGGCAGCAGCAATCCTGGCAATCTACCTCCCGCCCCTGAATGAAACACCGATCAGGGTTGTACTTGCCCTCCCGGTTATGCTCATCATCCCGGGCTATTGTGTTATTCTGGCACTCTTCCCAAAGGAGGGTGATATCGACCTCATGGAGAGGATTGTGCTCTCCATAAGTGTTTCTATCGCCGTTGTCCCCCTGATCGGCCTTGGATTAAATTTTACACCCTGGGGAATCAGCCTTGATCCCATCATAACAGCCATAACAGCATTCACGGCGGTGATTATGCTTGCAGCACACTACCAGCGAGCCCGCCTTCCCTTTGAAGAACAGTTCAGGATGCCATTTTCTGAGCTTGCAGGTACGATCCGGCATGAATTTTTCCCTGCAGGATCCCGCCGCATTGACCGTCTCCTCGGGGTTATCCTTGCCCTTTCCATCATCCTGGCAATTCTGACGACCGCCTATGTACTGGCTGTTCCGCGGGAAGGAGAGCGGTTCACTGAATTCTTCATTCTTGGCGAAAACCGGACAACTGACTACCCGCGCGAGATATTCACCGGCATGAGTTATCCGCTGTACGTGAGTGTGGGAAATCATGAGAACCGGATAGTCACGTATACCATTGAGACGTGGATGATGCTTGCGGAATTCGATAACACAACGAATTCCTACCGCATCCGGACCATGGATCCGCAGGATCGCCTGTCGTTTACCATTACCCCGAACCAGACTATGATCATTCCCTATAATCTGTCGGTTAACAAAACGGAGTATAACCGCCTTGAGTTTTTATTATTCGATGAAAATGTCCCGGGATTTGAAACGGCAGCCGGTGACAGGATAAACGCGAGCTACCGGAACCTCCATTTATGGCTGGATGTCTGGCCGCGGTATGACCTGTAAAACCAGGTTGACATCCCGGGCTGAAGCGCTGACTGAACACTGTTCCAGGGCAACTACCCGGTCGGTCCCCGCAGCTATCAGTACTCCGCAGAGGCTGCATGCCGGGCACGGGTTCTTTAAACAACATTCCGGAGATTCGCCTGACATAAGCTGACAGGCGGCAATGAACCGGTAGTCGTGAAATGTTATGGTAACCGTAGTGCCGTGCCAGCGGGTGGTAACCCGCGGGGCAAATTCAAAGATCTCTCCGATTGTTTCGCGTATGAGCTGGGTTAAATTTTCATCATTATCAGGAATTGTCAGGTTATTTCTCTTCAGGAGCTGCTGGATCAGCGGATCGCATGCCGGGAGGGTCACGAGCCCTTCAGGTCCGGTTTCCGGGAATGTTTTTTTTGTCGCGACCGGGCTCCCGTCATAGGGCAGCTTCGGGTTGAACTGCATGACCCGGGCTTCTCCGGTAATGGAGGGGGGGAGAAAATACGCAGTGCCGGGAATACCCAGATCTGATGCTATACGGCAGAGATTCATACAGCCCTGTACCGGCAGGAGGCCGACCAGCAGGGGATTAATCGGCTCGTTTCCCGAAAAGGTCAGCATGAAAATCCCCGTCATAACACATACCATGGCGGAGATCACAAACGCAGCAGTGATAAATTCGCCAAGACTGGTTATCAGGGCGATAACTACGAAAACTGCCGCCGCGGTTATAAACAGGGCGGCTGCTGTGAAGTACTTGTTCAGTCGGAGAACCTTCATGTCTTATCCCTGGCGTATCTCATGATTGTGCTTTTAGTTCCTTTCTCAAAGGTAGTATATATCACTGGTATTACAAAAGCTATTTCGTATCTTTTTTCGCCCGTTTCTAAATCAGGAATCTTATGCCAGAACAATTTCCAGTCCCAGTATATCCAGAATTTTTTGTGCAACGATTGCCGTGAACAGCACAATTCCCACCGCTATGAGGAGCCGGGTATACCACAGGTAATTGGGCTTGACATAGTACGGTTCCATGAGCTCCACGATTACGAGAAAGCCGATAAATCCCAGGACAAAGAACAGTGCAAGGTCAAACCGCTCCGTCAGGAGCATGGAAATGACAATGATACTCAGCCAGAGACCAAGGGCAATGGATGCGATCTGTTTCTTTCTCATCAGGATCCTTTTCTATAGACAATATTCTCCTTCCTACAAAAAGGTCACCGATCCAACAGGGCTTCACCACCACCAATATGCTGCGGTTTTCTCTGATCAGGTGCTTTCACCGTTTACACCGCAGGCAAAAAATATACACCCTCGCACGTAGCGTCTCTCTGAAACCCCTCAGATAGTATCCATGGGTGGATGCTGCAGAATTACCTGCATACCCGTTTCCACCTGGGGAATAACGATGGCACTCCCTTTTTTTCAGACAGTGCAGGCACTGAGGGGTCGCTGCAGTATTATCACCCTTAAAACCAATGGCATCTCCCTGCTGGTGCTTTCTCTCTCCCGCCACAGGTGAGCTTTTCGATGTTCTTTAATATACAGCCGCAGAAACGTATGAAAAAGGAAGGGTGTCTGCCAGCATGGCGATAAAATCCCGTGATTTTACACTTGAAAAATACCAGGAACTCTGCAAAGTTTTACAGGAACAGTATACGGTATATACGGTTTCTGAATACCTGTCAGTGAAACCGGAAGGACCTGTCGCTGTGCTGAGGCATGACGTGGACCGGAAAATACAAAACTCCCTGAACATGGCAAAGAAGGAGCATGAAAGGGGAATCCGCTCCTCGTATTATTTCCGGTATCCATCCACGTTCAACAAGGAGATTATCCGGGAAATCAGGGATCTTGGCCATGAGATCGGCTATCATTATGAAGTCCTGAGCAAGGCGAACGGAGATTTCTCAACAGCAATTGCCCTCTTCCAGTCTGAACTGGAAGAATTCAGAAAGATCTGTTCTGTCGATACCATCTGCATGCACGGGAGCCCGCTCTCAAAATTCAATAACCGCGATCTCTGGAAACACTATGATTTTCATTCCTTGGGAATCCGTGGAGAGGCATTTTTATCATTTGAACAGGACCCTGAAGAGATTCACTACCTCACCGACACGGGAAGGACATGGAGCAACAGGCATACTCTCCGGGATGTAATGCATTCAAAACCCGGAAAGGAAAAGCCCCTGTCCATCGATACAACAGATGATCTTATAGCGTGGCTGTCACAGGGTGCCGAAAAAAAACTGTATATCACGGTTCATCCGGAGCGGTGGGCATCAGGGACCGGCGAATGGCTTGTCTGGTCATTTTTGGATTTCTGGATGAATATCGGGAAAAAGATCCTGCACTGGCGATATTCCTGATCCATTCACGGGGCAAAGGATGATTTCATGATCCGCGGCTAAAAAAGATTCATCATACGAATACCAGAGAGTATTGTGTATGTTTCCCGGACCGGTCCGTGAGAGTCCGGGGGATTGTAAAAGAGGGATCTGCCGGACTGTCCCGTTTTTCAGCGGGTTTGCAGAGGCCCCGGGACGGATCTCCCTCCTGCCGGTTTTTGCAGGATTCATGCGTTCATCCGCAGGATATAAAAGATCCTCCCGGCTGGAAATATAATACACCTGACTGCAGGCACAGGATCATTTTTTATCTTTTACGGGTGAAAAAGAGCTATGCTAAAATACCGGTCTTCTGCGAGGGAAGGACCAGGAAGCGGTTTTTATTGAGGAGCAACCCGCACCATGAGAATTGTTGTTGATATCAATCACCCCGCAGATGTCCATTTTTTTAAAAACTTCATCCGGGAGATGGAGAAGCGGGGGCATACGATCCTCATTACGGCCAGCAGAAAGGAAATTTCCTACCGCTTACTGGACAGGTATGGATTTCACTATGAAAAACTGGGAAGTTACGGGATTTCCCTTGCGGAAAAACTCTTAAAAATTCCGCTCCTCGACCTGAAAATGTACCTGGCTGCAAAAAAATTCAATCCGGATATTTTTGTCGGATTTGGCTCAATCCGTGCTGCTCATGTATCAAAAGTGTTACGCAAACCCTGCATCAACTTTGACGATACGGATCATGCAAAATGGGAGCACCGGCTCTATGTCCCGTTTACCGATGTAGTGCTTACCCCCCGCTGTTTTTCCCAGAACTTCGGGGAAAAACAGATAAAAATCGATACCTATAAAGAATTATTTTATCTCCATCCCGATTTTTTCCGGCCGGACAGAGCGGTACTGGCTGAGGCAGGTCTGTTACCCGACGAGAGATTTATTGTGATCCGGTTCGTTGCCTTTGATGCCCAGCATGATATCGGACAAAAAGGGTTACAAAACCGCGAGGAGCTGGTAAAGGAACTGGAACACTACGGGAAAGTGTTCATCACTTCAGAAACGGCTTTGCCCGGCAACCTGAAGAAATTCCAGATCCCGATCCCTCTGGAAAAATTACACGATTTTTTGTATTTTGCGACCTTGTATTTTGGGGAAGGATCCACCACTGCAGCTGAATCGGCGATGCTGGGGACACCTGCCATTTATGTATCCTCGCTTGCAGGCGGACTGGGATATGTCAGCGACCTGGAACAGAAATACGGGCTGCTCTACAGTTTCAGGGACCAGCATGCAGCACTGGAAAAGGCAGTCGGGTTGCTGAAAAATCCGCAGGTAAAAGAGGAATGGATGCAGAAAAGGGAAATATTTTTAAAAGACAAGCTCAATGCCACCCGGTTTTTAATCTGGTTTGTTGAGACGTATCCCGAGAGTTATCTCACGATGAAAAGAGAAAGCGTGGTGACAGATGTACCGCGGGGACTGAACTGATGGAAAAACCCAGCCTGTTGATCATCTCCCACACCTATGCAACCTTTGTCAAGGACCAGATCAACCAGATGGCCCCCCATTTTCGCTCTGTGTATGTCCTTGTCAGGACCAACCCGATCGCCGAGATATCACGTATTATCCCCATAAGCTATCTTGTACCCTTTTCCGTTGCCCAGAAAATTGATCTCAGCAATAAACCCGCAAATGTCCATGTTTTTCAGACACCGGTCCTCTATCTCCCAACGGAATCCGGGTATGAACACTTAGGCAAAAACCATTTGAAATCGGTTGAAAACGTTATCCGGCGCCATTCCCTGAAGTTTGATATCATCCATGCTCATTTCACCTGGTCAGCAGGGTATGTCGGTTCAAAGTTACAGGAAAAATATAAAGTCCCGTTTATCATTACCGCTCACGGAATGGATATCTACGACATACCGTTCAGGAACGCGTTTTATAAAAAGACAATTTCAGCCCTGTTAAATTCAGCGGATCATATCATCACCGTAAGCCGGAACAACGTGCAGTGCATTCAGAAACTGGGCATAAAAAAACCGGTTTCGGTGATTCTTAACGGGTATAATGATGCCGTTTTCTTTCCCGTCAGCCAGGAGGTATGCAGGGATAAACTCGGACTGCCCCGCGATAAAAAAATCCTGGTGAATGTCGCGAAACTCTATGATAAGGTAAAAGGCCATGAAATTTTAATCCGGGCTCTGCAGGAAGTTATAAAAAAGAGAGCGGATGTTGTTTGCTATATTGTCGGTGACGGGGAGTTGAAAGCACCCTTAGAAAAACTGATCAGGGACTTACACCTCGACCATGCCGTAAAGATTGTCGGGGCAAAACCCCACCATGAAATCCCCGTATGGATAAATGCTGCTGATGTTTTTGTCCTCCCCAGCCTGAACGAAGGCAATCCGGTGGTGATGTTCGAATGTCTCGGGTGCGGAAAACCGTTTATCGGAACCCGGGTCGGGGGAATTCCCGACATCATCTCATCAGACAGGTACGGGATACTGAGCGAGCCGGGCGATGTGGATGAACTTGCAAAAAATATCCTCACATCATTCGTCTGCACATGGGACTATGATGCCATCCGGGACTATGCCCGGCGTTTCACGTGGAAAGAGATCGCACAGGAAATCCTGAAAATTTACGATTCCGTTCTGTAGTTGTGTTTTTTCCTGCCGCAGGTTTTTTGGCGCGGAGCATCCACCGGAAGCGGATCAGAGAGGTGAAATGGGGTATATGCACGGTTCGGGACTTTCCGTTAATGGCGATAATAAGCCGTAAGGGTACGACAACACAAATAATTTAATCCCGCCGGTTTCACTTTATTCCCATGGATATAACGTTAATCCTCGATTATTCCAATACAAGAAATACGGGCGGCCCGCAGGGGGTCGCATACGATACTGTCGAGGGATTGAAAAAGAACCACCAAAGACTGCAAAAAGAAGAGCTTTTTTTTCACATACTATCAACATCCGGAACTACCCTGCGCTCAGCATCGGCAAAAGATGAGGCGTTTGGGAATATATCTTTTGAATATTTCAGGAAACTTGTCCCCACAGCGCTGATGAGTGATATCAATTATTTCCTCCGCCTTAAAAACAGGGAAAAAAAGATCGACCTGATTCACTCCCATCCCGTTTCCGGTGCTTTCGTGGGTACCCTCCTCGGGATTCCCACGATGCTTACCCTCCATGGCATGATGTGGAAAGAAAAGGATTACGCACGGGGTATATATTCGAAGTTTGCGTATGAACTCACGATCCGGAAGTTCAACTATGTTTCACCCCGGTTAAAAAAATTAATTGCAATTTCCCCGTATGTGGTCGGGGAGGTCGATGCGTATCTCAACTCCATGGTCCCGGCTATGGAAGTGATAGAAAATCCCGTATCTGATGCATTTTTTGAACAGGAAAAAAAAGAAAAAGAAGGATTGATCGTCTATCCTGCCTATTTCAACTCATTAAAAAATCAGATTACCCTTATTGAAGCCCTCTGCCGGCTGAAAAAAGACCATGTCCGGTTTCATTGTATTTTACCGGGACCGATTCTGGATTATACCTGTTATACCACCATAACATCATTGATTAAGACCTGTGGTCTTGAGGAGGATGTCAGCATTCCCGGCCCGGTCCCCTTCAGTCAGATGCTCAGGTTATATTCGGAGGCCAGTGTAATGGTCATGACCTCGTTCCAGGAAACGGCACCCCTGGTAATATCCGAGGCAATGGCGAGCCAGACACCGGTGATAGCATCCCGGGTTTCAGGAATTCCTTACATGGTCTCAGAAGGTAATTCAGGATTTCTGATAAATCCTCACGATCCCGGGGAAGTCGCAGATAAGATCAGAATACTCCTCGATGACAGCTCGCTCAGGAAAAGGTTCGGCGGCGAAGCCCGTCGCATCGCGGCATCCCGGTGGAAAAGCGAAGTGATCACCAGCAGGCTCATCGATGTGTACCTTCAGCAGAAACCCTGAATTGCCGGGATACATTCAGTTTATTTCACGGCCTCATGCTGGTTTTTTACCCCCATGGCCTGTTGAATGAACTGTTTCATGTTCATCATCTTGATGGACCAGTCGAGGTTATCCTCAGCATATTTTCTCATTTTTTGCGGATGGTCCGGATTTGAGTACTGCGTCTCATAGAACAAAAGGACAGCACCAATATCGATGGGGGTTTCGGCAGGAGGCAGGTGAAGGCACCAGGAAACGGTTTCCGGAAAATCCGGATCCGTATTTGAAATCATGAACGGTATTCCCCGTGAACAATATTCCCGGACCTTCAGCGCTGATGCCTGTTGCATTCCATTCCGGTGAAGCCCGAGACTGCCAATAGCCAGGTGAACCTGGTTAAATACCAAATCCAGCTCAGGACCCTGGAGAAAACCATGATACGTGACCGATCCCGCTATATTTTTTGATTCTGCCAGTTTTTTTATATTCTCCAGGTCGTCTCCTTCCCCGACAACATGTAACAGAATGCGGACTGGTCCCCTGTAGTCTGCCATTCCCTGTATGAACCGATCGAGACCATGCCACCGGCTCACGTTTCCCACAAAAAGCACATGGAGTTCCTCCGGATTATAGGAAAGCGGGGTCCGTATCCTGACGGATTCTACCAGAAATCCGTTCGGTATTGTGGCATGCGGTATCGTGCGATAAAACAATCTCCGTGTCCAATAGCCGGTTATCTCTTCAGTAACACCGATTATTCCCCCGGACTGCCCGATTATGCAATTCCCCAGTGCCAGGTTCAGGATAAGGGACACATAGTTTTTATACAGCCAGGCTTCCCGGATTTCAATGCTGTTGTGTTCGGAAATTATCCTGCATCTTCTCCATGGTCTGAAAAAGGTTACCGGATAATAGGAATACATCAGGGAGCCAAAAGCCCGGTAATAAAAAATATCGTCACTCTGCAATGAGGTTATAATCCCGCTGACTATCGTGCGGATTTGTCGTGCACGCTGTAATCGTGACAGAAGGGTTTTTTTCTCAAGTTTCGGAAAATAATAATAGTGTATCCCGGGGGGGACTTCCGTTTTCTCCCTTTCCTCAGTGACAATGACCAGTTCTGACCTGATACCCAGATTATTCAGGGTATCAACCTGGTACCGGGCTTTTTTAAGCACCCCGCTATTCAGATTATTATCGTCCGAAACGACAACGTATTTCAGCATTCCCTTTAGATATTCAAGTCAGGCATATAAAAAAAATACCTTCGGAAGGATGCAGGGCTCAATCGCGGCTGTTATGCTGAGGGCCGGAGAATAATCTGACGCGATCAGTATACGGGTAAGATCAGGGGGGCAGTCACTAATCACGCTTAATTTCCTGCATTCCTGAATTATCCCAGAATTTTAATCAGGTTTTTTTTAAAAAAGCCTTTTTATACCTTTTAATGAAAAGTTATACTGTGAATGTGCCGGATCAGACGATCGCTCCAATCATTAAAATCCTCCTGACCTTATCGTTTGCAATAATCCTTGCCGGTATCTGTTATCTGGTATTTATCTCGGTATTCATCAATCCCTGGCTGGAGAATAACCAGAGAGAACTCTGTGTCCTGAATTTTTATTCACAAAAAAACGCTTCAGCGGCACCGGATGTATATTTTCTCGGGACCAGCCAGATGAAAGAGGGGCTGGATTGTTATCGTGTTGAAGCGGACCTGAAAGAATCAGGCACATCGTATAACTGCTATAATCTGGCTGTCAATGCAGATTCTCCCCTGCGACGGTTCATTGAATTACACGATATGATTGCATCAGAACCAGAAACCGTTGTTATCGGTACCGATATCAGGAATATGTACAGTGAGGGAGAAATTGATCCTTCACGCCTGATGCTCGTATC
>Ga0105103_10002198_pt1 | contig 10226 bp, 9 predicted proteins | sample PPLLaktember2015_2_FD_79107 | JGI IMG/M metagenome (GOLD analysis project Ga0105103, IMG submission 79107) | Freshwater sediment microbial communities from Prairie Pothole Lake near Jamestown, North Dakota, USA - PPLs Lake P7 Core (6) Depth... | ecosystem: Environmental > Aquatic > Freshwater >...
ACAGTTAAGGCGATCAAGGAAATCCTTGAGCCGTGCTGTCATATTATTCCAGTTTATTGCCGATGCAACAATGATGGCTTTTGAGGCGATGATCATTTCGTGGAAAGCCGGCATCTCATCACGCTGGTTCCGGCATGGGTACCTGCAGGCATTGTCCCGCATACTGTAGCAGCACCAGCAATGATCGATGGTGAATTCATTGACGTTAAACCGCCGGTAACTGGTGCCCCTTTCCTTGAGGACCTCCTCGATCAGGTCAACCATATAGCCGGTGTTGTTCGCCCGGTGGTTGCTGCCATTGATGAGAAGGACATCGAACTTCTTCCCATCGAATCTGAGTTTCTTTTTGTCTGTAACTTCTTCAAACTCACGCTCAGTACTGGCGCACTCCGGGCATTCTTTCGGAGGTTTTTTACCGGTGTGAATGTACCCGCAGACACAGCATTTCCAGATTTTACCTGAGCTGGTCGGTTTCAGTTCCTCTGGTGCAGTAATAGACATGTGAAAATCCCTCGGCTTCAAGAACCGGGCATCCCGTACAGAGACACCCCTGCTCTTCCTGTATACAGGTGCTCTTACCGGTAGTCCCGAGACAGAATGCGATCTCTTCCCTGCATTCCACAAAACTCGGGCATCTCGGACAACTGCAGAGTCCTGCTGCTTTTTTCCTGTTCATGGTCAATCTCCTCCTCTCCCTTTCACCTGACTCAACCTATTGATGAACCAGGGTGTTGCTTCCATAAAATAATAAAAATAAAATTTTACATCAACAACAATATCATCATTCTCTCCTGAAACGGTACAGACAGGTTCCGGCTTCTCTGCCGGATCCCTGCCTACTCTCCGGTCTTACCATTGAATACTGATCCATGGCAGGGTGTACCGGATGGTTTCACCCGGTATCCTTTCGCTGGATGGTCCCGCTGGACAGCAGGCAGCCCCTATGGGTGCACCTGTTTGCGATCGCAAAAATTTTTGTTTCCTGTCTTGAGGTTTTCCTTTCCCTTCTGCGAAACACCTTTTAACGGGACGTAATCAGGATCTTTGACCGTTCCGATCTCTGATTCTCTCATACTCCCTGTCCGTCTTTTAGAAACTTGTGGGAAATTGTTTCACGATACCATCTGACAATGCGTCTGACATATTCAGGATATGGCTATAAACTGCATCATACGCTTTTACATCCGCAGGGTAATTCATCGTATACCGGGCTACCAGTTCGTCCTTGGTTGTTGAGAGATGCATATGCATCATATCTTTGACTGCAGCAGGAGGCCAGTTGGGATTAGCGCCTGCAAGGAACGCGGCAATATCATCAGCATTCCTCGTCCATTGAGATTCATCGGCTGCCTGGGCAGTGGTATTTTTCGCCTTGACATCATTGATTATGGCAACAGCTATCAGGATGTGTTCTTTTAACAGCCCGGTAAGTTTTGTCCCGGCTGCATCTCCATACACCGGTTTGACTGCATTCCCGATATCTTCCTGGTTTTTCAGGAGACGGGCAGCGGCAGCATCGGCAGCCGGGGAATTGTTCAGGGATTCGATGATATAGAGTCGTGTCCAGACCGTATGATCGGTCCAGAGTTTCCGCATTCCATTATCCAAGTCAATTTCTTTCTGGCTGTAGACTTTGGGACCGGCAAATTTATCCGGGAATTGTTTGATGATACCTCCGGAAATTGCGTCAGACATTTTCAGGATATGAGCATATACTGCATCCCATGCCTGAACATCAGCCTGATAATCCTTTGAATAGCGTGCTACCAGTTCGGTTTTGGTCGTGGCAAGATGCATGTGCATAAGGTCTTTGGCATCTCCTGATCGCCAGTTGGGATTGGCACTGGAGAGGAATGCTGCGATCTCATCTGCGTTCTGCGTCCATTTTGCTTCATCGGCGGCCTGGGCTGTAGAGTTTCTGGCCTTGACATCCTTGATAATCGCCAGGGCGATCGTGATATGTTCTTTTAAAAGCGCAGTCAGTTTGTTTCCAGCGTCTTCTCCATAGTACGGTTTTATCGCATTACCGATATCTTCCTGATTTTTCAGGAGGCGTGCCGCTGCAGCATCCGCCGCAGGCGAATTGTCGAGCGATTCGATAATATACATCCGTGTATAGACGGCGTGATCGGTCCAGAGCACCCGCCACTGCATCATTGAGTCCGATTCAGCCTGCGAATACATTTTCGGGGCGACTGTGGGTTGTACAGTCATCGTTGGTATAGGAGTCGTTGTTGTCTGCTGACTCGTACACCCGGTAAATAATATCATCCCTGCAATGGACAACAATACCAGAAGAATAATACAATTTCGGTTCATCATGATTTCCTCATTTAAGAGTGTCTTGAAATCATGGCCAATATTTAAAAAAGTATTTGATATTTTCATTTTTTGTAACCAGAAAATTACCCTCGGTTCACTGAGATCCGGAAGGATTGAAATCAACAAGAGTTCGTATGAATTTTGGCCGGATCAACGAAATACAGTTTTACCGGCCCAGCGCTCTCTGTACCGCCGCAATAAGATCGGAAAGCGCGAACGGTTTGCCGATGAAACCGAAGGGGCAAATTCTTCCGCACGGGCAAGACAGTTTTCCTCAGTATGGGCCGAGAGGAAAATGATCGGAATGTCAAACCGTTTTCGAATTTCCCGGGCGGTCCCGATGCCGTCGAGTTTACCATCGAGGCTGATATCCATGAGAATGAGATCGGGGTGAGCGTGGGTATTCACGTATTCAATCGCATCCTCCCCGGATGAAACCGGGTCCACCGCAGTATATCCGGCCTTTTCCAATGATTCCTGCAGGTGGAGTGCGATGAGGCCTTCATCCTCGACAATAAGTATGGAAGGTACGTTCAGACTCACGCACCATGGTCCCGCTCCCTGAACCGGAACACAAATTCCGTGCCTTTCTCCGTATTGATCTTGATTGTTGCCCGCATCTGGTGCTTTGCCAGGAAATTTACGAGTTTGAGGCCGAGCGACTTTGCGGTCAGAGGATCGAACCCTGCCGGCATCCCGATACCGTTGTCATAGACACTGAGCTGGTATGAGCCGTTCTCCTTTGTCAGCCGGATTCTGATAGTGCAGGGATCCTTCTGATCCGCCCGGCACGCGATCGCTTCCTTCGGGAACGCGTGTTTGAGGGAATTGGTCACCAGCTCGTTGACGATGAGCCCGGCCGGTGTCGCCCGGGCGAGATCGAGGGCAACGCCCTTTGCCTCAACGAGGATCCTGATGGTTTGCTGCGAGCTATAGGAATTCACGACCTGATCGACAAGTGGCGTGAGGTACGCATCCATGTCGACCTCAGAAAACTGGTGGGTTTTGTACAGGGTCTCATGGATGAGCGCCATACTCCGGGCCCGGTTCTGGAGATCATTTTTAAGATCACGCCCGGCCACAGTGTCCTCGACTGAACCTTCGAGGCTCAGGAGCGAGATGAAGGCAGTCAGGTTGTTCTTGACCCGGTGGTGGATCTCGGAGAGGAGGACCTCTTTTTCTGCGAGGGATCGCTTCAGCGCTTCCTCGGTCTGCCGTTTATCGGTAACATCCTCGACCATCGCCAGCCCTATCGATGGCGCCTTACCGAGACCCCGGATAAACGTTCCGATAATCCGGGCGCGTATGACCCGGCCGTCTTTATGGAGGTAGTGCTTCTCGAATTCATGTGATACGGACCCTTCAGTGAGCCCTTCGCTGAAAATCTGCTGTTCGGTCCCGATATCGCCGGGATCGGTAAACTCTGCAAAATGCCGATTCGCGAGTTCTTCTTTCGTGTAGCCTAACATCGATTCGAAGGCGGAATTGGTAGCCAGCAGTCTTCCGCTGAGATCGCACATCGCGATACCAAAGGGTGATCGTTCGAAGATCATGTGGAACTTCTCCTCGCTCTCCCGCAGCGCCTGCTCGGTGCGTTTGCGTTCCGTGATATCCCGGGCGATGGTGGATGCCCCGATGAGTTTTTCCGTGCTGTCCCGGATCGGCGACATTGTCAGGGAGACGTTGATAATTTTCCCGTCTTTCCGTATTCGCCGGGTTTCATAATGCACAAACGATTCGCCACGTTTGATCCTGCCGAGAACCGTTGCAATGTCGTCGGTCTTGTCGGGTGGAACGAGGATCGATATACTCCGGCCAATCGCTTCAGATGCAGAGTAGCCGTAAATTTTCTCAGCGCCGGCATTCCAGCTGGTGATGGTGCCATCGAGAGTTTCTCCGATGATCCCATCGTCTGAGTTTTGGACAATGGCGGCGAGATTCGAGATCCTATCTTCAGCTTTCCGGATAGTGGTTATATCCCTCACGACCGACACAGATCCGATAATTGTCCCGGAAGAGTCTCTCACCGGGTTGGCGCTGACCTGCCGGTACCGTATCTCTCCTTTCACGGGAGTTTTGATCATCTCCTCCTGGTTCCTCACCGCTTCCCCCTTAAGCGCACGCAGGGGAGGGGCTTCTTCAACCGGGCGTAGACTGCCATCGGGACGGTATACTTCGAGGCTCGCGGCAAATTTTTCTATATCAATTTCACTGGAACCGATCGCAAACTCCCGGAGTGCCGCCGGGTTTGCCAGCGTGAAATTCTTCCGCATATCCGCGAACCAGACCTCATCGCTGATGCTGCTGATCAACGAGGACAGCCGGTCCTTCTCCCGCTGCACTTCGTCAAACAGATTGCGGATCCTCTCTTCAGCATTCTTCCTTTCGGTGATGTCGATATTCACCCCGAACTGGCGGACCGGCCTGCCCTCTTCGTTATAGCGTGCCCCGCCCCGGCAGTACACCCAGCCGACCTCTCCCTCGGGCCGCCTGAAACGGAATTCATACTCGAAAGGTTTGTGCCGGTCGACAGCATCGGACTGTATTTTCTCCACTCTCCCGATATCGTCCGGGTGGACCCGGTCCCGGAAATCCTGGTACGTGTGAACGCTTCCGGGTTTCAGGCCATAGATTGCTTCAAGTTCCGGGGTCCATCGCACTTCTGTCGTGAGGAGATCCCAGTCCCATATCCCCACGTTACCCGCTTCCCGGGCCAGCCGGAGACGCTCCTCGCTCAGGCGCACGGCCTCTTCGGCATTCCGCAGTTTCGTCGAATCGAAATAGTAACAGATGACACCAAATTGCCCGTCTGGCAATGTCATACGATGGAGTTCCCATTCGTACGACTCTGTGATTTCAATATCGTGTCGGGGGTTAGTGAAGCGAGGGGAGTAGTACGGTTCGCCGGTTTCGAGCGTGTGCCGGAAATGCCCGAGGATCTCTTCGGCAACGTCATCGGGCCAGAGGGTGTGCATGGCTTCCGGGAAGTATCGTCCGATGAGCGGTCTCACGTTCCGGAACGCATTGTTCTGCGAGCCGATATTCATCATGGCGATACGGGACTGGGAGTCGACGACATAGATGCCGAAGGGAGCGCCCTCAATCAGATCGGAGAAGGTCTTGTAACTATCCCGAACCTGCGCCTCAGCCTTTTTCCGTTCAGTTATATCCGAAACGACCCCGGCGATCCGGACCGGCTTTCCGTGGTTGTTATACTGGACCCGGCCGAACGGGTTGATCCAGTGGATGCTGCCGTCGGGCCATTGGACTCTGGCCTCAAACGAGACGACCCCGGTCTTCAGGCCTTCTTCTACAGCCCCGCGAGCCACTGCGTGGAACTCCGGCAGCATGTGGCGGATCGAGATCTCGTACGACCACTCCGGCACCGGTTCGCTGTACCCGAAGATCTGGTCGTGCCGGGGCGAGTGGTCCGCGATGCCGGTTGCGAGATCAAAAGACCATGTACCGAGATCGGCGGCTTCCAGCGCGATTCGCATCCGTTCCTCGCTCTCGCTCAGGGCAGACTCGGCGATCTTGAGCCCGGTCAGGTTCACCGCTGCAATACCGATCCCGGTGATCAGGCCGGCCGGATCCCGGAGGGGCTCGAAGAAGATATCGAGATACACGCGCTGACCGTTGCTGGTCAGCCAGTTCGCCGTGTGGACATCCTCACCGGTCTCGATTATCCTGCGCTTGAGGGGCGTGAGCCAGGCAACATCCTCGGGTGCAAAGAGATCCGCGTCCGTTCTCCCGACAATCTCGTCGGTTCTATGGGTCGTCTGGTTATATGCCCAGCGGTACACGAGGTCCGTGTCCTGCAGGGCAACCGAGACGGGAGTGTTTTTGAGGGCAAGCCGGAATCGGATCTCGCTCTCGCGCAATGCTTCTTCCGCCCGCGCCCGTTGTACCGCCTGCCACGTCCTGTCAACTGTTTGTTCAGCGAGTCTTATCTCCTCCGGAGTCCAGTTCCTTGGCTGCGTCTGGAGAATCCCGAGGACGCTGATCAGTTTCCCCTGCTTTACCAGCGGGACTCCGATAAAGGCTGCGGTGTCAGCCATACGGTATGCCTCGCTCTGACTCGGCTCCCTCCCGTCGGTGAATACGTTCGGGGAACTCACCGTTTGTCCTGCCCGGTAATTCTCATAGTCGGTATGGCTGAATTTTTTAAATGGGAAACGGCCGGTAAGCGAAGAAACTCCTGGCCGGTGATAGTCGCGCTTGATTACCGTTATTTCGATGCCGTCCTCGATGACAATCTCGCTATAAAAGACCCGATCTGCCCCCAGGTACTCACCGACCAGTTGGGCCGCCGTTGCCTGAATCTGCACCGGGTCCTCAAGTTGGCTGAGAGCGTCATTCAGTTTTAGTATGAACGACAGTTCAGCTTCCCTTTCATGCAATGCTTCATCGGCCCGCATACGGTCGGTAAGATCCCGGATGATGCTGGTACTGACCTCCGTTCTGCCAACCATGTGTCGCGACGACGAAACTTCAGCAGGGAATGCACTCCCGTCTTTTCGCCGGATCATACACCCCACGGGTTTCTGAACGGCCGAACCGGCTCCGGGGATTCCGTGGCTCCTGAAATTATTTTTTATGATACCGGCAGATTCATCCGGTACAGCAAGCTGAGTGAAGGATGATCCTAATGCTTCGGATTCACTGTACCCTATCATCGTCTCTGCAGCCCGGTTCCAGACGATTACCCGGTCATCCGCATCAAAGACAACGATCGCGTCGGTCGCAGTCTCGATGAGCGATTTGTAACCCGCCTCGGCATTGCTGAAGAACCGGCTCAGTGTTTCTTCAAGCGAGTGGCCCTGGTCCCGTGCGAATCTCCCTGCAACAATGATCGCAACCAGGGCGAACCCGGCACCGACATACTGCATCACCCTGCTTACCCAGTTGACCGGGCTCCCGAGAGCCGGTGTGAAGAGCGCCGCATCCAGGCCGACTGCGATCACCGCGAGGGAGACCGAGTACCAGAAGAAAAAATCTTCCCGTTTCTGCCGGTAAATATGGAAGAGAAGGATCGATGCGATCGCGAGGATCACGATCGCGTTGCTGAGAATTACCTGCCGAAGAACTGTCGGCCCGGAACCAGCAATGAAAAACGGGGGGATCGATCCCGCGATGGCGAGGATGATGAACGCAGCCACGAAGATAATAATACCGGCGGCTGCAGCGGCGATTTTCCACGAGTCTCCGCTTGTTTCCGGCGTTTTGCTCCTGATGAAAGTGAGCACGGCCCCGGTCAGGTAGAAGACTGCGCTCAGGAGGATGCAGACATTATAGATGGTGACGCTGATATTGGCCCCTCCGGGGAGGCCGATGAGCCAACCGGCAGCTATCGAGCCAAGCCCGAAGATCATCATGCCGGATCCCATCATGAAGAGGCCGGCCGAGCCACCGGTCCGGTAACTCCGGAAGGCGATGGCCGCAATCACGAGCGGGATGATCCCGATGAAGGTGGTATTGAGGACCGCAAGAAGGAACGGGGGTTCGGTTGCGATCCGGATGTCGAGGACCGTGAACAGGATAATGAGAATAAGGGCAAACGGGATAAGTGCGATACTGGCCCATTTCCGTCCATCAAGATGAACCCTTGCCGTCATCATGGGAGAATCACCGGAAGATCCAAATAGTTCCGGCGCGTGGGGGGGGGAAACGGGGTCGTTCACGGTTTTCTCCACAAAAGGTAAACAATGAGTTATTCCCCGCGCTCTATTATAAATCAGATCGGTAAATTACGGCGGTTTGAGATTCAAGACGCTCGGTCATGTTCACTCGTCCTCACTGATGCTCCGGCGCGATTCACATTACCTCGCTGTTTTTCTTCGGTTGACTGTCGGGTGATACGTCAAACCCAATGTCCATCAGGAATAAATCGGGTTGGGGGGACACGTAGCGTCCCTGGTTTCCGGAACCCCTTTCCATTTTCTCATGGGACTTTGAAATTGGGTGATAAAACCAGGTGCATGACTGAGAAAAATTGTTGCCCGGGTCCACAAGGGACATTCGTTCCCCTCACAATTCCGGATTTCAGTCCCCCTTTTCATCGGGTATGGCCCACGAGGGTTTTTTGAGTTTCATAAAGACGAGGGGCGGTACCGCAAGCAGGAATGTCCCGAGCAGCACCGAACCGATATAGAGTGGGGCATTCGGAAAAATCGCCGGGGGAATAAGGCCTACGATAAATGCGAATACAACTCCAATTCCTCCCAGCCCTCCAACGATCCAGGTCCCTGCCATCCCACCGGGGATCTTAAATGGCCGCGGCTGGTCCGGCTTGCTGTACCGGAGCTTGATCAGGGCAGCAAAGATCAGTACATACATGATACAGAGCAGTTCGGGTTGAACCCTCATCACAACCTTATCATGTTCAAGAAGAGGAGGTAAATCTGGTTCAACGGCAAGCTTTATTGTTGCCAGAATTAATTATTATACAACTGTACAAGTTTATACTGTTGTACAAGTTATAAATTTGAAGATGACAAAGTATTCCTATTCAGTGGAGATGCGAAGACATGGCTGAAGCAAAAGGCGAACTGGTGGAAATAGCGAACAAGCGGGTTGCTCTCACTCCGAGTACGTGGGCAGCACTCTCGAATATAAAACCCCCGGGAAAATCCCTCGGCGATACCGTAGCTGATCTCATCACCGAGCATCAGAAGCGGATGCTGGAACGGGACCTCGATGAGATTGATGCAAATGGCGATTTCATCCCTTGGGAGAAGGCTAAAAAAGAACTCGGGCTCTAAAACGGGAGGTACTGTGAGGATCAACATCGAAGACCGTGTCAAAGAGTTTATCCGCGAACTCCCTGAGAAAGATCGCCGGGTGATTGGCGAACATATCGAGCGATTATCTGAACATCCGAGTGCGATGGGAAATATCAAGAAACTCCGTACCCGTAAACCCCGTTGGCGTATGCATATATCGATGAAATACACCCTGTTCTATTTCGTTGATTCTGATACGGTATGGATCGATAAAATCATGACAATCGGACAGGCTCATAAGAAGTACGGGAAGATCTAACCCGAAAGATATTTTTAAACCAATTCTGTGGGAGGGGCACTATGCAGGCTGCTGTTCTGACTCTGCAATCCCTGGCTTGTGGGGACATAGTTTCCAGTACAGGTGCCCGTCCCCCCTCAGGGGGTATCGCAACCTGGCCCAGCGGCCCGAGCGAACATCGCAACAGGGCGCGAAGGTAATGAACCGCTCTCAAGTGGTGAGTCCGAGCCCCTGTGCGTTGTGTGAGGGAGTCACTGAGCGTTATATATGCGTACGATCAACAGCGACGAACATGATGCGAAGCACGGTGTGAGGAGCAGGTCGGAGCAGCCGCTGGTACCGGATCATCGCGACAAGTCAGGGGCGTCGTCATCTCAAAAAGTAACCTTAAGTGAACAGGGAGAATCTGGTTGAGGAGCGGAATCTAAAATCTCTTCTATTTTCACGTCAATTACCAACGCATCATATTCGCATTCTGTTGGCAGATCCTGATGGCGGCAGGAAAATCTGATCCATCGTTTCAAAATTTGATTCAAATTTTGTTTTCTTGAAAAAATCATATATATTTACAGTTCGATAGGCAATCGTAGCCACCCATACATGTCGACAGTATGGATGAGCTCGCCTCGAATGAAATTCTCCAATGCCTACAACAGAATTCCTCCTGGGGACTGTGATGCCCAGTCCCCTCTTTTAATAACGTTTTACTGGTGTTAAAAATCCCATTCAGTTGCAAGGTATTGAGAAATGGGAAAATTATTCAGAAGAAAACAGTCCCACTTTCGGTTTCGCATGCCATATTCCCTATTTTGCGCGATGACTACAGGAACGAATTGAAGTGGACTATTCAGAATCGCAACCAAAATCGGTCGAGGGTATCACAC
>Ga0105103_10002199_pt1 | contig 10226 bp, 6 predicted proteins | sample PPLLaktember2015_2_FD_79107 | JGI IMG/M metagenome (GOLD analysis project Ga0105103, IMG submission 79107) | Freshwater sediment microbial communities from Prairie Pothole Lake near Jamestown, North Dakota, USA - PPLs Lake P7 Core (6) Depth... | ecosystem: Environmental > Aquatic > Freshwater >...
ACCCTGAAAGACGAGGACAATATTTTGATTTTTTTCAGCAGCCTGTACTTTGGCCTCTTCAAAATTGGTCAGCCATTGTTGCGCAAAGCTGAGATTGCTGAACATGATGAACAGCATGAAAAATTGTAATGTTTTCATTTGTTTAGCGAATATTAAGTTGATATATCTAACGGGTAGAAGTAGAAGCGATATGTAGAATTTGATGGTCAAAGCTAATATTATATTTTAATTAGGTACGATTAATTCTGTTAAAAATTCATTAAAATACTCAATTATTTAACAGTTTATATGCGGGTTATTTATTTTTGGTTATTTAATCGTAAAAAAAATTAAATCGGAGGTTCATTATTCATTTATTAAATTAAATGCTCCTTTGACCAAAAACAGATCGGTGGGTTTGAAAGTGTTTCCATTACTGATTTCCGTATATGCGTTCTGTGTTTCACCAACCTGTACTTCTCTTTTTTCAAAAGAATGGGTCTCTTTGTCTGAATTTGTTTGCAAGAGCACAAAATGTTTGTCGTCAATATTTACTACTGCGGCTTCAGGCAGTGCGGTCACCCAATGACTGGATGTCAGGATTTCGGCTTCCACATACATCCCCGGAGCGAAGCTGTTTTTTTGCTCTTCTTTTTTAAGGTGCCCGTGAATCGTTGCCGTGCGACTTTCATTGTCGATAGACCTGTTGATCAGATGGACAACAGCTTCATATTGCTCTGTCGGTTTATTTTGTAACCGAAAACGGATAGCTTGTCCAATTTTTATTTCGGGAAAATCATTTTCAAACACCTTTAATTCTATATGGAGATGTTCGTTGTTGGTTATGGTTACCGCCAAATCGGAGGGATTCAGGAACATTCCCTTTTCTGCTCTAACCCCGCTTATAAATCCGCTGATGGGAGCAGAGACAGTAATGGTCGATTGCATATTGTTTTCTGATATCTTGTCCGGATTGATATTCATCATTTGCAGGTTTCTTCTGAGCGATTCGTATTTTGCAGAAGTAACTTTGAATTCGCTCTCCGCTTTCATAAAATTTTTCTGCGAGGTTACATTTTCAGACGCCAGACTTTTCTGGCGCAGGTAATCACTTTTCAGGTAAGCCAGCTGCCCTTTCGCCACCAAATAATCCTCCTGCATTTTTAAATAATCCGGATTTTCAAGGGTAAACAGCAATTGTCCCTTTTTAATTTCCTGACCCGGTAAGAGACTGATCTGTTTCACATAGCCACCGAAATAGGCACTTACAGAGGCCTTATTTTCAGGTGGTACATCAAAAATACCTGTAGTTTTAACAACCTGTGAAAATTCCTTCTTTTTTAAGGAGTCGAGCTGCATTCCGTTAAACGAAAACTGGGTTGAGGTGATCACCAGCCCGTCTGTTCCATTATCTTCATCAAGTATGATATTTTCTTTTGTCGCATCTTTTGACGAACAGGCACTCACAAGCAGGAACAATAAAAAAAGAAGTCCCGGTATCAGCTGGTTTGTATTTTTCAGTTTTCTCATCATCAGTGAATTAAATATCTGGCTTCTAAAACAGTAAGATCGTATTCTTTAAGGTTGTTGAGGTAATCCATTTCTATTTTTTTTGCATTTTCCAACAACAATACAAATTGCAAAAAATCAATTTCGCCATTTTGAAAGGCCTTTTCAGCATGGGTAAAAAGTTCTCTGGCTAGTTTTTTTCCTTCCTGCTCGTAATAGGCAATACCCTCCCGGTGTTTCTCCAGATCCGACATCAGCGCCTGGTATTTTGCCAATAATGCGATCCGGTAATTTTCAAGTTCATTATCTATGATGTGCTGCTCAATTTTTGCTGCGTTTATCTGAGACTTCTGTTTGCCAAACCAAAGTGGGAAAGCAAGCCCGAATTCAAATCCGTTATAAACTTTAGCGTTTTGGGCGTCATTGGTACCCTGAAACAAAGAAAACTGAATATCAGGCAGCAGGCGCTGTTTTTCCAGGGACAAACTCTGTCCGCTTAACTTTTGAGCATTTTCATAATACAAAATTCCCGGGTTATTCTCGGGGTCATAATTCACCGGATCCAATTGATACAGGTCGATATCAGGAACAGTTATAGTTTCTTTGGATTGTAAAAGCCTGTTTAGTTCCAGGTAAGCTTTTTTTACACTTTCCGTACTCTGTTTGTAAAGAATGCCAATTTCCTTGTGCTTGGATTCGGCAGCAAGTGTTTCCAGATAATTGGTCTCTCCTTCCTCATAACGGCGTTTGGCAGAATAGGCAAAACGGTTGTAAAGACTGTCCAGAAAGACGTAATTTTTTTGTATGTTCTGTGTGTAGACCACCATGATATAGGCCTTGGAGACTTCCTTGGACAGCATTTGTTTGCTGATGGAATACTCCTGTTCGGCCATGGCGATCTGACTTTTCTGAAGTTTTCTCTGGGCACCGTATATGGTTGGAAACTGCAGGGCTTGGTTTATTCCCCAAACTCTTATCGGTTCTCCGTTTTCGGCAATATTGTTCTCGTCAAAATTATAGTATAAGTGGGTCTTATTGATATCATAAGCGCTGCCCAACAATCCCCGCTGCTTTTCTACTTTTCCTTCAGAAGCGAGTAAACTTTTGTTGTTTTCCAGGGCAATGCCAATGGCTTCTTCCATGGTAACCGGTCTTTCCTGCGCCATTATGGAAACGGGGAGAATCAACATAAAAAGGCCAAGTACTCCTTTGTTTATTTTGACTTCCCTGGGTTTTCCTTTGCGGTCAAAAAGGGCATAAAGTACCGGAAGAACCAGCAAGGTAAGGGCTGTAGCGGAGATCAGGCCACCAATAACTACGGTTGCCAAAGGGCGCTGTATTTCTGCGCCGGCCGAGGAAGAAATGGCCATGGGCAGAAATCCGAGGGCGGCTGCCGCTGCCGTGAGTAATACAGGTCTTAAGCGATCACGGGTTCCCATGATGATTCGTCTGTTGATATTTCTCACTCCATGTGCTTTGAGTTCCTTAAAATGCTCTATAAGTACGATGCCGTTTAATACAGCGATTCCGAAGAGGGCAATAAATCCTACTCCTGCAGAAATGCTGAAAGGCATTCCCCGGGCATAAAGCAGTAAAATACCGCCCACTGCAGAAAGTGGTATGGCAGTAAATATTAGGAAGGCATCTTTAAAGGAATCAAATGCAAAATGGAGCAGGATGAATATAAGCAGCAGTGCAATGGGTACGGCGATCATTAAACGGTTTCTGGCACTTCGGAGATTTTCAAATTGTCCGCCATAATCAATAGTGTAGCCAATCGGAAGTACCACGTCTCTTTTGATGATCGTCTGAACATCTTTTACAACCGATTCCAGATCCCGATTCCGCACATTCACACCTACCACAATGCGGCGTTTGGTATTGTCGCGCGATATTTTGGCGGGGCCTTTGGTATAGCTGATCTCGGCGAATTCACTCAGGGGAAGGGCACTGTTATCAGGTAACCTGACCGTGGCTGATGCGATGTTTTGAATATCCTGGCGATGGTCTTCATCATAACGGAGCACCAGGTCAAATTGTTTCTCCCCTTCAAATACAGTTCCGGCCGATTTGCCCGCAAAACCCGTTGTGACGATGTTGTTCAGATCCTCAACATTCAGACCGTATTTTGCGATTTTTTGCCTGTCATAAACAACCGACATCTGGGGTAATCCTGCAATTTTTTCTACCGTAATATCGGCAGCTCCTTCCACATCCTGTATGGCATTTTGAATTTCCTGCGCTTTTTTGTAGAGCACATCCAGGTTTTCTCCAAAGATTTTTATGGCCAGGTCAGCGCGTACCCCGGTGATCAATTCATTAAAACGCATTTCTATGGGTTGGGTAAATTCATATTCAATTCCAGGAATTGCAGACAGTGCTTCCTTGAACTTATCAGCCAGATCATCCTTGGTTTTTGCAGTTGTCCATTCTTTAATAGGCTTTAACTTGATGATGATGTCACTTTCTTCCATTGACATAGGATCAGTGGGCACTTCAGCTGCCCCGATCCGGCTGACCACCTGATCTACTTCGGGAAATTTCTTTAGTATTTTTTCAATTTTAGTGGTTGTTTCAATGGTTTTCGATAGTGTTGTTCCTGTTTTCAATACAGGTTGAATAACAAAATCACCTTCATCGAGTGTGGGTACAAATTCACCACCCATTCTCGAAAAGAGCAGTGCAACCAGCAATAACAGCAATACTGCCAGACCCAGCACCAGTTTTTTTTGTCGAAGCGCCCAGATAATTGTTGGTTTGTAGCTCTTTTCCAAAAAATGGATCAGTCTGGAGGAAAGTGTGACTTGATCAGCTTTGGCGGGTTTTAAAAAAATGGAAGATACGACCGGTACATACGTGAAGCACATCATCATGGCGCCGAGTATCGCAAAACAAAATACCAGTGCCATAGGCCGGAACATTTTTCCTTCAACACCCACAAGGGAAAGTATGGGTATAAATACGATAATGATGATCAACTGCCCGAATATAGCGGAGTGCATCATTTTAGAGGCTCCCTGAAAGGTGATCTTATTGATCAGACCCTGTTGCTCGGTTTTCGGTAAAGAAAGTATCTGAGTTCGCTGAGCGGTAATCTTAAAGGCAATGAATTCTACGATGATCACCGCACCGTCAATAATGATTCCGAAGTCGATTGCACCCAGGCTCATCAGGTTAGCATCCACACCAAAAATATACATGAGCGATAAGGCAAAGAGCAGGGTAAGCGGGATTACCGACGCAACCACAAGTCCGGCGCGAAGGTCACCCAATAAGATCACAACTACAAAAATGACGATCAAACAACCCAGTATGAGATTTTCGGCAATGGTAAAGGTGGTTTTTCCGATGAGCTCACTGCGTTCGAGAAAGCCGTTGATATAAATCCCTTCAGGAAGTGAACCCTGAATTTCAGCTATTCTTGTTTTTACCGCCCCGATTACTGCTTTGGAATTGGCATTTTTGAGCATCATGATCTGCCCGAGCACTTTTTCACCTTCCCCGTTTCCGGTTATGGCTCCAAAGCGGTTTGCTTTTCCAAAACCTACTTTTGCCAGGTCTTTTACAAAAATGGGTGTTCCTTCTCTATTCTCAACAACTATGTTTTCAATATCGCTCAAAGAAGTAATTAACCCTTCTCCCCGAATAAAATAACTTTCATGGGTCTTTTCTATATACCCGCCTCCGGCAATACTGTTGTTTTTTTCCAGTGCTGAAAAGACCTCGCTGACAGAAACATCCATGGCCCTAAGGCGTTCAGGGTTTATTGCTACTTCGTATTGTTTGAGTTCACCGCCCCAGGTATTCACCTCTACCACTCCGGGTATACCGGATAGTCTTCGTTTTACATCCCAGTCCTGTATGGTACGCAGGTCGGAGATGGAGTACATGTTTTTGTATTTTGGTTTTACTTCCAGGGTGTATTGGTAAATCTCACCGAGCCCTGTAGTGATCGGACCCATGAATGGTTTGCCAAATCCGGCAGAAATGGTTTGCTCGGTATTTTTAAGTTTTTCTGCGATCAGTTGACGTGGCAGGTAGGTGCCCAGTTTATCCTCAAAAATAATGGTCACTACGGATAGACCGAATTTTGAAACAGAGCGAATTTCCGTTACGCCCGGTAAGTTTGCCATTTCCAGTTCCACGGGGTAGGTCAGGAATTTTTCCACATCCTGTGTTGCCAGGTTGCGTGAAGTTGTGATGACCTGAACCTGATTATTTGTGATATCAGGCACAGCTCCAATAGGAATATTCATTAAACTGTACAGACCAAATCCAATCACTGTAAAAGTAAAAAGCAGGATGATCAATTTGTGATGTAGGCTGTACTGTATGATCCTGTCCAACATGAAAAGTGCAAAATTATAACATCAAATTTATGCAAAAAAAAGGGGTTTTTTATGGTAATATCCTTAAGATTTGCTTAAGAATGAGACGGTAAAAGTGCTGCCTGTACCAGGCTCACTGATTACTTTAATCTTTGCACCAATAGCATCGGCTGCTTTTTTTGCGATGGACAGGCCCAGTCCGTTACCCTGAATGTCTTTATGCGACAGAGCAGCAGATCGAAAGAAAGGCAGAAATATCTTGTCAAGATCTTCATTTTTGATACCAATACCGTTATCCTCAATGACGCATACCAGCAGCTGGTCTTGTCCGTAAATACCCAATTTTAGCAATCCGTTTTTTTGGGTGTATTTGATACTGTTATGAATGATATTATCCAGTATCAAATGCGCGCAATAGGAGGGAATCATCCTGTCATCTGCATTTTTAATTTCCAGTTGCACCTTCAGGTTTTTATTTTTGATCAATTGATGGTATTGTTTTAAAATGGATTCAACAACTGGTATCACTGATACGGCCACTTCGTTTTGAAGAGTCTGATCCGGATCAAATCTCGATAAAATAAGCAACTGTTCCAGGGTCTCCGTCATGTTAGCAATTTCAGAAAGTGAATAAGTGATCTTTTCTTCGTATTCCTTCTGTGTTCTGGGTTTTCTGATTAGCACTTCGAGGGTACCCTGCACCGCAGCAAGGGGGGTTCGCAACTGGTGGGATGCATCAGAGGTAAATTGCTTTTCACGGTCAAGGGCATTTTCTATTCTGCTCAGCAGGTTGTTAATTGAAGCAGACAGTTTGTATAATTCATCTTTGTTGGGAGGGAGGGCAACGCGTTCAGCCAGGGTATTTTTTGTTATGCGATTTGTTGTATCAGTAATATTTTTAATAGGCTGAATGCTTCTGCCGGCCAGATACCTCGACAAGCCGAACAGGATCAGCAAAACGGCCGGGAAAAGGATCAGCAGGGTTTTGCCAAGATTTGAAATAACCATCTTGGCATCCTTTAAGGATACTGCTCCGATGATGTAACCTTTTATTATGTTGTCATGTACAATGGGGATCTGAACTTGCCGAATATCAAGATCACCCAATTTTGTATTGAAATTGTGCACGGTACTTTTGCTGTTGTTGAAAGGCAGCTGAAGTCCCTTTAGGTTTGGAGATTTATCCATCAATTTTCCTTGATCATCCATAAGTTGAATGAACACAGGGTTCACATTGACCTCCCTGTGCTCGATTTCTTCCCATTCTGCTTTACTGACAAAGTAGATGACCTCGTTCTTGATGCCAATTTCACCGGTGTGCTTTCGGGCTTCAAACGACAGCACATAGTCGAGGTTTTTGTAAACAGAACGCTTGACGATGATAAATACTATAGCAAAGACCAAAGCAATGATGATGGCCGTGGCCAGCATGTAGTAAAATGCCAGTCTGTTTTTGAAACTCAGATTCATATTTCTTTTGCCATATAACCGACGCCTCTGATCGTTTGGATATGATCCTGATCCGCACCCAGGTTCAGTTTTTTTCGCAGGGCGCTTACATACACATCAATAACACTGTTATCATAATCAAAATGAATATCCCAGACATCTTCAATGATTTGTGTTCTTTCACAAATTTTGCCCTTATTTTTGATCAGATAGCTCAGCAAGGCGAATTCCTTTTGGGTGAGATGGACTTCCATGTTGTCCTTAAGTGCCTGGTGCGTGTTCATATTCAGGGTGATCGTTCCCAACACAAGGTTTTGTTCTTCTGCTACCAGGCCCCGCATCTGAACTTTTATGCGTTCCAGCAGCTCTTCAAAGTGAAAAGGTTTTTTAATATAATCGTTGGCTCCGGCCTGCAGACCGGTAATGGTCTCGCGAATTGTATCCTTCGCAGTTAGAAAAATGACTGGAGTTGTTTTGAACTTCGTCCTGAATTGTTCACATACCTCTATGCCGCTAAGTCCCGGCAGCATCCAGTCAAGTAACAGAAGATCATAATTTCCCGTGAGGGCCAAAGACAAGCCTTTTATACCATCCTCTGCAATATCCGTTGGAAAATTTTCTTCTTCCAGCCCTTGTTTCAGGAAACTGGCAATGCCCGGCTCATCTTCTACAACTAAAATTTTCATGGATCAAAATTCAACAATTGTCATTAAAATATAAATTCCGCTGCCTTAAGTTTTGCTTAAGATTCCTTTAAATATACAAAAAGATGAGTTACTACCCGAAATAAAAGAAAAGAAGTACTCCCTGACCTCTTGTATACTATGATTTCTTTATTTTGTAAATCAAGATGCAAATCAAAAAAGGCAGGTTTAAAAACGTACAATATTTTTTGTAGCTTTGTGTTTTATAAGAAATGAAAAAGGCCATTGCCATATCCCTAACTATCATTTTGTTGTTCAGCAACTTAGGCTTTGCTTTGGGCACGCATTATTGTGGTGGAGAGGCGGTGATGAGCCGGTTATTACTGGGTGAAGCTGAACTCAGTTGCGGCATGACTGCCATGGAGAGCGATTGTGAATCAGATCATGGTGAAGGCTTCAGCATGAAGAATACCAACTGCTGTGAGAATGAATACCACAGTGCATTTGTAGACGATAATTTTAACCCGGAGCTTGTAAAACAGATCCAAAATTTTTCCCTGGCCTTTATTTTCCTTTACCCGGACTATTTTATCGCTTTATTTCCACCAGTTGAAAAAACTTTTTATTCCGATTATTCTCCACCTCCTCTGGAAAAAGACCTCCGTGTACTTTTTCAGACTTTCCTTATCTGATATCTAATCTTTTAAGACCTCCCTTTTTAAACAGGCGGGGCAGATTGACTTTGGGTAGTTCCCAAATTTTTGCTGTATTTATTGATCTCAAACGAAAAAGATAAAAATTTTCGACAGCGCTTTTCAGGTTTTTTTATTGTTTCCTGCGCTTTTGAAATTGACATCTGGTTCGGCTTCAGCATGAAACCATAAACATTTTACATCATAAACATCCGCAATCCGCAAGGGGATTGCAAAAAATAAAGATCATGGTCAAAAAACTTATTGAGCTTTCCCTCAGGCACCGGATAGCTGTTTTGTTCATATCTGCCTGCTTATTTGCCTGGGGAATTTACAGTGTGCAGAAAAATCCCATTGATGCCATTCCTGATCTCTCAGAAAATCAGGTCATTGTGTATACGGAATGGATGGGAAGAAGTCCACAGGTCATTGAAGACCAGGTTACCTATCCGCTGGTTTCCAATATGCAGGGTATTCCAAAAGTTAAGAACGTACGTGGGTCTTCCATGTTCGGGATGAGCTTTGTCTATATCATATTTGAGGATGATGTCGATATTTACTGGGCAAGAACCCGGGTAACTGAACGCCTGAATTACGCCCAACAATTGTTGCCCCAAAACGTAGTGCCTGCCCTGGGTCCTGACGGAACCGGTGTAGGCCATATTTACTGGTATCATTTTGAAACCGAGGGTATGGACCTCGGTGAGCAGCGCGCATTGCAGGACTGGTATGTGAAATTTGCCTTGCAGACAGTGCCCGGCGTAGCAGAAGTCGCTTCTTTCGGGGGCTTTGAAAAGCAATATCAACTGGTGTTGGACCCGCTTAAAATGCAGTACAACCAGGTGAGTATCATGGAGGTGATGGATGCGGTTAAATCCAATAACAATGATGTCGGCGGAAGAAAGTTTGAAATGAGCAATATGGCTTATATTATCAGGGGTCTGGGTTATGTCAAAAATATAGAAGATCTGGAGCAGATCGCCATAAAGAACTACAATTCCGTTCCCGTCAGGATCAAAGATATAGGTACAGTGCAAATGGGCGGCGACCTGCGACTGGGAATTTTTGACAAAGACGGTGAAGGAGAGGTTGTGGGCGGTATCGTGGTAATGCGCTATGGAGAAAATGCCAATGAGGTGATCAAAGCGGTTAAAGAAAAGATGGAACAGCTGGAAAAAGGACTACCGCCCGGCGTATCCATCAAAACATCCTATGACCGCAGCGAGTTGATCCAAAAGGCAATCGCCTCAGTAGAAACCACCCTCCTGGAAGAAATGATCGCAGTTTCTGTTGTGGTTCTGGTTTTTCTTTTTCACTGGCGCAGTGCCCTGATCATTCTGATACAGCTGCCCATTTCGGTGGCTGTGGGATTTATTTTGCTCGAAGCCTTTGGTATTTCGTCCAATATTATGTCACTAACGGGAATAGCCCTGGCCGTCGGTGTGGTTGTGGATGACAGCATCGTCATGGTTGAAAACGCCTACCGAACCCTCTCCGAAAAACAAAACCCGTAGAGACGCAATGCATTGCGTCTCTGAAATGCCGGGCCACAGGGAAACAAAACCCGTATAGACGCAATGCATTGCGTCTCTGAAATGCCGGGCCACAGGGAAACAAAACCCGTA
>Ga0105103_10002201_pt1 | contig 10222 bp, 10 predicted proteins | sample PPLLaktember2015_2_FD_79107 | JGI IMG/M metagenome (GOLD analysis project Ga0105103, IMG submission 79107) | Freshwater sediment microbial communities from Prairie Pothole Lake near Jamestown, North Dakota, USA - PPLs Lake P7 Core (6) Depth... | ecosystem: Environmental > Aquatic > Freshwater >...
ATCCCCCAAGACTGGGGGATCAAGTGGGTTGAAGACAAGCTTCCGGGACTGCGTCGGGTCATCAGCAGACCCGGGGGTGAGCAGGGACAACTGGGGGCCCCTTTGAACCCCACTTGTCCCTGCTAGTATACTTACGCCGTGGTTATCGATTTTCATACGCACATCCTGCCTCCGGAGATGAAGGAGAGGCGCGCGGAATTCTGTCAGCGCGACAGCATGTTCCGTGAGTTCTTCACCGTTCCCAAGGCCAAGATCGCCAGCGCCGAGGATCTCATTGCCAGCATGGACGAGTGCGGCATCGATGCCTCCATTCTGCTCAGCGCCGGATGGGACAGCAACGAGACTTGCAAGCTGACCAACGATTATGTCCTGGAGTCGGCGGCCCGTTATCCGAAGCGCCTGATCCCTTTCTGTGTGGTGCAACCCAAAGCCGGCGATGCCGCAGTACGCGAGTTGGAGCGCTGCGCGCAGGGTGGGGCGAGGGGCATCGGGGAGATGAGATCGGACAGCCAGGGCTATGACCTGGGTGACAAGAAGCTGATGGAGCCCATCGTCGAAGTGGCCCTGAAGCACAACATGATCTATCTGACCCACGCGTCCGAGCCCGTGGGGCACCTGTACCCGGGGAAGGGGTCCATCACGCCTGATTCCCTCTACAGGTTCATTTCGAACTTCCCGGAGCTGCGGGTGGTTTGTGCGCACTGGGGTGGGGGGTTGCCCTTCTACGCCCTGATGCCGGAGGTGGCCGCGGCTCTACGCAACACGTTCTTCGACACGGCAGCGACGCCGTTTCTCTATCGGCCGCCAGTCTTCGAGAGCGTGGCTGCGATGGTGGGCGCCGACAAGATCCTCTTTGGCAGCGACTACCCTCTGCTTTCACCAAAGCGGGTCATCGAGCAGATCGAATCTGCTGGTCTGCCTTGGGAGTCCAAGTCTATGATCCTCGGTGGCAACGCACAGAGGCTCCTGGGATGGACGTAGTCCGCAGTTTCATCGCCATTCAACTGCCGGCCGACGTACGGGTGGAGTTGACCTCCCTGGAAGACAAGCTGAAGGCCAGGCGGCATCCATTTGTGAAATGGGTGGATCCAGAGAGCATGCACCTGACCCTCAAGTTTCTGGGCAACGTGATGGTGGATTCCATACCGCAGATCGTCGAGGCCATGTCCGGGGTGGGCCAAGCGCATTCTCCTTTCAATCTGCAGGTGGCCGGCACCGGGGCCTTTCCGAACTGGCAGCGTCCCCAGGTGGTGTGGGTGGGGGTGGGTGGCGAATCGGACAAGCTGAATGCCTTGCATCGGGAGCTGGAATCTGCGCTGTCTCCTATGGGTTTCACACCGGAGGCTCGCTCCTTCAGCGCGCACTTGACCCTGGGCCGCCTGCGGGACCGGGTGACCGCTGACGACAGACGCCGGTTTGCGGAATTCGCTCAGAAGATCAGCTTCGAAACCAGCCTCCCATTCGAAGTCAATGCCATCAGGCTGATGAGGAGCCGGTTGACTCCCACCGGGCCCATCTACAGCGAGGTGGCAGCAGTGAGACTCGGTCTTCCTTAGCACTGCGCTGGGACTGGCCGCTGACGGAGAGCCAGTTGACAGGGCCAGTTGCTGGCGCTACATTGTCTCTGGCCAGCGCGCAGGTATCCCACACGAGACGCACAGCGGCGGGCCAACGACAGTTGAGGAGGCGTTTCATGATAACCGAAGGGAACAAGGAGAAGCTCATCCAATCCACTCTGGAATTGGCGGACAGGGGCTTTCGCGAACTGTTCCCTTTTGTGCCAAAGGAATGGCTCAGCCTGGACCTCACAGCCAGCCAGCTCAGGACGTTGCTTCTCCTTTTCACGAACGGACCTACCAGGATGAGCGAGATTGCCAGCCAGCTTGGCATCAGCATGGCAACAGCCACCGGGGTGATAGACCGCATGGTGGAGCGAGGCATAGTGGTCAGGGAAAGTGACCCTAATGATCGAAGAATTGTCCTCTGCCGCGTGTCGCCTGAAGGGGAGAGGACAGTGTCAGGGCTCTGGCAGTCGTGGAGCAAACGAGGTGAGGAGATGTTGAGGGCACTGGATCGCCCCAGGCTACTGGCAGTCAGAGCCATGCTGGAAGCGCTGCTAGAGGCTGGAGAGAACACCAAAGGGCAGTGGTAGCTCGATTGAGAAGCGGCCGCTACCGACCGGAACGCCTTCCTGACCGGTGGACATGTATGGTGACTTCAAGGTGATAAGAGGGAGCCGCAAGAACGGCGCTGGGGCCTGAGGAGAATCTGAAAGTCCGACTACGCACCGCCGTCCATTCGACGCTGGAACGGCTGCATGGGATGTCAGCGTAGACCCTACAGAATCCTCTCTGTTATAATCTCGCCCATGGGCAGGTTGACGATGAGTGCTTCTGGATGCCGTTTTCTCCACTTGGATTTCGGTTGGACGCTGCCAGCGGGCAATCTGCACTAGTAGCGATAGCGGAGGATTGGGAATGAGCGATTTGGACACCCTGTTTGAGCGTTTGAGAAGCCAGCGCTGGGAAGCACGCAAGGCAGCGGCCCAGGCCATGGTCAAGGCCGGCGCACCGGCCGTGAAGTATCTCACCAGAGCACTATCCGATGAGAATCCGGATTTGCGTCTGATTGCCGCCAAGGCTTTGGGCTGGATGAAGAGTCCTGCAGTTGCCACCTCACTCGTCAAGGCCCTTGCCGATGAGGATGCCGGTGTTCGCAAAGCAGCGGCTGAGGCCCTGGCCAAGGCGGGAGGCGCCGGTGCTGTGGCTCCACTCATCGTGGCGCTGATGGATGAGGACTGGAGCGTCCGCGAGGCGGCGGCCGAGGCCCTGGGCAGTATTGGGGATCCGGGCGCCACCGCTTCTCTGATCGAATTGCTGAAGGACAGATATCTGGATGTGCGCGAGGCGGGTGCGGAAGCCTTGGCGCGAATAGGCAAGCCTGCGGTGGCCAGCCTCATCGGTGCACTGGGCGACGGATATCCGGATGTCCGCTTTTGTGCCGCTGAGGCGCTGGGCAAGATAAAGGATTCTCAGGCTGTTGTGCCTCTCGTCAACCTTGTCGGTGACTATGACCCCGGGGTGCGCCAGGCGGCCATCGAGGCCTTGGGCAAGATAGGCGAGTCCCAAGCGGCTGCTGCGATTGTCAATGCTCTGGGAGACCAGTCCTCGAGTGTGCGTTGGGCTGCCGCCACGTCTCTGGCCAGGGTAGGGGATTCCAGCGCCATTGGCCCGCTGGGCAAGTTGCTGAAGGACAAGAACTCCGGTGTTCGCCTGGCAGCGACCAAGGCCATAAGCAGCATTCGCCTTCGATCGCCTTCCTAGGGGCAGTTCAAGGGATGCCTGGGGGCCTCACCTCAACACCCGCTCATCGCCCACGCGGCGGGTGACCTTCTGCTCGTCGAGGTGCTCCATCAGGGCCAAGGCATATTTGCGGCTGGTCTGGAACATGTCACGGACTTCGGCCACGGTGATCTTGCCATGCTGCTTCATGTGACCCATGATGCGGTCCAACATCTCCTTGTAGGCCGACGCCACAAAGATGACGTTGTCGGACACTTTCACTACCTGCCGCTGCTCGACGAGGACATCCAGCAACTCCGGGGCGATGACAAGGTCGCCGGGTGGGGAATAGGGATTCGTGGCCAGGGACTTGAGGTAGGCGTCGACCGTGGCCTTCTGCTTGGCGCTGAGTTCAATGCGATGTGACGACAGACGCACCGCCTTCATGTCTTCTACCAGCACGCCGTCTTTGACCAGAAGTTGGAGCATGGGGGGGAAAGAACCGGCGGAGGCCTTGAGCTTGCTTCGCAGCTCCTCTTTGGGCATGCCGGAGCGGAGCGGGAACTGACGGTGATAGGCGGCCAGCGCCTGCGACACGCTGCCGGAAAGGCGCTGCCAGCCGGCGGCGGAAAACAACAGGGTGTGCGGGCCCTTGTCCCCCAGAGTCACCAGTCTCTTCTGGGAAACCAGCGATTCGACTGTCTGTTGGGCCTCCTTGGGTGAGAGGCTGGCCCGGTTGGTCAGCTCGGCTATCTCGATCGGCTCCTTGGCTTCCAGTGTGGCCAGCAGCATCTCCTCAGCGCTCCCTTTTTCTCTGGCCGCGAGGCCCTGAATGGTGGCGGACTGGAAGCGGCGATGGCGCTTGGGGTAGGCGTCAATTATGTCGCCGCCTCCCAGCGTCTCCGTCGTTGAACGAACAATGAACAAATCACCCTTAACCACGGCCGCTGGCTCGGCGAAGGTCAGTTGCGCCCAGCTCGTCTCTCCGGGTTTCATCTCATCCTTCTCCAGGAGACGTGCTTTGGCAACAACCTCCAGGGCATTACTGTGGAAGCTGACCTCGGCGTTGTGTCTCAAGGGGTGAGCCAGCGAGGAAAGCAGGCGAATCTTCACATCCACCATTGTGGTCGGCCGCAACCAGTCGGGCGTGGCTAGCACGTTGCCGCGGATTAGCTCATCTGTGGACAGTCCTGAGAGATTGGCGGCCACCCGGCTGCCAGGAGGCACCGTCTCCAGCTTCTTCTTGTGCGTCTGCAGTCCGCGGATGCGGGCTCTTAGGCGTGGGGGGACGATTTCCACTTCCTGCCCCACGGAGAGCTTCCCGTCCACCAGCGTGCCGGTGACTACGGTGCCGAAGCCGGTGATGGTGAAGACGCGGTCGATGGGCAGCCTGGGGCGCCCGATGTCCCTCTTGGGTGGGGTGGAGTCCAATAATCCATCTATCATGCGGACGAGTTCAGGCAGGCCATCCCCGGTTACCGCCGACACGGCCAACAACGGGGCCTGAGCCAGAGTGGTGCCTGTAAGAGTCTCCTTGATCTCCAAGGTCACCAGTTCCAGCAACTCCTGGTCCACCAGGTCCTTCTTGGTCACCACGACTACGCCCCTCTCAAGACGGAGAAGGTCCAGGATGGCCAGGTGCTCCCTGGTTTGGGGCATGATGCCTTCATCTGCGGCGATGACTAGCAGGGCTAGGTCGATGCCGCCGACTCCGGCCAGCATGTTCTTGATGAAGCGCTCGTGGCCCGGAACGTCGACGATGCTCACCTCTCGGCCGCTGGGCAGCTTCAGCCAGGCAAATCCGAGGTCGATGGTCATGCCCCGCTCTTTCTCTTCCGCCAGGCGGTCGGGGTCAATGCCGGTGAGCGCCTGAACCAGGCGTGACTTGCCGTGATCTACGTGGCCTGCCGTCCCGAGAACAAACATGGTCTACTCTACGACAATCCTCTCTCTAGGATGGCCGACTACTTCTCCGACGATGGCGGCGTCAGTCACGCCAGCCTCCTTGAGCTTGGCCAGCAGCAGACCCGCCTTGTCGGCACTCACTGACATGAAGAGGCCGCCGGAGGTCTGCGGATCGAAGAGGATGTCCATCATGATGTCTCCGACGCCCGCCGAGTCCACCATCTTCGCACGAAACTCTTTATTGCGGTAGGTGCCGCCGGGGATCATCCCCACCCTGGCTAACCCCAGGGTTTCCGGAAAGATGGGGACTGAAACGGAGCGTATCTTAAGACCAACCTGACTGTCCTGGATCATCTCGCAGGCATGACCCAGCAGGCCGAAGCCGGTGATGTCAGTGCAGGCGTTCACCCCGACCTGAAGCATGACCTCTGAGGCGGTCTTGTTCAAAGCAGCCATGGACTGGGCCACGGTCTCGATGACTCTCTCGCCAGCCATACGAGCCTTGACCGCCGTGTTGATGATGCCGGTGCCGAGGGGCTTGGTCAGTATGAGCTGGTCGCCCGGTTTGGCCCCTCCTTTGGTCAGCACTTTCTTGGGGTGCACGGTGCCGGTCACCGAGAGACCGTACTTCAACTCCGAATCATCCACGCTGTGGCCGCCGACCAGTACCACGCCGGCCTCGCGCAGCTTGTCTATGCCGCCGCGGAGGATATCTCTCAGCACTGAGATGTCCAGGGTCTTGCTGGGGAAGCAGACGATGTTCATGGCGGTTAGCGGTTTGCCTCCCATGGCGTAGACGTCGCTGAGGGCGTTGGCCACGGCAATCTGACCGAAGGTGTAGGGATCGTCCACAATGGGCGTGAAGAAATCGACGGTCTGCACGATAGCCAGATCGTCAGTCAGCTTGTAGACTCCGGCGTCGTCCGCCTTCTCCAAGCCCACAATCAGGTTAGGGTCTGCCAGCAGCGGCAGACCGCACAGCGCTTTGTCCAGGTCCCCTGGACCGAGCTTGGAAGCTCAACCAGCGCCGCGAACCGTCTCGGTCAATCGAGGGTTCGGTTTCCCTTCCATCCGCTTCTCCTGTGTCCTTGTCTTTCGACCGCCATCAGATTGGATAGATGCCCTGGATGTCCATATGGTCCTCTTCCAGCGCTCTCTTGACCTCAGCCTCGTCCTCACTCCGAAACCGCAAGCACACGCCGCAGTCGGAACTGAGTTGCCGGGGCACCGGGATCAGCTTGACGGCAACACCCTTTCCTTTGAGGCGCTTCTCTATCTGCAGGGCTCCGGTAATGGAGTGGAACAGGATGACACTATACTGCATTTGCCAGTCGTATGCCGCTAAATGGAGATGACTTTGGTGGCTTTCATCAGCGCCATCGTGATCTCGTACATGTTGGAGATGCGCCCAGCTTTCACCGCGTCTTTCAAGCCGTAATGGCCCAGGCATGTCCCGCAGGCCAGTATCTCCACGCGGTCCTTTTCCAGGGCTCGCAAATCATCAATGACCTCGGATCCCTCGGTTACGAGTTTGACGCCGCTGTTCATGAAGATGATCTTGTGGGGCTTTATGTCCGATTCGCCGAGCGTGTGGATGAACGTGCGCATCAGTACGCTCCCCAGTTCATCGTCTCCCTGCCCCAGAGTGCTGGATGCCACCAGAAGCACGGTTGGTTCGAAGAGCAGCGGCACCTTCCCTCCCAGCGACTCGTCTGCGGGTCTCGTCAGGCGCAGGTAGATCCCGTCGCCCTTTTCCTCCACTGTCACCCCAAGACCATGGTTCTCAGCCAGCCGCGAGACATTCTGCTTGGCGGTGGTGTTGTCTACGATGACGGTCAGGTCATCTGATTTCTCCAGCGCTTTCTTGGCCAGCACCACCGGCTGAGGGCAGGACAGGCCCCGTGCATCGATGATCATGGACATTTTCTCACCTCGCCTTTCTAGCGATCTGCCGCACTGCCTCAAGAGTCTTCTCGATGTCCTGTCCCGAGTTGAAGTGCCCGGGACTCAGCCGGACAGAACCTTGCGGAAACGTGCCCAGCGTCTTGTGGGCCATGGGCGAACAGTGCAGGCCGGGACGGCACATGATCCGGAAGCCCTCCTCTAGTTCCAGGGCCACCTCCGACGGAGTCAGCCCGGAGATGTTGAAGGAAACGATGGCAACTTGGTCGGCGGCGTTGGCTCTTCCGTAGCAGACGACGCCAGGAATGGCGGTCAGCCCATCCAGGAGTAGCCTGGTCAGCTTCTCCTCTTGCTTTCTCATGTTGGACAGGCCCTCCTGCAGAACGAATCGCACTCCGGCTCCCAGACCGGCCAACCCCACGGTGTTGGGGGTGCCGCTTTCATATTTGTCCGGCATAAAATCAGGTTGGTATTCGTGTTCTGAGTAGCTGCCGGTGCCGCCGCATTTCAGGGGCTCAAGCTGCGACTCGATGCCTTGACGTATGTAGAGGCCTCCTGTCCCTTGGGGGCCAAATAGGCTCTTGTGTCCCGAGAAAGCCAGCAGGTCTATGTTCATGGCTTCCACGTCAATGGGGTAGCACCCTGCTGATTGAGCGGCATCCACGAGCAAGGGAACACCGTGGTCGCGGGCTATGCGGCCCACCTCGGCCACGGGCAGCACCGTTCCCACTACGTTGGAGGCGTGGTTCAGGACGATGAGCCTGGTGTAGGGCCGGACGGCCCGCTCGATATCGCCTGGGTCGAGTGAACCATTGGCGGCGCAATTCATCACGGAGACCTCGACCCCCTTCCTTTCCAAGGCCCGCAGCGGACGCATGACGGAGTTGTGCTCCAGGCTGCTGGTGATGGCGTGGTCTCCGATGTGGAGCAGGCCTCTGATTGCCAGATTCAGGGACTCAGTGGCATTTGCAGTGAAGACGATGTGAGACGGGTCAGCTATGCCAAAGAGCTGGCATAAGCCCTCACGCGTCTCGTGTATGATGCGTGCGGCGGCAACAGACAAGAGGTGCCCGGAGCGACCAGGACTGGCACCGGTGTGCCGCATGAAGCTATCCATCGCTTGATAGACAGACTCCGGCTTGGGCCACGACGTAGCCGCGTTATCCAGGTAGATCATAGACTGGCCATCCCACCATCCCTTCGCCAAGATTCTAACATACTTCTTCCTGGTCGACACCAAGTGCTGGCAGAGCGTTCTGGTGCATCTCATCAGCGTCATGCTCTGTCTCTTACGATGTGTGGGCTTGGTTTACTCCCGAAGATGACGTATGCTACATTGTTACCGAGAGAAGGGTGGGACGATGAAGAGTGATTTTCGCGGTCTCCCCAGCGTGGACAAGCTGATCTCCGACCAGAGGGTCAAGGACCTGGAGGCCTCTTCCTCCCGCCCCTTCGTCGTGGGAGTGGTGCGCCAAGTCTTGGAAGAGAGCCGGCTGTCCATATCCCGCGGTGAGCCCGCTCCTGCTTCCGCTAGTTTGGTGAAGTCAGTCTGTGACCGCGTCCGAGCGCTCACGGAACCCAGTCTCCGACCAGTGATCAATGCCACCGGCGTCATTTTGCATACCAACCTGGGCCGGGCGCCATTGAGCCGAGAGTCCATGGCCGCTATGGAGGAGGCTTCGAAAGGCTACACCAACTTAGAATTCGATCTCGAAACCGGTGCCCGCGGTCATCGCGATTCCCACATATCCTCGCTGCTGTGCCGCCTTACCGGAGCTGAGGACGCTATGGTGGTCAACAACAACGCATCGGCTGTACTTCTGGCTCTCACTGCTTTGTGCAAGAAGAAAGAGGTTGTTGTCTCCAGAGGCCAGGCAGTCGAGATCGGCGGCGGCTTCCGCATCCCGGACGTTATGCGGCAGAGCGGAGCCAAGCTGGTGGAGGTAGGCACTACCAACTGCACCTATGTGGCAGACTACGAACAGGCGATCACGCCTAGAACGGTGGCCTTGCTGCGGGTGCACTCCAGCAATTTCAGAGTGGTGGGCTTCGCCGAGGAGGTCGCTATCGCTGACTTGGTGAAGCTCGGTGTGGAGCATAGCCTGCCGGTTTTCGATGACCTGGGCAGCGGTTGCATCCTTGACACAGCCAAGTTCGGGATGAGCCCGGAGCCGAGAGTGCAGGACAGCGTGGCTGCCGGCGCAGCCTTGGCCTTGTTCTCGGGAGACAAACTGCTGGGCGGGCCGCAGGCCGGCATAATAGTGGGGCAGAAGCACTTGGTGGAGAAGCTAAGAAGGCATCCGCTGGCCAGGGCGGTGCGGATAGACAAAACCAGACTGGCCGGACTGGCCGCCACCTTGACCCACTACCTGAAGGGGGAAGCGGAGCAGAAAGTACCCGTCTGGTGGATGATATCCATGCCTCTCGACGAAATCGAAAGGCGCGCCCAGGCGTGGGCTGGACATCTTGGCGCACTGGCCGCCGTCGTGGGTGGGGAGTCGGTGGTGGGGGGAGGCAGCCTGCCGGGGAGCACTCTGCCGACGAAGCTGGTCGTTGTCAAGGGATCGCCCAAGGCCAGAGGTCCCAGCCTCGTCCAGAATCTGGCAGGGAGGCTGCGAGCCAATCGGCCTCCGGTGATAGCTCGCATCGAAGGAAATGCCATGCTTCTTGATCCGCGCACAGTCCTGCCGGATGAGGACCAGATCGTTCTCCGGGCACTGCAGAATGCGGTCAAGGCAGGAAGCATACAGACCAAACGCTGATGCGCGGGCGGCGTCTGCTTGGCGCGATTGTCTGCAAGTTGCTACACTGATGGTCAGGAACATGTGCGTGTTTGCCCAGAGAGCGAAGGCCGGAGCATTGCAGCTCTCCAATCCTGGATTGTCTCCCCATAACCTAATGCTCCATGTCGCCACTAGCTGCCTGATCTACCAACCAGCGGTCGGTTCTGATCCCGGCAGCCTCCAGGACGACCAAGCGTGAATTCAACCCTCATCAAGGCTGTTGTCGTCGTCACATTCGCGCTACTTTTCTATTCAACTGCGGTAGTGATTGAGCAGAGGAAGTCCCTGATATCAAAGCGGGTTCTTTTCTTCTTGACCGGTGGAGTCTGTCTCGACATCGCCTCGACTGTC
>Ga0105103_10002202_pt1 | contig 10217 bp, 21 predicted proteins | sample PPLLaktember2015_2_FD_79107 | JGI IMG/M metagenome (GOLD analysis project Ga0105103, IMG submission 79107) | Freshwater sediment microbial communities from Prairie Pothole Lake near Jamestown, North Dakota, USA - PPLs Lake P7 Core (6) Depth... | ecosystem: Environmental > Aquatic > Freshwater >...
AACTCGATTAGTACCTGATATCTATCTAACTCAAACACTGGAGCTGTGCTTGTAGTGTGTCTTGTAGTTGTAGTAGTTGAAGATGTGCTTGATGAAGACGTGCTTACTGTAGAGCTAGTACTTGAGGTGGAACATGATGTTGAAGTAGTGCTGCTAGTAGTTACACTTGTACTAGCTGTTGAAGAAGTACTACTGGAACTTGTGCTAGAAGTTGTAGAAGAACTTGTGCTAGAACTGTTTGTAGAACTTGTCGTTGTAGCACCGTAATATTGATCTTCTTCAGAAAGATTTACCCAATTTGTCATATATAAATGTCTACGCTCATTCAATTCTTACGTAATTGTATAGAACCCACAACTGCATTTGTAATTTTGTCATATTCAAAATTTATAATTACAAATAACGGCGATGTAGTTGTGCTGGTAGTAGATGTGCTTGAACTCGAGCTCGAGCTCGAGCTCGAGCTCATGCTTGTAGTTGTACTTGAGCTCGTGGTGCTACTTGTAGTTGTCACTGTACTTCTCCATCACTCTATTCATCAAGAAACACTTCTACACACTGTAACATAAAGCTTCTTCACCTGTACGCTGGGTGCCTGCATACTCCACCTCTGAAAGAGTTAGTATTTCTTTCTCGCCCACTATTTCATACTCTGTATAAACACCTAATCTAACTCCATCAAAATCTAAAGAAAGACAAGACTCAGAGCACCGGGCCACGTAATTGGGAAAATATGCACTTATTTCCTCCACAGTACTAAGAGGTGTGTTTGTGCTACTCCCCAAATTCGTACCCAGAAATAGATTACCAGCTGTGTCCCCGTAATCTACCGTTACAACTACCGCATTTAACTCTGTATAACCTAAGTCTTTATAGACTAGCCAGAGTATATTACCATGTACTATCAAAAGACCCCACATAGCTCGGTTACGGTATGCTGGAGGGTTATCAAGATCCACGTTCACTAAATCATAACAAAGTAAGGGAGCAGAAAAGCCCTCATCACGAACTTTGGTGTATAAATAATAATAGTAATCAGACTCTCGAACTAAAAGATCTTTAGCTGGGAGTGCAAACCGTTTAAAAAGATCAATTGAAACGTCAGCATGATAAGACATACTTACTATATTGCATAACGGCACGTGACAATGCAATGACATTTATGTGTGCTCCTTTTGCAGTTGCAGTGCCGCATAATTGATAGTCGGTGCATCAATCTGAATACTCTTAGGATCCTCAGAATGCACGTTAAATGTTTTTACATCAACAAGTGCAGGTACATGCAAATCTATGTGATTTTGAAATATCTGCGCTTGCGGATTATAGCCGACAAAACAAGAATTAATATCTTCTGCTGTTTTTAATTCCTTGCAGGACGTATGTACCAAATTAGAGTCCAAGAATAAACGTCCTTGAGTGCAACCATAATCCATTCGGGCTACTACTGCATTAACGATGTTAATACCCAAGTCCTTACAAGCTAACCATCGGATATTCCCGCGGATTAGTAAGGCCCCCCAAATCTTTCTTCCCCTGTACAGAGGAGGATTATCTAAATCTACATTAACTAAATCATAGCAAAGCATTGGGTCTAACAACCCCTCACGCTTAATGCTTAAATATGTTAGTTTATATAGATCTGCTTCCCGCATTATAATATCATTGCTCGGAAGGGTAAAACGCTTAAAACTGTCAATCGGTACTCCTGCATAGTACTTTATATCAAGAATGCTCTTAATTGGAATGTGTCGATACATACAGTTATTGCCTTGGCACTTGAGGATTTGGAATGTGCATTTCCTCCGTGTTTGCTTTTTTAGCAAATATTTCATCCAGATTTTTATTAACGTAAGGCAACTCTTGACTTCGCGCTTCCGTAAGGCACTTTGATTTTTGCTGTTCCGTCAGCAGGTTTTGATGTACATAGTTGTCCGCTTCGACTGCTTGTAGCACCTCTCGGACTGCTTTATTAATCGGAAGCTCCTCTCCAGGTTTCAACAAGCCTTGCGTGATAAGCTTTTGGATCATTGTGTGCTGATTCGTAATGTTAATTGCCTCACTTGGAGAGCCTTTTGCTCCAGATTTTAACATAGTGCTATATTGATTTTCCATGCGTTTCGCGTATGAGTTAGGTTGATGATGTTCATAAGATAAAATACCGTATTGCATATGCGGCTGCAGCTCTATCATAAGTTTTTCCCAAGTCACTACCTCTCTCCACCTATTGTAAGCTGTGCGCTTCCGATCAGCTTGGATGAACCCTAACTTCTCCAGCTCGACTCGAGTAGTGTCAATTTTGTTTTGTAATAGATCTTTATCTACTTGCAATTCCATTACATCTAAGTCTGTTAAGTTCAATTTTGCTGCATCTTCTATTTGCTGCACAATTTTTGCTTGCTGCACTTGAAACTTGCGAATCTTATCATTAAGATTTTTTTCTTTTATTACATCAGCTTTATACTCGTAACTCAAAAAAGCTAAATTGCCAAAATGCACTTGCTGCTCTCGCACTGCTTGCCAATACTTTGCATCCGGTGTAGGGAACTTACCGTCATTTAATACGGAAAATTTCATTTCCACCTCAGACCTAAACACTTGATCGGTCTGATAGTGGAGAAGCAAATTATCCTTGATTTGCTTTAACACATCTACCTGATCCTGAGATAGCACGCAGCCTAGATCCTCAAGAGCAGTACTATCTTTTAAGGGCGGGAAATCCTTAGTAACAGCTGATACACAGGGTGTTTCTAAGGATTCTGTGAAAGATTCTTTGGAAGTTAAGGATTCATGATTCATATAATTATCCTCCTATAGTTAAAAATAGTAGATTGTGGTTAATTTAGGTATGATTATTCACTCTTGCGTTTTTCTTCTATCTTCCTAACTTAAACGTTGCTAATTTACTTCAGTATAGCAGCTAACAGATGCTTAGCCAGTTTGGGGTTTTTCTGGGAAGCAAGCTTATTTGCAATTGCTTTCAGCTGTGCAATTTGTTTGTTTGTCAAAAGACTTGAGAGTGCTTCATTATCTTCTTCAACTATTTCGTCCTCATTTTCAATAAGCTCCACCTCTTCACCTTCATCTTCGTTATCTTCCAATTCCACAATTTCAATCTCTTCTTCTGAGGGAGTCACAATTTCTTCCGCTGCCGTTTCCTCTTGCTCTTCTACATCTAACTCATCTATTTCAATCTCACCATCTTCCTGCTCTTCTAGATTAATCTCCTCATCTTCCTGCTCTTCAATGTCTAAATTCTGAAACTCTTTCAAGTTATCTTCAGCTTGCACCTGCTTAAACAAAGCTTCCATCATAAACGGTGCAGACTCTTCATTCATTGCTTGTGTAAAAATTTTTTGAGCTGCCGTTGCTAAACCTTTCTTATGAGCTCGGTACGCTAAAATTAATAACTGTGCTGCTTTCATAAATTTACCTCTCTTATACTTAAACTTTATTAAACACTAACACTAACATTGGCTTACCTACTGTTGCAACAGAAGTGTAAAGAAACGTAGGCTCTCTTACCAAATAAAGCATATCTCGCTTTGTTAACACACCATGACTGACATAAATTAAATAGTTGTTGTTTAACGTAGCAATACGTGTAACAGTAATAGGTACAATACCTACATTGCGTAAACTTTGCTGCACTTCCTTAGATAAATCTGCGTAAGATAATTCTGCCATTCCTTCCCTTCCAGTACTCTGCAAAATGTGTGTATAATCTCTATAAATAAATAGACAAAAATTTCATGCAAATATACCAAACAAGCTTACAGAAACTCATTCTTTTTATAGGGAAACCCTTGATTTTTTCGTAATTTGTATGTATAATTATAATAATTGAGGCGGTAGTTGATCCCAAATGCACAAAGGAGGCTCAAAATGGACACCCACGGAATTCAAATGAAAGCTGCTCAGGTATTCAAAAAGCTAGGAGTTACGGAAGAGGATCTCAGAACGAAAGTGCACGTAAGATTTGCAACACACAATAGAACAACAGCAATAGCAACTACGAAGTTTAGTGTTCGCCGAGATGTGAATGATCAGCCAGTGTATGAAGTACAGTTCCTGTTTTCTACCCTATTATGGCCTAAAGATGCAAACCAAGAAAACACGATTGTGCACGAAGTGTGCCATGCAGTAAACGACTTAAGGTGGAAAGAGCAAGGTAAACCCGGTTTTCCCCAAGGCCACGGAATGGAGTGGAGAGCAATAATGATAGAAGCAGGTGTTACAAATCCACAGCGTTGTGGGTTACTTAAATAGGAGCAATCCAAAATGAACACCATGTCAACTTTCAAAACAGAAAAACAAGCATTCACATTTCTTGAACAACTTGCTTCTGAGTACGGAGTACCAAATCTTCTTCCTAGGCGTATAGCTTTCTACACCACATTAGGTCGTTCAGATGATGATTCAAGCTGTTTAGTAGCTGGTATATGTTTCTTCAAAAACGGATACGCTGAAATTGCTCTCAGAAAAGACCAGAGGGACTATGACACATTGATCCATGAATTTGCCCACGCTATCGTGCTAGCTGGATACAATCAGTTAAAGCAAGACCCGCATGGAGAGCTCTTTAGGAGTATTTATCAAGATCTAATTGACATTGCACAAACAATGTAAGGAATCCAAAATGTGGAAAGAGTACCACACCACCAAGAGAATGAAAACATTTACTCAATTCTTGCAAGGCGTTAAGTACGGCTTTCTTAAAACTATTGGCGATCTTGACATGCTTACCATGCAAAAGGAAGGCTCCGACTCCCCTACACTATGGGAGGAATTAAAAGCAACAGGTAAGTATGAAATTAACCTTGATGGAGTAGCTGTTGATCTTGAATTTGAACGGTGTATTTATATAGCAGTAAAAATTAATTAGAAAGGAGTACGTTATGTCAAAATATGACATTAAAGTAAAGCTTGTGGGAACTGACGGTAACGCATTTGCACTTATAGGGAAAGTTAAACAAGCTTTAAAAAAAGCGGGAGTCCCGAAAGAGGAGCTTGATAAGTTCCAGGCAGAAGCAATGGCAGGGGATTACAACCACTTGCTGGCTACCTGCCTTGAATGGGTAGATGTAAAGTAAGTAATAAGCAAAAAGAAAGCCGGGGGGTTAACCCCCCGGCTTTCTTTTGTAACAATCAAAAACTTATTTTTTAGCAGTCTTCAAAGTCTCAACAATTTTCTCGCCGCTTCTTCCTACTATGTATCCCCCCACACCGATAGTCATTAAGTTATAAAGAGGTTGCGGGAGTTCTAATATAGTAGCTTTAGCTGTAAATAAAGAAAGATACGGATAAATTATGTAGTTATTTGCAACAATTGCTACAATAACTAGCATAAGGATGGGTCTCCAGTTTCTCTGAAGCCAGCTTGCCCCTTGTGCTTCTGCAACAATAATTTTCGCTCTTGCATCAATTTCCTTCTCCAAAATACTGTAGTCAAGATCCATCACTTTTGTTTGCATCTCTGTTTTCAGTTTTTGAGCTAAATCCTTGTCTGGGACTGCTTTATCCACTACACCGATTATTTTTTCTACAATTGGGCCTATTACAGGTATCATAGATAGTAATGCCATTGTTTATCTCCTTTTCATTACGTTATAAGGTTACATAGTATATACATAAAAATAGAGAAAAAAGCTTGATTTTTCTTCATCTGTATGTATACTTATTATAATAGGGTTTGATGGATTTTGTAAATAGATTAGAATAACTTAAACAAAAAGGAGAATGTAAATGGACTTAACATGTGGTATATGCGGAAAGGTGTTTACGGAAAAAACTATAGCTCCGCATCTTCGAACAGCTCACAACCGCATTTCTTCCAAAGAGTACTATGATAAATACGTGAAGAAAGAGGGAGAAGGGGTGTGCCGGGTGTGCGGTAAACCAACTAAATATCTTACATTGGGTAAGGGGTATAAACCACATTGCGGGGCAACTTGCGCACAACGAGATCCTGAATTACGAGATAGAGTGAAAGAAACCCGCTTATCTAAAAATGGAGACGAGTGGAATAAGGATTACAAAGAGAAGTACAACAAGACGTGCCAAGAGAGATATGGCCAAGATAGCACTAATCAGCTCAAAACAGTGCAGGAGAAAAAGACTAATACTAGAATGACTAAGTTTGGCACGTACCATAACGAATATAAAAAGACATATGCAGCCACATGCTTAGAACGTTACGGAGTCACGAGTACTAATCAACTAGATGAAGTGAAACAGAAGAAAGCAGAAACACGCACACGCAACTCATGAAAGGACATTCAAATGTCTGCATTTCTTACGGAGCCGCGGCTTAAAGCAATTGCTCAAGTTGTTTTCAGCTCACATGAAATACGCTATACTCGTAAGTTAGCTGATCAACCATTTAAGCCGGATATTTACGTTCCAGCTAAACTATTGATTATTGAATTTGATGGCCCTCGACACTTTTCTAGCTCACAGGTCATTTTAAGAGATTGCACTTTAGATGCATGGGCAGCCCAACACGGTATAAGTGTTGTGCATGTTCCTTATTTTATCCAAATAGATGCACGCACCTTTCCCCTCATATTTCAGGAATTTCTTTCATCTGAGCTAGAAGAAATGCTATTGGAGTACAAATATCCGCACGGTTTTATTGACCCCCGTGCAGTGTTACCCGCAGATTATTGCTATTTAGGTGTTCAGCGGTATTATAAAGCTTTAACGTATTTCCAACCAGTAGCATCTGAAGTAATTAATAGTTTATGTGCTTGGGTACTCAAGGGTAAACATCCGCAAACTGTGTACCCAGCTATGGAGAATGGAGAGTTCATGCATAAGATAGAATAAGAAAGCCTAAGTGTGCACCACTTAGGCTTTCTTCCAAAAGATAACCAGCTAATAATTAGCTGTTTTTAATTCCTTTCGAGATAGCTCGAGAGTTCACTATTGCCATGCCTTCACAAGCGTACATATACCAGCCACGATAAGGTTGAGCATTGTCAAACTTGTCGATTGGCTCAGCAGCCAGCTCACTTCTTTGAGTGATACCACCTAAGGTCTGAGGTGAACCGCACATATAAATTTCACCATCACTCAAAACCTTCAAGTTAGGATCGCGGAAAGCATCACTGTGCAGAGAAACACCAAGCAGATCACCAAGGTAACCTTCGGTTACTAGAGTGTATTTGCTCACTGGATCAAACCAACTTGAAAAGTCACTGTAGGCAATTATATCATCCCACAGGCTATAAGCCAGTATGCACTGGGTTACGGGGATGTGCCAACGTGCAACCTGAGTTCTCAGTGAAGAGAAAACGGTCGGGGTCAGGTTATTGAAATAGGTCAAAGTGTTGGATACTGCTGCTGCAGCATCCGACAAGGTCCGCCAAGTACGATCCTCAACAACCATGATTTGCTCGAGGGCGTCTTCATACTTCTCTTCTAGAATGTCCCCACCAGCGGAATCAATCTCTTTGATCTCAACAACCGGGCTTGCTGAAAGGTAAAATTCCGGAGGAAATACCCAAGACTGCCGAATAACTGACTGAGGCTTGCCAGCTGCCGTTGTGGCCATGAAGCCACGAACATCTTTCTGGCGAACTCTCAGCCTACCGATTTCATTCTTACCAAGAGGCTTGTAAAGCAGGGTTTTACGAGCAAAACCTTCTCTCTTCAGAGCGGTCCAAACCTCATCACCGATAACTTCGCCTAACACCTTCCAAGCGTTTCCACTTCTATCTGAAAGTGCTTCAGCAACCAGCTGCTGCCTTGCGGCCACAACTTCTGCTGGGATAACATTTTCTCTCCGAACTTGACCACTTTGATGAGCCTCGATAAGAGCACCAATCTGCCGCATAAGGTCTTTCTTATCGCTAGCATTGATCTCATCATGCCGTCCAACCAATCTCTCTTGTGAACCTCTAACTCTCAATTCTTGATCAGCAGGCGCTCCACCGTTCGCCATAACTAATCGACTCTTAATGTAAGGATTTCTCATGATTCATTCTCCTTGTGAATTAAAAAACCTACGATTAACACCAATTACCATTAAACCTATGAGTCTATAAAACTATAAGACTATAAAACTGCTGTTTAATTGATAACCACACTACATAAACGTAGCGATATATCCTTGTTTTAGGCTAACTCTTTTCCTTTACTCTCCAAGCGTTGCACTCAGTTGCTCTTCCACATCAATTAAAAACTCTTCAAGCCCTTTCATGCGCTGTTTTGCACGACGAATTTCATCGGCATCTGATACTTGCTCAAGCATTTTCATGTGCTTATTTAATCTGTTAAGTTGTGCTAGTGTCCTCTGTACCTCTTTTAAACATGTTTCGTACTGTGAAGCAGATTGCTGTGCAACTAGCTGTACTTGATAACCTAACACTCTAGCAACTTGAAGTGCTAGCTTGGGGTTTTTCTTGTATAGGCGTTTAATCTCATTGGCCATAACTGCCTCTCCCTTGCACTACACTTTAATCTTACTCACAAAAAATTCATTTAAATACTTTTTCAGTTCTACTTCTGATGCTTTAAATTTGTACCCGTGCCGCTTCGTTATTTCCTGCACATAGTCAAAAAGATGAGCACTCATATATGTTGTTACAAAATCAATAACCTCATCTAATGTTGGTTTATGTTTTTCAGCAGCTTTAACCTTGATCTTGTAACCAAGCACTTTAGCTACTTGCAGTGCAAGTTTCGGGCTCTTTTTGTATAGAAGTTTAAGTTCGTTTTGCATTACTTATTTTTCTCCGACCAGCTTTTGAGAGCAGCTTCCAGCTCTTTAAATTTCTGTACTGCACCCTCTAAACCATCAAGCTTCTTGTCAGCTGCATAAAATCTACGTCCTAGTGGTTGCTCCAGTAAACCCAACTCATCCATTTTCATTTCTAAAGCAACCCGCACATCACTTACCGTTTTTTGAAATTTTTCCAACGCATTCACAATCTTAGCAGCGGCTTGCGTTGCTGCTTTTAAACTAGCTTTTTGATCAGCTATTGCATCTGCTTTAACTATCTTATACCCAAGCACTTTGGCTGCTTGAACAGCAAGTTTTGGGTTCTTCTTGTATAATGTTTTAAGTTCAGTTTTCACTATAACACTCCTAAGCACTCGTGACTGTTTCCCATACACTTCCATTATAAAAGCACAACTTGTTCAATGATGTATCATACACTATAAACCCGGTAGATGGGTTTGCAATAGCATTTTTCTCTGTAGTTGTTAGCTTCGGCAATAACGAGAATAAGGAAATCTCAGCTCCTGTTACCTGAGTTTGACTCAATGCATCTGAATCTTTTGAAATAACAATTTTACCTTGCCGAACTAATTCTGCTAACTGAGCTCGAGTCGCAGCAGCTAAGTTGTAAAACTTAGTATCCTCAATAGTGGTACCAGCAGCTGTAATTAAAAACTCGCCTATTCTTAACTCCACAGGTGTGGTGTAGCCACTTGCATTAACTCTAATAGTAACCATTTTTCTTACCTTAAAAAATAATATTTAGTGCACCAGCTTCTTTATCTACCCCGAAAGATTTTGCTCTAAGAGCTCGTTCTATCCAAGTTAGATACGCAGGCGGTATTACATTTCTAGGAAGTTGAAAAGTGATACGCTCCGGAGAATATATCACATGAATCTTTTTCACTTTAGTTCCGAGTTCAGGAGTTTCTTCACTTTCCCCTTCATCTTGAGCTTTGACCTTTATTTTTAACCCAAGCACTTTAGCTACTTGCAGTGCGAGTTTAGGATTTTTCTTGTATAAAACTTTAAGTTCGTTTTTCATTCTGACACCTCAAAACCCAAGTTTATCACTTGAGGGCCCATTGCTATTAATGTTGTAAAGAATGCACACTTATTTAAAACAGCAACATCTTTCTTTGTTAAATATCCGTGAGGTTTCTTAGATTGGACGGTAATCAAAGGTGCACTGCCTAGTGATCCTTCAGAGCTCGTAATAAAATCTAGCTTGCTCTCTACCCAACCTATACGTTTCAAAGTTGTTTGAATCTCTGCAGGTAAATCAGCAAAAGATATATTCTCAGCTTCAGCTTTGACCTTTATTTTTAACCCTAACACCTTAGCAACTTGGAGTGCTAGTTTTGGGTTTTTCTTGTATAATGTTTTAAGTTCGTTTTTCATATCCGGAACTCTTTCTTAACTAACCGTACAAAGTGCAATAACCTAGATTGAGCTTCACTAGATAACTCAGTAATTTGCGGGTTATATTGGTAAT
>Ga0105103_10002203_pt1 | contig 10216 bp, 8 predicted proteins | sample PPLLaktember2015_2_FD_79107 | JGI IMG/M metagenome (GOLD analysis project Ga0105103, IMG submission 79107) | Freshwater sediment microbial communities from Prairie Pothole Lake near Jamestown, North Dakota, USA - PPLs Lake P7 Core (6) Depth... | ecosystem: Environmental > Aquatic > Freshwater >...
TCGCGCCCGGTGACGGTACGCTTCGATCTCGCGTCGGATGATGCCGATGATATTCGCGTGCGCGTTTGGCACCACGCGAGGTCTTGGGAGCGAACGGTTTCCGTTTTCCTGAATGATCAAGTGCGGAATGCCTTCAACGGTCCGTTCAACGCCGTTGCCGCGCCCCTGCTTGTCTCGGGCTACCGGCATAGCGTCGCGCTCCGGTTGCCTGGGATTTCCGGACTTGAACGATTCGAGCATTCCGGAAACTACACCGTGGAGATCTGGAACAAGAATGAAACGGCGTTGTTCGGCAGCGTACGGTTCTTCGTCGCCGAGAGCGTGTTGACCGCGGCAATGCGTGTGGATAATCGCCAGCTTCCGTCGACACCGGCGCCGCGGAATCAGGTCCTGCAGGTCGCGGTGCGATACACAGTCCCGATCCCGGCCGACGTCATGGAAATGCCGATCGATCCGAGCCAGGTTCGCGTCGTGCACGTGTATCGCAACCGGGAGATCGGCCGGCCCTTTGTCGTCGACACTGATGACGGCGACCCGGACAGCTATGTGGATGGATTCGCCACCCGGACGCTGTCATTCATCAGGCGCGACATCCCCGCCGGGAACGAATATCGTATGATCGACGTCAGGGATGTGCGTCAGTATCCGCCAACGCAGGATGCGCTGCGAGCTCGGGACGGGGCAGATGTCGCACGCTCGTTCGCGAAGGGACTCTGGGATCGCGATGGCGGGTCTCAACTCGTCGCGGAAGGGAAAGATGCCGACTACATGCGTCTGCGCTTCGAACTCCTTCGTCCCGAGGAATATGGAGAGGAGGATATCCGGCTGGTTGGCGTGTTCAATCACTGGACGGCAACGCCGGAATGGCGCCTGCAGCATCTCGATGGAGGACGCAACGGTCTCGAGGCGACGCTCCGCAGAGGCTCGTACGATTACCAATATGTGCTCAACGGCGATGACTGGACAACCATCGAAGGAAACGACTGGCGGACCCGAAGTACATTCACGGCGCTGATCTACTATCGTGATCCGCGACTCGGTGGATATGATCGCATCCTCGCCGTCGCGCAAGGCCGGAGCCCCGGCGGGACGGACGAAACAATCCGGTAAGGAATTCTTGATCTGAACACACAGGAGAAAATGGAATCCATGTCGCGACTACGTGTTGGAGTGATCGGTGTTGGGCATCTGGGCAACTTGCATGCGAAGATGTACGCGCAGATCGAGACGTCCGAGCTTGTCGGTGTGTATGATGTGAATGCAGAGCGCGCGCAGAGCGTCGCGGCCGAGCACGGGACGAGGACGTATGCATCGGTGGAAGCGTTGCTTCATGATGTCGACGCAGTGAACATTGCGACGGTGACGAGCACGCATCACGACGTCGCCCTGCAGGCGATCGATCAGGGGAAGCATCTTTTTATCGAAAAGCCCATCACGGCGACGATCGAGCAGGGGAGGACGATCGTGCAGCGAGCGGAGGCGAAGGGACTCAGGCTTCAAGTCGGACACATTGAGCGCTTCAATCCTGCGATTCTGGCTCTCGAGCCCTATCGGATCAAGCCGTTGTTCATCGAATCCCATCGGCTGGCGCAATTCAATCCGCGCGGTTCAGACGTCGCCGTTGTCCTGGATCTGATGATCCATGACATCGACCTCATCCTGAGTCTGGTACGATCCAAGGTCGTCAGGATCGATGCGAACGGGATCGCCGTCGTGTCGGACAGTCCCGACATCGCCAACGCCCGCCTGCAATTCGAGAACGGCTGCGTCGCAAACGTCACGGCAAGCCGGATCTCGCAGAACAAGATGCGCAAGATGCGGCTCTTCCAGACAGATGCGTACATCTCGATCGACTTCGCGCAAGGACTGGCTGAGGTGTTCCGCCTCGTCGACGAACAGGAGCAATCCGCAACGCCCACGATGTTGCTGGGAAAGATCGACCAGGGGAAACGGAAGCGCTTGATCGTGTACGAACAGCCGGAAGTGCGGGAGGTGAATGCGTTGAAGCGCGAACTGGAAGCCTTCATCAATTCTGTCCAGACCGGCACCGAGCCGGCCGTGAGTGGACGCGATGGATTGCAGGCTTTAGAGGTCGCGCAGGAGATCCTAGCAAAGATCGAATCCCAGAGGATCACGGCGATCGAAGAGGAATGGAAGTGAAACAACATGCAGACCACATCGAACTGGAAGAGACGCTGCTGAAGCGGATCGGTCAGATCGCAGACCGCGGGGCGATTCGTGCATTCGTCGTCGGCGGCTATGTGCGGGATCTCCTGCTTGGACGCCACGTGACGGATATCGATATCGTCGTTGTCGGCGACGGGGTCGCGTTTGCGCGGAAGGTCGCGGAAGCCTTTGGACGCGCGAATCTGGTCGTGTATGAGACCTTCGGAACGGCGATGCTGACGCTTGATGAGGCGAAGGTGGAATTTGTCGGCGCGCGGAAGGAGAGCTACAACAAAGAATCGCGCAAACCGGCGGTAGCGACGGGGACGCTTGAAGATGATCTCTCCCGGCGGGATTTCACCGTGAATGCCATCGCCGCATCGCTGAACGCTGATACGTTTGGTCACGTGGAAGATCCATTCGACGGTCAAGGTGACATGCGGAAGAGCATCCTGCGGACGCCGCTGGAGCCGACTGCGACATTCGACGACGATCCGCTGCGTATCATGCGGGCGATGCGGTTCGCGGCGCAGCTGGAGTTCGAGGTCGATCCTGCCGTCCTTGGCGCCGCACGGGAGATGGCGAATCGTCTTTCCATCGTCTCGCAAGAGCGCGTGACGGAAGAGTTTCTGAAGACCCTGAAATGTCGCAAGCCCTCCATCGGGTTGCAGCTCATGTATGACACCGGCGTCCTGCGCGTCGTGTTCCCCGAGGTCGCGCAAATGGCAGGAGTCGACCAACGGAAGGATCATCACCACAAAGACGTGTTCCGGCACACGCTGCAAGTGCTCGACAAGGTCTGTCAGGCGACAGACAATGTCTGGCTTCGTCTTGCGGCGCTTCTGCATGATGTCGCCAAGCCGCGGACGAAAGCCTTCGTGGAAGGGACCGGATGGACGTTCCATGGGCACGAGGAAATCGGCGCGCGGATGATCAAGCCCATGTTCAAACGAATGCGTTTGCCGATGGAGCACGTGAAGTATGTCGAGAAGATCGTCCGTCTTCATCTCCGACCAATGGCGCTGGTCGACGAAGGAGTCTCCGACTCGGCGGTGCGCCGGCTGCTGTACGAAGCGGGGGAGGACATCGACGACTTGATGCGCCTCTGTCGCGCGGATATCACATCGAAAAATGTCCGCTTGGTGGAGCAAGTACACAAGAACTACGTGTATGTCGCATCACGGATGGAAGAGATCGAGAAGAAGGACAAGATCCGCAACTGGCAGCCTCCCCTTCGGGGCGAGGAGATCATGGAAATCTGCGGATTGCCGCAGAGTCCGATGGTCGGCATTCTCAAGGATAAAGTCACCGATGCAATTCTTGACGGCTTGATCCCCAACGAACACGACGCGGCCAAAGCCTTTTTGCTCAGCATCAAGGACGAAGTGATCAAAGGTCCCGCCGTTAAACGTCCCCGCAGGTCCGATCTGGGCGTTCTGGACGATCCCACCCGATAGTGTCCAATATTTTGAACGTTTTTGTGAAACTTTCGCGGATTTCCTGCGTTTATATCTAGAGTTTTCCCTATTGAAGGAGATGTTCAATGAAGATGCACCAATTCGGATCAATCCTCCTGTTGTTTCTCCTCCTCGCTTCCAACTCATCTGCCCAGCAAGGTCAGCAACTCACTCTTCAAGGTGCGATCAATACCGCACTCGAGCGCAATCTGAGCGTTCAGCAGGCATCGAACAGTGTCGACGCCGCCCGAAGCGGTCAGCTCGCAGCCTACGGTGCGTATCTTCCGACCGCGAGTGCAAGCATGGGCTGGGGAAAGTCTGAACAACGGACTGGAGCAACGACTCAGTTCCTGCCCGACGGTACGCCATTCGCAGTCCCCGCCTCGGAAAAGACATCTCCGGGCGTGTATTCTGCCGGTCTGAATCTCGGGTACACGATCTTCGACGGGTTGGGCCGTGAAGGCTCGCTTGGACGTGCTTCTGCACAACTGAATGCAGCGGAGATGACGTACAGCAGAACAAAGCAGCAGATCGTCTTTTCGGTCGAAAGCAGTTATCTCGGCGTTCTGCGAAGTGAGCAACTTGTGAAGGTGAGTGCGCAGAACCTGGAACGTGACCGGCGGCAACTTGAACGAATCACCGAACAGAACAAAGTCGGTGCGGTATCGATCGGGGACGTGTATCGCCAGCAATCTCAGGTTGCCACGGATGAGTTCAATCTGATCTCGGCTCAAAACGCGTTCGACAAGGCAAAGGCGGACCTGCTTGCGCTGATCGGGCTGGATGTGAATGTCGAATTCGTGATTTCCGACAGCGTAGTCAGCCAACAGATCGGTGCACTGGAGTTCGCCGCCGCGCCGGTGCTGTTGGCCCCGTTTGAGGAAGCCCGCAATACGGCTCTCGAATTGCGTCCTGATTATCGGGGAGCGCGTGAGAATCTCCGCAGTGCGGATAACGGCGTCATGTCGGCGTGGGGCCGCTATCTGCCGCGGGTCTCGGCATCTGCGGGGTATTCGACGAACAACACAGACTTTGGATTCCTCGGAGTGAACAGGACGTATCAATGGGGGCTTTCGCTCGGCTGGACGCTCTTTGATGGATTCGCGACGAATCAAACGGTGCAAACCGCGAAGGCGCAGCAACGGAACGCCGAGTTGACGCTTCAACAGACGGAGCGGAATATCAATGTAGAGGTCAAGAAAGCGCTGTTGGACGTCGAAGCGGCGCGTAAGCTCTATGAGGCCAGTGGGAAAGCGCTTGTCTCGGCGACACAAGATCGACGGGTCGCCGAAGAAAAATACAATCTCGGTTCCGGTACATTGGTGGACCTTCAGATCGCCAATGCCACGCTCGTCAACGCGGAAGCGAACAAGATCAATGCCGCGTACGGTTTCATCACCGCCCAGCGGAACCTCGAATACGCAACCGGTGCACGGTCCTATTGATCGCGCGCATCAACCTTCAAGGAGTCTACTACCATGGCAAACGGCAACGGAAAGAAGAACAAGAAGAAGATCATCATCTTCTCCGTTATCGGCCTTCTCGTGATCGTGCTCGGCGTTCTCATCTTTGTGGGGAGCAACCGCGAAACGATCATCTCGGTCCAGACGGAAAAAGTGCAGAAACGCACGGTGACGCAGATCGTGACCGCCACAGGCAAGATCCAGCCCGAAACGCAAGTGAAGATCAATGCCGAGGTGAGCGGCGAGATCACCGAACTCCCGGTGCGGGAGGGACAACGCGTGAAGCGCGGGCAATTGCTTGTCCGCATCAAGCCCGATGCCTACCAGGCTCAATATGAGCGCGCGCTCGCATCCCTCAGTATGAACGAAGCAAGTCTTCAGAAGGCGGAAGCGGAATTCAACCGTGCCTCGGAGTTGTTCGCAAAGAAGCTGGTGTCCCAAGCGGAGATGGACATCGCGCGTGCAACCTACCAGAGCTCCAAGGCGGCGTATTCACAATCACAAGCCTCTGTGAAGGAAGCGCGTGAGACATTGGCCAAGTCGACGATCCTGGCCCCAATGGATGGCGTCATCAGTCAATTGAACTCCGAACTCGGCGAGCGCGTCAGCGGCAGCACGTTCACGCAAGGTACGGAGATCATGACGGTGGCCGATCTGTCTCGAATGGAGGCGCGTGTCGATGTCGGAGAGAATGACGTCGTGCTCGTGACGGTCGGCGATACGGCCCGGATCGAGGTGGACGCGTATCCGGAACAGAAATTCGTCGGCACCGTGACGCAGATCGCGAACACGGCGAAGTCGCGCGGCTTGGGTACCCAGGATGAAGTGACCAACTTCGAAGTGCGGATCCTCATCAATGTCCCCGACAAGGTGTTCTTCCGGCCCGGAATGTCGATGGCGGCAGATATCGAGACGGAGACAAAGGCGAATGTTCTTGCCGTGCCGATCCAGTCGGTGACGGTGCGGATGCCGAAGATGGAGCAGAAGCCCCCAGAGGCGGCAGAGGGAGAGGCGGAGTTTGCTGCATCGAACAGCAAGAAGAAGAAGAAGGAAGAAGAAAAACTCGATGAAGTGGTGTTCGTCGTGAAGGATGGCAAGGCGGTCACGAAGGTTGTCAAGCGCGGCATCAGCGATGATTCCTATGTCGAAGTGGCGGGCGAAGGGTTGGAGGATGCGGAGGTCGTCTCCGGCCCATTCCGAGCCATCAACCGTGAGCTCGAGAACGAATCGAAGGTGCGCGTCGATAACAAGCAGATGCGAAAGACGGGCGCGAGCGTCGATACCAAGTAGGTGTCATCGGAAGGAAGAATAGGCATGTCCACCATCATCAAGTTGACGAACATCACGAAACTCTATCAAATGGGCGAGGAACAGGTCCACGCACTTCAGGGTGTGTCTCTGGAGATCGCGCGGAACGAGTACGTCGCCATCATGGGACCATCGGGCTCCGGGAAGTCCACGATGATGAACATCGTCGGATGCCTGGACACACCGACGGCTGGGTTGTACGAACTGAACGGGAACAACGTGAGCGATATGAACGACAACCAGCTGGCTCGGATCCGGAACAAGGAGATCGGCTTCGTGTTTCAGACGTTCAACCTCTTGGCCCGCTCGAACGTCCTCCACAATGTTGAACTGCCGCTCATCTATGGAGGCATCCACGCGACGGAACGAAAGCGCCTCGCGATGGAGGCGATTGATCGCGTTGGGCTGACCGATCGCGTTCATCACAAGCCGAATGAGCTTTCGGGTGGACAACGACAGCGCGTTGCGATCGCTCGTGCGCTGGTTACCCGGCCCTCGATCCTCCTGGCGGATGAACCGACGGGCAACCTCGACACGAAGACCGGCGAGGAGATCATGCAGCTCTTCGACGCGCTTCATCGGGAAGGCAATACGATCATTCTCGTGACGCACGAAGAAGACATCGCAGCTCATGCTCATCGAGCCATTCGTCTCCGAGACGGACGGGTCGAGCGCGACGAGACGGTAAAGAACCGTCGCTCGTACGCCGCTCGGATAACCGCATAAAGGCGCATCGTATGCGTTATGCATTCGCAGAGTTCAAGGAAGGGATGTTGATCGCGTTCGCGGCCATCCGGGCCAATAAGATGCGGTCGGTGTTGACGACGCTGGGGATTGTCATCGGCATCGTTTCTGTGACGCTGATGGGAACCGCCATCGAGGGGCTCAACCGGGCGTTCAACGAAAGCATCGAGGCGATCGGCGCCGATGTGCTCTACATCCAGAAATGGCCCTGGGGTGGCGGTCAAGAGTGGTGGAAGATCCGCAACCGGCGCGACTTGAAGATCCAGCATGCCCGCGCGCTTGAGCGTCAGGCGTCGACCGCACGGTCGGTTTCCCCGATCGTCGGCACGGGACGCACCTCAACCTACGGCCGCAAGATCGTTCAAAACACGGTGGTCATCGGCAGTAACGCGGATTTCGTGGAAACGACGACCGCCACCGTGGCGATCGGCCGGTTCTTCACATCCATGGAAGCGGACGGCGGACGTCCGGTGTGCGCGCTGGGTTCAGAGGTCGCTGCGAATCTTTTCCCCGCGGAATCCCCGCTCGGCAAGACGATCAAAGTCGGCGGCTATCCATATCGGGTTGTGGGCGTTCTGGAGAAGCAGGGGAGCCTGCTGGGCATGGAGAGCCTCGATAATCGCGTGTACGTTCCGATCAATCGCTTCTTCAAGGAGTTCATGACGCGTCGCGGCGGCATCCAGATCTGGGTACGCGCGAGTTCCGTCGAGGAGATCGAAGAGACCAAGGAGGAAGTGCGTGGGATCATGCGGAAGATCCGCGGATTGGCGCCTAAGGACGAAGATGACTTTGCCATCAATCAGCAGGAAATCCTGATTCAAACATTCAACCAGATCGGCGTTGTGATCGCAGCGGTCGGCCTGTTCATTACCGGCTTGTCGCTCTTCGTCGGCGGCATCGGCATTATGAACATCATGTTCGTTTCTGTCACGGAGCGGACAAGGGAGATCGGTATTCGCAAGGCCATCGGTGCTCCGCGCCGCAGCATCCTGATGCAGTTCCTCATGGAATCGGCGGCGCTCTGTCTCATGGGGGGGATGATCGGCATCATGATCGCTTTCCCGCTGAGCCTCATCATTGACACGATCCTGCCGACCGCCATGCCGGTCAGCGTTGTCGCGGTTGCGTTGCTCGTCTCCGTCTTCGTGGGCGTGGTGTCCGGATTTCTCCCAGCGTATCGGGCTTCCCGGCTTGATCCGGTCGATGCGCTTCGCTATGAGTAGCCGAGAAAGAGAGTCAGCACATGGAATTCAGTGAACTCCTCAAGATTTCCTTCACCGCGATCCGGGCGAACAAGCTCCGCTCGGCGTTGACGCTGCTGGGGATCGTGGTCGGCGTGTTCTCCATCATCGGAGTTATGACGGCCGTTCGCGTGCTCCAGAACAGTATCGAAGAAGGACTCAGTGCCCTCGGCTCGAACACGTTCCAGATCCAGAAATTCCCAGCATTATTCACCGGGGGACATGCACAATGGGAGAAGTATCGTCGCCGCAAAGACATCACGGTCGAACAGGGTGAGCTCCTCGTCGAGCGGATGACCAAAGCGGAGTTCATCGGGCTCGAAGCCCACCGCGGCGGACGTACGGTGGAATTCGGTGCACGCAAGACCAATCCGAATGTATCGATCATGGGGGAGACTCCCCAGGGCATCCCCACGAACAATTGGAACATCGCCGAAGGACGCAGTCTGACCGATGATGATCAGCGTCTGTCACGGCCGGTCGCCATCATCGCGCCCGACGTCGTGAACAAACTTTTTCCGATGGGGGGTGCGCTCGGTTCTGAGATCCGGGTCGGCGGCGACCGATACCAGGTCGTGGGGATCTTCGAGCCAAAAGGAGCTTCGCTTGGCGGAAGCAGCGATAACTTCATTGCCATCCCGCTGTCGACATTTCTTGAGAACTACGGGAAGCACCGAAGCATCAACATTATGGTGAAAGCCAAGAGCGCCGAAGTGTTTGACGATGCGATGGAGGAGGCTCGGAACATTTTGCGGCTCGCGCGCAAGGTGGAGCCGGGAGCCGAGGACGACTTTGAGTTCTTCTCCAATGATTCGATGATCTCGACCTTCAATGAATTCACGCTCTACGTGAAGCTTGGCATCGGATTCATCAGCTTCATTTCGTTGCTCGCGGCCGGCGTGGGGATCATGAACATCATGCTCGTCTCGGTGACCGAGCGCACGCGGGAGATCGGCATCCGGAAGGCGATGGGGGCGCGGAAGTCGAATATCCTCGGACAGTTCATCACTGAAGCGATCACCTTGTGTCAATTGGGCGGCATCGTGGGGATCCTGCTCGGGATCCTTTCCGGCAATCTTGCGGCGCTCGCATTCGACATCCCGCCGGTAGTGCCCCTGGACTGGGCGTTCATCGGATTCGCCCTCTGCGCGTTCATCGGCATCGTGTTCGGCGTGTATCCGGCGTGGAAGGCGGCGAACCTGGACCCGATCGAGGCGTTGAGGTATGAGTGAGGCAGTTCGGAATTGGGAGTGTGGGGTTGGGAGTTCAGAATGCGGAGCTCTGAGTGCGGAACTCGGAAGAGGGGAGGCTGCACCGAGAAGGCCTCATCAGATTACAGAGCTTGATCAATACGGGGGGATAGATGCACAAGGGGGAACTGCATCAGCGGACGCGAGCGTTCGCACTTACAATTGTACTCTTCTTCAACCAACTTCCCAAGACGCCGGTTGCGCAAACACTCGGCAAGCAGCTTCTCCGTTCTGGCACATCTGTAGGTGCGAACTATCGCGCGGCTCTAAGGGCGCGCTCATCTGCTGAGTTCGTATCCAAACTCGGAATTGTAGAAGAAGAAGCTGATGAGGCGATCTACTGGCTTGAGCTGTTGAGGGATGCTGAAGTTATGCCGGCCGATAGTATCGCGGGGATATGCACCGAGGCGACGGAAATCCTCAAGATGACCGTCGCCTCTATCAAGACCGCCCGCGCAAATCGTGTTCGCTAGTGGAGGGGAATCGCCTTTCAACTCTGACCTCCCAATTCCGCTTTCTGCACCGCCAGCTCCACCCTCCCAACTCCGCAATTGCCTACGCCTTCATCCTCTTTCCCTTCTCCTCCA
>Ga0105103_10002204_pt1 | contig 10215 bp, 6 predicted proteins | sample PPLLaktember2015_2_FD_79107 | JGI IMG/M metagenome (GOLD analysis project Ga0105103, IMG submission 79107) | Freshwater sediment microbial communities from Prairie Pothole Lake near Jamestown, North Dakota, USA - PPLs Lake P7 Core (6) Depth... | ecosystem: Environmental > Aquatic > Freshwater >...
CTAAAACCCGAAATTAAGGGTGAACTGATGTTGTTAAATGAGGATTCTGTCTTCATATCATTTGAGGCGCATTTCAAATCAGATGAAATCGATTTTCAGGCACATGTTTCAATTTCAGCTGAATCAGACAATACATTGATATTCACCTTCAAAGGAGAAGCCCTGAGGACATTCAGCAAGAACAGGATCGGATTGTGTGTACTTCACCCGACTGAAGAATGTGCCGGAAAGAACTGTATTATAGAACATACTGACGGGGCTGTCGAACAGTCATTTTTCCCTGAGGAAATAAGTCCGCACCAGGCATTCAGGGATATAAAGTCGATGAGGTGGATGACGGGAGGACTGAATTGCAGGCTCGACTTTGAAGGTGATATTTTTGAAACAGAGGATCAGCGGAACTGGTCAGATGATTCATTTAAGACTTATTCCACTCCGCTTTCATTACCCTTTCCCGCCCAGGTAGAAAAGGGAACTGTTATATCCCAGATAATCTCACTTCATGTTGAAGGAAATCCGGAAGAGATCGGTGAAACTGATAGTATTACATCAATCATGCTGATGCCGGAACATATAGTACGACTTCCTGAATTCGGAATATGCCAGTCAGGGAGGCCATTCCCCCTGAGTGCCGCTGAAAAAAAGCAACTCAGAGCTCTTCACTTTGATCATTACCGGATTGACCTGATCCTGTCCAACCCGGATTGGCATAAAAAGGCTGAAAATGGGATTAAGGATTCGTCCGATCTGGGCTGGCCAATGATGTTTGCCCTGTTTTTCGATGATAATTACCCCGATCAGATAAAGAGTTTTTTACGCTGGTATTCCTTAAGCAAACCATCAGTCAGATCAGTTATCATATTTCACAAAGATCATCCTTCAACACCCGAAAAAATAGCCCTTGAATTAATTCCTGTCATCAGGGAACAAATACAATCGGCAAGGATTGGTACCGGTACCAATGCAAATTTTGCCCAGATCAACAGGAACAGACCTGCTGACACCGGGAATGATTTTATCTCATTTTCGGTTCATCCTCAGGAACATGCCTCTGATAATTACACTGTAACAGAAAACCTGATTGCACAGAAGGATCTTGTCCGAAGCGCAGCACAGTTAGCAGGTAATAAAGGGATCTGTGTTTCGCCGGTGACAATAGCAAGAAGATTTAATGCAAATGCTTCGTTTTTTGAGCTCCCGGATGAAGGGAAGATGATGCCTCCACAGGTTGACACCCGTCAATTGTCATTGTATGGCGCCTGCTGGACTGCCGGAAGTCTGAAGTATTTGTGTGAATCGGATGCTGAAAGTATTACATATTATGAAACCACCGGGGAAAGGGGAATCATCCAGGGAGACCGGGACTCACAATGGCCGGATCAGTTCCCTGCATTAAAAGGTAAGGTATTTCCCGTATATTTTGTATTCAGATTTCTTCTTGCAAACAAAGATATGGATGTTGTAAGAACCGTCAGTTCACATCCCGGCAAAACAGAATGTCTGGCACTGACTGACGGGAAGAAGGTCCGAGGGCTGATTGTAAATCTAACGGACCAGGAGCAGATTGTAAGGATAAGTTGCTGTTCGGGATTATTCAGGATAAGATCCCTGCATTCAGGGAACTTTTCTGAAGCGATATCAGACTACCGGTGGACTGGCAACAGCGCAGAGAAAGTCATTAAATCGGATGAAAGCTTTTCACTTGAGCCTTGTTCAGTTAACTTTGTTGAAGGTTGGCTGAAACACTAATGGATTAATAAAATATATGGATTAAATTTCATAATCATAATGCTATTGTCCTCTCATTTTTTTTAACTTTAAAAACTCCCTGCCTGACGGCAGGCAGGTAAACTCTATCTCACTTTAAGTACTTATTTGTTATTATTTTTATAAGCGATTAACCTTTATTACCCATGGTACTTGTACAAAATTACGCGCTTGCAGTATTTTTATGTGTCATCGCAATGATCTGCTGGGGATCGTGGCAAAATACCCAGAATCTTATCGGAAAGGAATGGCGTTTTGAACTTTTCTACTGGGATTACTCAATCGGCATCTTTCTTTTTGCACTTCTGATGGCCTTTACTTTTGGAAGTTTCGGTAACCAGGGACGCAGTTTTCTTCCCGACCTGGCTCAGGCTGATACAAAAAACCTGCTTTCAGCTGCATTTGGAGGATTTATCTGGAATATCGGAACGCTTCTTCTTGTAGCATCCATATCTATTGCAGGGATGTCGGTTGCATTTCCGATAGGCGGAGGATTAGGCTGGATACTTGGCATCTTCATTAATTATATCGGCAAGCCGGAAGGCAATCCTGCTTTCCTTTTTACCGGTACAGGAATAATTATAATAGCCATTTTCCTTAGCATGCAATCATATAAAAAGCTGGCCGACCAGCAGAAAAAACCCACGTTCAAAGGAATTCTGCTGGCATTGCTCGCAGGTTTATGTATTGCTTTCTTTTACAGGTTCGTTGCAGCATCACTGGCAACAGATTTTTCACCTGCTGATGACGGGAAGATAAGTTCATATACGGCTGTCGTATTGTTTTCAGTTGGCGCTCTTATCAGCACCCTTATCGTCAATCCGTTCTTCATGGCAAAACCCGTACAGGGCGAACCGGTAACTATTGGCCAATGGGTAAAGGGAAGCTCCAGAGCTCATCTTATCGGAATGCTCGGAGGGGCAATATGGTGCCTTGGCAATTCGGTGAGCTTTATGTCGGTAGGAGCAGCTAGCCCTGCAATTTCCTATGGCCTCAGCAATGCAGCACCGGTTGTGGCAGCATTATGGGGAATTTTTCTGTGGAAGGAATTCAAAGATGCACCGAAGGGAACAAACACACTTCTTACACTTATGTTTATTTGTTATATAATCGGTCTCGTTCTTATTGTATATTCACGATTTGCATAACTAAAACCTTTGTGCTCTTTGTGCAAACCTTTGTACTCTTTGTGGTTAAATATTTAAATATGAAGAAGATAATTAGTCTGCTTATTGGTGTCAGCACCATCTGTTTCACTTTACACTCCCAGGATAATCCCTGGAAAGGCGTGTCAGCAGATCTCTCCCATGGAAAGCTGAAGATCTCTGAAAATAAACGGTTCCTCGTCTTTGAAGATAATACTCCCTTCTTTTATCTGGGCGACACGGGCTGGGAGCTGTTCCATCGTCTGAATAAGGAGGAGACAGAGAAATACCTTGAGACCCGTCGTACTCAGGGATTCACTGTCATACAGGCAGTCGCACTGGCAGAGCTGGATGGATTGAATACTCCCAATGCTGAAGGCAACAAACCGCTTATAGATAATGATCCGCTGAAACCGGATGAAGCATATTTTGAACATGTCGACTGGGTAATCAGAAAAGCTGCGGAAAAAGGCATCTTCATTGGTCTTCTGCCTACATGGGGAGATAAGGTTGATAAAAGATGGGGAACAGGCCCGGTAATTTTCAATAAAGACAACGCGTTCAGATACGGACAATGGATAGGCAACCGCTATAAGGATTTCCCGAACATTATCTGGATCAATGGCGGCGACCGCGACGGAGGAGGAGACAATAAGCCTGTCTGGGAAGCACTGGCTGAAGGTATCAAGTCGGTTGACAAGAATCATCTGATGACTTTTCATCCATGGGGAGAGCGAAGCTCATCGGAATGGTTCCATAACAGTGCCTGGCTCGATTTCAATATGTGCCATACCGGCCATTGACAAAGGAGCTATGCAATATATAAAAGGATCGTTGTGAATGATTATAGCCTGAAGCCTGTAAAGCCATGTTTCGACGGAGAGCCAAGGTATGAAGATCATCCTGTCGGTTGGAACCCGGAAGTTCTCGGGTGGTTCAATGATGCCGATGTAAGGCAGGCATTATACTGGAATCTCTTCAGCGGCGCCCTTGGCCATACATACGGTTGCCATCCGGTATGGCAGATGAAAACTCCTCAGCGTGAGGCTGTGGGCCTGGCAAGAAATAACTGGTACGATGTCCTCGGTCTCCCGGGTGCATGGGATCTGATGCACGCAAGAAGGCTGCTGGAATCCCGTCCTTTTCTATCACGGATACCCGACCAGTCGATGATAGCACCGTCGTATTTCCCTGAAACAGACTATGTTGTTGCCACAAGAGGTGAGGGTTATGCTTTCATCTATTTCCCTACCGGATGGAGCGCGAATGTTATACCTGAAAAAATCGGCGCTGAAAAAATCAATGCTTACTGGTACGATCCGAGGTCAGGGGAATCACAACGGATAGGAACCTTCCCGGGAAAAGTCAGCATCAAATTCACACCTCCTTCAAACGGAAGAGGCAATGACTGGATACTTGTTATTGACGATGCATCAAAAGGTTTTAAAAATCCCGGACAATAAACAAATAACTTAAAGGATGTCAAAATTAAAATTCGCTGTTCTCGGATGCGGCTTCTGGTCAAAATTCCAGATCGGGGCATGGAGTGAACTTGACGGAGCAGAGCTTGTTGCAGTGTATAACAGGACAAGATCAAAAGCTGAAAAAATAGCTCAATTTTTCGGGGTACCACGGATTTATGATGATCCTGAAGAATTGTTCAGAAAAGAAAAGATCGATTTCGCCGATATCATTACCGATGTGGATACTCATGCTCATTTTGTAGAAATGGCAGTGAAATACGGTGTGAAAAAGATTATTTGCCAGAAGCCCATGGCTCCGGATTTCACAACTGCAAAGAAAATGGTACAGATCTGTTCGGATGCAGGTGCCCGGCTGTATATCCATGAAAACTACCGGTGGCAGGCACCTGTAAGAAGGCTCAGGCAGATCATAGATTCCGGAGTGACCGGCAAGATATTTAAAGCGCGTGTTTCTTTCCTTTCAGGATTTCCGGTCTTCGACAACCAGCCTTTCCTGAAGGAGCTCGATCATTTCATCCTTACTGATATGGGATCTCATGTGTTCGACGTCATCAGATTCCTCTTCGGGGAATGTGAAGAGGTATGGTGCCACACCAGATCGGTCAGCAAAGGGATCAAAGGAGAAGATCTGGCAGTTGCAATGATGAAAATGAAAAACGGAATTCCACTTTACACGGAACTTTCTTATGCCTCAATAGTAGAGAACGATTCATTTTCCACACTCTATATAATGGTTGAAGGTGAAAACGGATCAGTATATCTTGGCCCGAAATTTGAAATACGGACAACAACAAAAATGGGCACAGTATCAGAAACGGTAAAATTCCCCTCACACTCCCGGGCCGATCCTGATTATATGGTAAACCAGGAAAGCGGTATTCATATAAACAGGAACATTCTCGAAGATATGACAGGAAAAGGCATTGCTGAAAATACAGGGAGCGATAACCTTGAGACCGTAAGGCTTATATGGGCATGTTATGAATCAGCCAAAAATGGAAAAACTATCAATATCGATGATTTTAAATAAATTAAGAAATCTTACAATGCCAAAAGTCACTTTAGTTGGTGCAGGAGGCAAAATGGGTCTGCGCCTTACAAGCAACCTGATCAGGTCAAACCACAAAATATCCTATCTCGAGGTGAACCCTGTAGGAATCCTCAAACTTAAGGAGAAAGGTGTAACAGTCTGCAGCGAGGAGGAATGTATTCCTGGCGCGGACATTGTTATTCTTGCAGTACCCGATGTTGCACTTGAACGGGTTTCCGGAAATATAATTCCCCGGATGAAGAAGGGATCAATGGTAATTACTCTCGATCCGGCAGCAGCACTAGCGGGAAAACTGTTTCACAGGGATGATATTTCATATTTTGTGACACACCCCACACATCCTTCAATTTTCAACTGGGAACCCGACAGGGAAGCAATGAACGACCATTTCGGAGGCACCGCTGCCAGACAGGCAATTGTTTGCGCACTTATGAAAGGCAATGAAAAGGACTACAAAAAAGGAGAAGAGCTTGCCCGTACATTCTATGCACCTGTCTCAAAAGCACACAGGATCACCGTTGAGCAGATGGGATTGCTCGAGCCGGCGCTGGTGGAGACTCTCGCGTCAACATGTGTGTATGTTATCAGGAAGGGTCTCGATGAAGTAATAAGCAGAGGCGTACCTGCAGAAGCTGCAAGAGATTTCCTGCTTGGCCATCTCCGCATCCAGATGGCTGTCCTCTTTGATGAACTGCCGGGCGCTGTCTTCTCCGATGCTGCAAATAAAGCGCTCGCAAGAGGTTTACAGGAATTCATCAAAGACGACTGGAAGAAAGTCTTCGACCAGGATAACGTAATGGATCAGATAAAATCGATAACATAATAGAGAAAAACGTATTTAAAAACGTATTTTAATATGTATTAAAAAACGTATTAAAATACGTATATTACAATAAAATATATACTTTGGTTCCGAATTTAAAATCAATAAATCAATTAAAATAATCATATGAAAGTATCTGTATTCAAATTCAATGCACTGGTTTTAACTTTCCTTGCATTTTCACTATTTGCACAGGGAGAAGTAAAGCTTCCGGCGATTTTCGGCGACAATATGGTTATGCAGCAACAGACTGATGCAGCCATCTGGGGTTCAGCAACTGCAGAATCCACAGTCAGGATAACAACCTCGTGGAATAAAAAATCATATTCTGCAAGAGCAGGATCGGATGGGAAATGGAAGGTAAAGGTAACAACACCTGTTGCCGGAGGACCTTACACAATTACAATCAGTGAAGGAAAAACAAGGGTCCTTAAGAACGTAATGATTGGCGAAGTATGGGTCTGCTCCGGGCAGTCAAATATGGAGATGCCGGTGAAGGGTTACCGCAATCAGCCGATAAGCGGGTCAATCGAATTCATAGCTTCATCTTCCAATCCTGCGATCAGACTGATAACCGTTCCCAAAGTGACCAGCTTAACTCCGCTTGATGATTTCAACGGATCGTGGAAACTTTGTGAACCTGAAAATGTAAGCGATTTCAGCGCAACAGCATACTTTTTCGGCCTTATGCTGAACAAGTCGCTGGGAGTGCCTGTAGGTCTGATCAATACGAGCTGGGGAGGCACAAGGATTGAACCATGGATGAGCGAGGCAGGATTCAAAAATTTCGACTGGGTTAAGCTTCCCGACAAGAGTATTCAGCAGGAAAAGCTTTCACCACAGACACCCACTGTCCTTTATAATGCAATGATAAACCCGATTGCCGGTTACGGGATCAGGGGAGCGATCTGGTACCAGGGGGAATCGAACAGAAATGAATACAAAGAATATGAAAAGCTTATGCCCGGACTTGCACTTAACTGGAGGGCCATATGGGATGTCGGTGATTTTCCAATGTTTTATGTTCAGATAGCACCGTTCGATTACGGACCCACAGGAGCAAACTCTGCATTTCTGCGCGAAGCACAGCTGAAGGCATCAACCGCAATACCAAATTTCGGGATGGCATGTATTATGGATACTGGCGAAAAAGATTGCATTCATCCTGCAAACAAGAAAGCTGCAGGCGACAGGCTTGCATATCTTGCACTCGCTGAAACGTATGGTAAGAAAGGATTTCCGTGCGAAGGTCCGGTATTGAACGAAATGAAAGTTGAAGGGACTCAGGTAAAACTCACATTCAACAATGCACCTAACGGACTTACATCATTCGGAAAAGAGCTAACCTGTTTTGAAGTTGCCGGAGCAAATAAACGCTTCTACCCTGCTCAGGCTTTCATCACCGGAACGGGAATAACTCTGTTTTCCCCTGTGGTGAATGAACCGGTGGCTGTCAGATATGCTTTTAAAGATTTTATAATCGGCGACCTGTTCAATATTGAAGGACTGCCTGCTTCATCATTCCGGACGGATGAATGGGAGCAATAATACAGATTAAATTTTTCTGAACATTTCCTCGAAGTGAGGCATTTCATCAAATATGCCTCCCCCGGTTTTATAGAACTCTTTATCAAGCTCGTAAACACCTCTTTTTACGGTAACCCAGGGAGCATCCTTCCTGGGATGATATCCGAGCATGTCGTTCCATTTCAGGTAATTCTGATGACCATTACTTTCAACCAGCCCCAGATTGCCTATTCCCGGAAATGAAGCCAGTCTTGCAGCCACATTCTTGTTCCATTCCACGAGTACGGGATTAACAGTAAGATCGGCGCAGAAGCAGGGTGTGTTTCTCTCATGGGCGGCCTGTGCGATCTTCATTGTCATACTGAGAGTTTTGGCAATTGCTTTTAATGCTATTGCTTTATACCCCATCCCGATGCGTTTTACGGCATCCTCAACAGTATGTGCGCTTTCGTCGGAAGCAAGCCTTACGGGAATATTACTTACATCAATCTCAAGCTCTTCGGGAAAAGGTTCCTCTATTATGGCAATCTGATCGAAAGCTCCTATGCTTTTCGCATGATCCAAAAGCTTCATCAGTGTTTCCTTTTTCTCATATCTTCCGTTTGCATCAAAATAATAAGGCAGCTTCCCGTTCTTTGTATAGGTGGTCTTAACATCCCCTATAGCCTTATGAATTGCAGTCAGCCTCTCCTTGTCCTTTTCAAGCATCTCCTCCTGCGTTCCGGGCTGACCTATTTTGATCTTCATAAAGAAATAACCCTCATCAGTGGCTGCTTTTATCTCCTCAATAGGAATTGCATAAGCCATGAGCGGGATCCCCGCCACTTTGTCGTGCCTGCTTGACAGAGCCGGCTTATAGGCAGCAGGGATCAATCCGTCAAAAGTGCTGATCTTATTCTCTTTTGCATACAGCAGCCATGCGGCATTATCCAGGCCAACCAGTGCATTGAGGGCAAATGTTTTTCTCAGCTGCGGATTTGAGGTGACCTTTTGACCGAATGAATATACTTCGGGTAAAATTGTATCCAGAAGTTCAACCGGTGATGTAAATGTCTGACCATTTACCATCTGCATTGCTCTTTCCGTCATGGCATACATCAATGCATTGCCTCCGCTTTCGGAATGTGAAGCAAATACGGATGCATCCGACCAAAGAACACTCTGAGTGCAAAGCCCTATTGAATGAGCGCCCGAACTGCTCTCCAGATAAGAAACTGTCTGCCATATCTCTCTCATATAGCCTCCCTTGAATCCGAAAGGACGGATCAGAGGTTCTCTCTCGAAATTGGAACTGACTTTTGAAATAGTGATCATTTTCTGCCCGGCAGTTGTGCAGGACGATACCAGAGCTTCAAGCGGCGATGCAACTGCTGCTGCTCCGGCAGCCAGGAGGCTGGTTTTTAAGAATTTCCGGCGGTTTGTCATCTTATGTTCAGGCTAATCCATATTTCAACAGGCATCCGTTAAGGAAGTCCATATCTTTCTTAAATTTTGCCACAATAATATCCTGTTTCCGGGCAAGCGGATAGCTTTCCTCAGCTTTGGTAAATAACGGGTACTCAACATGGAGTGTCATGGGAGCGGTAAGATTCAGTTCCTTAATTGTCTTAAAATAGAGATCCCAGTTCACTATCCCCTCTCCCAATGGTACAGTAACTGCTGCAGGCTTACCATTTACGGGCTGCCATGTGTAATCCTTGATGGCCAGTGTTTTAATATAAGGAGCAAGAAGCTTCATCCCGAGTACCCAGGAATTTGCACCTTCAACCATTGCATGCCGCACATCGTACTGGCATCCTATATTCTCCGGAGGAAGGTCCTTAAGGAGTTCATAAAGATCCCATACAGGACCGCCAATTCTGGCCCCGGCATGGTTCTGATAACCACCATGGATCTTGTATTTCTTATTCAATCCTGCAATGCCGGTTAATGCATGCTTGTATTCCTGCAGGGTTCCCAGTATCCCTTTTTCATTATTGTATTCTGCCCATCCGAGCCTGTAATGGGTTACACCCGACGAGGCTGCTGTTTTAAGGATGTTTTCTGCAAAAGGATCATCAGGGGAGAGAATAGCTGTGACCATCATATCGATGACAAGGTTGAATTTTTTTGCTTCAGCAGCCAGACGTGGCAGATCTTCCTCAACCTTTTCGGGGATTACTTTACCGGCGGGCCTGACTGTAAGGTCAAACCCCTCAATGCCCGATCTGTTAAGGCATTCGCACATAAAGCCAAAGTCGAAGGCATCAATTGGTTTTGAAAAGAGGCTTACCGGAAACTTTTTCGCCGGGGGATTTACTGTCTCCGATAACCGGAATTTAGTAAAAGGCATTGCGGCGCCTGCTGCTGCCATTGTCGTTATGAATTCTCTTCTGTTTTGTTCCATTTTTAAGATTTTGTTTGATGTTCTTAATAACC
>Ga0105103_10002209_pt1 | contig 10210 bp, 8 predicted proteins | sample PPLLaktember2015_2_FD_79107 | JGI IMG/M metagenome (GOLD analysis project Ga0105103, IMG submission 79107) | Freshwater sediment microbial communities from Prairie Pothole Lake near Jamestown, North Dakota, USA - PPLs Lake P7 Core (6) Depth... | ecosystem: Environmental > Aquatic > Freshwater >...
AACATCGTGTGGGGCGAGAACATCGTGTGGGGCGAGAACATCGTGTGGGGCGAGAACATCGTGTGGGGCGAGAACATCGTGTGGGGCGAAAACATCGTGTGGGGCGAAAACATCGTGTGGGGCGAAAACATCGTCTGGGGTGAAAACATCGTCTGGGGCGAGCTGGCGGGCACGGTTGGAGGTTCACGATAATGGTGAAGATCGCTGTCCAGCCGGCGCTCCGGCCCGTCACCACGACCCTCCCCGCGGCGCGACCTGCTGCTCCGGCCCCGGCGTCGCAGAACTGGCGCAACGGCCTGCCAAGCCTGGTGGGCGCAACGGTCACGCTTCGGGAGCTCAAGCTGTCGGATGCCGCCACGCTGCTCGCGATCATGTCGCCCGAGGCCGTCTCGCGCTTCATCACCACGCCGCCCAGCACCGTCGCAGGGTTCGAACGGTTCATTCAGTGGACGCACCGTGAACGGGCGCACGGCCGCTACGCCTGCTATGCGGTCGTCCCTCACGGCATGTCCAGCCCCGTTGGCATCTTCCAGTTGCGGCAGCTCGAAGCGAACTTCGTGACCGCCGAATGGGGTTTCGCCCTCGGCTCCCCGTTCTGGGGCAAGGGTTACTTCATCGACGGTGCGCAGTTGCTCCTCGACTTCGCCGTCGACACGGTGGGGGTTCACCGGCTCGAGGCGCGCTCCGCCGTGGCGAACGGGCGTGGCAACGGAGCGCTCCGCAAGATGGGCGCGGTTCACGAAGGCGTGCTGCGCCGGTCGTTCACGAAGGACGGCCGCCAGATGGATCAGTCGATCTGGGCCATCCTCGCTGACGAATGGCGGCAGGCCAGGGCAATCTGGAACCCGGCCGTCATCCACTGACGCAGATGGACAAGGTCAGCTTCCCGTCGGCCCCGTCGCCGGGCGTACAGGCGAACTGGCGCGTGGGTCTTCCCACCTTCGTCACGCCCGACGTCACGCTGCGTGACGTCCGCATGGAGGATGCGCCTTCGCTGCTGGCGCATCTGACCGTCGACGAGGTGTCGCGCTTCATCTCGCCGCCGCCGACGACGGTCGAGGGGTATGAAGGCTTCATCACGTGGTGTCACCGGGACCGCGCGGCCGGGCTCACCGCCTGCTTCGCCGTTGTGCCACCGAACGCCGACATCGCGGTCGGGCTCTTCCAGTTGCGAGCGCTCGATTCCGCCTTCCAGACGGCCGAATGGGGCTTCGCCCTCGGCAGCGCCTACTGGGGCAGCGGCCTGTTTCTCGCGTCCGCGAAACGCGTGCTCGATTTCGCATTCGACGTTCTCGGCGTCATGCGCCTCGAGGCTCGCGCCGCCGTCGTCAACGGCCGCGGCAACGGAGCGCTGCGCAAGACCGGCGCGGTGCAGGAAGGTGTGCTCCGCCGATCGTTCTACCGCCGCGGCCAGTACCACGATCAGGTGCTGTGGTCGATCCTCGCGGAGGACTGGCGCCTGCAGCGAGACCCCCAGGCCGGTCGCGTTCACTAGCTTCCGTCGCTAACGTCGCACGTGTTGGCTCGGGCATTTCAGGGATGCCCGGGCCTTTTTTCTGCTCGCGCGGCAATGACTCGGTGGGCGCGGTGCGACCTGGCGGGGCGAAGGTACACTCTGAACGTGCGTGTTGACGCGTTCGACTTCGATCTTCCTCCCGAGCTCATCGCCCAGAACCCGCCAGCGGAGCGCGGCGCGTCGCGGTTGCTCCGGCTGGGCCGGTACGACGGCGCCATCACGCACCACACCTTCGCCGCACTGCCAGATCTGCTCGAACCGGGGGATGTACTCGTCGTCAACGACACGCGGGTGTTTCCGGCGCGGCTGATTGGCCGGCGCCTGCCTGGCGGGGGCGCGGCGGAATGCTTTCTGGTCCGGCCCGCGGACGAGCCCGACACATGGGTGGCGTTGGTGCATCCCGGACAGCGGCTGAAGCCTGGCAGCCGCATGCGGTTCGAGCGCAATGGCCACGTAGTGGAAGCGGAGGTCGTCAGCCAGCACTTTCATGGGCGCCGGGTGGTGCGGCTGTGGACCCCGGACGGCGTGTCCGTTCGTGATGCCATCCACGCGGTCGGGCACATACCACTGCCGCCATATGTGAAGCGCGACGACACCGCGGCGGATCGCGAGCGCTACCAGACCGTCTACTCGCGGGTCGAAGGATCCATTGCGGCGCCAACCGCGGGCCTGCATTTCACGCCTGCGGTGTTCGACCGACTGGCGGCGCGCGGCATCGAGCGAGCCACGGTGACGCTGCACGTCGGGTATGGCACGTTCCAGCCGGTCCGGGCGGAACTGGTCGAGGAACACCAGATGGAGGCCGAGCGCTTCGAGGTGCCGGCCGCGGCCGCAGGCGTGCTGACCAGAGCGCTGAGAGAGCAGCGGCGGATCGTGGCCGTGGGCACCACTACCACACGCACGCTCGAGTCGTTGATCCTGGCCGGCGATGGCGAGGTGGAGGCGCAGTCCGGTGAGACGGCGCTGTTCATCAGGCCAGGACATCAGTTCAGGGTGGTCTCGGGGCTGGTCACCAACTTCCACCTGCCGCGGTCGTCGCTGCTGATGCTGGTCTCGGCTCTGGCCGGGCGCGAGCAGGTGCTCGCGGCGTACCGGGAAGCCATCGCGCAGCGCTACCGGTTCTACAGCTACGGCGATGCCATGCTCGTCCTCTGAGGCCGTGTAGGCTATAGGCGCCCATGAAGCTGCCGTACGAAGAGTTCGATCTGTCGCACGTCCGCACGTATCCGCTGCAGTCGCGGTCGAGCAAGGTGAACGTGTCGCAGTTCGCCCGGCCGCATCAGCGCGGCGCCGGGCTCGGCCAGTTCATCGACAGCCTGCCCCGGCTGCTCGCCGGAGACGACTTTCGCGCGGTGGTGGCCGCCATGCTCGCCGCGCGACGGGCTGCGCGTCCGATCATCTGGGGCATCGGGGCTCATGTCGTCAAGACCGGGCTGTCCCCGCTGCTGGTGGACCTGATGCACCGCGGCCTCGTCTCGGCGCTGGCGACCAACGGCGCGGGTCTCATCCACGATTTCGAGATCGCCCTGGCCGGTGCGACGTCCGAAGACGTCGACAGCGCCCTCGGTCCAGGCCTGTTCGGGATGGCCACTGAAACGGGCGCTGAACTGAATCGCGCGATCAATGAGGGCGTGAAGCAAGGGCTCGGTCTGGGACAGGCCGCCGGGCGGCACCTGGCGGCGCGGCGCCCGCCTCACGTGGCGCACAGCCTCTTTGCCACAGCGGCCGACCTCGACATCCCCGTCACCGTGCACGTCGCACTTGGCACCGATATCATTCACATGCACCCCGACGCCTCGGGCGCCGCGATCGGTGAAGGTAGCCTGCGCGATTTCCGGTACTTCGTGTCCTCGGTCTCGCGGCTGGACGGCGGCGTGTTCCTCAACTGCGGTTCGGCCGTCATTCTGCCGGAGGTGTTCCTGAAGGCTGTCGCGCTCGCGCGAAACGCCGGCTGTTCACTCGCCGGTCTGACCACCGTCAACCTCGACTTCCTGCGACACTACCGGCCGCAGACCAACGTGGTGGCGCGCCCCACGGCCGGTGTCGGCCGCGGTTACTCGCTGATCGGGCACCACGAGATTCTGATCCCGCTCCTCGCGGCTGCGCTCGTGGACGGTCACGATGGGTAGAGTGCTCGGGGCGCTGGTCGGCGCCTCGTTCTTCCTCTGGATCGCTGGCACGCGCGCGCTGCACCCCGGGGAAATCGGCTGGCTGATGCGCTACGACTGGCCGATTCATTTCTTCGGCTGGCATTTCTTCCGGAGCGAGCCGTGGCGGTGGCCACCAGGTCTGCTCGGCTCGTACTACGCGCCGATCGGCACCGCCATCGGGTTCACCGATTCCATCCCGCTCGTCGCCTTCGCCTTGAAGCCCTTCAGCGCCTGGTTGCCGGCCACGTTCCAGTACATCGGCCTCTGGCTGTGCCTGTGTTTCACGCTGCAAGGCGCGTTCGGCGCGTGGCTGATGGCGCAATGGACGCCGCGCGCGTGGGTGCAGGCGAGCGGTGCCGCTTTCTTCGTCCTGGTACCGGCGCTGCTGATTCGCATTGGCCATCCGTCCCTCTGCGCGCATTGGCTGCTGCTCTGGGCGCTGGTGATCGCGGTCCGCGAAAGCCGCACGCCGGTACGTCCGTTCGAGTGGGCCGCCCTCGGCGCAATATCGGGTCTCGTGCACCCGTACCTGGCTGTCATGGTGCTGGCGTTGCTGGCCGCGGTGGTCGTGCGGCCATCGTCAACGGGGTTCTCCCGCAAGGCGTTGGGACTGGGCGCGGCCGTCACCGCTACCGTCGCCGGGTGGTGGGCCGCGGGCCTCTTCAGCGTGTCGGGTGCGGAGGCCATGGCGACCGAGGGGCTGGGGCACTACTCGATGAACCTCTTCAGCCCGGTTACGCACGCGGGCTGGTCGCAGTTCCTGCCCGATCTCCCTCGCGCGACCGCTGGACAGGACTTCGAGGGGTTCCAGTACATCGGCCTCGGGGGCCTGCTGTTGTTGCTGGTCGCGGTGGGGGTGGCTGTCGGCGGAGCAGGTCGTCGGCCGGCGATCTCGGCGGATGGCCGCGTCTGGAGAGGGTTTGGCGCAGCGCTGTTCGTCGTCGCGCTGCTCATGGCCGTCTTCGCGCTCAGCCCGCGGATGACTGCCGGTGCGAGCGTGGTCGTGGATATGTCCGGCCCGTGGGCCGAACGCTTCGCGGTGTTCCGTGCCACTGGCCGTTTCTTCTGGCCGCTCGGCTACCTGCTGATGGCATGGGCGCTGGCGATCATCGCCACCAGGTTACCGTCGCGCGTCGCGCTGACGGTGCTGCTCTCGCTGGTCATCGTCCAGACGCTGGATCTGCACGGCGCGCACGAAGAGCGCCGGCGCGGGGCCCGCGATCCGGACTTCTACGCCTGGGCCAACCCGATGGTGTCACCGGTGTGGGATCGCGCGTTGCCTGAATACAATCATCTCGTGCTGTATCCCCCGCCACAGTGCGGACCTTCGCCGATCGCCTGGGAGGCCGCCGCGCATCGGGCCGGCCTTCATGGTCTGACGTTGAACGCCGGCGGCGTCGCCCGTCCCGACGATGCGGCGCGCCTGCGGTATTGCCACGACTTGGGAGAGCAGGTGAAGGGAGGGCATCTTGAGCCGCGCACTTTCTACATCGTGCCGCCATCGGAGGTCGAGAGGATCAGGCAGGCGGCTCAGCCACCTGCGGTTTGCGGTGTCATCGACACGGTGTCGGTGTGCGTGTCCGCGGAATCGTACCAACGCTGGCGCGATCTGGCGCTCCTCCAGTGACCCGCACGGCCCGCTTCCTGTCCATCGTCGTCCCGGCGTACCGCGAACAGGCGGGCATTGCCGACGCGCTGCGTGAGATTCGCCGTGCGGTGATCTCGACCGGCGACTCGTTCGAGCTCATCGTCGTGGACGATGGCTCGACAGACGGGACGTGGGAGGCGGTGTCGGCGCTCGACACCGAAATCCCCGAGCTCGTCGCCCTCCGGCTCTCGCGCAACTTCGGCAAGGAGGGGGCGATCGCCGCTGGCCTCGATGTCGCCGCCGGCGATGCCTGCATCGTGATGGACGCGGACCTGCAGCATCCGCCATCGCTGCTGCCCCAGATGATTCAACGCTGGCGCGACGGTGAATGGGACGTCGTCGAAGCCGTGAAGTCGCACCGCGGCCGCGAGTCGATGGTGCACAAGGTCGTGGCGCGGGCGTTCTATCGCGCGGCCTCGTGGCTCACCGGCTATGACCTGCAGGATGCCTCGGACTTCAAGCTGATCGATCGCCGGGTGCTGAACGAGTGGCGGCGGCTCGGCGAGCGCGCGACCTTCTTCCGTGGCCTCGTGGCGTGGCTCGGGTTCACGCGCACGCAGATCCCGTTCGAGGTGCCGCCGCGTCGGAGCGGTGAATCGCGGTGGTCGTTCACCGCACTCGGTGGGTTGGCCGTGCAGGCCGTCACCTCGTTCAGTGCCCTGCCGTTGCAGCTCGTCACCGTCCTCGGTCTCGTCATGCTGCTGGTGGCTGTCGTGGTGGGTGCTCAGGCCGTGCGCCTGTGGTTCGAGGGGCTGGCGTTGCCCGGGTTCACGACGGTGATCCTGCTTCAGCTGATCATCGGCGGGTTTCTGATGATCAGCCTCGGCGTCATCGGCACCTACATCGCACGCATCTACGAAGAGGTGAAAGGGCGGCCCCGCTACGTGGTGCGGGAGACCCGCCGGCGGGAACGCGCATGACCGGTGGCACGGAGAGAGCGCCGCGGCGCCGCGAACGTGATGCCGTGGCGATCCGCGGCGACTATCAGGCCCGCGCCCTGGAATCGAAGTGGGCGGCGCAGCGGTTCTGGCACGGCGCGAAGATCCGGCTGATGGATCGCGTGGCGCCGCCAGCGCCCGGGGCCCGCGTCGCCGACGCGGGCTGCGGGTCCGGGGTGATTGCCGATCACCTGGCGCGGACCGCGCGCGAGGTGGTGGGATTCGATTCGAATCCGGAGGCGGTGGAGCACGGCCGCACCACCTATCCGCGGCCAAATCTGCGGTTCGTGCTCGGTCCCTTCGAACGCATGCTCGATGAGGGGCCCTTCGATCACATCGTGTGCCTCGAAGTGCTGGAGCACCTCTACCTCGAGCAGGCGGAGGCCACTCTGAAACTGTTTGCCGCTGCGGCCGCGCCCGGCGCCACGCTGTTCGTGACCACCCCGAACGTCCGCAGCGCCTGGCCGCTGATCGAGTGGATGCTGGATCGCTCCGGACTGGTGCCCACGCTGGACGAAGCCCAGCACCTGACGCTCTTTTCCCGATCGCTGCTCGGCGCGTGCTGCGCGCGGGCGGGGTGGAGGGTGGAGGAGATTGGCGCGTTCAACGGCCTGGCGCCGTTCGTCGCGCCACTCGGCGAAACACTGGCCCGAGGCGTGGAACAGGTTGAATTCCGGGCCGGCCGCTGGCTGCCGCTGAACCTGCTCTATTGCCGCGCGCGGCGACACTAGTGGACCGTCTGGGGTTGAAGCTGGTCACGGCAGAAACCGTTGATTCGCTCCACTAGGTGCGCGGAACTCGCCGGCTCTGCTAAAATCGAAAGTTCGTGCCGGAGTAGCTCAGCCGGTTAGAGCGAGCGTCTCATAAGCGCTAGGTCGGCGGTTCGAGTCCGCCCTCCGGCACCACGCCAAGCGCCTTCGACCATCCCAGGGTGCCAGACCTTCTTCGGCGCGTGCACACCTTTGCAAGCCTGCAGGGCTTGTGGACCCCGGACACCCGGGTGGTTGCCGCTGTTTCCGGCGGATCCGACTCGGTCGCCCTGTTGTTGATCCTGCGGGCCCTCGCCCAGGAGGGGCACCTGCGGCTGGCCGGCGTCGCCCACCTCCATCACCACATCCGCGGCCGCTCGGCCGATGACGATTGTGCGTTCGTCCAGGCGCTGGCAGACCGGCTGGCGTTGCCCTGTGACGTAGCCCACGCGGATGTGCCGGCGCTGGCTCGCCAGGCCGGGCAGTCGCTCGAAGTCGCAGGCAGGAACGCGCGCCTCGATTTCTACCGGCACGCAATGGACCGGCTGGGCGCCCACAGCCTTGCGCTGGCGCACACGCGCGGTGACCAGGCCGAGACGGTCTTGCTGCGCCTGGCGCGCGGTGCCGGTCCGAGAGGGCTCGGCGGAATGGCGCCCCGCTCCGGGCATCGCATCCGGCCGCTGCTGGAGTTGGGCCGTCAGGAACTTCGGCAGTGGCTCGTCGCCCGGGGTGAGACCTGGCGCGAAGACGCCACCAACAACGACGTGGCGGTGGTCCGCAACCGTATCCGGCACCACGTGCTCCCTCAGCTCGCCTTCGTGAATCCTCGCGTCGAGGAGGCGCTGGCGCGCGCGGCCCGGATTCACGCCGCCGACGCAGACGTGCTGGACGAGCTCGCGGGTGCTGAAGTGGAGCGGCTGGTGGCGCCGGATCGCGGCAGGGTGACCATCGATGCCGTCCGCCTCCACCTCCTGCCAGAGGCCCTGGCGCGACGCGTCGTGCTCCGGGCGCTCGAAGCCATCGAACCATCCCGGGCCTACGGCTGGGAGGACACCGACGCGGTGTTGCGCCTCTCTGTCGGTGCGCAGCTGGACGTCGGTCGCGTGCGCGTGGAACTTAATGGCGGGTTTGTGGTCTTAACCAGTAGGGCCCCGTCGTTCCCCGCCGAAGATACGGCGGACCGCGAAGGGCCGGTCCTTGGCCTGGACGTGCCGGGCCACGTCCGTCATCCCGCAGGCTGGTGGGTGATCGAGGCGGCTGGACCGATGCCGCGCGCGGTCGCGGCGCCGTCCTCCCCCAATCAGGTGGTGCTCGACGCTGCCGCGCTGGGCCGGCATCTCACCATCAGAGGCTGGCGCACAGGGGACCGGGTGCAACCCTTGGGCCTCGGCGGTCGTAAGAAGCTTCAGGACGTGTTCGTCGATCGCAAAGTGCCTCGAGACGAGCGCGGGCTGGTGCCGGTAGTGCTGGATGCCCAGGGGCGGATTGCCTGGGTCGCGGGACACGTGGTGGGCGAGCCCTTTCGCGTGACCCCCTCTTCAGCGAGCGTGGTAGTCTTGACCCTGAGGCGATAAAGTCGCCCGGAGGCAACGTTGAACTCGAATTATAAGAGCCTCGTGTTCTGGATCGTCCTCGCGGTCGTGGGATTCCTCGTCTGGAACTTCTCCTCGAATTTCCAGCGCAAGGAAACCCCGGTCAGCTTCAGCGAGTTCATCTCGTGGGTCGATGCCGGACAGGTGGATGCCGTGACCATCACGGGCAACGAGATCACCGGCACCACGAAAGGCAAGGAATTCTTCCGCAGCTTCGCGCCGCTTCAGTACGAGGGCCTGGCCAACCGGCTCATCGAGAAGCGTGTGATCGTGAATGCCAAGGAACCCACCGCGTCGCCCTGGGCGGCGCTCCTGCTGTCGTGGGCCCCCATTCTGCTGGTCATCGGCTTCTGGATCTTCTTCATGCGGCAGGTCCAGAGCGGCGGCAACAAGGCGCTGTCGTTCGGCAAGAGCAAGGCGAAGCTGTCGTCCTCGGCCCAGAAGAAGGTGACGTTCCGCGATGTTGCCGGCGCTGACGAGGCCAAGGACGAACTGCAGGAAATCATCGAGTTCCTGAAGGAGCCCCAGAAGTTCCAGAAGCTCGGCGGCCGCATTCCCAAGGGCGTGCTCCTGATGGGCCCTCCGGGAACCGGCAAGACGCTGCTGGCCCGGGCCGTGGCGGGCGAAGCCAACGTGCCGTTCTTCTCCATCAGCGGTTCCGACTTCGTGGAGATGTTCGTCGGCGTGGGCGCGTCGCGCGTGCGCGACCTGTTCGAGCAGGGCAAGAAGAACGCGCCCTGCATCATCTTCATCGATGAGATCGATGCCGTCGGCCGTCACCGTGGCGCCGGCCTGGGTGGCGGGCACGACGAGCGCGAGCAGACCCTGAACCAGCTCCTGGTCGAGATGGACGGCTTCGAGTCGAACGAAGGCGTCATCCTGATGGCGGCCACCAACCGCCCCGACGTGCTCGATCCGGCCCTGCTCCGTCCGGGCCGTTTCGACCGCCGCGTCATCGTCAATCGCCCCGACGTGAAGGGCCGCGAGGGCATCCTTGCCGTCCACACCCGCAAGATCCCGATGGCCGACGATGTGGACGTGCGTGTCCTGGCACGAGGCACGGCCGGCTTCACCGGCGCCGATCTCGCCAACCTGGTCAACGAGGCCGCCCTGCAGGCGGCCCGCGCGAACAAGAAGCTCGTCGCGATGTACGACTTCGAGTTCGCGAAGGACAAGGTCCTGATGGGCGCCGAACGGCGCTCGATGATCGTCACCGACGAGGAAAAGAAGATCACCGCCATCCACGAAGCGGGTCATGCACTGCTGAGCGTGCTGCTTCCGCTGGCGGAGCCCATCCACAAGGTCACCATCATTCCGCGCGGCATGGCGATGGGGCTCACCCAGCAGCTGCCCGTCGACGAGAAGCACAACTACTCGCGCGACTACCTGATGGATCAGATCGCCATCCTGCTCGGCGGCCGTATCGCCGAGGAGCTGACGACCGGTGACATCACCACCGGGGCGGGCAACGACCTCGAGCGCGCCACCGACCTCGCCCGCCGGATGATCTGCGAATGGGGCATGAGCGACGCCTTGGGCCCGCTGACCTTCGGCAAGAAGGAAGAGCAGATCTTCCTGGGCCGCGAGATCGCCCAGCACCAGGACTACAGCGAGGAC
>Ga0105103_10002210_pt1 | contig 10209 bp, 12 predicted proteins | sample PPLLaktember2015_2_FD_79107 | JGI IMG/M metagenome (GOLD analysis project Ga0105103, IMG submission 79107) | Freshwater sediment microbial communities from Prairie Pothole Lake near Jamestown, North Dakota, USA - PPLs Lake P7 Core (6) Depth... | ecosystem: Environmental > Aquatic > Freshwater >...
AAAACTTGTCTTTCTTTTTGTGTTTGTTCACATTTGAAATTAAAGTTTGTTTAAACAAATAGAACTCTTGAATGAACTTACTCCAGTTGATTCTCTTTTCTTGATATAAAGGATTACAATACTCCAAATTCTTGTAAATATTTTTACTAACAAGTAGTAAATTGTTTTTTTCATTGATAGGTAAAAAACATTCAATAGCTCTGAAATAATCAGGATGAGTAATCAAATACTCCATTTTAATTTTTTTATGCTATTTATATATCATAAAATTTCAACCAAGACAAACAATGAAAATTCTTGTTCAATCTATTTCAATATCTAGATAAGATTTAAATCTTGAATAGGACATGAATGGAGATTTTGCTTTTGTATCACAATCAAAATAAACTAATTTTTTTTTGAATGAAGACAAATAATCTTAACTTAAAAATTTATGGCAAAAAAGAAATTGATGTTTAATCATCATCCACATCAAGGAAAATGGCTTTTCTTGTTGTTGTTTTTGTTAAAAAAATAATTTGATGTAAAAAATGAGTTTTACATCCAGATACCAACCATCGGATGTTCAGGAAACATTGGATCAGATTCCTGTTTACGTCAAGAGAGAAATAGTTGAATACATCGACCAGATTTTACACACTTTATTTGTTGTTGGTATAGAAAATCTTGATGAACCTTTAGCCAAGGAAATTGATGGAACTACCTACTATCTTGAAATTATTTTTGACAATGTAGACCAAGAATACTATTTGATCATTCACTACTTGACAAGTTATGGCTTAACCTACGAGCTTGAACCACTTACTCTTCAACAGATGATGAAGCTGTATCAAAGAAACATGCCAATGGGTGTAGCCATGCTCAAACAACCTAAGAAAGATGTTTTATTCCTTTAAACAACAATATTTATTGCTGTTTATTTGATTGTAATTCCATTGTGCTTGCAAAAGTTTTCAAACTTGACATAGTTGGTTATATTCGCATCCGTCTTATTCTTTTGAAAGTGTTTGAACAACTCTTGTGCTTGTTCACTTGTCTCAAGATATACCTGGTAAATGGCACTGTTAATGAAAAAGTAGCGAGGAGGTTTTGTTGTTGGACACTCAAAGACTTTACTCAAGGGAAGATTTTTCACAAGACACCAAAGAATTTGGTTGTGATTAATGTGAAACTGTTTGGCCCAAACTAAGAGGTTAAATTCAGGCTTTACCACTTCTGTATATTGGTTATTACCAAAATATCCTCGTAAAGCACTTACATGAAGCATCATGTCTTGATACTGTAAATGTGAGAATGAAATACTCAATAATGTTTCTTCCACTGTTCGATACATGTATACTTGATACACATTGGTCCACTGATGAACATCCAAACTGATTTCAGGATAGTAAATGGGTTCAGGAACTTCACCCAAAAGGGTAAGAGCATTTTCTCTTAATTCTGGTTCTTCAGGCAAGTCAAGAGAAAAGATCTGACCTAATGACCAAACGTCAAAGGAGTATAATTCTCTTGACCAATACTTTCTGGGTGGAGCATAATCAGGAGTGCAACACCAAGATATATCCTTTTGGGTGACAAAATTGGAGTTGCCAAAGTCAATGATGATCGGTTCTTCACCATCCATGAGAATATTATCTGGCTTCAAGTCTCCATGTATAATCCCATTTTTGTGTAAGTCGTGAACAGCACGAATAATCTTGTCCTTGTTCTGAATCAATTCTTCATGTGTAATTTCTCTATAACGTTTTAGTCTGATACTTGATTTTTTTATGTCATAGGATATCAATTGAGGAAAGTTTTTATGACCACTCATCAACTTGATGACAAACACGTCAATGAAAAAAGAGTATTCAGAGTTGCAAATCTTCTCGACTTCGTTTTCGTGTAGAATTATCTTTGAGTTATTCGTTTCCATTTTCCTATTTTTTTCAAATTATTTGCCTCAAAAGTTGAATTGCGTTAACACCAACTTTTTAATCCTTTCATGATTTCTCATAACAATTTCTCTCAAAACTTGGTCGTTGTAAACATCTTGACATACATTCAAATCAATCAACGTCTTGACATAACCACTATAATTCAATGAAGAACTGGGTATAGGACTTTCCACAAGATTGCCTTCTTGAACACTAATAATCTCATTGTAAATCAGGAAACAGAAAAAGAAAATGTTAAACTCGCATAATAGTTTGCCTAACCTACAATATCCTCTGTATCTATAATCCAATTTATCTTGAGTTAACTCTTCAAGTATAGTAATCATTTTTTCAATATAAACTTTGTTTGAAACTTCTTCGCAATAGTTTACATTACAGTTGTTTATAATGAAAGAAAAGTAGCAAATCATCAATGCCAAACTGTCACAATAACCAACTTTATCCTGATATTGTAATCTGATTTTGCTTTGTATACCGAAGTGATTGAATTTGGAATTGGGATAACTATTCTCCACAAGAAGCTCCAATTTTTGCCTTAACATCTCCTGTAGATCCACATCTGAGTTTGGCAAGAAGATTCCCTTTTTCTTGTATTTGCCATGTGGCTCAATGTAGATTGTAGATATTTCATTTCCATCTTTACGAATGACAAAAATATTTGAATGACCTCCGTAATCAAATAATGATAGTTTGAAATGAATACGAATAATTGTTGTTCCTTCAGATAATTTCAGCGGTTTGTTTACATCAATATCATCAAAGAATATAGAATTGCTGTTATCTGGTATGGAACCTCTTTTTTCAAAAATGATTTTTTCCATCTTTCCCACTTCAACTCCGTATTGTTTCATTTTTTCAAAAATAGCAGCTAATGGAAATCGATTTAAGTCAAAACATGTTTGATACTCTGGTTTTTGGTCCAAATGATTGTCAAATTCGGTGAACAAATTCACAATTGTATGACTCAATTGTTCAGAATCAACATTACTAGAACTAACCTTATTACACTTTAATTCTTTTAAGCTGGGATTTAACAATCTTATTTCCTCACAATCCACAGTTAATGGATTGTTTGAGATGTCCAATATTTTAATGACATTGTTAATTTCTCCTATAACTTGAATAAAATTGTTTTTACATTTTAGGGATTTTACATTTGGTAAAGAAACAAGTTCAACCAAGTCATTATCTGAACAATCCAACGTTTCACATACCGGTAGATAAGGCAACTCTTTAATTCTATTTTGACTACAAATTAATTTCTCACATTTTGGGAGTGAAGGTAATCTAACAAGTGTTGAATTCATTACTTTAAGTAGCTTACACTTTGGTAAGTCAGGCAATTCAGTCAATTTTGTTTCATTCAAATACAATTTTTTACAATCTTTAAAGACATGATCGTATTCCTTGATTATTTTTGTCAACCCAAAGTTTTTACCTAGACACGCAAATGAGATCAACTTACAATGAAATATGCTGATTGCTTGTGTGATATATTCCATTTGTTGATCATTTATGTTTTTCAATTTCACTATAATAGGTTTCCTTGTGTTATTATTGAGAAAGTTAACAACCACTTGAACAAAATTCTTATTTGTGCCATCTAATTCAATTTTTTTGGGCTTGGTTGTTTCCATTTTAAATTGACAAAAATTTCTGGATCAATTTTTTTTAATAACAAATGTTTGATAAAAAAGATACAAAATAATTTAAAAAATGAAGGCTGTTTCTTTGTTTAGTGGATGTGGTGGAGATACTCTTGGAATGAAAAATGCTGATATTGATGTAATTGCTTTTTCAGAGTTTAACAAAATAGCAATTCAATCTCACCTAAAAAATTTCCCAAATTCAGAACTAATTCAACATAATAACGAAACTGATATAACCAAAATACCTGATGAAATATTTGAGAAATATAAGGGAGTTGATATTGTTTTTGCCGGTTTTCCATGCCAGGGTTTCTCGAATGCTGGGAAGAAAAAAATTAATGATCCAAGAAATGAATTAGTCAATGAGTTTGTGAGAGTTGTGAAAATAGTTCAACCAAAATATATCATTGGTGAAAATGTAAAAGGACTACTTTCAAGAAACGGTATTTGTCCTGAAACGAAAAAAGAAAAAAAGGTTGTTGACATAATACTCAATTTGTTCAGCAAAATTGGGTATCATGTTTCTTATGAAGTGGTAGATTGTCAATTTGCTGTTCCTCAAAAGCGAGAAAGACTATTTTTCATTGGAAGTAAAGAGAAAATTAAGATTAACATTCAACTCCCAATCGTGAAACATCCACTTGAACCCATTTTGGAAACAACCCTTGAAAACGCAACTGTTTTTACCAGTGATAATCATGACTATTTTGTTCAAACGGAAGAAGAATTATCTGGAAAACCTCATCCAAACTTAACCAAGTTGGTAAATGAAAATAAAATTTCATTTGGTAAAAGAATTTCTCCTCATCATGGTGAAATTGTTAATCCCTTATTACCAACCAAGACAATTATTTGTTCTTATTCGAATTGCCCTCGGTTGTTTGTTGGTCTTGTAAAAAATGATCAAACTTATATTCGTTGTTTTACAGTGAAAGAATTGCTACAAATCCAAGGATTTCCAGCTGATTTTAAATTATGTGGAAAGTTAAATGATCAAATAAAGCAAGTTGGTAATGCAGTTCCTCCACCTGTTGTCACACATATTATTAGCTTGTTAAAAAAATTGTAAATGTATGTCAAAAATTTTCAAAAAAAAATTTGAAAATGAACATCAACACATTAACACAATCTTTGAAATCAATTGAAAAATATGAACCCTCGCTTCTAAACAGAGCAAAAAAACTTAGACGCAAATTAGTGTTCACAAAGGAAAAAGCTCAACAAGAAGCAACCGATTTTGTGCTTAAACATAAACTAAAAACCCTTTTCATTCAGGTTGAGTATTATTTTCCAAAAAATGAAAATGATTTTTTGATCTTGTTAAACAAGAATGGGTTTAAGGAATCGGATGAAGGATTGTCCTATAAGTATCAAACAAATGTCTCCTGATTTTTATATTGGTGTAAAAAAAGATAATCGTTGGATTATTAAGATTTCAATTGAGTTAAAATCAAGTAAACAAAAAACAATTATGTTAAATGATGGTTATTTTGAACCAAACACAATTTATTTAGTGACATGTAAATCAGGAGACTTTATTGGAGTTGGTAAATACATGATTAAATCAGATGAGAAAAATATCATACAATCACTTAGAAAAGAAAAATTAGAATGGAACAAAAAATTCAAGACTGTTGGAAGCTTACATTTGTATATTCGTTGCGCTAATAGCTACAAATTTGACCAATTTATTCATAAAAGAAATTTACATCAAAGACTTTTCTACAACTGGCTACAACATAAGTTATATTAATAAAGAAATATTTTTCACACAAAAATATTTCAATTGGTTGTTTGAAAAAAAGAACTTCAAAAAAATTCCAAAATGTATGACCTTTACAAGGAATTCTTGGACTCGTTTGAACGTGAAGATTTTGACACCATCTTAAAGGAATTCGAAGAAGATGAGGAGGTTATCAGGGAATTATACTTGGACATGAAAAATGACAGTGAAGTCATTCATACCATCAATGAGTATATGGAGTATCAGAAAGAACGTGTGGACAAAATGTATGCGCTTGCCAGGATTGGATACAAGAACTACTTGGATGCTGTCAAAAAGAATGTTCGGCTTCAATACGAGCTTGAAAAGCTTGAAAAGAAAAAGACAAAGAGTGAAAAAGGTAAACAGACTCAAGAAAAGGAGATTGAGGAACTTCAAGAACAAATTGCTCAAAATAATGCTCTCATCAAGTTTGAATTGAAACCTCCTGTTTGGAAATATGAAAGAGCACAGAATATTCAGAAATTGGATGACTCACCTTTTGAGAAGATTAAAAGGTTGGAGAAGGAACTAGAAGAACAAAAGGATGAAGTAAAACGACTTAAGAAAAGGTATGAACCCAGCGAAACCATTACTCAAGAGGAGTATACTGCAAAGATGAATGGATTTGACTATGAATGTTTGGATCAAATTCAGTATGGTATACCCAACTATGATTGGGCAGACTTGGAAAAGATGTATAACTATTTAAAGAAGAAGGAGCAAATGTCCGTGGAAGAATACAAAAAGTATCAAGTCTTGAAACTTTTGAAAATTCTAAAAAATAAATAAACTTTCTTGAATCAAAAATTCAAAAAATCTTTTTTCTTCGTCTTAAAAAATGTCAACTTGTGATAAGAGATATAAGACTGGAGGTCCTGGTAATTATGCTCATGGCCCTTTTAATCGCACCGCTTTGGCACATGGTATGGCTCACTCCACTTATGCTTCCAAAGGTTATGCTAACCAATATGGTTCTCCTCAAGCTATGAACTTCTCTGGTCCCTACAACCAAGCTGCTTCTCGTTTGAGCAACTACGTCACTGCTGCCAATGGTGATGCTGTTGAAATTTCCAACATTCCTTCTTGCGCTCCTGTTGCCCTTGCTCCTGCACCCCTTGCCGAATGTGCCGGTGAATGTGTTAAGAAAGTTGCTTGCTTCTGCCAGGGGTCATTTTTGTTGAAGGATAACAACAAATGCGGTGGATTTTAAATCAAATAAATATGAAACTTTATGTTTTATATTTTCTATATAAACAATTTATTTAAAAATCAATTAAATTTCAAACTAAGTGTTTGAAATTTTCACACAAACATTTCCTTTCTTAACAATTTTTTTGAACTCAAAATTTTTAAATCGAATTAGAAATGGATATTAATTCATTGGATATATTACCAAGAAAACTTTTTGGACGTGAAATAAAGTTTTACAAGAAGAATGACAAAATTGTATATTGGAATGGTTATGAAGTTCAATGTCAACACCAGAAAAGAAAGGGACGATGTCCAGACTGTGGTGGAAAATCTCTTTGTGATCATGATTTGGAAAAATATCAATGTAGACAGTGCAATGGTAAAGCTTTTTGTAAACATGAGAAGCGCAAATATTTCTGTTTAGAATGTAAAGGAAAATCATTTTGCAAACATGATGTCAGAAAATCCAACTGCAAGCAATGTAAGGGCAGAAATATTTGTGATCATAATTTGATAAGAAACACTTGTCCAACTTGTGATCCAGAAGGTCATTTAATTAACTTGATGCGAACAAGAGTTCGTCATGCGCTTAAGGGTCATGTTAAACACAAGCATACGATTGATTATCATGGTTGCACTCTCAAAGAGTTAAGAGCATATATTTCCAAGATGTTTCAAGAAGGTATGACTTGGGACAATTATGGTTCCTGTTGGCATCTTGACCACATTCGACCCTGTTCTTCATTTGACCTGGAACAAGAAAGTGAGATTGAGAAATGTTTTCACTACACCAATCTCCAACCCCTATTTGCTGAAGACAACCTGAAAAAAGGTGAGAAGTATGACCCAGAAACAGACCCAAGAGTTTGGGATGAAGAACTCAAAATGTGGAGAAATAAATAATAAATAGTTTTATTTATTATTCTTTAAAGCAATCAAATATTCTTGACTTTTTGGATTCACAATCAATTTGTGAACCACAACCAAATCATCCTCCCAATCATAGTCAGCAATAAATCGGCACTTATCCCAAGTGAGTTGGTATTGGTAAGCAAAACATTCTGTCTCTTCAGGTTCAAACCACTTGATGACAAAAATTTCCACAAGTCTTGTTTGTCCACTGGATGCGGTTGAATACTTCATTTGAAATTATTTACAATAATTTTTTCTGCATACATTTCATTCAATTGGCACAAGAAAAGTTTTCACAAATGGATAATTTGAATTTACATGGTCAATCACTTCAGATGAATCATCGTAAATGGAAATGTCAAGTGTGTGATTGGATTCTACAATACTCTTCAATTGGTTAAACTTGTGTTCCAAAGAACCACAATCTACTTCACGCAAATAATATTCATCGAATGAGATATTATGACTGTCTAACAATGACTTTATTTCCTTTTCCAATGTAATAATCCTACTTGTCAATAATATCATCTTGTAGCCATTTTGTTTGTAATAGTTGTATCTTTCCAAAAAAGAATATCCCTTTACACATTTCAGTGAATAATCAAAGGCCAAAGAGAAAGGAGAATCCCACCACTTGTCCAATCTCTTTTTCAATTGGAATTTTTTGCGAATATATTCCATATTTTGTTTGGTAGGTTTTCTTGGGATAATAATTGTTTCATCAAAGTCAAATATAACAACTTGCATATTTTTTGAAATAAACAATTTTCAAAAATCAATGAAATGGACCAATTACCAGTTGAAATATTCAATTTGGTTATTAGTTTTACACCCTCATTCAAAGACATTTACAGTGTATCTCAATGTTCGAAAAAATGTTATGAACTTTCCACGAACAACTATTTATGGTATGAACTTTATGTGAATGAGAAACAAGGAACGAAAAGTTCCAAGCATCAAGGTGAGATCACATTTGAATGTCTTTTTGCTTATAATTCACACTATGCTCATCATTTTCTCAAATTTGCTCTATTTTTACAACAAAAGCAGCTTCTTACTGACAAGGAACATGCAATTGTTTCCTTGTATCATCGTTCACCTTATTCATATGAAATTGAGAAATTAATTGCGAACAAATTGGGATATCAAGTTTGCAACAATGGAAACCACAAACTTGAAACACTATTGGACAAAAAAATGTATTATTTTGGACATTTTATAAAGTTTCAAGAACCAGAAGATAAGATTGTTTCAGCAATGAAAGAGTTTGGATGTAGGCAAAAAAATCACATGATTGAAGTGAAATACAAATATGTGAAGACGAAGAACTATTATCAGATACTGAGGAAGAAAAAGTTGACTGAACTTATGAAGATTAAATTTTCTGAGCATGAACGGTATGCGTTGAAGAATGCGATTTACGAAATGGAAAAGTTGAAGAAAAAAATTGAACATCTTGAATACAAGAGAGAAATTCAGTCAAGACAAAAGTTGTATAGTAAACAGTTGAAGAGTTTGTAAATTTAGAAAAATCAATTTGAAAAAAATTGATTTACAATTGCCAATAATTACTTACTTTTGAGTGAATGTATTCAGCTAATTGGGTTGAAATTACATGAGCTGATATGGCGTGAATTCCTCCATACAATCTTGAATATCCAGCAGATTGTGCCATTTCATCCCAAGTTTCGAATTTTAACTCAATTTCATCCGATGGTATGTTGGCTTGAATTTGTGAAGAATTCTTGTTGAATTGGAATGAACCTAGTTGATTAGTTTGTGTCTCTAAGATTGGACATAACAAGTGACAAAATTGATATTGAACTTCATTTTTTGGAATGGATTCACCAAAATATTTGTTCATAATAAGTGCAAAAGATTTTGAGAAAGCAGAATGTCCAGAAGGAATGTCAGCGAATGGAGGTGTGATAAAATTACTTTTTTGATATGGTGACCATAATTTTCCCTCAACTAATCCACCAAAAGGAGATTTCACAATTTCATCAAAGTAAAATCGTCTTACATCTTGAATTGGTCTTGACTGAGTAAATAGTTTTTTTACACCCCAAATTTCTCTCCCCACTTCAAACATCGTGACAGCAATTTCGAAAGCAGATTTGATGAATACAGTATCTTTATAATTGAATGACTTCATCAAATGAATCCAAAACCAAATATTCATAACTGGTGGAGAAACAGTTCCAATTCCTCCTTCCCAAAATTCAGCTATAATTTTGTTTCTTTCACTCAACTGTTCTTGGGTTTCATTTGGAAACCTAAAGTTAATCATATCATCAATCTCATCCCTTCTCTGTTGTTCATTTGGAAATAGATTGGTTGAAATATTATCAATTTCCATTTGATCTTGTTGAGTGATACACGTTGACAAAACATTTCTCCAATTATAAGTCAAATAATTCTTTTTCACACCATTTATTTCCAAAGGAGTCCATTTATCAGGAAAGGGAAACGAATTGGGATTTTCACCCACACTTGGATTGATCACATTTTCTCCATTGGGATAAGCTGGTATATTCTGAGCCTGAATGAATCCGTCATTTTGTCTATAATTCCACCAAACATCCCATTTCTGATGAAACATACTACTAATTGGTAATTTTGGTCTTGGTAAAAAATAAGGTTGAATAATGTCAATGACTGATTTCATACAACTCAGTTTGTCCGACTTTGGATCATGTTCTGCCCAATCCCAATGGTCAATGGTTCCGTTAAACAGGGAATCTTCATTAGAGTA
>Ga0105103_10002211_pt1 | contig 10208 bp, 9 predicted proteins | sample PPLLaktember2015_2_FD_79107 | JGI IMG/M metagenome (GOLD analysis project Ga0105103, IMG submission 79107) | Freshwater sediment microbial communities from Prairie Pothole Lake near Jamestown, North Dakota, USA - PPLs Lake P7 Core (6) Depth... | ecosystem: Environmental > Aquatic > Freshwater >...
ATCAGCCAGATGGCTCTGCCCGCACCTCTGGTCGCGGCAGGGGCATCTTCCATTCAGACTGCTGCTCCGCAGGAGGGCTCCCAAAAGATCGGAGCTGTGGTGAGCGATGCTAACCGGACCGTAGCGGACCCCTCTCAGATGAAGCCCTTAGATGTGGGCCATCCCGCCAAGCCCATCAAAGACGTCAGCACCATATTCTTCGTCTGCGATCTGGTCTAGATTCAAAAAAAAAAAATGGCAGAACGCGGCATTGAAAAACGCCTCTTCTGCCCATTGCCCATATTTTCCGCCCTCTGACCTCTACTGCCAGGTCACCTGCAATGGCTTCCTGCGGGGAATGGCATGCACTTTGTACTTGGGATAGCCCAGCATCATGGCGTAGCCGCACCTGTGCCCTGCCGGCAGGCCCAGCTCTTTTTGCAGCGGCTCGTAGAAGGCTGCTGCCCCGGCCACAAAGCCGGCCCAGCAGGTGCCAACGCCATAGGCCGGCGCAGCTATATCGACATAAGTGAGGGCTATGATGGCATCCGTGGGAGCAATCGGATTGCCCTCAGGAATAGCGGCCAATAAAAGATGGGGAGCGCCCTGGCAGATGACATCGATTCCTTTGTCCCAGGCGGCGAAGAGCATCGGAATATAGCTGCTTATGGGATGGCTGGTGTTCTGCAGGCTCTTCATCCATTCCATGGTCAGTGCGGCGATCTTCTTCACCCTTTGCGGATCATGGACCACCAGCCACTGCACCGGCTGGCTGTTGCCCCCTGATGCCGCATAGCTGGCCACCTCCAGGATGGCCAGGATCTTCTCTCTTGGCACTGGATCGGCGGTGAAGTGGCGAATGGAGCGGCGCTTCTTGAGATAGAAGGCTATCTTTTCCGGGGAGATCTCGCCCGCCCCCTCCGGCAGGGGCATTCTCTCTTCGGGGCGCAGGTTCAGAGCCAGCGCCTCTGTGGGGCAGAAGGCCTCGCAGTGGCCGCATTGCAGGCACATAGCCGCATTTTCTTCTCCAACCAGAGGAAGGCTGCTCCCGTCTCCGGGAATAATTATCTTCGAGGGGCAGACATCCGAGCAGATCCCGCAAAGAGTGCAGAGATCCCGGTCAACGATTATGGTTTCCATCCCATTCCATCCTTTTAATTTAGAAGATGGACCTTTGATATATCTAAAGCTCTCTATTCAAGCTTATTTCCTGCTCCTGGCCAGCACCATCTGCCTGACCGTCCCCTCCGCCTCCACATCCCGCCGGCAGACCGGACAGATGCGGATCCACTCCAGCCCGGAGGCATCCTTCTGCATCTCGGCGGGCAGCGTCGACTCGATCCTTTGCAGCATGGGAAGGGTGGCATAGGGCGAGCCGCAGATCCGGCAAGCAACAAGATCGAAGGAGATCTCTGGCTCGGGTATATTCTCATCCCAGGGCACCAGAGACAGGGCTTTGGCCGGGCACAGCTCCACGCACAGGTCGCATTCCTCTTTGCATCTCTTCCAGTGAACCGTCCTGCGCCCACTATCCTCGCTTCTGGTGATGTTCTGGCTGGGACAGACATTGGAGCAGGACATGCATCCCAGGCAGACCCTGGCATCGACTCGGATCATCTTCTACCTCCCAGCGCCACAGCCCGGGCGGAACGCTCCCTGGCCCGCCGCGCTGCCAGTTCAAAATCATCAGACAGGGCGTTGGCGGGACAGGTGGCCATGCAGGCCGGCCCTTCTTCCCGGCCCTGGCAGAGATCGCACTTATGGGCCAGCTTGTCCGTCCAGACCACCCCGAAGGGGCAGGCCAGGGCGCACAGACCGCATCCGGTGCATTTCTCCACATCAAAAGCGGTGACTTCTCCCTCTTTATGGAGAGCTCCGCTAAAGCAGACCATGGTGCAACCCGCCTCCTGGCAGTGATGGCATAACACTGGAACGGCGGCATAGTCACCAACATAGTGCACATTGATGTGTCCATGGCCGCCGTGCACCCTCTGGCAGGCCACCTCGCAGGATCGGCAGCCGATGCATCTGTTGATATCAATATAAACCGCCATTTAATCCCTCCGGGAGATATTGCAGGCACAGACCTTGAACTCAGGTATCCGGGCCTCCCGATCTGTGGTCTCTGTGGTGAGGATATTGGTTCCGGGGAAGTGGAAGGGCATGAAGACCACCCCCTTCTTCACCCTATCCCCGAGCCGGGCAATGGCCGCTGTCTCCCCACGTATTGTAGTGATTTTGACCTCATCTCCATCCTGAACATCCAGAGCCGCGGCATCTTCCCGGTTCATCTCCACATAGAGATCCGGCTCCCGGCTGATGAGCGATGGGCTTCTTCTGGTCATGGAGCCGGCATTGTGGTGCACCGCCACCCGGCCGGTGGTGAGGATTAAAGGATAATCACTGCTTGCTGCCTCCGCAGCCGGCCTGAAAGCAACGGGAACAATGCTCGCTCTCCCATCGGCCAGATTGAAGCCTGAGCAATGCAGTATCGGCGTTCCCGGATGATCGGCATTGGGGCAGGGCCAGGCTATGCTTCCGGCATCCAGCCGCTCCCGGGTGATGCCGGCATACTGGGGAACTGTCCGGTTTATCTCATCTAAAACGCTCGCCGCATGAGGATAATCGAATTGCAGCCCCATGGACCGGGCCACATCGCAGATTATCTCCCCGTCAGAGCGGGCCACTCCCGGCGGCTCAATGGCCTTATGGCTCCACTGGACCCGCCTCTCCGTATTGGTGAAGCTTCCCTCCTTTTCCGCCCAGACTGCTCCCGGCAAGACCACATCTGCCAGCTGGGCTGTGGCAGTCATGAATATATCCTGCACCACCAGGAAGTCCAGGCTCTCCAGAGCCTGCCGCACATTCTCGCTGCAGGGATCGGAGTTGGCCGGATCCTCGCCCATAATATACATGGCCTTAATCGTTCCTGCCGCGGCCGCCTCTATCATCTCGGTAGCAGTGAGCCCCGGCCCCAGGGGCAGATCGTGGACGCTCCAGGCAGCAGAAAAATATTGGATGGTCTTCGGATCGGCCGCCTTTTTGTATCCGGGATAAAACTCAGCCAGAGCCCCCATATCGCAGGCCCCCTGGACATTGTTCTGGCCCCGCAGGGGCATGACTCCTGTGCCGGGCCGGCCCAGTTGGCCGCATATGAGAGCCAGGTTGGATACCGCCTGCACATTGTCCGTGCCGGTGCTGTGCTGGGTGATGCCCATGGAGTAGAGAATGGATGAGGCGGGAGATTTGGCATAGGCCCGGGCCGCATGCACTATATCCTCGGCCGCTACTCCGGTGATCTCGGCTGTCCTCTCAGCAGTAGCCTCTTTCACTGCTTCGGCCAGAGCCTCGAAGCCACGCGTGCTGCGGTCGATATAATCTCTGTTTATCAGCCCCTCCTTGATGATCACATGGGCCATGCCATTCAAGAGAGCCACATCCGTTCCGGGCTCAAGCTGCAGAAATATGTCTGCCATCCAGGAGGTGGGCGTGGCGCGGGGATCGGCTACAATAACGGTAGCTCCCTGGTCTTTGGCCCGGTGGATCCAGCGGGATATCACCGGGTGGTTCTCTGCCAGGTTCGATCCGATGATGAATATGCATCTGGAGCTGGCGATGTCCGGTATGGGATTGGTCATTCCCGCCGCTCCCAGGGTGCGGTTCAGACCCACCACCGACGGAGAATGACAGAGGCGGGCGCAGTTGTCTATATGGGGAGAGCCGAGAAGGCGGGCCAGCTTCTGCATGAGGTAATTGTCTTCATTGCTGCACTTGGAGGAGGACAGGAAGGCGAGGCTTCTCGGGCCGTGCTTCTTTTTGGCCTGGCTCAGGCCCCTGGCCACCAGATCCATGGCCTCCGGCCAGGAGATCCTGACCCAGCCCTCGCCTCTTCTCTTGAGTGGAGAGACAAGCCTCTCCGGATGACATAGGATCTCCAAAGCCGCATTTCCCTTGGCACATAGGGCTCCCTGGCTGACGGGATGGTCAGGCATGTATTCTATTCCGCTGGCCTTCTCCTTTTCTACTGCGATGTAAAATCCGCAACCTGCACCGCAGTAGGGACAGACAGTTGGAACAAGCACTTTTGTCATATTCATCACTGAGCAAATTTTTAGTAGGTATACAGACTGCTATAAGGTCTCTTCGACCTGGGGGTTAGCCTGACGAAGGGGGAATTGACTATCTCCTCTCGCCTCGAGGCCACCTCAGGAAGCCTTTCCAGGAATTTTGTGATATAGTGGTCCAGAATCTTGCGGTCGGACTGGTCTACAGGGCAATGGGCCACATGGCTGCCGAGCTGGCAGTCCTCCACGCTTCCCCGCAGGTAGATCACGCCGCCGTGCATTCCCGTGCCTATGAAATTGGCTTGATGACCCTTATTCTCCAGGTCCAGGAGAAGGACTATTCCTCCCGCCATGTACTCGCCCAAAAAGTCCTGGGACGTGCCGCCGATGACCAGAACCGGCCTCTTGTCCTCATACTCTTTCATATGCAGAGCCGTTCTGTAGCCGCAGCCATCCCTGACATAGATCTCGCCTCCCCGCATGGAAAAGCAGAGAACATCCCCGGCCCGGCCATGTACAACCACCTCTCCCGCATCCATGGTGTTTCCCACACCGTCCTGAGCGTTGCCATGCACAGTTATCCTGTGGCCGAAGAGAAAAGCTGCCAGGTCGTTGCCCGGGGTTCCGAAGATCTCTATATCCATCTTCAGATGCTGGGGAGTGTAGAGGCGGGTCCCTATGTACCTCTGGCCGCAGACATTTTTGATTCTGACCCTCCCCACTCCCGAAAGCAATAGCTCTCTCAGCCGGTCATTGAGCGCTCTGGTTTCCAGCTCAGTGGCATCGATCTCCGCCTCCTCCGGCCTGAGAGGGGCATCTTCCGGCCCGGAGAGATCGCCGCAAAGGTCAGCTCTGGCCATTCTCTCTCACTCTCCGGCTCCTTTGATCCCCAGGACGTCCAGCTCCCATTCATGAAGGCCGACGCCTCTGAGGTGGTCCCGGTTGCCGCGCAGGCTTTCCAGAGCATTGATGCCCATGCCCCCCAGCATCTCGGCTATTTCATGGGACCAGGCGGATATGAGATTGGACAGCCTCTGGGAGGCGATCTCCACATTGAGCCGGCCGGTGAGGCGGGGATCGGTGGTGCATATGCCCCAGTTGCATTTTCCGGTATAGCACTTCTGGCAGAGGGTGCAGCCCATGGCTATCAAGGCTGCCGAGCCTATGTAGACCGCATCGGCTCCGAGAGCTATGGCCTTGACCACATCAGCGCTGCAGCGGATCCCTCCTGCTGCTATGATGGAGCATCTGTTCCTGATGCCCTCGCCCCTCAGCCTGCGGTCCAATGAGGAGATGGCCAGCTCAATTGGTATGCCCACATTGTCCCGGATGGCCTTGGGAGCGGCACCGGTTCCGCCTCTTAGGCCGTCGATGGCTATGATGTCCGCCCCGGCCCTCACTATTCCCGAGGCTATGGCGGCAAAGTTATGCACGGCTGCTATCTTGACCGATATGGGCTTCTCATAATTGGTGGCCTCCTTGAGAGCGGTGATGAGCATAGAGAGATCCTCAATGGAGTAGATGTCGTGGTGCGGCGCCGGGGATATGGCATCGGTTCCCTGGGGGATCATCCGCGTCTGGGCCACCAGCTCTGATACCTTCTCTCCGGGCAGGTGGCCACCTATTCCCGGTTTGGCCCCCTGGCCCACCTTGATCTCCACAGCGGCGGAGCAGTTGAGGTACTCGGCATCTATGCCGAATCGCCCCGAAGCTACCTGAACTATGGCGCATCTTCCGAACTCCTGCCTCATCTCTTTTGGCAGGCCTCCCTCGCCGGTATTGAAGTAGGTGCCGGATTTGCAGGCTGCGGTTGCCAGGGAGCGGAATGCATTGTAGCTTATGGCCCCATAGGACATGGCCGAGAAAAGCACCGGCGTCTCCACCATCAGGTTGGGGGAGAGGGAGGTATTGATGCTGACCACTCCCTCCTGGGAAGAGATGTCCATCAGATCGGGCTTGGCTCCCAGGAAGGTGCGCAGCTCCATGGGCTCACGCAGAGGATCGAGGGAGGGATTGGTGACCTGAGAGGCATTGAGCACCATGTGGTCCCAGTATATGCGGAAGGGCTTGTCGTTTCCCGATCCGGTGAGGATCACTCCACCCGTCTCCGCCTGCTTTTTGAGGTCATCCAGCTTCTCCCGGGACCAGGAGGCATTGGGCCGGTAGAAGGATGGGGTGGGGCGTATGACTATGGCATGCTTGGGGCAGAATATGACGCACCTCTGGCATCCGGCGCACTTGGTTTCATCGGATATCAGCCTGTCTGCCACCGGATCATAGGTATGGGTGCCAAAGGCGCACTGTCGCTCGCAGCCTCTACACTGGCCGCATTTTTGTTCGTCCCGTATGATCTGGAACTCAGGAAAGACGAATGATTTCATTGCAGAACCGTCCTCATGTTATTTAATTCGCCCACGACCGGCTCTCCACCGTTGGGGGTCCAGACCCGGTCAAGCTCTGGCGAGATCAGTCTGATTGATGCTTCTTCCGAGGAGAGGTAGAACATATCCCCTCGCCTGGCTGCTGTGAGCGGCCGCAGCCTTATCCTGTCCGTGAGGCCAATCATCCTCCCGGTCTGGCCGATGATTATGGCAAAAGGCCCGTTCATGAGCAGAGGCCCATAAACCATTCTCAAAGTTGTGAGCAGCTTCTTCTCCGAGTCGTTCATCCTGTCGATGGCATTCCATATCGGAGGCGCCAGGATCCTTGCCACTATCTCTATGGGAAGCCTCTGCCTTCTCATGAGCAGGTCTGCGGCATAGGCTATGACCTCGGTGTCGGTCTGAAGGGTGCAGGCATAGCCGTACATCTCCAGATACCAGCGGTTGGTGCCATAAGAGGAGATCTCGCCGTTGTGGACTATAGAGGTGTCCAGGAGGCTGAAGGGATGAGCACCGCCCCACCAGGCCTGGGTGTTGGTGGGAAAGCGGCCGTGCACCGTCCAGGTGTAGGCCTGATAGAGCCTGTCCAGCATGAAATATTCCCCAATCTCCTCCGGGTATCCCACTCCCTTGAAGCAGCCCATGTTTTTGCCGGAAGAGAAAACATAGGCATTCTCGATCTTGGTGTTCACCCACATGACCTTGGAGACTATATAATCCTCGTCGGAGATGGCCTCATCCTCTCCATGCTTATGTGGAAGGAGGAAGTAGCGCCAAACCAGTGGCGGATCGCTCACAGTTGATTCATCCCGGTGGGGGATCTCCTCTTCGTAGACCACATCGAATTTCCCGGCCAGAAATTCCTCCAGCTCTGCTTTGGCCGACAGCTTGTCCTGCCTGCTCTTGCCGGTGAACATGAGATGAAAGGCATAGTAGTCCTTGTACTCCGGGTAAATGCCATAGGCAGCAAAACCTCCACCCAGGCCATTGCCCCGTACGTGCATATTGGCTATGGCCTTCATTACGCCGGCTGCATTGAAGCGCTCACCGCTCTGGTTCATGGCTCCAAAGATGGAGCAGGCGCAGATCTCCTTGTTATATAGCTCTCTTCTTATCCTTGGCATATTGATCTCCAACTCCCGTTTCCCTGGATCGGCTCACCGGCATTCAATATATACCTTTATTTTTCCGTTTTTCCGGCTTTTTTTTGCCGCGCCCTATCTGACTATGCCCATGAAGATCCTGTCTTCCCGGGCTTGCGGCCTATAGTGGTTTCCAATAAATGCTTTATATCTATTTAAGAAGCATTCATAATTATTAAGATCGAAGACGGTCGATGCAGACTCGTTATCCATTCCTATTCCCTCTCAGGATTTTCTCAAGGCATTTATCTATCAAAGGCTAAGACAAAAATAAAAGATGAGCCCGGATGGGCTCTAGAGCAGGGGCAGGTACCTGTCCAGCTCCCATTGGGTGACATTGGTTCGGTAGGCGTCCCACTCTGCCCTCTTATTGGCGATGAAGGCCTTGAATACATGCTCTCCCAGCGCCTCCCGGATGAGCTTGCTTCCTTCAGCCAACTGGATGGCATCATTGAGGCTTCCCGGCAAGGAGTTGATTCCGGCCTTCTTTCTCTCCTCATCGCTCATGTGGTAGATGTCCTCCTCCTGTGGCGAGGGCAGATCGTACTTGTTGGCTATTCCAGCCAGCCCGGCGGCCAGCATGACCGAGAAGGCCAGGTAGGGATTGGCGGCGGGATCGGGGCTTCTGAACTCCACTCTGGTGGCAGCCTCCTTGCCCGGCTTGTACATGGGCACTCTGACCAGGGCGGATCTGTTTCTTCTGGCCCAGCAGATGTAGACCGGTGCCTCATATCCGGGGACCAGGCGCTTGTAGGAGTTGACCCACTGGTTGGTGACAGCTGTGATCTCCGGAGCATGCTTGAGCAGTCCGGCGATGTAGTACTTGCCCTCATCGGATAGATGGTAAGCATCTCCAGCATTGAACATCACATTTCTCTTGCCGGCGAAGAGGGACTGATGAACGTGCATGCCGCTTCCGTTCTGGCCGAAGATGGGCTTGGGCATGAAGCTGGCATAGTAGCCATAGCGCCGGGCGATCTCCTTGACTGTGATCTTGTAGGTCATCACCGTATCGGCCATGTTCAAGGCATCCTTGTAGCGCAGGTCGATCTCATGCTGAGAGGGGGCGACCTCATGGTGGCTGTATTCCACGTCTATGCCCATGGAGTCCAGGGCCAGGATGGTGTCACGGCGCAGGTCGGAGGCATTGTCGGCGGTGGTCAGGTCGAAGTATCCGCCGCTGTCCAGTACTTCTGTGCTATGCTCATTCTTGAAGTAGAAGAACTCCAGCTCCGGGCCGACCAGGAAGCTGTAACCCTTATCTCTGATGCGCTCCAGATTTCTCTTCAGTACGTATCTGGGGTCGCCTTCGTAGGGGCTGCCATCGGGGTTCTGGATGTCGCAGAACATCCTGGCCACGCCGTTCTCCTGCTGCCTCCAGGGTATGAGCTGGAAGGTGGTGGGATCCGGTTTGGCCACCATATCCGATTCATGAATGCGGGCAAAGCCCTCGATAGAGGAGCCGTCAAAGCCCATGCCCTCGGAGAATGCTCCCTCCAGCTCGGTAGGATTTATGGCGAAGCTTTTGGGGACACCCAGGATATCAGTGAACCAAATTCTGACAAATCTTACATTGTATTTGTCAATTGCCTCAAAGACTTCATCTTTTGTCTTTAAATCTAGGGCCATTTTAATTTAGCCTCCTGAGAACTCACTGTCTCTGGTCCGAATTTATAGGTATTTGAGATCAAGTCCTAATAATTATGAGAAATTATGATCGCAGAAATGTGAATTCAAATGACAGACAATTCTATTTCCCAGCGATCCAAAGCATATGAACAAATCTTAATGGCAAATTGAACTGCTATGGATAAGGCTTAAATGCTCTTTTATATGCCGCAAGGGCGGAGCTATTTCCTGTGGGTAACCTTAGGATATCAATTCGCAATTCCTGATACAAAGCCTGGCAAAAAGTCCGGCTTGAGGGACGATTGACATTGATTCTATCATGAAAGGCTGTATTCTGGCAATTTGCGGATGGCTCTGTTCAAGCCCCCAAATTCGAGCCCACCTACACAAAACAGCGAGTAGCCAGGTTTTGCATGCAAAAAAAAGTATGCCTATATGTGCCTGCGGACCATTCTCAGTGCGACCAGTAGGCTGAAAATTGCCGCCGCTGCTCCAGGCAGGGGAGCCTCTTCCGTCTTTTCGCTGGCGGAAGCATCTGCTGGCTGAGATGGCTGTCCGGCATCATCCGATCCTTCCGGCTTCCCGTCCCCTGCCCTGGCCATATCTCTTAGGTAATCAACCGTCGAGTTGTACATGCCCTCTGCCTGGCTCTTTTCCTCAACCACATTGATGTAGGCGGTCAGCTTGCCCGGCCTGGCTCCCGGAGCGGCTGCATCCGCCACAAAGGAATAGTTTCCGGTGGCTACATCGGCTGCCCTGACTGAGCAGTTATAATCTGTCACCCCGGCAGGAAAGACATTTTTTGTCATATTGGGGCAGGTGAAGTCAAAGCCCTCGCTCCTGTTTCTGAAGACCAGCTCCACGTAGGCCTTCTCTGCCCCCATGCCTTTGACTGAGACGGTGAAGTTGGCCTCGCTGTTGGCAGTCATCTCTATGGGCGTGACATTGATCACCTTGAACCAGCCGCCGGATGCATCCGCCGGGCCGGCCAGCAATAAAAGGGAGAGGAGAAC
>Ga0105103_10002213_pt1 | contig 10200 bp, 8 predicted proteins | sample PPLLaktember2015_2_FD_79107 | JGI IMG/M metagenome (GOLD analysis project Ga0105103, IMG submission 79107) | Freshwater sediment microbial communities from Prairie Pothole Lake near Jamestown, North Dakota, USA - PPLs Lake P7 Core (6) Depth... | ecosystem: Environmental > Aquatic > Freshwater >...
CCCACTTGCAAGCTCGCCAACTACAGGTTCGATGATTATATTGCCTCTTTGTGTTAGCCGGGAAAGATTTTCCTTAACGGTAATATGTTGGTACATGTCGAGATCCATTGCAGGGGCGACAAAAACCGGGCACCGGGCAGACAAATATGTTGTTAATAAAAGATTATCGGCAATGCCGTTAGCCATTTTAGCAATGGTATTAGCAGTAGCAGGTGCAATTAAATAAGCATCAGCCCAAACACCAAGATCCACATGACTGTTCCAATCGCCATTTTCAGGATTGAAAAAATCTACCAAAACCGGGTTCTTTGATAGTGTAGCCAATGTAAGCGGAGCAATAAATTCTTTTGCCAGGTCGGTCATAATAACTTTAACCTCTGCTTCATTTTTCACTAAGGCGCGAATAATAATAGCAGCTTTATAGGCTGCTATACTACCGGTAACACCGATTATTATTTTTTTATTCTTCAACATATTATTTATGAAGCCAGTTCTTCTGGCTTACGCATATAAATCTGTCCGTTTTCAAATTCTTCAAGCGCAATAAGAGTAGGTTTCGGCATACGTTCATAAAACTTCGAAATTTCAATTTGCTCCCTGTTTTCAAATACTTCCTCCAGGTTATCGGTATAATTGGCAAATTCTTCCAGCTTTCTGTTCAGTTCTTCCTTAACTTCTGTTCCTATCTGATTTGCACGTTTACCAATGATAACAACAGCCTCGTAAATATTATCAGCTTTGTCTTCTATATCTTTGACATTGCGTGTAATGGTTGTAATCGGAGCTTTTGATTTTTTGTAATCTACCATATATTAAAATTTATTTAGTTTTCTTCTTTTTCAACAATATCTTCACCTAAAACCCTCACTGACTCATCATAAAAATGCTTTGCGTCTTTTGTATATTTGCTTTGAGGAAATTCGGCAGCAAAAGTATAATACTCATCAACGGCCTGCTGATAACGATCTTTTTGTTTCGACTTTATACTGCCCTCTGCATATAAATAACTCGATTTAACCAACATGAACAATATTTCTTCGCGGTATTTACTTTCGGGATATTGAATAAGACTATTGTTAAGAGCAACAATAGAAGCTTTATAGTCATCGAGGTCAAAATAAAGCTTTGCAGAAATATATGATTTCTCAACCAATTTATTTCTAAGTTCATCAATGTAATTTCGGCATTCATCAGCCCGACTGCTTTCGGGATACCTGATCAGAAATAATTGTATTGCCTGTAATGCTTGAACAGTATTAGTCTGGTCAAGTTCAGGCCGCGGGGATGTTAGGTAATAACAATAAGTCCCCATATATGCTGATTCTTCTGCAAATGGGCTACCTCCATATGTTGTCGAAAAAGCACGAAAATAATGACCGGAAAGAATATAATCGCTTTGTTTAAAATAACTTAATGCCTGATAAAAATATACAGTATCAGCTTGATTTGTTCCACGCATTACAGGGGCACATTGATCAAAGAGGGTAGATGCCCGTGTATAGTCGCCCTTCTTGTAATACCTCATTGCTTCACGGTATTTCTTTTTGTAATCGTTGCTCTTCAACAATTTCTCATAACCCTGACAGCTACACATTAACAAAACAATCAAAGAAATAAAGCCAATCCTGTGAATAATTTTCATACTTTTAAAATATCGCGCAAATTTACAACAATTTATAATATACAAAAGCTGAAACATTACAATAAATGTTCCAAAATAATAAAAAAACAAAAAGAAAAAACATTAGAATCAGATTTCATGCTTTCAAACATTAAGAAATAAAACATCAACGTATTATTAACGTCAAGTATTATTCATTTGGATTGAATTTAAAAAAAATTACTTTTGTGCAGTTTAAATTCTAAACACAACTGATCGTGGATATTTTTGATAAAATTCAAAAAGATAGAGGACCTCTGGGTCAATATCAGAAAATAGCACATGGATATTTCATGTTCCCTAAGCTCGAAGGAGAAATAGGACCCAGGATGAAATTCAGGGGCAAAGAAGTACTTAACTGGAGTTTGAATAATTATTTAGGGCTTGCCAATTTGCCTGAAGTCAGAAAAGCAGATGCTGAAGGAGCTTTACAGTATGGTATGGCTGCTCCAATGGGTGCAAGGATGATGTCGGGCCAAACAGTAAAGCACGAAGAACTGGAAAATAAGCTTGCTGAGTTTGAACAAAAAGAAGATTGCTTTCTTTTAAATTATGGATATCAGGGAATGATATCAATAATTCAATCGCTTTGCGGCAGAAAAGACGTTATCGTTTACGATTCAGAATCGCATGCTTGTATTATGGATGGTATTTTTCTCCATAAAGCAACCGGTGGAAAAAGTTTTGTTTTCCCGCATAATGATATTGCCAGGTGCAAAAAAATGCTTGGCTTTGCAAAGAAAGTTGTTGAAGAAACTGGCGGTGGTATTATGGTTGTAACCGAAGGCGTATTTGGCATGTCGGGCGACCTTGGTAAGCTTGACGAAATTGTTGCATTAAAGAAAGATTTCCCTTTCCGTCTGCTTGTAGATGATGCACATGGTTTTGGCACTATGGGAAAAACAGGAATGGGCACTGGTGAACATTTTGGTGTTCAGAAGGAAATTGACCTGTATTTTTCGACTTTTGCTAAATCTATGGCAGGAATAGGTGCATTTATAGCAGCTAATGAAGATGTAGTTGATTACCTTCGTTACAATATGCGTTCACAAACCTTTGCAAAATCGCTACCAATGCCTATGGTTATTGGTGCATTGAAACGCCTGGATATTTTAAGGAACGATCCAACACAACGTGAAAAATTATGGGCAATTGTTAATAAACTTCAATCGGGCCTTCGTGAAAACGGTTTTAATATCGGCAATACCCAATCACCTGTTACTCCTGTTTTCATAAAAGGAAATGTGGCCGAAGCAACCAATATTGTAATTGACTTGCGCGAAACATATAAAATATTCTGTTCTATGGTCCTTTATCCTGTAGTTCCGAAAGATGTGATTATGTTGCGTGTCATCCCTACCGCTGCACACACTCCTGAAGATGTTGATTATACTATTAAGTGTTTCAAAGAAATGCATATGAAACTTGAAGCAGGCAAATATCAATCGGAGGAAATTGGCTCGATGATGAAGCAGCTTGGCTAATAAATATTGAAAGCATAAAAGAGGCTGTGTAAAAAGTCTCTGTGGTTCTTCTTTAAACATCTGTGTTTCTCTGTGTAATTCTTTTAAATTGTTGTTACACAGAGGTTCACTGAGAAGACACTGAGAGTCACAGAGGAGAAAAGTTAAGTTTTTAAACCTTTTTACACAACCTTTTTTTTATTAGTGGTTAACAAATAAACATAATAAGCAAACATTAAAATTATAGAAGTTAACGTTGTTGGTTATGATTTGGTAAGTTTCTGATATTTACTTTGTAAGTCATTATAAGATTCCTGCAGTTTTTTCAATTCTTCTTTTGCTTGTTTCAGTGCGTTATTCTGTTCTAATAATTCATCTTCCCTTATTCTTTGGGCGTTTCTAACTCTTTCACTTTCTTCCTGTGTTGCAAGCATTTCCTCCATATTCTGATGCATTTCTTCTTATTCAAACCCGCATTTCTATTATTCACTACCAAATAAAGCCTTCATCATCTTCAAACAATTATATCAATGTTTTTCACTTAAGTACCTTTCAGCATCTATAGCTGCACGGCAACCCGATCCGGCTGCAGTAACTGCCTGACGATAAACAGGGTCCATAATATCGCCGCAGGCAAATACACCAGGAATATTGGTTTTACTGGTATTGGGTATCGTTTTTATATATCCTACCTCATCGGTTTCAAGAAAAGGCTTAAAAGGGCCTGAATTAGGGGTATGGCCAATAGCCAGAAAAAAACCGTCAATTTTTATTATTTCCTCCGATTGATCAGGTTCGTCCTGATTTTTAATCAGGACAGCTTCCTGAACAACACCTTCACCCCTAAGTTCTTTTGTATTTCTTTTAAATAGCACTTCAATGTTTGGAACATCCATTACTCTTTTCTGCATAACTTTTGATGCACGCAAAAAGTCTTTTCGGATAATGAGGTAGACTTTTTTACATAAACCAGCCAGATATATAGCTTCCTCTGCAGCTGTATCGCCACCTCCAACAACTGCCACTGTAAGTCCTTTATAAAAGAATCCATCGCAGGTAGCACAAGCTGAAACTCCTGACCCCATATATTTTTGTTCCGATGGTAACCCAAGATACCTTGCAGTAGCACCTGTTGCTATAATTATTGATTCAGCCTCGATGGTTGTGCCGTCATCAAATATAACCTTGCGATTTGTACCGCTAAAATCAATACCTGTAGCAATTCCAAAACGACAATCAGTTCCAAACCGCAGAGCCTGTTTCTTAAAGTCTTCCATCATCTTCGGTCCGGTAATCCCTTCGGGATATCCTGGATAGTTTTCGACTTCGGTGGTAGTGGTAAGCTGCCCGCCAGGTTGCAATCCTTCATATAAAACCGGATTTAGGTTCGCCCTGGCTGCATATATGGCAGCAGTGTATCCGGCCGGGCCTGACCCAATAATCAAACATTTCACTTTCTCAATATCACCTTGAGATTTTTGACTGTTCTGTTCTTCGGATTTTTCAATTGTTTTAAATAAACCCATATCTATTTTTAATTTTTGGTTTTTGATTCTATGACTACATAAAATTTCACTAAATAAATTATAGAAGCAAAATTCACGTAAATATGTTCAAAAGAAATGAAATATTTATTTTCATTCAAAACGTTTATGTTTTAACGGAATAAGATAATTTTAATGATTAATAAAACTAATCATGAAAAACCATGGGAAATGCCGATAATAATATGTATGAAGAAAAACTGTGTAACTCCTTTCCTACAATTGAAAATGTGCCTCAGGAATATATAATAGACAGTAAAAAATATAAACCCATATATTTATTAGATGGAAAAATTATTGAGTGGACCGGTCCGCTGAAAGATGTGAGTTCTCCCATATGCATCAGACAAAATGAGGCAACTGAACGTTTAATAATCGGACAGGTGCCCATGATGGATGAAGATGCAGCCATGAAAGGATTACATGCAGCAGTACACGCTTGGAACAATGGCCGGGGTGAATGGCCAACCATGAGTGTAAAAAAACGAATCACTTCAGTTGAAAAATTTGTCGCCCGCATGCAACAAGTACGTGAAGAGGTAGTTAAACTTCTTATGTGGGAAATAGGTAAAAGTATGGACGACAGTTATAAAGAATTCGACCGGACTGTTGAATACATTATAAAGACAATAGATGCCCTCAAGGAAATGGACCGTAATAACTCCCGGTTCAGTCTTGACAATGGTGTTATTGCCCAGGTAAGGAGATCTCCGTTAGGGGTTTGTCTTTCGATGGGCCCATTTAATTATCCATTGAACGAAACATATACCACACTTATCCCTGCATTAATTATGGGGAATACATTGGTTGTTAAGCCTCCAAAATTTGGCGCCTTGTTGCATCAACCACTGCTGGCTGCCTTTACAGAATGTTTTCCGAAAGGTGTTGTTAACTTCATATATGGCGATGGGGCTACAATTATTAGTCCAATTATGAAAAGTGGGCTAGTCGATGTTCTGGCTTTCATTGGATCGAGTCGTGCTGCCGATATTTTAAAAATGCAACATCCTCGCCCTCATCGCCTAAGAAGTATTCTTGGACTTGATGCCAAAAATCCTGCTTTAGTAATGCCCGATGCAGACCTTGATTTAGCTGTTCGCGAATGTGTATCCGGAAGCCTTTCTTTTAATGGCCAACGATGCACTGGTATTAAACTTATATTTGTCCATAAATCAATTAAGGATCAATTTCTTACAAAACTAATAGACGATATTGACAAACTTCCCCAGGGAATGCCATGGGAGAAAGGTGTTAAACTAACTCCTTTACCCGAATTTGAGAAAGCAAATACATTGAATGGCTATGTAAATAATGCTATTGAGAAAGGTGCAAAAATAATAAACAAAGGAGGAGGAACATTTTATAAAACCTTATATCGACCTGCCATTGTATTCCCTGTAACACCAGATTCGATACTATATGATGTTGAACAATTTGGACCTGTGGTGCCTATATGTGCATATTCAGATGAACAAGAGTTTCTCGATTTTGTAACACTTTCAAAATATGGACAGCAATTAAGTTTATTTGGAAATAACCCTAAAATCATAGCCCGTCTAATCGATCAATTAACCAACCAAGTAAGTCGTATTAATGTAAATTCGCAATGTCAGCGAGGTCCTGACACATTACCTTTCACAGGACGTAAAGATTCTGCCGAAGGAACGCTCTCAATAAGTGATGCTTTACGTTGTTTTTCGATACGCTCACTGGTCGCCTCCCAGGCCAACGAAACCAGTAAAGACCTGATCCAGCAAATTGTTTTAGGCCGGTATTCGAGTTTTTTAAATACCGATTTTATTTTATAAAATCGATCGATAGGCAATTTACTAATTGGTTTATGCTATCAGAACCAAAAACCAATATTTACAGAAAAGGTCGGCTTTTTCAGCCATTCTGAATATCCAATCGTAAGATTAATTGGCCCTACTCTTGAATCGTATGAATATTCCAACCCAACGCCCAAAATTGAACTGTACTTTTCATATTTTAATAATTCATCATTATGCATAAGAACATTTGCTAATCCTGAAATATAGTGCTTCCTGGAAATTTTAGTCCGTAAACCTATTAAACCAATAAATGAAAACTTTTGTGCAGGCATTATAGGCGGTATGCCATAAAATGGTAAATGGTTATTCATATATAACTCGTGAGTATGGCCACCAACGTAATTATATTTATACTCATGTATATCTTCAGTGAAAATAGTGCGCCCGTATAAATTAAAGAGCAAACTGTTTTCATTATTCAACCTAATGATATTACGCATTTTAAATAATGCAACCGGATTAATTTCTTCTGGTTTCCCTGACTCAATAAAAGATAATTCGGAGTATAACTCAGTCCCTCTTGTTGGAAAATAAAAATTATCGAGATTGTCAAATAAACAATATCCATAAATATTTGAAATTGTTGTATTATCGACAGAATTCACATTACTATCACTCACGGCACTATATATTTTCCCATTAAATAACTCCTGCTTTACACCTATTCCAAAAGATGTATGCTTTAGAACTGATTGATATAAATAAAGAGAAACCCCTCCATAATATATATCGATAGAATTTGTTTTCTCACCATCGGTATATAAATCATAATCCTTGTATTTGCCATCGAGCTGCAATCCAATTACAGGTAATTTCCCTTTACTGATCTCGCCCATAGCACTAAAACCGGGATTTGACGAAATATCGGCTGTAATCGAAAACACGCCAATATACCGCCTGTAATCTCGCTGGGTAAAGTTGAGAAGGATTGACACAGCATCGGTATTATTTAACCTCATACCAATATTGACATTGGAAACCATTTCTTCTTCTACATGAAAATTTAATGTTTTTCCTTTCTTTTTACTGTCCGATAATTGAAAATAGGCCCTTTTAATACATCCTAACCCATAAATCCTGTCAACAGCACCTTTAATATCTTCGTATGAATACCAGCCTGGAGCTTCGAGGTTTATTTTATCAAGGATCAGTTTTTCATTAATTGAATAATCACCCGAAATTGTGATTTCTGCAATCGGCCATAATTCCAAATTCGTTAACTCGCGAGAATAGTCATACGGTTTAAGATTGTATAATTCTTTTAGTCTTCGTAATTCAGGCAATACCTTCTGGGCTGAATAAACGCCTCTGTTGACCAAAGTATCAATTGCCTTTGAATTAAAGCTCGATGAGTTATAGCCAGTAATATCGGGCCTTATCAGAATATCGCAATAGCTTTTATTTGTTGAATCTTTTGCAACATTATAGAAGTTGACTAATTGATCAATAAGATGTTGTAGTGAATTAATATTATCAGAATGACGAAGGTCATTGCGAATATCAACGCCAATAATAATATCGGCACCCATTTCTTTTGCTACATTAGTAGGAAAATTGTTTGCCACCCCTCCATCAATAATTAAATGTTTATTATGTTCTCCCGGATAAAATACACCTGGGATAGCCATACTTGAGTATAAAGCAGTTGGAAAAAAACCACTATCTATTATTATTTCTTTACCCGTCTCAAGATTAGTCCCAACACATGCAAATTTTACTGGAAAATTGTTAAAATAAGAATCGACAGGCACATTCCCAGCTAGATTGCTAAATAGGTTTATCAGGTTATGGCCTTTCATAGCACCAAATGGTACAGTAAATTTCTTTTGATCATATACAGGAACCGAAAGAACATAACGTTGCTTTTCGACCTTAGTATTCAGAGATAATTGATTACGGGGTATTTCGTCGGTTAGTAAAAGTCCCCAATCCTGCGATTTAGCAATTAGTTCAATTTCATATGCACAATAGCCTATGGAATATAGCCCACCAACAATACTTCCCATACTTGTTCCTACAATGATATCAATAGGTATACCTTCAGCTTCCAGTATTTTTAAAACTCCGATGTGTGCAAAACCCTTAGCCCCTCCCCCACTCAGAACCAGGGCTATTTTAGGCCTGCTTGCTTCCGGAATATTTCCCCGGGCAGTAATGAAAAGCAAAAGAAATATGCACAAAACAAAATATTTACTTAAACAACAGTTCTTCATATTTTAAAATAAAACACTTTCTGAATCATTAACATATTAAGATAGATCTTATTATCAAATCAAAAAACAATTAATTTCCCTTTCAAAGCATATGTCCCTTATTCAATGTCCCTTTCGCGAAAGCCCATCAAATAAAGGATAGCATCGAGCCCCGTTGTAGAAATAGCATGTTGTGCGTTTTTCTTAACTAATGGCTTTGCATGAAATGCAATTCCGAGACCAGCAATATTGAGCATAGGTAAATCATTGGAACCATCGCCAACGGCAACTGTCTGTTCCAAATGTATATCTTCTTTAAATGCTATATTTCGCAAAAGTTCAGCTTTTTTAGCACCATCGATAATATCACCCAAATAATTTCCGGTAAGTTTACCATCCTTAATTTCCAATTGGTTCGCAAATACATAATCGACACCCAACTTGTTTTGCAGATGTCTTCCAAAATATGTAAACCCACCTGAGAGTATAGCTGTTTTAAAGCCATATTTTTTAAGTGTAAGGAAAAGTCGTTCTGCTCCCTCGGTAAGAGGGAGGTTTTCGGCTATTTCAACCAAAACTTTTTCGTTCAAACCTTTAAGTAGGGCAATGCGTTGCTTGAAGCTCCCGGTGAAATCAATTTCGCCGCGCATAGCCGACTCGGTAATACTGCTCACAGCATCTCCAACACCCGCCTTATGGGCCAATTGGTCGATTACTTCGGTTTGTATCAGGGTGGAATCCATATCGAAACAAACCAACCGACGGGTGCGCCGATAAATATTATCTTCCTGAAAAGCAATATCGACGCCCAGATTACGCGAAATATCAAGGAAATTGCTTTTCATTTCGACAAGATTAAGCGGATTACCACGAACCGAAAATTCTACACATGCCTTTGTATCTTGCGATTGCTCTGTAAGTTTTATTCTTCCTGATACACGCGTAATTTTATCAATATTAAGTTGTTGTTTATATACAATATTGGTAACCTCTGAAATATGTTTTGCAGTGAGGAAGCGCCCCAGAAGGGTAATAATATAACGATCTTTACCCTGCTTGCTTACCCATAGATTATATTCTTTCACACTAATGGGCGTAAACTTTATTTTTACTCCCAATTCGTATCCTTTAAACAATAGATCCTTCAATATGGGCGAAGATTCAGATTCGACCGGTACTTCAAATAAAATTCCAAGATCGAGGTTGTTATGGATCACCGCCTGGCCAATATCGAGAATATTAACTTTGTAATTTGCCAGAATTTGGGTAAGCGATGAAGTTAATCCTGGTCTATCAGTGCCATTTATGTTTAAAAGGATTATTTCGTGTTGTTTGCTCATAAATTAATTTTACGCTTGAAAGCGCAAAAATACAAACAATGATGGAACAAACAGAAAAGAAAAAGTTGATTTTGCAGGTTTTCTATTAAACATTATTTATCTATTTTGATACAATTTCTCTCCCAAAAGGGGTTAGTGCCAATCCGGCCAGTTTAAAATGTTGTTTTGC
>Ga0105103_10002215_pt1 | contig 10192 bp, 8 predicted proteins | sample PPLLaktember2015_2_FD_79107 | JGI IMG/M metagenome (GOLD analysis project Ga0105103, IMG submission 79107) | Freshwater sediment microbial communities from Prairie Pothole Lake near Jamestown, North Dakota, USA - PPLs Lake P7 Core (6) Depth... | ecosystem: Environmental > Aquatic > Freshwater >...
GCGAGAACGAGCCTATAGTCAAGGTTGTATCGCGTTGATTCCTTATAGACCATCTCTGAGATGGTCCTCAACTTCTTGTCTTTTAATGTCACGTTTTCATTCTGTAAATACTCAATTATCCGACGGACAGCTTCTTCCTTGGTGACGCTGTCCCGATGGGCACCATCACTCAGGTTTCCGAAGATGACCTGACTGAGCGATTCTTCCTTTCTGGCCTTGTCCCTATGGGCAATATTGTTTCGCTTTACAAGGATAGCCGTGCAACAAAGAAACACTAAGACGAATATAACTGATAACACCAATCTGCTTTGTAATTTCATACGTGTAATGTAATGATGCCTATGGATCTCCCTCTGATTGTCCTAGTGATAAGATACCAATAATTTTGATTTTTTCTGTGGATTCATGGTAGCCTGGCTTGTATAGATACAACTCCTTTCAGCTACCCCTCGCTGTTTAACTTACCATAAAGTGTGATATATGTCAATAATCAGTCAGCAGCCTATAGCGCATATCGGTTGGAGAATATCGTATATAGCAGAAGAAAGGACAAGCTATACACTTTACGAAGGACACCGGTTTTGTTGAGAAGCTTGTGGTCAGAAAAAAATACTATGGCAGAGCTCAATCGATCGTGATAGACTTTTTTAAACAACGGTTCCTGAATCAAAAAAAATCTTGACGGGGGAGTGGGAAATGAAGAAAAAAGATGTAACAAGGTGCTGGGTTTGTTCATTTGTGGCGGTTGTTTTTTCTTTTGTGTTGGGATTTTCTTATGTTGTCGCTGCTGATTTTGCAGATATCCTTACGGAACATTTCCAGAAGAAAAGCCAGGTGGCTGAAGTCGATCCGCAGATGACTTTGGATCAGGCAATAAAGATTCAGCAGAAATATGTAACAAACCTGTCCAAGGAATTAGGTGAGCCCGTGGGGTACAAGGCTGGTCTTACTAATCCTAACGTACAAAAAGTATTTGGTGTCACACATCCGGTGCGCGGAACCCTTCTTGCCAAAATGATGCTTAAGAATGGTGCGGAAGTTCCAGCGGCCTTTGGTGCTGTTCCTATGATTGAAGGTGATCTGTGCGTGAGAGTCGGTAGTATAGATATTAACCAGGCAAAGACAATTGAAGAAGCTCTCAAGAATCTAGATGCTGTCATACCTGCGATAGAACTGCCTGACATGGTCTTTGCAAAAGACGTTAAGTTTACGGGTCCTGCAATCGTGGCCATCAACGTTGGCGCGCGTTACTTTATTATGGGTGATCCAATTCCGCTTACTGCCACGGATGAGTGGCAGGAGAGACTCCAGAATTTCAGTATGAGTCTGAAAGACGAAACAGGTGCAGGGCTTGCTGATGGGAAGGGTAGCGCTATTCTTGGTCATCCCCTCAATGTCGTGCTCTGGATCAAAGATTCTTTGGCAGCGGAAGGAAAGAAACTGAAAAAAGGCGACATTCTGTCCCTTGGCTCTGTCACCAAGATGGTTCCCCCGAAGGCAGGCTCAACGATCAGAGGACACTATGTTGGCCTGAGTCCGGAGGGACCGGTAGAGATAACAGTGACCTTCAAATAGGGCAAGTTGGAAAGGAAAATAATAAGGATACCAGGCGACCCCGTGGACTTTTTTTTTGTTGCCGGGGTCGCAACCTATTGTGTGTTGTCTTCCAAGGCTCTAATCTTTGCTTTATGTCTATTATAAAGTATGAGCTCATTGAGAGCTATAAACAATACAATATACGAAATACGAACGACGAAATGATGCTGCTATCTTGACTGAAACAGCGTTTTTGGTTTAGAAGTAATATATGGCATATTTGCAGATCAAGACATATCCGGACCCTATACTGAGAAAAGTTTGTGAACCGATAGAATCTATTAGCGGTGAGACCGTCATCCTGTGCAATAACATGGTAGAGACCATGCGCCTTGCCCAAGGTGCTGGGCTTGCTGCGAATCAGGTCGGGATCTCATCCCGTCTTGTTGTGCTTGATCCCCGCACAAAAAAGGAGAGCACGCCTATTATTCTCATAAACCCACTTATTACGGAGAAGGATTCGGAAGAGATTTCCGAGGAAGGGTGCTTAAGTTTTCCTAAGTTTTACGAGTACATCAAGAGAGCCAAAAAGGTGCTTGTGAAGGCTATCAACTTACAGGGTGAGCCTTTCGAAATGGAATGTGATGGGTTTCTTGCGAGAGCTGTCCAACACGAGTTGGATCATCTGAACGGGGTTCTCCTCATCGACCATTTGAGCCCGGTAAAGAAGGACCTCTTCAAAAAGAAGTATATGAAAGACCGTAAATGAAGGTTGCCTTCTTCGGTTCTTCAAGCTTTTCTGTTCCACCTCTTCAATCAATTGCCTCTCACATTTCATGTATTGTGACAAGGAAAGCGAAACCAAAGGGCAGGGGATATCTCCTTGAAGATACCGAAGTAAGAAGAGAGGCAATAAACCTCCAATTACCTGTCATTGAAATTGATTCATTTAAAGATGAGGCAATTAAAGAGCTGGAGAGTCTAAGGCCAGACCTTTTTGTGGTTGCATCCTTTGGCCTCATTATCCCGAAATGGGCACTTGAAATTCCTTCCATTGGGCCGATTAATATCCACCCATCTCTCCTGCCGAAATACCGTGGGCCATCACCTATCCAGTGGACGCTCTTGAACGGTGATGGAGAGACAGGTATTACAATTATGCGCATTAACGAAAAGATGGATGCAGGCAATATCCTTTACCAGGAAACCATGGTTGTTGAGTCCGGGGATAATGCACTTACCCTTTCAGAACGCCTTTCGAAAAGATCTGCTGAGATGCTTCCAGGCTTTCTTGAGCAAGTTGCTGCGAACGGGTTGCAGGAAGGTTTTGTCCAAGACCACGACAAGGCAACGTTTACACCGATACTGACCAAGGAAATGGGGAAAATTGATTGGTTAAAGAGCAATTCAGAGATTTTGCGACAGGTGAGGGCTTTTGTTGCGTGGCCGACAGCGTATACCTTTTTAGATGGACTGATGGTGAAGGTTTTTGAAGGGATTTCAATCGAGGATAAAAGGCAGGATGAAAGATCAGCGATTCCCGGTACGATCTTTGAGATATCAAAGGACGGGATTCATGTTTACACCGGCTCAGGGGTTTTTGTCATTAAGGAACTTCAACTCCAAAACAAAAAAAGGATGAAAGCATACGATTTTTCCCAGGGTTACAGAGGGTTATCAGGAAAAGTTCTTAAAAAGGGTTGACGAAACGCATTTTTTTGTTGACATTATTAGACTATAATTCTTATTATCAATGATAAAATTAGGTACAATTCTTGCTTATTAAAGAGGGGTAATGCTAAAGCTTTGTACAATTTGTTTTGCTTTGATCATTGTATTCGGTTGTTCAACTTCGAACCAAACTTCATCAGTTAGCTACCAGCAGGGTTCCTTCACATCCCCGCAAAAGGCCACTGAGCCACAGGTTGTGGCAAAAGTTGAGCCGGTAAAGAAATCTGAAAATATCCTGAAAAATGATGTTGGTGCAGTCAAGGTTGAGTATTTGGCGCAAGAGGATGAGGATGATATTTCCACTCTCCTCGAACCTGAACAGTTCCAGGATTTTGACATTCCTATCGTATTTAATGACGCTGTCAAATACTATATCCAATGGTTCAGTACAGAAAAGAGGAAGGTTTTTGGTAATTGGCTTAAAAGATCAAGGCATTATGTACCAATAATCAGAGAAATATTGAAGGACCAGGGAATGCCCGAAGACCTTGTCTATCTTGCCATGATCGAAAGCGGATTTAATCCGAAGGCATATTCTCATGCAAAAGCATGCGGGCCTTGGCAATTTATTTATGCAACCGGTGGACGTTACGGCCTTAAGGTCAATTACTGGATTGATGAAAGGAGAGATCCTGAGAAATCGACGGTTGCAGCAGCAAAGTACTTGAGGGATCTTTTCAATCAATTCGGATGCTGGTATCTCGCTGCTGCAGGTTATAACGCAGGCGAGGGACGTATCGAACGCGCCATAGAGAAACATAAAACGAATGATTTTTGGGAACTTTCTAATTACAACGCTCTCCCAAAGGAAACAAGGGCATACATCCCCCAGCTTATCGCTGCAGCAGTAATAGCAAAAGACCCGGAGAAGTATGGTTTTGGGAGTATAACCTATGATGCACCCATAAAATTTGAACTTGTCAGGGTTCCAAGGGGTACCCCACTTTCAGCAGTCGCAAAATCTGCATCAGTAGATCTTTCAGAAGTGAGGTCAATCAACCCGGAGATTCTTAGGGGAATTACCCCCCCAAATATGGATGATTATAAGATTAAATTGCCACAGGGCGTAAACGTTCATGCATTTACCAGCAAGCTTCAAGTGGCCTTGAGCCATGAAAGACAGATTAAAGATGTGGTCAGTTATAAAGTAAAGAAGAAAGATACGTTAGTTTCTATTGCAAGGAAACATAGGCTTCATCAGGATGACCTTTATTTGGTTAATGAATGCCAAGGAGAATTAAAGGTTAAGCCTGGTATGGTCATCAATCTCCCACGATATACTGGTCCGTCCATAGGCAGGACTGAAATTGCAAGAAGTAAGAAAGATAGTCTCGAAGCGAAGCCCGCCCAAGAGGCACGGAATGTCAAATACGAAAAGACACTGGCCAAGAAGCAGTCTGAACCTAAGCAGCAGCCTCAGGGCCCGGCAATTCATGTTGTAAGAAAAGGCGAAACCCTTGCTTCAATATCGAGTAAATATAATATTGATGTCGCTGAACTTAAAGCTTCAAACAGTCTGAAAGGCAATAAAGTTACTCCCAACATGAGGCTCAAACTTGCAGGGTATTCACAAAAGAAAAGTGCACAGAAGGGAAGTGCAAGCAAGAAAGCCCCTGTGAAGTACCATGTTGTTAAAAAGGGTGAAACCCTGAAATCTATATCAAACAAATATAATATTGATGTGGCTGACCTTAAGGTGGCAAACAACCTCAAAGGAGATAAAGTCATTCCTAAGCAAAAGCTCAAGATTGTTACGGGAGAAGGATAGAAGCCTTTAACTCGAAACTCGCAATTGATGCTACTAAACCTTTAATACAAGATTGATCATATCGCCTCTTGAAAAACCCATAGCGTGAAAAAATTGCAATAGATCCCAGTCATTCCAATTGACGAGGGTATAGATTGTATCAACGCTGTAGTTTTTCAAATTAGTGACCAAGGCATTTGCCAGAACTTTTGCAATGCCACGATTCTGATAATCCGGGTCAATGCCTATGGTATCGATCCACCCGATGTTATTGGGAACCTTAAATTCCCACCCGCTTACCTCACCAAGGATGAAACCGATAACTTTGCCGTCAATCTCGGATACGAGCGAAGCATCAGGCGGCCTTGTGTCAGCCTGTTTTACTATCTTTGTAACCCAATAATCTCTTCTTGTTTCGCCAAGGACCTTTGTGTCGATCTCAACGATCGAATCCAGGTCATCCTTGGTCAGTTGTCTCACAGTAAGTTTGTCAAAAAAATTGCTCATAAAAATCTCGCGATAAAGTGCTTGTTACTTTTTTAACATTCTCAATATTGTGTGTCAAGACAAACAGTCAACTTTGTGAATATGTGAACATAAAATAATGAATTTTTTGATAAGTGACTCTTTATCGCCGAGTATAACGGAGAAAAATCATAGGTGAATCGTTGTTCTTTTCTTCAAAAATGATGTCTACATCGTTTAACGCCTTGTGTACTTCGCTGATATCTCTTTTCTTGGTGAGTATGTAAAACGAACTCATTTGTTGACCTACCTGATGAAGCCCTTTCAGGTCGTGTTCTTCTATGTGAATGGCCTTTTTTTGGACATAAAACACATAGACTCCCCTCATGCTTCCGTAGTATATCCATGGCGTAGAATCCTGAACGTAGGATCTTATTTTTTCAGCAACGAACATCGGTGATTTATACTGATTCAATTTTTCAAAGATACGTCCAGTATTCCCGATTGTGTAACTGATAATCATAAATGAGAAAATAGCGATGAAGGAATATGTAATCCTCTTGGTTCGGAGAAGTAAAAGGCCAATGCCGAGAGCGCCGCAAAAACTTCCGAAAATCATACGCTCAGGGTAAAACTCCGGATAAAGGTTTAATTTAACAAAGAATAGCACAATGCTCATGACGAAAAAAAAGAATGTCAGGACAATAAGCATAATCCTGTTGTATTTATTTTTTTTCTCTTCAAAGGCAAGGGATGTTATCACGGTAAGCGCGGGTATGACAGGCAACATGTATTTGCTTATTTTTCCCGACGAAAGAGATAGAAAAAAGAACATCCATACAGACCAAATAAGAAAGTATTTTATCCCTGCATCGCTTTTAAAGCGTTTGAAGAAGAAAAAAAATCCAAGGGGAAGAAAAAGACTCCAGGGAAAAAAATCCAAAGGTAATGTCTTGAAGTAGTAATAAAAAGGCCTTTTGTGACTCCATGCATCAAAAAACCTTATGAAATTCTGGCGAATAACGTTTTCATAAAGATAGGGAGCTCCTTCCTTAAGATAGACGGCGATGTACCAGGGAAGGATCACCGCAATACAAATGAGAGTCCCAACTGCTAGTTGCCTTATCTCAATCGCCCTGAAGGACTTCTCAAGGAAGAGAAAAATAACAATAATAGGAACAATCAGAGCGATGGCAAGGGGTCCTTTCACAAGAAAGGCAAAGGCCAATGCAAGAAAAGAAAGGTAAATCAGGCACTCTTTGCGTGTCTTGTAAAAACTGAAGAAGAGCAGGAGACATGTAGAAACAAAAACTGAAAATACCATATCAACCTGGAGATATCGTGCCTGCCAGTAATACAGGGGAGTACTTATGAGGATGCACGTTGAGAGGATTGCCTGTCGTTGATTGAGAAACCTTCGTACTGTTAAAAAAAGACCCAATGCTCCCAAGATGGCAAACAACCCGGATGGAAATCTCAAGGATACCTCATCCTTGGTCCAACCGAATATTTTTTTTGAGATATAGATTATATAGTAATAAAGGGGCGGTTTCTCACTGTAGGGTTTTCCATTGAGATGAGGTACGACATAGTTCTCTGGCAACTCCCTTACTATTTGGGCAAAATCACCTTCGTCTGGGGCCCAGAAATCCCTTGACTGCAAATTCAGAAAGAAGAGAATCGAACAGATAACACAAATGGCAAGCAGCGACCGTGTCATTAGGCTATCACCGGATTGCATTATCTTTTTCCATGTTTGTTTACAATAATGCGAAGTTTGTGAAATTTAATTTCGTTGCTTTTCTCCTCGCGATGGCTCGGTGTAGCTTATTGATTTAACAACTTCTCATTTTTTGAATTCAGGAAGGGGTAGACTATAAGCCGGGTTCTGTTTCCCGCGCGAGGCGGGACGGTGACCATTTCTCTAAGGATCCAAGTTGCCCTGGGCCTCTTGCGGCCTACCCGGGTTAAAGGATGGGCAATCCTCGCTGCCATTTCTGGCAGCCCCCTTTTTGGCCTTGCATCGGATGGGGTTTGCCAAGCTCCCGTGTCACCACGGGACTGGTGAGCTCTTACCTCACCATTTCACCCTTATCCCGCCGAAACATACGTTTCGGAGTTCGGAGTCGGTAGCTCGGAGTTTGGAGTGAAAGACTCTCGCTCTTTACTCGTCACTCATAACTCTTTACTCGCGCCATAGGCGCGCTGGACGGTATATTTTCTGTTGCACTTTCCTTAGGGTTACCCCCAGTCCCCGTTAGGGACCATCCTGCCCGTCGATGCCCGGACTTTCCTCTCCGCAAAGCGGAGCGGCCACCCGTCTACCCCTTCCTTTTTATCGCTTCTTTTGCCAGCTTATCTGCGACCTTGTTCTTTTCTCTCGGTATATATTGTACCGCAAAATGATCGAAGGCGCTAATAAGGTTTTTTGCCTTTTCTGCATATCTTTGAAGGGTAGTGTTTTTTATCTTGTATTTACCTAATATTTGGTTTGCAACAAGGAGCGAGTCAGTATAGATGGAAACGTTTTTCACGTTGGCATCAAATGCCTTTGAAAGAGCTCTCACCAGTGCCTCATATTCAGCCATGTTGTTTGTCATTTCTCCAAGATAGGCTGAATCTCTTCCAACCTCATTTCCGTGTTCGTCATAGATTACAAGCCCAGCCCCTGCGTGTCCTGGATTGCACGAAGACGCACCGTCGATATAGATATGCCACTCCATGATGAAATTATGATGCTTCCGTGAAATAGAATATTCTGTTACAGCTTGGGCAGAGAATAAGCCTGTTATTCTTGGTTACTTCAATAAAAAGCTGAGGTGGAATATTCATAAAACAACCTAAACAGACTCCGTTTTTGACATTTACGACAGCCGTGCCACCTCTTCTCGATATAAGTCTATTGTAAGTGTCACGGAGAGTTTTATCCACAACAGAGAGAAGGTTGTCTCGTTGCTGTGTTAAATCTTTAATAGTCTTTTCTATTGAATCCGCTTCGTTCAATAGCTTCTTTTTTTCGACTTCCGCCACCTTCTCTTTTTCTTTCAATGTTTTTGATGTGGATTCAAAATCTTTTTTCAACTCTTCAAATTTTACCATGATCTCAATTATTTCTTCTTCCTCTTTGTCGTTCGCCTGCTTCGCTGTTTCAATCTCTTTCAGTAAAGCCTGATACTCTTTATTTGTCTTCACCTCATAGAGCTTTGACTCGAATTTCTTTATTTTTTCCTTTTCAAGTTCAAGTTCTTTCTCTTTTTTTCTCCGCTCTTTTTCAAATTCCTCTAATATTTCTTTTTCCTTGTCTACCTTTTCATGCATTGCTTGAATATCGTAATCCATCTTCTCAATCTTTTTTGGTGTTGATACCAGCTTTCTCTCATTTTCAATGATCTGCATATCTATTTTTTGTGCTTCATAAATTGTTTTTAATTCTTGTTCCAACTCCCTACCTCCATAAAATTAAAGGGGGTGTCCTAATGGTACACCCCCTTTAAAAGAGTTTTAATATTTTTGTACTCTAATCTTCTATTCATATGATTTTTTATTGGGCCCACCTGGCCTCGAACCAGGGGCCTACCGGTTATGAGCCGGTGGCTCTACCAACTGAGCTATGGGCCCTGCATCAATACAATAACCGATACAAAGTACGCTTGTCAAGAGTGCTAATTTTTCAAAAATGAATTCTATATGCTTACAGTAAAAAGGGAATTTATAAAACAAAATTTCTGATGCTGAATCATGGATTTACTATACTTTCTATATGGTATAATAATTGCTATGGATTGGCAGATAAATAGCGATAGAACAATGAAAAATGATCCCCGGGTAGAATTTAATACCATCTTATCAATACTTGATTCTTTACCAATGGGCGTCTTTGTACTCGATCAAAAGCGAAAAATACAATGGATGAATGATTGGGTCTTACAATACATCCAAAGAGATGCTGCACATCAGTCTATTGAAAAATACTGTTATACAAAAATTTTTAACCTCAAGAGTCCATGTAAGAACTGTCCGGCATTAAGGACTCTTTCAACCGGCCGCACGGAACATGGGGAGATAAAAAGTGAACTGAAGGGAGAAACCAAATATTATCTTGTTACCGCAACACCTCTCCAGAAAGGAGATGGCGATGATCACGCACTTATCATAGAGACAATCCAGGATATTACATATCAAAAGAAAGCAGAGGAAGAGCTTCGGCACCTTAATGACTTTAATGCAGCAATTATTGAAAATGCGCCTGTAGCAATTTTTACCATCGATATGAATGGAAAATTTACCAGCGTAAATCCGGCGCTGGCAACTCTATCCGGATTAGGAGTGGAAGCTGAAGAGAAGCTTGTGGGATTTAACTGGCTTGAAAATCCTTACACGGTAAGGTGTGGTCTTGCTGAGTATATAAAAAAGGGTCTTCAGGGAGAACCATTTGAGCTTCAGGATTTTCCTTTTACTACGTACCGAGGAGACCAGGGGCAGTATATTCATTTCCGGGGAGTTCCGTTGCGAGGAAAGGACGGTAAAGTTGAGGGTCTTCTGTGTATCATAGAGGACAACACAGAAAAGGTGAGGGCTAAAGTTCAACTAATTCAGGATGCAAAAATGTCAGTGATTGGAAGGCTTATGACAGGCGTTGCCCATGAATTGAATAACCCTCTCGCAACAATTGCAGCCAATTCAGAACTTGCGTGCGATCTTTTCCAAGGTCTA
>Ga0105103_10002217_pt1 | contig 10189 bp, 8 predicted proteins | sample PPLLaktember2015_2_FD_79107 | JGI IMG/M metagenome (GOLD analysis project Ga0105103, IMG submission 79107) | Freshwater sediment microbial communities from Prairie Pothole Lake near Jamestown, North Dakota, USA - PPLs Lake P7 Core (6) Depth... | ecosystem: Environmental > Aquatic > Freshwater >...
CAGCAAGTCTTCATAAAATGTGTCCGGGCTGATGTGGTTGCGCAGCACCCGGACTTTCACGAGCATCGCGTACCCCTCCTTGAAGGCGGAAAAGTCGTACGCGAGCTCCGGGTTGTCCGTGTTCTCCTGCCACCGGTAGCCCATCTTCTCCGCAAATTTTTTTGCATCGCGGATTGCGGCTACCGGTTTTTTTCCGCGGGTCATATTCTTAGCGTTGTGAGCGGGGCCTGGGGGAAAGGTTTGTGGTTGACCAGTTTCCACTCCATCCGTGACTTGTCCCAGGGGATCTCTGTGCTCATAATATACCGGTAGTCCCTGCCGGTTAAGAAATCATGCAAGATGAAGGGCGGCCCTGTGCGCTTCAGCCCATCCGGAATAACTCACCCGATCTTGCAAAAATTGCAAATTATCAGAAAGAATATACCGGAAACGCCGGTATTATTGACAATTGGATGATTGCATGGTCTTCAAAACTTTTTCGGATTGCACCCGGTGTCAGTATCTGACCACCTGTGATGCTCATATTTCAATGGGGACGCACAGACACAGGGCAGGGCCGGAAGCCTGTGAACTGGATCCCCGGCGGATGCCCGGGGTGTTTCCAGTGCAAATGACCTGATCAAAAAATTTCAATTTTTATTATTTTCGCAAGAGTACAAATTATCGAAAACCACCGGTGCTCCGCTGGAAAACCGGCACCATAACCTGATGAAATATCCGGGGAAATGCTTTGATATCCGGGTTTTGAACTCGCGGCCTCTTTCGGGCCTCACACAACATATCGATTGTAGGGATTGTGACTCAACGGCTATCTTCCCAGCCGTCCGTGACTTCAGGTCATCGCGATCGGATGGCAAATCCGCCCTTTTTCTTTGGTTCGCTTTTAAGCTCACCAGGGGAACGGGTTCTTTCTTCCGGGATACTCTTTACCACAATCCTGTCATAGCGGAGCGGACAGCTACCCACCCGGGATAATTCCCTCTGTACCATGAGACACTGCGCAAATGACCCACCAATGGAATGAATGTATTGATCGCAATGATTTCCTTCACAGAACTCCTCAAGCATAAACTCACATGAGACGAATGAGGGCTTAAATTCATGCTCACAGAAAAATGGCGACTTATCCCGGCTTTTCGCTGCATTCCTGTTGGGAGATAACCGGTTGTCCCGGACTTTCACGAGCATCGCATACCCCTCCTTGAACGCGGAAAAATCGTACGCGATCTCCAGGTTGTCCGTATTCTCCTGCCACCTTTAGCCCATCTTCTCTGCGAATTTTTTTGCGTCGCGGATTGCTGCCGCCGGGCGTTTGCCGCGGGTCATGTGCTTGACGGGTGAGCGGGGCTGCGGGGAAAGGTTTGTGGTTGATTTTGGTCGTTGCAATGGTGAAAATGAGGGATACACGCAAAACGCCTCGTCGGGTTTTGCGCTACGCACTTCCTGTCCACAAGTCGATATTGGGGGGTCAGAGGGGTACAAATGCATGACCCGAACCCAACCCCGTACATGGATCAGGGCCCCGAGTTTCGGCCAGATTCCCGTCATAAAAACAGTACATCATGATCCCCCGGTGCTGCATGGCGTCCGTGCTGTGATTACAAAAGTACACCGCCCGACCCCCCACCGGCCACTTTATTTTTCCGGTCGATCCTGGCAATATTTACTTCGGAGATTTATGCAGGAAGGGGACTATGGAGGTGGAGGGGGTCGGGCGGTGTACTAGAGCTGGGACAAGTGATACGCGGGTGTTTCCCGGATTTGATAATTTTAAAAAAAAAAGGATCTTGACAGATTAGAAATCCGTCATAATCCTGAACTGGTCGATCTCTTCCCGGTCGAGCTGCTCTAAGAACTCATCCGCCGCGTGCGAGACATCCTTCGAGGCCGTGATTGCACGGCCAACGACAAGGATATCGGCACCGGCCTTCAGGGCGTCTTTCACAACGTTGACCCGGATGCCGCCGGCGGTTGCGACAAGGAGCTTGCCGCCGGCTGCTTTCTTGAGTGCCGGGATGTCGCCCCAGGCATGGGCGGTCTCCTCGACATCGATCGCACGGTGGAGTTCCACGATGTCGGGTTTGACTTTTAAGTTCTGGACAACCTTCACCGGGTTCTGGACATTCAGCATGTCGATGACCGAGTAGATACCGACTTTCTTGGCCTCGATGATCGCCTTTTCGATGGTGGAGGCAGGGGCAAGGCCGGAGATGACGACCGCGTCAGCGGTTGCATCGGCTGCCATGCGGGCCTCGAGGTTACCGGTGTCGAGGATCTTCAGATCGGCGATGATGAAAGCACTGGGCTTGACCTTCCGGATCTCGGAGAGGACGTTGAGGCCGAACTTTTTGACAAGCGGGGTTCCCGCCTCGATGATGAGGTGGTCGTTCTCCGGGAGGGCTGAAAGGACCGCCTGGAGCTTGCCGAGGTCGACAATATCGCATGCCACCTGCAGGTAGGGCGGGTCCCACAGGCGCTGTACCTTGAATCCCATGACGGCGTGGGCAGCCCGGTCTTTCTCTTTGATGAGAGTCTTGTTATCCGGGAATTTTTCCATGGCCCGGGTGATGGCAAGCTTGGTTGCACCGTAGTTGAAGCGGTAGAGCTTGTTGTAATCCTTTGCTTCGGGGTGGACAAACGCGGAGCAGAGGATCACGAGGCTCTCGGTGTCGGCGCTGCCGAACGCACCTTCCTCGAGGCTGTCGGCAACGGCCTTTGCAACCGCTGCCTGCACGGGGCCGAACATCTCGTTGACCTGAGCGATATTCTTTAAGGTTACCTTCGGGATGACGAGCGTTACCGGCTTCGTCAGGAGGTTCGGGCGGACAACCGCAAGCAGCGGGGTGTGCCCGACCGACAACTGCGAGATCGCGTTTGCAAACGCTGAACCGATCGGGCCTTCCTTCTCGCCCATCAAAAGGTCAATGTGCGCCAGTTCCGCGCCATCGCCGACAAGTGCTTCTCCAACAAGGTACATGAAAAACTTCCTGAGATCTTGTGATTAGTATGTGCTGTTCAGATATGATAAAGATTACAAATGTCGAGGGTCATCAATTCCGGGACTGGAGAAAAACCAAAGGTTCTTTTTACGTATCCAATCCCGAAGGGGTGAGAGTGGAGAATACTGAGGGTCAAAAGATCCGAAGCAGGTGAAGACCGCAGGTCTTCGCTGCAGCAATTCCGGCCCATCACAATACAGGACTACCCGAATGCCTGTAATCCCCCGGGAGCAGATGGGTGTTCAAAACAGGATTATCCCCGGTTCACACCAGCAGCGTTCCCGAGAATACGTGAACTGCGTGGCCGGAGAGGATGACACGGTTGCCGGCGAGTTTTACGCGGACCGACCCGCCCCTGCCCGAGCACTGGAACCCGGTCATCCCGGTCTTTTGAAGTTTCTCTCCCCAGTAGGGAGCAAGGCAGCAATGGGCTGAGCCGGTCACCGGATCTTCCGGCACTCCCACGGATGGTGCAAAGAAACGGGAGACAAAATCGATGTCCGGGATATCGGAAGCTGCCGTGACAATAAACCCGCGTGCATGGATAGGTATGAGGGCATCCATGTCGGGTTCCAGGCTGCAGACATCGTCAGCAAGGGGCAGTTCCACCAGGATATCGAACCGGTTCCGGCCGGTATACAACGGTTCGACCCCGAGGGCCTGTCCAAGACCGGGAATCGGCATGGATGTGACCGGAGGTTCAGCCGGAAAGTCCATGCTGATCCAGTCACCATCCTTTCGGACAGTGAGGTCACCGGAGAGGGTCGTAAAGACGATCGCACTGCTCCCGGGCACACGGCTGGTCGAGTACAGGACAGACGCGGCAGCAAGCGTGGCATGACCGCAGAGCTCCACTTCCTTTTCCGGGGTGAACCACCGCAGGTTCCATTTCTCCTGCTCCGGGAAGAGAAATGCGGTCTCGGAATGCTTCAGCTCGGCGGCCACCTGCTGCATCCACGCCGCATCGGCAGGACCTTCCGGGATACAGACACCAGCTGTATTTCCGCGAAACGCAAAACGGGTAAAGGCATCAACGAGGTGCAGTTCAGCCTGCATGGAAAAGTGATTGCGTGCAGGGCGTATAAAGGATCGGACGGGATATATCGTTGCCCGAAAAACAGGAGAAAACCTGCACCGTCTCAAACAAAACCATAAAGAGAAAACGTGGGGTTGGTGAGATTTGAACTCACGATCGACGGGTCTCTCCGACATGCATCAGTGCTCCAACGGGTCATCATCGAATTAACTCAGGAGACCCATTGTTCATCATCTGCGAGCACAAAGAACGCAAAGACCGCTGGAGCCCGTCGCCATACCGGGCTAGGCCACAACCCCGTTCTGTATCATCAGGACACGCTGGAATGATCCTGACTCAATAAAATCGCACTGTATAAACTTAAGAGTTGTGCTGTTTTCTGCCCGTACGAGGCCGGCAACGGGCAAGTTGTCGCTGTGGAAAGGATAGTCCTTTCGGAACAGCGCAGGCACACAGAAAATCCCGGGCATCAGTGCGATTTAAGGATGAGCGCGAAACACATAATTTTTCCCTGTTTTGCTGCGCCGAAGGCGCGGATAAAATCATCATCCATATATTATCCGGTGTCTTAGCTTGTAAGAATGGTCGAGGGCAGCTATGCAAGCGGGACATCGTCATTCCCCCTCCAGGGGATGACCGTTGGCGAGATGGTACATAAAATCGCGGAAAAATACCCGGACACCGAAGCGGTGGTCTCGGTGCACCAGAATATCCGCTGGACCTACCGGCAGTTCCAGGAGCAGGTGGACCTGGTTGCCCGTGGCCTGATGGGAATGGGTGTGGAAAAGGGTGACCGCGTCGGCATATGGGCCATGAACCACGCGGAATGGGTAGTGATCCAGTTCGCAACCGCAACCATCGGGGCAATCATGGTGAACATCAATCCGGCGTACCGCACCTACGAGCTTGAATATGTCCTCAAGCAGGCGGAAGTCTCCACCATCATCATCCAGGGACGGTTCAAGACCTCGGACTATATCGGGATGTTTTACGAGGCATGCCCGGAAGCCTATGAGGCAAAGCCGGGCCGGATCAGGTCCGAGAAGTTCCCGTTCTTAAAAAATGCCATCTTCCTCGGCAGCACCATTTACAACGGCATGTTCACCTGGAACGATCTGCTGAAGCGGGCTGAAGAGATCACGCATGACGAACTCCTGGAGCGGGAGGAGTCCCTGGCATTTGACGATGCGATCAATATCCAGTACACGAGCGGCACGACCGGTTTTCCCAAGGGTGTTGTCCTCACCCACCACAGCGTCCTCAACAACGGCTATATCATCGGTGAAGGAATGAGATTTTCCGAGAAGGACCGGCTCTGCATCCCCGTTCCATTCTACCACTGCTTTGGCATGGTCTTATCAAACCTTGCCAGCGTGACCCATGGTACCACGATGGTGCTGCCGGGACCCACGTTCGATGCCGAAGACGTCCTGAAAACCATCCAGAACGAGAGCTGCACGGCGGTCCATGGTGTCCCGACCATGTTTATCGCCGAGCTCACCCACCCGAACTTTTCTAAATACAACCTCAAATCACTCCGTACAGGTATCATGGCAGGTTCACCCTGCCCAATCGAGGTGATGCGGGAGGTCAATACACGGATGCACATGAGCGAGATCGTGATCGTCTACGGTCAGACCGAGACATCCCCGGGGGTCACCATGACCACGACAAAGGATCCGGTCGAGCGCCGCGTGACAACCGTCGGACGGGCGTTCCCGCACACGGAACTCAAGATCATCGATCCCCAGACCGGCAAGATCGTCCCGCATGGCGAGATCGGCGAGATTTGCGCCCGGGGATACTGCGTAATGAAATGTTATTACAACAACCCTTCGGCCACCCACGCCACCCTTGACTCCAACCACTGGAATCATACAGGCGACCTTGGCACGATGGACACGGAAGGGTACTTCAAGATTGTCGGGAGGCTCAAGGATATGGTCATCCGTGGCGGGGAGAACATCTACCCGCGGGAGATCGAGGAGTACCTGCATCACCATGAGAAGATCGCTGATGTGTATGTTGTCGGCGTCCCGGATATCAAGTACGGTGAGGAGCTTTGCGCGTGGGTGAAGCTGAAGGCCGGCCAGACCCTGAACGAGCAGGAGGTCAAGGACTTCTGCAAGGGCAAGATCGCCCATTACAAGATCCCGCGGTACGTGATGTTTGTCAATGACTTCCCGATCAACATCTCAGGTAAGATCCAGAAGTACAAGATGCGGGAAGAGTCCATCAAGGTTCTTGGCCTTCACGAGGCGGATAAGATAGAGACCGCATAACCACTTTTTTTTTTTAGGAACCCTGCCACACCTGATGCAGTCTGCGGGAACCCTGCGTAAATACGCTCTGTCTTTCCTTTTTTTTTGAGAGGGCTCGAATGTACAATAAAACCATCGGTGATTCTTCAAACCTGCATCGAACCTGTGCGTATAACCAAATAATTAAGTTCGGAAAATACACCTTGAGATGTATGGAAAAACGCACCATTATCTATCTTGTTTTCCTTTGTCTTGCAGCAATAGTTATGGCAGGGTGCACGAGTCCGGGGTCAACGAGTACAACAACGGTGGCAACCCCGACGCCACAAATCATTTACGTGACCGTGCTCGTAACTCCGACGGTTGCCGATGAGTCGCCTGCGGTAACTCCTGATGTGACTGCGGCCCCCGCAAGTGAAGCAGTAACGATGGATGAGGCATTCCTTGATTACATCAACGCCAACCAGATCTTTGAGGTAATGACCGGGCTTGAGACAGCAAGTCCGGGTTCTTATTCCATCGATACGGGTTACAACAGTGAACCAAAGAAGGAGGCTATAACCCTGACTACCCTTATTTACAAGGCTCCCCCGCCCGGATCTGAAAAAATGAAAGCGTATCGCTCTGCAATGATGGACGCACTCGCCATGATGGACGGAAGCACTGCCGGGTTCTCACGATATCGTGATGCTATGCAGAAAGTAATCCTGGCAAAAAACGAGGCGCTCTTTGAGATGCATGCTTTGGGATCATCCAGTGTCGATGCAGTGCACTTAAGTGGCAGCGGAAATGATGTCCGGTGGTACAATACAACTGAAACAGGACTCATTACGTTTACCATGCTGCATACCGGGGACCGTAACTTCGCAATAACACTCAAAGATAAGAATGAAAAATACATCTCATTGCTTGCCAATGAGGTTGGAGATTACTCAGGAAAAAAATCCGTACGGTTGACTTCCGGTGAATATTATCTCGAAATAACCGCAGATGGTGACTGGACCATAGGTATCACTTCAGGTTAATCTCTCCATTTTTACTGAGTCCCCCTTTGCACTGACGACAGATTTTTCCTGCGGTGCGGTGTGCAGATTGCTTTGCCCGGGTGAGATGGTGAATGGTGTGAAAGGAAATCCTGTGTTTTTTTTACACTGGAGAAACGGGAATGAACAAAGCGTACGCACCCCAATTATGAAAATGGTTATTATGAATAATACGGGCACCCCGCCATGCCCCGGAGGGACCCTGAGGCGGGGAGCCCTCATATCGGTGATTTTCATTGTTCGGGTGTGAACTCTTCGTTCATGCCCGTTTCTCCAGAGCAGTTTTTTAGATCTGTTCTGCCCGTCATGACATGGTGTCCACACTTTTTTTTATGCGGATACAGCAAGAAAACGAGCAAAAATCCGGGTTTAAACCGATCTTCACAAACCCGAACAAGACCTGGATCATCCGCGGGTGCCGGATGGAATGCAGGTTCAGGGAGCACGCTTCAAACCATTACGCTTTATTAGGGTAACCCGGAAATATATCCGGTATGCAGTGCCCTGACTGCGGTTATGAAGTGGACAACGCCGCTGTTTTCTGCCCGCAGTGCCGCTTCCAGTTTCAGGAAACTGACGATGTACTGTTTCCCGACACTACGATTCCTGACACAACCGTGAACGACAGGGAAATGGACGAAAGTATCTTTGAGGAGCGCCAGACAACGTTTTCGGATAAGGAACTCAGAATGCTGGAAGTCCAGCTGATGCAGCCCGCAGTCCTCGTTGTCCTGGTGATCTCCCTGGTCACGTATACCCTCATCGGGACGATCCCCTTCATTCCCCTGACCATAGCCGGGCTGAACTTCGGGATAACGGGGATCCTCTGCCTCGCCTGCGGGATCCTTGCAGGTATAGTTTTTTTCTTTTTTTCCAAAAGATCCCTCGTGAAATTCCGGTACCGGTAGCAAGCCGGGCCCGTTCTTCCCACAGGTCACCGGTGCTTCTTTATCTTTTTAATTAGCCCGGCAACACGCTCTTTTGCGGCTGCGGTTGCTGCAGGATCGCTCGTCAGTGTCAGGGTAAGGATATCCCCTTCCCGGCAGCCGGGCGGGAGGAGAGATACGGGAACCTGGATCCGCTCCCCGGGTTTATCCGGCAGGATCAGCACTGCAATCCCTTCATCGATATGGTCAATACTCACGTTCATGTCAGATCCTCTCCCGATGTCCGGTCAATGATAGTTCCGCTCCCATCCTTCAGGATTGCCTCATCCCCGTTGTTGCCCCAGAGGGGTCCGGATCTTCCCATGTAGAGGGACGTGGTGTTCATCTCCCCGCTGCCGGTATATACGGTCACCGTACTTCCGGGCGGGAGAAGGAAGGCCGGAAAACGGTACGGTTCCGCAGTGTTCCGGTCGCTTATCGTCCAGCCGGTGAGGAGGACTGCCCCCTCCCCGCGGTTGGCAAGCCGGACCCACTCACCGTTCAGGTTCTTCGTGTCATCACCGGGTGCATCAAACTGAACTGCACTGAAAAAGACCGGTGATGCATTCCCGATCCGGGGTACAGGAGGCGTACCTGAAGGTACCGCGGGATCGGACGGGCCCGCGGGCAGGGTACCTGGCAGGATGGATTTGGCGGACGGCGTTATCGTGCCAGTCATTGTTGTTGCCGTCGCACCGAAAGCAGATGGTACTGTGCCGGGGGGTGACCATATGTTCCCGCCGTCGTTCTCCCGGACAACCGAATACGTCTCCCCGTTGCTCCGGACCAGGATCGTTCCATCACGGTCCGTGCGACAGATCACTGCTCCGGTATCCTGCAGCCGCTGAAGGGGCTCCCGGTGCGGGTACCCGTACGGGTTGTCTTTTGCCAAGGAGATCACGGCGATTTCCGGGCGGACGCGGCGCATGAATGCCGCTGAACCCGAACTGTAACTCCCGTGATGACCGACCTTCAGGATCTCGGCGTCCAGCGGGTAGCCGGCTTTTTCCATGACGTCTTCCGCAGCAGTCGTGGCATCGCCGGTATAGAGAAGGTCCAGTGCTCCGCAGGAGATCCGCAGCACGATGCTGTTGGTATTGAGGTCGTCGCCTATCCGTTCCTTCGGGGGTGAGAGGACAAGGATCCGTACCGAGGGATCGATATCGATGGTCTGCCCCGATTCTGCAGTCATGTAGGGAATCTTTTTCTGGTCGAGCGTTTCGAGGAAATGCTCGTACAGGGGCGAGGATGAGGGCAGGCCCGAATCAAGCACCCTGCCAACCGGGAAGGCTGCAAGGACTGCCTGCATGCCCCCGATATGATCGGAATGGGGATGGGTGGCAACCAGAAGGTCGATCCGGGTGACCCCCAGTCTCTGCAGGTTTTCAACAACCCGGTCTCCCTGGTCAACTTCGCCGGCATCGATCAGGATGACCTTGTCCTTTATGAGGATAGCGGATGCATCCCCCTGCCCGACGTCAAAAAAATATGCCCGCAGGTCACCGCTGGTACCTTGTTGCAACGGGAAGCCGGCGGAGCCCCCGGTTCGTGCATCAAAACAGCCGGCAGTGAGGAGACTGGCGATGAGAAGAACCAGGAGACCTGCTCTGATAACCGTGGATAGCAATGGGGATGATCTCATTTTTTAAAAAATCCCGGTTCACACAGCCTGTGCCCGTTTCACCAGTTCCTGTGCTGCCTTTGCCGCGCCTTTGAGGACCTGCTCCTCGCCGGGGACGTTGCGGTCGAGCATAAGCACCCTGCCATTGCATATGGTTGTCTCGACCGCGCTCCCGCTGCAGGCATAGACAAGGTTCGAGGCCGCGTTGTGGAGCGGGGTGTTGCAGGCGATATCAGCGCTGACGAGGACGATATCGGCCGGGGTCCCCGCGGCAAGCCTCCCGGTCTCAAGACCGAGCGCCTG
>Ga0105103_10002218_pt1 | contig 10177 bp, 10 predicted proteins | sample PPLLaktember2015_2_FD_79107 | JGI IMG/M metagenome (GOLD analysis project Ga0105103, IMG submission 79107) | Freshwater sediment microbial communities from Prairie Pothole Lake near Jamestown, North Dakota, USA - PPLs Lake P7 Core (6) Depth... | ecosystem: Environmental > Aquatic > Freshwater >...
TGAGCCAGGATCAAACTCTTCATTGTAATTAATCTTATTTAATCTCTCTCAAGGATACTGTTATTTATCCTGGATCTCTCCAGGTACTCGTCTGGCCTTCTCTTCATTCTTTTCAAAGAACTTCAAGTTTGAATCTTTAATTCAAACTTAATATTTTTTTGTCTTTATCCTTGCCTTCTGGCAAAAACAATACTTGAAATATCAAAATTAATCTTCAAAGTACTAAGGAACCTCATAATTCTTGTTCCTCTTTATCATTTTGCTTTCTCTTAAAGCGGGTGCAAATGTAATACGTTATTTGCTTTTCGCAACAACAATTTACATTTTTTTTCATAAATATTTTTTAAAGCTTTTCAAAATACTGTTCATCAGTAATATACCATTCAATTTATTTTACTTTTTCAAGCATATAATAATTTATAACTTAACTTATTTAAAAACTATTACTATTGTAATACCTTATTTTTAGCTTGACCTATTAATAAATTCTGAGTTTTATCAGTGCTAAAGCAATGACTGTACCGATGAATTTCGGTATTAACCCGATTTAGTTACACTTTGTTTTTGCAAAAAAAATAGTGTAACTTAATCGTAACCAATATAATGAATGAATTTTATGAACCCCAAAGGGCTCAACGAAGTTAATTAATCAGGTTAGAGTATTCAACAGAAAAATTATTATTGGTATTTAAATTCGATGTACAACAAAATAATCTTATTATTTTGTTGAAATTATAACAATGTGGTTTATGACCATAGAGATATTATAAAAAACTTGTAGGTTTGTGGTGTCTTGAATTTTAGAATACTATGAAAAAGATTCTTGTTGTTTACTACTCTCAAACCGGACAGTTAACCCAGATTATCCGTAATGTTCTTAATCCTGTTGAAAAATTTAAAGATATTGAAGTTGAATATGAAAATATTGCCCCTGTTCATGATTATCCTTTTCCTTGGGGTAAAGAATTTTTTCATTGTTTCCCGGAATCAGTCAAAGAAATTCCATGCGAATTGAACCTATTTAGTTTCGATCTGACAAAAAAATACGATCTTATAGTGTTAGCATACCAAACTTGGTATCTTTCCCCATCAATTCCTTTCAATTCATTTTTGTTATCAAAAGAAGCTGGTCAACTTTTGAAAAACAAAAAGGTTATAACCTTGCATGGCGTTAGAAATATGTGGACATGTTCTCAGGAAATAGTTAAAAAGAAATTGAAGGAACTTGGATCAGAATTGGTAGGCAACATAGTACTCAGCGATAGATCTAATAACTATATCGCTGGCTTCACAATTATTCGATGGCTTGTATCTGGTAAAAAAGACAGTACATTAATTCTGCCTGAAGCCGGAATATCTAAAAAAGATATTGAAAACTCGTCGAAATTTGGTGAAATAATTGTTAAATCTTTAATCGATAATCAGTTTGAAGATCTTCAGCCTTCTCTTATAGCTTCGGGAGCTGTTCCAATAAAATATCAATTAATTTGTATTGAATTGACAGCGAAAAAGATTTTTAATAAATTTGCGCACTTTATCTTAAAAAAAGGAAAAGCTGGAGATTCCACACGGAATTTCAGAGTTAATCTTTTCAAAGGATACTTGCTTTTTGTTTTTTTTGCTTTGCAACCTTTTGTATCGATCATTTTTATACTAAAACGCTACATTTTTTATTCATCAGTAAATAGAAAATTGGAATATTATAAGGGTATTAAATTAAAAAATTAATATTTTCATTTTTAATTAAAAGAAGTTTTTGTGCTAATGTCTCCATCTATGCTTAATACAGTATTTGTAACTAAAATATCTAAATTTCTGCCTAACAACCCAGTGTCTAATGATGAAATGGAAGAGTATCTTGGACAGATTAAAGGTTTAAGATCAAAGTGCAAAGCCCTGATATTAAGAAACAATGGTATAAAATGCCGTTATTATGCTTTAACAAAAGATGGCAAGAGCACGCATTCCAACGCACAGCTTACCGTTGAAGCCATAAATAACCTTTTCGATAATTCATTTTCAGCTGACGATATTGAATTACTCACCTGTGGCACTGCATCGCCTGATTATATAATGCCCCCTCATGCTTCAATTGTTCACGGGTTGCTAGGAAATAAATCAATTGATGCCATGACAGGTGTTGGTTCATGCAACAGTACTATGTGGGCGTTTAACTATGCCTGGATGTCGCTGCTAATTGGAAAATACAATAATGCTGTTTGTACAGGTTCTGAAAAAATTTCATCATGGATGTTGGCCAAAAACTTCGAAGAAGAATCAAAATATCTTGAAGCACTAGGTAAAAATCCATACATAGCTTTCGAAAGAGAATTTCTTCGATGGATGCTTTCCGATGGGGCTGCTGCTTTATTATTAGAAAATAAACCAAATAAAAACACCCCTTCATTAAAAATTGATTGGATCGAAATTAAATCGTATGCCAATGAAGCTGACACATGCATGTTTGCCGGTGGATATAAGAATGAAAATTCTGATATCATTCCATGGAGAGATTTAGATTCTAAACAATGGCTCAACGATTCAGTATTTTCTTTGCAGCAAGATTCGCGGTTGCTTGAAAAGTATGTCACTAAATTTGCCAGTATTATGTTAAAAGAAATCGCCGGCAAATATGATATCGATTTTGAGAAACTTAACTTTTTTCTGCCCCATATGTCGTCTGAATTTTTTAGGAATAAAATTAAAGATTCATTTGCTGAACAAAATATTTTCATTGACAGCAATAAATGGTTTACCAATCTGCATAAAATTGGCAATATTGGTGCAGCCTCGGCATATATGATGCTTGAAGAGCTATTTAATTCAGGTAATTTAAAACAAGGCAATACTATATTATTGTTTGTCCCAGAAAGTGCCAGGTTTTCGTATACCCTTGCCCATTTTACTGTTGTATAGCTTTGTACAAAATATTTCATTATTGATTAAAATTGCAAATAATTTGTAATTTATAGATCAACTTAATAAGCATTAAATTATGAAAGCAAATGAAGTCCCCCAAGACGATGCAAACCTGTTAGAAGGAAAAACAAGGGATGTGCAATATGCTTTAGACCAGAATGGAAAGTATGTTACTGTTAAAAGCGTTGGCTGGGAACCAAAAAATACAGCATTATTGAGTGCATGGGAAATTGAAAACGAAAAAATTGCAGAAGCATTAAGGCTTGTTCAGGAAGGGAAAAAAAGCCCAATATACTATTACATGAAGAAATGTCTTATGGATATAAAGCTGTTGGCCTCTTACACAGGATTTTCCCGCTTTAGGATTAAAAGACATTTTAAACCTGATGTTTTTAAAAACCTTACCAATGAGAAATTGGATAAATATATTTACGCTTTTGGATTAAAAGAACGCAACGAATTATTTAAAATAATTAAGAAATGAAGTTAGAATTTGACCATAAAATGGCAGCCCATTGCGAAAATGGGGTTATATCGAACCTTTTGCGTTTTTATGGTATTGACCTGAGTGAACCAATGATATTTGGGATGGGCTCAGGGATTTTCTTTTCATATATGCCTTTTTTGAAATATGATGGAATTCCGACAACAACTTTTCGACCTTTGCCAGGAGTTATTTTCCGCAATACAACTAAAGCGCTAGGAATAAAAATGCATGTGGAAAAGTTCAGGAATCCTGAAAAAGCAATGCTTTCGCTTGATCAAAACCTTGAGAAAGGAATTCCAATTGGAATGGTAGTGGGGGTTTTTCATCTCACTTATTTTCCTGTTCCCTATCGTTTTCATTTTAATGCTCATAATATAATTGCATTTGGAAGAGAAAACGGGAGTTACTTTATAAGTGATCCTGTAATGGAAAAAATTGAGACCCTTACATACTCCGATTTAAAAAGGGTACGTTATGCGCAAGGAATTTTTAAACCAAGAGGAAAAATGTACTACATCGAACAAGTACCAACAGAAATAAATTACAATCAGGCAATTATCAAAGGATTAAAACGTACTGTGACAACAATGGTAAAATTGCCAGGCCCAATAATTGGAGTAACAGGGATGAAATACTTAAGTAAACGCTTACGTAAATGGCCAACAAAATATGGTCATAAAGAGGCTGGTCGATTTCTTGGTCAGATTGTAAGGATGCAGGAAGAAATCGGAACAGGAGGTGCTGGTTTCAGGTTCCTTTTTGCAGCTTTTCTTCAGGAATCGGCTGAAAAACTTCAGATTGCAAAACTCAACGACCTTTCAATGGATATGACTAAAATTGGTGATAAATGGAGAGAATTTTCAGTTATTTCCGGGCGGTTATGCAAGGGGCGTGAAAGTAGTGGTGAAAATTATGACAGGATTGCCGATTTGCTTTATGAAATTGCAGAAGATGAAAAACAATTATACCTGGCAATAGATAAAACGATAAAATCTTAATGGAAATCAAAAAAATAGTCGATGTAAGAAAATTGACAAAAACATATAAAGGTCGATTGGAGCCTGCCGTTAATAATCTTTCACTAGAGGTTTATGAAGGTGATATTTATGGTATTATTGGCCCAAATGGAGCAGGCAAAACAACTATAATTTCTATTTTATGCGGCTTATTAAATCCAACCTCCGGTAACATTTTCATCAATGAGCATAACATTAATGATTCCCTTATTGAAATTAAAAGAATAATTGGAGTTGTTTCACAGGATATTGCTTTATACGACAAACTAACTGCATATGAAAACCTTTACTATTTTGGACGCCTTTACAGTATTGATAAGAATATCCTGAAAGAAAAAATCTCATATTTTTTAAACCGCCTGGGCCTTGAGAAATTTAAAGATGACAAAATAAGGAGCTTTTCGGGAGGTATGAAACGAAGAATTAACCTTCTTGCTGGCCTACTTCATGGACCAAAATTATTGTTTCTCGACGAACCTACAACTGGTGTCGATGTTCAATCGCGAAATGTAATCCGTGAATTTCTCGTCGAATTAAATAATTCCGGTACCACTATGATATATACATCTCATATGATGGATGATGTTGAGAAACTTTGTTCCAGAATTTCTATTATTGACTGTGGACAGATAATAATTACCGGAGTACCCTGCGATTTAATTGCCCAACATCACGACTGTAATACGCTTGAAGATTTATTTCTTAAATTAACAGGACGAAATTTGAGGGATTAATGAAAAAGTTACAAGCATCGATATATAAAGAAACCCTTCTTCTATTACGTGATATTGAAGGTGTTATACTGATTTTTATAATGCCATTGAGCCTTGTTATTGTTATGGCGCTATTGCAACACCGTACTTTTCAGATACTAGATGAAACCAAAATACCGGTTGTTGTTGTTGACTACGATAACGATTCTTTGGGAATATCGCTTTGTAATGGAATAAAACAATCGAATGTATTTGAAACCACTATTATAGATAATCCCGACTCACTGTCCCTGAGTCAAATGAAAAGTGATGTAGCCAAAGGAAAATACCAGGTAGGTATTATGATTCCTGAAAAAGCAACTTTCGCGATTAAAAAAAGGTCAATTGCTATGGTGCAACAACAATTGCCTGATAATTTTAGCTCAAATCCATCAATTGATGCTAGCAAACAAGTTTCAATCCAACTATTTTTTGACCCAATAACAAAAGAAAGTTTTCGTGTATTGGCTCAAAGTATTTTTAATGAATTTGCATCACGCACTGAAACACGAATAACATTTCAAACCTATTCCAAAGTAATAGATGCAATCACTAATCAGGATACAGAATTAAACTTTCCTTCAGAGCCTGCCCTGAAATTTGAAGAAGCATTCGTGTCAGAATATACTGCTGGAATATTGCCTAATGCAGTTCAACATAACGTACCGGCATGGACACTTTTTGGAATGTTCCTGATATGTATCCCTATAGCTGGAAATATTATAAAAGAAAGAAACGAAGGATGTATGGCCCGATTAAAAACTATACCTGTAAGCTATTTGGGTATTATGAGCGGTAAATCATTTGTTTTTATAATTATTTGTCTTCTCCAAGCTGCTTTGATAATACTTAGCGGGGTATTTCTTATGCCTTTAACCGGACTTCCAGCTTTACAATTAGGGAACAACTGGTTTGCCCTGGCCATAATCACAATTACAAGTGCCTTTGCTGCCAGTGGATTTGGTGTTGTAATTGGAACAATTGCTACAAGTCAGATTCAGGCTTCAACGTTTGGTTCTGTAGCCACAGTGATACTTGCCGCGATAGGAGGTGTTTGGATACCAGTAATTGCCATGCCTGAAGTAATGCGTACAATTAGTTCCTTTTCCCCAATGAATTGGGGTATTCAGGGCTATTATGATGTGTTTTTAAGAAATTCTGGTTTCTCCATTATATTACCAAATGCCCTCAAACTATTTGCCTTTTATGCATTCTGTACTGCCATAAGCTTATATTTTCGAAAATACAGGGCTAACCGGTAATTGAACCTTCCTGATATCAATTATGTTCATACTATTAATACTTATCATTTTTAAAATGTTGTCTTTTCTATTGAAATAATGATTTGCCAAACTCTTATATTATATTAATTTAGCAGCTGCTTGTAAAAAAAAGATAATTTTATTTCAATGGAAGAACTGATTGCGAATTTGAAGAAACAGGTTATCGAACAACTAAACCTAGAAGACCTTACTCCTGATGATATTGATGCGAAATCACCATTATTTGGCGATGGTTTAGGTCTCGATTCTATTGATGCACTTGAGCTTATTGTTTTAATGGAACGTGAATACGGAATAAAAATAAATGATCCTTCTGAAGGAAAAAAAATATTCGCATCTCTCGAAACAATGGCAAAATATATTCAGGAGAACTCACCAAAACAATAAAGTTTTTCCTTATGACTGGCAGAGTGTTCGTTACCGGTATAGGAGTCATTTCTGCAATAGGAAACAATGTTAGAGAAAATCTAGACTCGCTTAGGAACCAAAAATCAGGTATTGGTAAAATTGAAATACTCGATACAATTCATAAGGACGAATTTATTGCAGGTGAAATCAAATATACAAACAATCAATTATCTGATTTAGCAGGCATTTCAGAAGGTGATAATTTACCCCGCACTAGCCTTTTAGCTCTTATTGCAGCTAAAGAATCGATTTTAAATTCTGGAATAGATTTATCGGACAAAGTCCGTACCGGTTTAATCGGCGGGACGACAGTTGGGGGAATGGAAAAAACTGAAAAATACTATTATCACCCCGAACTTAATACCGATTTTATTAAATCGCACAGTTGCGGCAGTATTACCGAACAAGTAGCCGAATATATTGGCGTAACTGACTTTGTTTCAACAATTAATACAGCATGCTCTTCAGCAGCAAATGCAATACTTCATGGAGCACGTTTAATCAATCACGGATATATTGATAGGGTTGTTGCAGGTGGCTTTGATGCTCTTTCAAAATTTACGCTAAATGGTTTTAAAAGTCTTTTTATACTTTCGCCTGAACTATGCACCCCGTTTGATAAAAACAGAAAAGGATTAAATCTTGGCGAGGGAGCTGGTTTTATTGTTCTAGAATCGGAAGAATTATTGATGAAATCAGGTAAAAAGCCTTTATGCCGTTTATCTGGATCTGCCAACGCAAACGATGCTTTTCATCAAACTGCTTCATCTCCAAATGGCGAGGGAGCATATCGAAGCATGGCAAAAGCATTAAAAATGGCTGGTATAAACGCTGATCAGATTGATTACATAAATTTACACGGGACAGGCACTGATAACAATGATTTTTCTGAAGCAATGGCCCTAAAACATATCTTTGGTGATAAAATTCCACATTTCAGTTCGACAAAACCATATGTTGGACATACGCTAGGTGCAGCTGGGGGTATAGAAGCTGTGTTCTCTATTTTATCCATTACCGAAAAATTGATATTTCCTAATCTCTTTTTTAAGGATCCTATTCCTGAATTCGGAATTTCACCGGTTCAAAATGTTATTACCAATGTTGATGTCAAAAATGTGATGTCTAATTCATTTGGTTTTGGGGGAAATGACACATCATTAATCTTTTCATCGAATTAGTATGACTACTTATATAAAAGCCGCACAAACCATTTCACCCCAGGAAACTTTTCCTGATAAAGGAATTCCAGATACAATTTGCGAATACAGCAATTACCTTAAATGCATATTTCCTGATTTTAAACAATATTTTACGCCTCTGCAGCTCCGCAGAATGAATACTTTAATAAAAGCAGGTAATGTATGCGCTATTGAAACATTGAAAGAGGCAGGCATAGATAAACCCGACTGTATTATTACCGCTACGGGTTTAGGATGCATTGAAGATACTGAAAAATTTCTCCACCAGATATTACAAACTGGCGAAGGTCTTCTGTCTCCTACATCCTTTATTCAGTCAACACATAACACTATTGGAGCTCAAGTGGCATTAAATGTTAATTGCAAAGGATATAATGTATTATATGCCCACAAATCCACGTCTTTTGAAAATGCACTGCTCGATGCACTATTATTAATAAAAGAAAACGAAGCTTCAAATATTCTTGTTGGCGGATTTGATGAAATAACCAATGAAAACTACCTTTTAAAGAGTAGTATTGGTCAGTATAAAGAAAACTGTACAAATCTTACTATTCTTAATACCAACTCTAAAGGAGCGATAGCAGGTGAAGGGACAAGTTTTTTTCTCATATCTGATCATAAATCTGCAGAAAATTATGCTATTGTTGAATCAGTAAATATTCTTTCTAGCTGTAACTCAATTGCAAAAGTTAAAGAATGGCATAATCAGGTTTTACGGAAAAATATGCTTACCATAGCCAACATTGATATTATTTTTAGCGGGATAAATGGAGATATTAACAACAATGAAATTTATTTCGAAATTATAAATTCAGTTTATAATGATTCAACCCACGCCTATTATAAGCATTTATGTGGCGAATATGACACTGCTTCAGCTTTTGGTTTATGGATTGCCGCTAAAGCAATAAAGAATAATAATTTGCCAAAACATTTTATAATTAAGGATAAAGAGAGATCGATTGATAATGTAGTTATATATAATCAAGATAATTTTAAAAATCATTGTCTGATTGTTTTAAAAAAAATTTAATGAAATTCTTCCATTCATCATTTTTATTATTTACGATATTGATTGCAATTCCTAATACAATATTAAGCCAGGAAAGGAATTACAATAAGGTAAGCAATTCTTTGCAAATTATAGAAAGATTAAATTTAAGAGCTAAAGAAATAACTACATTTCAAAGTAGTTTTAAGCAACAGAAATACATGAGTTATCTTGATGCAACTATTGAATCCAACGGAATTTTTTTCTTTAAAACACCTCAACAAATAAGATGGGAATATACAAATCCATATCAACACCTAATTATAATTAATAATGGAGAATTAATTATTAAAAGTCAAAACCAGAAACAAGGTTCTATTCCTAAAGAAGGTAAGTTATTCGATCAATTAAATAGTATTGTACAATTAGTATTTAAAGGAAAATTAGGTCATGATAATAACTTTGCATCAACCTTTTTAGAAAATAATATGAGTTACAAATTGGTACTGATTCCTAAATCGTCGGAAATGAAAGCAGTATTCAGAGAAATGAACCTTTGGTTCGATAAAACCTCATTAAATATTTCCAAGATTCAAATAATCGAAGCTTCCGGGGATTATACAATGCTTACATTTGATAAACATTTATATAATAAGAATATTCCTGATTTGGAATTCATAATAAACTAAGTTATTCATCCAGTTCCTATGATTTGTTTTGAAGGATGGGCTGGAAAAGTTGTTGCTTGAGGATTGTTAGCCATATTTCAACAATCGAAGCACAAACGCTTCAGCAGAATCTTTTAACGCTAAAATAAAGGCTTTCAGAAGTTCATTTCGTGGTATAAGAAGTGTTAGTTTTTTCCTTTTCAGATTATCTAATATTTAGTGCCTAATCAAATCTTTTCCCAACTTTTCCGAATGATCCCCATTTTTTTGAGACCTTCAAGGTTTTAGATATGCACGGCACACATAAAAAAATCCCGACCTTATAAAGATTGGGATTAAAGATTGGCGGCGACCGGATTTTATCCCGCTTTGTGCGGGACTCCCGTTGTTACACAGTACTCCCGAAAATTTCGGGACAGGCTATTGGCGCAAATGGGCTTATCCGCCA
>Ga0105103_10002219_pt1 | contig 10174 bp, 6 predicted proteins | sample PPLLaktember2015_2_FD_79107 | JGI IMG/M metagenome (GOLD analysis project Ga0105103, IMG submission 79107) | Freshwater sediment microbial communities from Prairie Pothole Lake near Jamestown, North Dakota, USA - PPLs Lake P7 Core (6) Depth... | ecosystem: Environmental > Aquatic > Freshwater >...
CGGCCGTTTGCTACCGCCGAGGAATATTCCCGTGAGCGGCTCTCGCGCGTGCACGCCGAAATGGGCGGGAGCGGTGAACTCGCGGCGGCAACAACACGGCGACGAGTTGCGCCTTGCGATCTCGAAAGTGGGGCCCGCGCAGCGCGACGCGCTCGTGCTCGACATGCTGCGCGATTCTTCCATCCCGGTCGCGATTGCCATGGTGGGCGGCTACGCGGAGAAGCTCGACGACATCGTCGACATCCATTTCGCGACGGTCCGCCTTGCCCTCCGGAGGTTCCCGGGATTCTTCCCCGTATGAGGATCCGCAGTCGCCGGCCCGCCGCCGGACCGCCGGGACCGTCTCAATCGCTTCGGCCGCCCACCAGTTCCCGGCAGGGTTCGTAGGTCACCTGTTCGTACGGTGGGGGCGGGAACACGATGCGGGTCGCGGCCGCCTGCTCGTAAGCGCATCCGGCGATCCCGCCGTCGGGCGTTAGATCGAACACGAATCGCACCGGGTCGAACACGGCCCCGGTCAACACGATGCGCGCAAGATAGGGATCCCAGCGAACGTTGACGGACCCTCGCGCGTCGCGCAGCTCGAAGGGAGCGTCGGGATCGAAGCTCGGCCGTACGTCACCGAACTGCACCGTCACGATGGTGTTCGACCACAGGAACGACCACGCGCCGTTCGCTAGCTGCAGCAAACGCCAAGCGCCTTCATCCGGTGTGACGGGAACGCAGAACGCCACGCCGAGCGCGCCTGCACCTTCGGCGAGCCAGCCGCGCGCCAAGAAGTTGGCGCGCTCCGCGCGACGCGGGGTATAGCGATGGTTCGGCGCGCCGGTAAGCCCGTCGTTGTACAACCGGTAGACTGGCGCCCATCCGGCTGCACACGAACCGTCGGCGGCGGCGGACTTGACGAAGAACGCGATCCCCTCGAACGTCCATCGCGGGTTTGCCCGCACGAGCTCGCACTCAGCCGCGTCCGCCGTGTAGAAGTGCGAGCTCAGGGGCGCAAACGATGCGCTGAAGAATCGACACACCGGCACCAACCCCGGGCCGGGCGCATCGTGCACCCGGTATTGCGTGGCCGTCCGCGCCCATTCGTTACCGGCTTCCAGTGCCGCTTCCTCTGCGGCGACGGCGGTGACGAAATTGTGCTCCATCCCGTCGTGGAAGAACTCACTCGCCACGACGGTGGCGGAACGGGCCGGCAGGGTGGTGACCAGCAGCAAGACCAAGCTGCAGCACACCGTGGATGCCAAGGTCGGAGGCACGCGATTTCCCTCTACGAGCGCCGAAGTGCGAAAGCATAGTCCGGGCGCGTGTTTATGGCAAAGTGTCGTCGAAGGTCCCCTCTGCGTTCCCGCGGAATCCGGTGCCCTGGGGGGCGTTCTACGCTTTCCGGATGCCTGCGAACGACACCGCAACCACTCCGATGCGCTCCATGCGCTCGACCTCACGGTGGTCGAGGCCCTCGTCGCACGGCGTCGGCGCAGTGGCCGGTGTCAGCGCGGCGACCGCAGCGCGCAGCGGTTAGTTGATTGCGAACACGTACAAGTAGTGGTGGCGCGGACGTCAGCTTCCATCAGGTTGACAGTCGGCTTTCAGGAAAATCGACGGTCGGCTCGGGGTCGTCTACGGCCGTTGACGAATCGACCCAAACGCGTCGGGCTAGTGCACGCGGTTCATCTGCTCGAGCTTCGCTCCATAGATTTCGCGGTCGCGGCGGGTCGTGCTGTTCTCCATCGCGAGGGCCAAGTACTTGCGCGCCATCTCGACTTCCCCGGTCCGCATGTAAGCAATCCCCAGCCAGAACTGGGACTCGTGGTAGTGCGGGTCGCGGGCGACTTCGCGCGCGAACTCGTCTCTCGCGGTTCGGACATCGCCCGACTGCAGCGCGGCGATACCCCGATGCAAGTGAGCGAAGGGCGGCTCGGCTTCCAGCCTGTTGCGACGTTCGGCGAGGCGCTGCGCCTCGTCGACCCTGCCCAGGGCGGTGAGTACCGGGATCAGGTTGGACAGTGCCAGCGCGTTCTGAGGCTCGACGCGGAGAACGTGGTCGAATGCGCGCTCGGCTTCGAGCAATTTGCCGCGACGGACATAGATCGCCCCTAGCGTGTTGTAGGCGAGGACGAGCTCCGGGGCCTGCACGAGGGCCTCGCGTGCCCACCAGTAGGCGTCGTCGATGCGGCCGGCGGCCAGTGCCTCGACGGCCCGGTTGTTCATGTACATGCCGATGACGGTGGCTTCGGGGATCGGTCGCGTCCGCAGGCTTTGTGCCTCGCTTGGCGGCAGGAAATCGATCGTCGTGGCACCATCGATTCGCGCGGAACCCGCAACGCGGGGGCCGGGGTTGCGTGGGTCGCTCGAGCCCCGACCGAGCGTGAGATTGACATGACCGATCAGGAGGCCCATGTCGCCCGTGCGAGCCCAGGTTTCATCGCCGATGGCCTTGCCGTACTCGATCGGCAACTCGAGCTCCCTGGCGAAGGCCGCGGTCATGATGACGAGCGACAGGCAGTTCCCCTGGCGTGCTGCGAACGCTTCCGCGGCATTGCGGGTCCGCTCCGCGTCGTACTCCAGCTTGAGTTCGCCCTTGCTGAAGAGCGCGTCGACCAGCGCTTGCCGGCGCCCCTTGACGCGCGCCTGCTCTGCGATCTCCGTGCGCAGGTAGCGCCGCATCTCCTCGCTGGGGGCGAAGACATCCGCAGCGCTGACGCGCTCGATCGGCGCGGCGAACAGGTGATCATTGAGGAAGCGCCGGTCGGGTTGCGCGACCGGCGCGACCGGTGGGGCCGCACAGGCCGCGAGCCACAACGAAAGCAGTGCTACTGCGAGTCGTCCCATCGTGCGCCCCCGTGTTCGCGGAAGCCCCTGCCGGCATTCTAGTACGTGGGATGGCTGCGCCGCTCGACCTCGGTACATGGTGGGTTCAGGGCGACGATAGTCGACTGCGCAACCGTCGCTGACCCGCTACGGGCAGTCATTCGGTTACCTGGTCTGCGCGCGCGATCAGCCTGTTGGGGACATTGACGCCGAGAGCCTTTGCCGTCTTCAGGTTGACGTAGAGATCGACTTCGGTCACCTGCTGAACGGGCATGTTCGCAGGCTTCTCGCCTCCATCAGTGCGGGGCTGGTCGGAGCCGCGCGCCGTCCCGTGTTGACGGACATCAAGGTGGCTGGTTGGCGCAGGGCGCGTAATCGTGTGGCGGAGTCCCCGGCGAGCAGGGCGTGCCAGCGTATGGGCTGTCGGCCCTGCCGCAGATGGGACGGCTTGCCCACTAACAGGCGCGATTCGTCATGACGACCTTGTTCGATCCCATTCGCATCGGCGACCTCGATCTCGCCAACCGTGTCGTCATGGCGCCGCTGACGCGCAATCGCGCCGCACCTGGACAGGTGTCGTCGGACCTCGCGGTCGAGTACTACCGGCAGCGCGCGAGTGCGGGGCTCATCATCACGGAGGCGTCGCAGATCAGCCCTGAGGGTCAGGGCTACATCGACACTCCCGGCATCCACAACGCAGCACAGGTTGCGGGCTGGCGGCGGGTCACGGATGCCGTGCACGCCGAGGGCGGCCGCATCGTCATTCAGCTATGGCACGTCGGGCGCGTTTCGCACGTCTCGCTGCAGCCGAACGGCCAGCCGCCGGTGTCGTCGACGGCGCGGCGGGCCGATGCGAAGACTTTCCTGGGCACCGGTTTCGTCCCGGTGTCGACGCCGCGCGCGCTGCGGACCGACGAGATCCCGGCCGTCGTCGCGAGCTATCGGGATGCGGCGCGCCGCGCGATGGAAGCCGGGTTCGATGGCGTCGAGGTGCACGGCGCGAACGGCTACCTGATCGACCAGTTCCTGCGCAACAGCGTCAACGACCGCACTGACCCCTATGGCGGTTCGATCATCAACCGGGTGCGTCTGCTGCTCGAAGTGATGCAGGCCGTTGCCGGCGCCATCGGCGGCGGCCGCACCGGGCTGCGCCTGTCGCCGGTGACCCCATCCAACGACGCCGGGCAGGACAGCGATCCCCAGGCGTTGTTCGAGCATGCGGTGAGTGAGCTCGCGCCGCTGCGGCTCGCTTTCGTCGAGGTGGTCGAAGGCCAGACGGCCGGCGCGCGCGACTTCGCGCCCTTCGACTACACCGCACTGCGCGCCAGGTTCAATGGCGCCTGGATGGTCAACAACGGTTACCAGCGGCAGATGGCCCTGGATGTCGTGGCATCCGGCGCGGCCGATCTCGTTTCGTTCGGGCGTCCGTTCATCGGCAACCCGGATCTCGTGCGCCGCCTGCGGGAGAACGCGCCCTTGAACGCGCTCGACACGAGCACGTTCTACGGTGGCGGCGCCAAGGGTTATACCGACTATCCGACTCTGGACCAGCACGCGACGGTCTGATCGGTACTACTCGAACTGCGCGGTGATTCCCGCGCGCCCGTAGCCGCGCGCGCGGCCGACGATCACCGCTTCGAGCTCGGCGGCGAGGCGCGGGTCGAGCTTCCGCAGCCGCTCGTGATCGGCGCGCGCTCGGGCCATGTCGCCCATCTGGGTGAACAGCACGCCTCGGTACATGTAGGCTTGCGCGAGGTCGGGCTTGAGCTCGAGTGCCCGGTTGTAGTGCCGGAGCGCGCGATCGAAATTCTGCGCGCCTTGCATGCGCAGGGCGAAGGCGAGATTGTTGTGCGCTTCGGCGAGCTTTTCGTCCTGTGCCAACGCCGCCTCGAACTTCGCTTGTGCGGCGGCGTAGCGCCTGTCGAGCAGCAACGCCACGCCTTCGTTGTACGCAATCACCGCCTTCTCCCGCGGCGTACCGGTGGGCACCGGCAGCGGGTCGCTCTCGACGGCCCAAGCGGGTGGAATCGCGACCGCGAGCGCACCGGCCAGGAGTACCGCCGCGCTCGCTTTGCGAAGCGACTTCATTCAGATGCCCGCAATACGTTTCGCCTGCGCGATGTCGGGGCGCACGGTGTCCGCCGTTGCCGTGAACGCGACCACGCGTTTGGCGTAGTACCCGGCTTTCGTCGCGTCGCCTGCCTTTTCGGCTGCTCGTGCCGCACCTGCGGTGGGCCCGAGGCGGTTGGGCTCCTTGGCAATCACCGCCTCGTATTCGCGCAACGCGTCGGCGGGCTTTCCAGCCTGCATGAGCAGGTCGCCCAGGATCTCGCGCGCCGGCTTGAGCGGCCCGGGCGTAACCGCATGCTTCTCGCTCGCGTCTTCGCGCACCGCGGCGGCCCGGACGATCTCGATTCCCTCGGGGCGCATGCCTTCGGCAAATGTTGCTGCCCCGCGCACCAGTGCGGCCTGGATGTCGATCTGCTCGACCCAGTAGCCCAGCTTCATCGCCGCGGCCGACTCGCGGAGCTGCTGCAGTCGCTGCAACTCGACGCGCGCCGCCGACGGATTCTCGGCATAGGCGGCGCCGATCCCGCGCGCGAAGGCATTGATCGCCTCGGCCTGCGGATACTTCTTCCAAGGGTAGACATCGGCGGCAGGCGAGAGTGCGACGTTGGCGGCCTCCTTCCATGCGTGGCGCTCGAGCGCATAGCGCGCCGGCATCGCGGCGAAGCCGTAGGCGGACGGGAAGGCGTCGCTCGTCTGCTTGATCTTTTGCACTTCGGCGAGCACCTCCGCCGCGGCGCGGTCCTGTCCGAGCTGCAGGTGCGCGTAGACGAGGTAGTCGTAGGCGTGCACCCGGTTCGGGATGCTCGACTTGGCGGCCTCGGCGGACGCGCGATTGGCCTCGATCGATTCGTGCCAGTGGCCGACGCGGGAGAAGATGTGCGAAGGCATGTGCAGGGCATGGGATGCGTCGGGCGCGATCTTCGAGTAGCGTTTCGCCGCTTCGAGTCCCTGCTTGGCGATCGGCGGGTAATCGTAGCTGTGGATCAGGTAGTGCGCGACGCCGGGATGCTGGGGCTGCTGCATCATGATCGGCTCGAGGATCCCGGCGGCCTTGAGTTGGTTCGTGTATTTCTTGTCGTTCGGGTCGAAGTTCACCGACAGGACGAGCGCATGGAGGATCGTCGCCTCCTTGTCGTCCGGGTATCGGCGCGCGACCTCGGCCATCGCGTCCTCGAAGGCCTTGGCGCGGGTGCGATGATTGATCTTGTCGTGATCCTTGTAGAACGCCGCCAGGGCGTCCACGTAGTCGCGCTCGCGCTGCGACTTGAGGCCGGTGGCGCGCGCGGCCTCGAGCGCCGCCTGACCCTCTGCCATAACCTTCGGCGAAAGCGGAATCGGCCAGGTGAACGGGTTGTCGAGCACGCCGAGGGCGCGCAGCCAGTGCGCCATGCCGCAGCTGGGGTCGGCCTGCAGCGCGCGGTCGAGCGGCGCCGTGTAGAGCTCCCAGGCGAATGAGTGGTAGTAGGCCATCGCCAGGTCGAACTCCTTCTGGGCGGCGGCGTTGCACTCGACCGCGAAGTGCACCTGGCCGAGCTTGGCCGGTGCGCCGCCTGTCTTGTCGGCGAAGGCCGGCTGCGTCATGCCGAGACCGGCGAACAGCATGGCAACGGCGATGGCGGTGCGCGAACGTGAAAGTCTCAAGACCGAGCTCATGACGGACTCCTCCTGACGGTCGATTGCGCGGATCTCCGCTGCAAGCGAGAACGGCTCGAGCGATCGGCTCGAAACGAGTCGGTGAAGGATGTCGGCCCGCCGCCCGACTTGCCTCGTCGCGGCGGCGGCGAGTTGCGAATGAGATGCAGTCTATGCCGGCGTGGTCGCCATCACCATGGGGTGAACTACCCCAACTGACATCTTTGCGCCGCACCATTTGGCGTAGGCAGGAAGGTGGGGTGGGGAAACACCTCCGCCACGCTTGCGGGTATTTCCTGACGACATTTGCGCAGTCCCGGTATCGAAGTCCGGCCGCGATTCGCATAGCGTTGACGTTCCCTCGCGATTCGGCGAGGACTCGCGATGATCGAATCGGAACGGCACGTCGAAGCCTCGTCGGACTGCGAGCCACGCGGGCCACCGGGTGACGCCGGCGTCGCGGGCCGGGGTGCGGTGACGCTCGCGACCCGCCCGACCCGATCGCCGAACGAAGCGGCAGCACAGGGCGCCGAGCGACGGCAACTCACGGTACTTTTCTGCGACCTGGTGGGCTCCACCGAGCTGTCGACGAAGCTCGACCCGGAGGACTTCCGCGAAGTGATCGGAACCTACCATTGGTGCGTCGCGGACACGGTTCGGCAATTCGATGGCTTCGTGGCGCTGTTGCTCGGCGACGGCGCCGTGGTCTATTTTGGCTACCCCAACGGCCACGACGACAACGCCGTGCGCGCCATTCGTGCCGGGCTGGCGCTCGTCGGCAGGATCGGGGAGCTCGAGGGGGTCGGCGGGCCGTTGCGTGTGCGCATTGGTGTGGCCACCGGCCTCGTGGTCGTCGGCGACCTGGCCCAGGCGGGTGCGGTTCGCGAGCGGATCGCGCTGGGCGAGACGCCGAATCTCGCCGCACGCCTGCAATCGCTGGCCGCGCCGGACGGGGTCGTGATTGCGGATGGCACGAGGCGCCTCGCCGGCGATCGCTTCACGTACCAGAACCTCGGCGTGTTCCCGATCAAGGGATTCGTGGCGCCGGTTCAGGTCTGGCAAGTCACCGGAACGGCAGCGGTGGCGGAGGCGTTCGCCACGCTCCGCCCGGACCCGTCGCGCCGGCCCCCGCCTGCGACCGTCGGCCCCACGCCGCTGGTCGGTCGCGACCAGGAGCTGGGGCTGCTGCACGACAGCTGGGAGCAGGTGATCGAGGGGCAGGGTCGCGTCGTCCTGATCATGGGGGATCCCGGAATCGGCAAGACGCGCCTCGTGCAGACGATGGTGGCGGACGTCGCGGACCGGCCGCACGTGCTTCTCGAGCTGCGTTGCTCTGAAGACCGCGCCAACAGCCCACTGTATCCGGTGATCTCGCTGCTCTGGAGCGTGCTCGGCTGGAGTCGCGGCGATTCCGACGCGACGCGGCTCGACAAGCTGGTCGAGTTCTGCGAGCGCTACCGCATCTCGACCGCCGAGGGCTTGCCGCTGTTGGCCTCGCTGCTGTCGTTGCCGCCTTCCCCGCGCTTTCCTGCGGCGCCGATGAGCCCGGAACGCCAGAAGCAGCGGACGCTGCAGACGTTGCTCGACGCCGTGCTTGCGGTGGCGGCCGAGCACCCCGTGCTCGCCGTCGTCGAAGACCTGCACTGGATCGACCCGACGACGCAGGAACTGCTCACGCTCATCGTCGCCCAGGTGGCTACGGTGCGGCTATTGGCACTGCTCACCGCGCGATTTCACTTCCGTGCGCCGTGGCAGCCCCACTCGCATCTCACGCCGATCGTCCTCACGCGCCTGACACGGCGCCAGGCCGGCGAACTGGTGTCGCACGTCGCCGGTACGCGAGTGCTCGCCGCGGAGGTCGTGGGCCAGATCGTCGCCAGGGCAGACGGCGTGCCCCTCTACGTCGAGGAACTCACCAAGATGGTGGTCGAAACGGCCCTGGCCTCAGCGATCCAGGGAGTCCCGGAATCCGCCGGCGCGCCACGATCACCGGCCATCCCGGCGACCCTGCAGGATTCGCTGATGGCTCGCCTCGATCGGCTGAACGGCGGCAAGGCCCTCGCGCAGCTCTGTGCGACGCTGGGCCGCGAGTTTTCCTACGCGCTGCTGCGGGAGGTTTCGGATCTGGACGACGCCGGGCTCGATCGCGAGCTCGATCGACTGGTCGAGGCCGAGTTTCTGTACCAGCGCGGAACGCCGCCCGACGCAACCTATGTCTTCAAGCACGCGCTGATCCGCGAGGCGGCCTACGAAAGCCTGCTCCGGAGTTCCCGCAAGCAACACCACCGGCGCAATGCGCTGGCCATGGTGAGCCAGTTCGCTTCCGAATCGGCGGCACAGCCGGAGTACGTCGCGATGCAGTTCACCGAGGCCGGCGAGCTCGGCGACGCCGTCCGGTGGTGGCAGAGCGCGGGACGCCGCGCCTTCAGCCGCGCGGCCTATGCCGAGGCCGCGGCGCACTTCACAAAGGGGCTGGCGCTACTCACCTCGACGCCCGGGTCGGCAGAGCGCGACCAGCGGGAACTGGAGGTGCAGGTGGAGCTCGGCTACGCGCTGATCCCGTTGCGCGGCTGGGCGGCGTCCGAGACGGCAGCGGCATTCACGCGCGCGGGCGAGCTGTGCCGCTCGATCGGCGAGACGCCCGTCCGTTTCCGGGCGTTGTGGGGTCTCGGCGCCTTCCACTTCGTGCGTGGCGACCAGCGACGGGCACGCGAAGTCGCGGACCAGTGCCTGACGGTCTCGCGCGGGTACAACGACGTCGACGCGCGCATCGAAGCCCACTACCTGAGCGGCATCGTGTTGTGCACGATGGGCGAATTCGTTCCCGGCCAGCGCGAACTGGAAGCCAGCGTGCGGATCTACGGCACCGAACGGCGCGACGTCCACCGCGTGCTCTATGGGCAGGACGCCAAGGCTTCGGCGCTCGGATGGCTCGCGATGGCCCGATGGGTGTGCGGTCGACCCGACGAGGCCCTGGGCGCCGCCGAGGAAGGGCTGGCGTTCATTCGCGATGCCGCACCGCCGTTCCTGCTCGCGCGCGCGCTTGCCGCCGTGGGCTTCGTGCGGGTGTTCCGTGGCGAACCGCAGGGGCAGGATTCGCCGCTCGAGGCCGCAATCGCGCTCTGCGCCGAGCAGGGTTTCAAGTACTTCCACGCCGTCGTCTCGGCCTTTCACGGCGCGAGCCTTGCGCAGTCCGGACGAGCGCCGGAAGGCATTGCCGTGATGCAGGCGAACGTGGTCGGGCTGCGCAACGTCGGCTCGGAGCTCCTGTTCACGCTGATCTTCGCCAATCTGGCGTCGGCGCTCCTTGCCGAGGGGCGGATCCTGGAGGGGCTCACGGCGATCGACGAAGGACTCGCCTGCGTCGAGCGCAACGGCGAGCGCTGGGCCGACGCCGAGCTGCACCGCATCCGCGGACAGCTCCTGCTCGCGCGCGGCATGCCGGACGCCGTGGGCGCGGAGGCGTGCTTCCAGAGAGCGTTGAAGATTGCGCGCGGGCAGGGAGCCAGGGCCTACGAGCTTCGGGCGGCCACCGATCTCGCGCAGCTCTGGTCGCGGCACGCGAAGGGTCGGCAGGCAATGTCGCTGCTCGAGGAGGTTCTCGGTGCCTGGACCGATGGGATGCGGACACGCGATCTCGACCTCGCCCGGGACTTGC
>Ga0105103_10002220_pt1 | contig 10171 bp, 8 predicted proteins | sample PPLLaktember2015_2_FD_79107 | JGI IMG/M metagenome (GOLD analysis project Ga0105103, IMG submission 79107) | Freshwater sediment microbial communities from Prairie Pothole Lake near Jamestown, North Dakota, USA - PPLs Lake P7 Core (6) Depth... | ecosystem: Environmental > Aquatic > Freshwater >...
AGACCCTGCCGCCGCGGTCCGCCGCACACATCGAGCGATGGGGTTGCCACCGCCTCTCTCTGCCACAGAGCGGGATGCTGTCCCGATGCCAAGGCGATCGCCCTCGGCTGGGAACCGTCGCGACATCATCGCAGCTGAGGCGAACGCGCCCGGTAGCCGAGCGGCCGTGCGTGCCCACAGAACTCATCCCGCCTGAGCTGCAGCTCGTACTATGCATGAGAGCCGTTGACTTCCTCCCGGAGGGTGTTCTACTGTAATCTGTAGAAGTCAACGGAGGTGCGGTGTGAAGAGCAGAAGCTTGGGGTTAGTTGCAGTCGTCGCGCTCGTCGCGGTAGTTTTGGTTGGCCTGAGTCCGATACTTGGGCCCAAACAAGAAGTCGCGAGGCAGCCAGACGTAGCGGGACAGGGCCCGCTAGTGGTCACTCTCGCGCCTCCCGCATTTGCGCAGGCGCCGAAGCCATCGTTCCCGACGAATGAGGCGGGTATCTCTGCCTACGTCAACGTCGGGGCGACCATTGACCTCACCAAGGCTCGGGCTCTCCTGTCCGCGCCTGAAGGTGTCACAGACGCCTACGTGATTGGAACAATGACGCTGATTGGCAATGACGAGAGCATGCAGCCGCATGTGTACATCGGCAAGGATGGCTGGCTGCTGGCCTACTATCCCAACACAGAGCCGACAAGCTATCTGTTCCAGTGGTACGGATACCAGGGCGGTGCGGTCAACACGACAACGCTTCGTGACGCCCTGATCTCGCTGGCGACAAGCCTGCATCTGGATCTCTCGAAGATCGACGCCGGGATCAGCTACTTCCACTTCAAGTATCCCGATGCCACGAAGCTCATCATTGCGGTCGACACAACGGGCAGCAACGACGAGTTCCGGTACACGATTCCCTCCGGAGTCGCCTTGTACACTGCTGCATGGAGTCAGCATGGCGAAGGTGTTGCCCGGTACTACGGGACGCAGTCATCCGTCGATGGAAAGGTCTTGTATTCTGCGGGTAGTGGAACCTACACCATCTGCTCGGAGATGGCGCAGGAGTACACGAGCCCCAATGCAGCTCACAGCGTCGCGATGTTGCGAAGTGGCGACGCTGGCTGGATGGGGTTTGCGATTGTGTTTCTGTACCACTAGGTTCGCAGAATGCGCGCCAAGAACCGATTCCGACTCAGGGATGTGCGACTCCTGGCTACCGTCACAGTCGGTACGATGCTTGCCGTAGGTTTCGCGGCTCACGTCTCCATGTCACAGGACACGGCCTCGGCCACGGTTCATCGGATTCTGATTGAGCAAGCCACCGCGACGTGGGAGAAACCTCTCGTTGCTTCGACCGAACTCGAAGCAACGCTCACGCACGTTGCCCCGCGGTTGCTTATCCAGCACGCGGCCACGGTGTGGGTAGGAGCGTCCGGGAGTTCCTCGGCCCTTGAGGCCGCCGTAGCAGAAGTTGAGCCACGGATCTGGATCTCCGGCTCCGCAACCTCGACCCTGTGCGCCTTAGCAAACGCGCCCGAGCTTGTTCGCTCTGCTGCCGGCGTGAGCCCACGGCTGCTCATCGAGCACGTGGCCACGAGTGCTCTGATTGGGCCACTCTCGGCAGACGGCGTTGCAGGGCAGGTTAGTGCGAGCGCGAGAATCATCATCGAGCACGCGGCGACTAGCGCGGTGGAGACGACAACCCCTCCACCATGGTGGGTTCCGCCTCCTCCACCTGCGGCTCCAGCCCCGCCAGCCACAACCACGACAACCCCATCCGCACCTGCTACGACGACGATTCCAGCCACGCCGGAGCCGGCAACGACTGTGACTACGCCGACAGGAACTCCCCCTGCGCAGCCGCCGTCGACCAAAGCGAAGCCGACGCAAACTGCTCAACCGCTGGCAGCCGTGCAGCAGCCAGCCAAGCCGACAGCGACCACGCCAGCGGTGACGTCGCAGCCCAGCAAGTCGGCGACCACGACTACTGCGCCGAGTCCGTCGAGCACGCGGCAGACGACGTCTCCTTCCAAGAAGGCGATGCCTGAGCGCCGCAAGCCGGTGCCGGTGTGGCCCTGGGCCCTCGGTGCCGTGATTGCCGCTGCAATGACCGTTGCATACGTCCGCTCCCGCCGTCGGCGGGAGAAAGGCACCTCCGAGCCGGCAACACCCCCCACGATTCCCGGGAACGATCTGGAAGAGAAGGAGAGCCCGGCTGCTCCGCCCGTTCCCGCGGCTGGAGCCTCACGCCCACCGAAGAGAGAACCGACTCAGGTGCATGTCCCGCCGGTTACCCCTGAGCAGCGGGCGCGGGTCGAGCGAGGCCGCATGAGTTCGTCGGCGTCCACGAGGAAGCGAGGAACCTCGCTCTTCGGCGCGAATGTCGCGAAGATGGCTGCTGCCAATGATATGTCAGGCCTCCTGAGAGTGGCGCAGGGAGGGCAGCCGGAGGATAGAGCCCGAGCAATAGAAGCCTTTGCCGAGGCACGCGAACTTGACGCCCTCGCGACGGCACTGCAGAGTGTGTCAGCCGCTTCACTCCCTCAGGTCTGGAAACGCGGAATCGAAGCCATTCTCCGCATGGCACCTAAGGATGCAGAGCAGGTGACCGTGGCGCTGCTTAGCGCTGACCTCAAGGAGGAGGACGAAGCATCTGCACTTGACGCGTTGTTGCGCGTACACAGCATAGGCGAGCCCAACTTCTGGGCCCAGGTGGGTGCGACGCTGCTGGGACAGGGACGGGTGGAGTCAGCTTTGCGCTGCTTCCGCGAAGCAGTGAAGGTTGCTCCCCCAACAAAGGAATTGATCGGCTCCATTGGCGCGAGCCTGATCGACGCTCAGCGTTGGGCCCCAGCGTTGGAGTTCTTCGAGCACTACTCCGCACTCGATCCCGATGACCCGCGCGGGTGGGGCGGGAAGGGTCTCTGCCTATCGAATCTTGAGAGGCTAGAGGACGCGAAAGCGGCATGCACGAAGGCTATCGAGCTGCAACCTACGTATGCGCTTGCGAGGAACACCCTAGGCGTAGTCTATGCCAAACTCGGCGAGAACGAGGCTCTCATGGACTTCTCGCGTGAGAGCGTCGAATTGGACCCTGCCAACGTCAAGGCCCGGTGCCTGTTGACCGAAGTCCTCATGCTTGCTGACAAGCTTGTGGATGCCGAGACTGAAGCGCAAGAGATGCTCGCAGTCGCGCTTGCCGCGGAGTCCACAGACCCAGAAACCCTCGCGATGGCGTATTCGCAGCTGGGAACGATCGCCGTAATGCGCGGGCACGATGGCGCACTACCGTACTTCGAGAAGGCAATCCAGGCTAACCAGCGCGACCCGTCGGGCTACAACCTAGCGGATGCGTGTGCGATTCTGGACATGATGGGCAGTCTGAGCCAAGGCACGCCGCAGCAGAGACGTGCGCGATTGCTTGGGTTTGCGCAGCAGCGGGGTGCAAGATACAGCTCTTACGCGGAGTGGAAAGCGCGGAGCGGAACCTGAAGTCTACTGGGCACGGGTGCGCTGTGTGCGCAGGAGGTGGAAACGTGTCGACGTGCAAGGCTTGCGATGGATCGGGATCACTGAAGTGCCCCAAGTGCAAGGGGACTGGCCGCGTCGGGGGCGGGCTAGTCACCTCACCCAGGCAGTGCGACAACTGCGACGGTTCGGGTGTCGTCAAGTGCGGAGTCTGCCACGGGACGGGTCGCGTCTAGGGGAGTGCGCGACTGGTTGGTTGCCGCCGGATGCATGCACTGCCTCGGGCCGAGTTCAGCCAGATCGCCAGAGCACTGCGCACACTGGCAACAGCGGCAGGCTGGCCGGAGAAAAGTGGGGCCGGGACTTGCCTCTTGCTTTGAACAAGCGAACCCGGGCTTTGGGAGTCCTCGAACCCGGCGATGGTGATTCTTCTGGAAGGAAGGTATCGATGAGACAGCGAAGAAATGGCATGGCAGCGCTTTCGCTCAGCGTCGTGTTCTGCATTGTGGTTGGGATTGCCGGCGTGGGGACGCCGTACTCGCTGAACTGGCCTAGCACGTGGCGAAACCCTCTCGATAGTGGTCGTCTATGGACGACCGTCTCTAGTGATACGGCGTTCGACTTCGACTCCTCCGCCTATTGGTCAGCATGGGGCACAAGGCACACAGGTATTGATCTGAAGGCGGGCCCGGGCGCTCTTGTTCTGGCAATCGATGACGGGGTAGTCGTGAGGGTGGCGGTCTCTGCCGACCCGATGCAACTTGTGATCATGGTCGTGCATTCCGGGACTAGAGGAGCATTCCTATGCGTCTATGGACATGTCTCAGCCTGCGCCGGCATTGCGGTCGGCGCCCAAGTGCAGGCCGGCCAGCTGCTTGGCACCGTCACACAGGCTGGCAGCCCCTGCCACCTTCACTTTGGCATCAACACCCGAGGAAGTGCGGCTAGCTCGCTGGCTTGGGGCCGATCCGGCGCGACTGATCCGCGGTCATTGGGCTGGGTGGATCCTATTCCCTACCTGCAGCAGACGTTGCCTTGGTAACCCGCCCATGTGGCTGCGCCGTCAGGTCTGATCGTGGCGGCAGAGGCAACCTCTTGGCGCGGTGCCGGATTGGGCCTGCCTTCTGCCTCGTGGCCTGACCCCGACGCTCGCGCGGTCGAGGTCCAGTCAGGCAGGTATGTCGGTCCCGGCAAGTCATAGATCAGCAGGCGCGGGAGTCGCGAGGTGCGGAAGTGTCTTTCTGAAGCGACTCTGTCTGCTGCGCGCTTCAACCCCGGCATCCGCGCCATCTACCGCCGGCTGAAGGGCGAAGGCAAGCCGGACAAGGTTGCACGGATCGCTGCAGCGCGGAAGCCCCTGCCATCGTGAACGGAAGAGGAGTTGGGGAGCAACTCCCGAGCTGCTCGCGCACGAGCAGCCATCTACTGAGAGCGGCGAGCCCTTCAGACTTCCTACCGAGAGCGGACAAGGAGTTCTGCAGGAACTCTCCAGCTGCTTGGCCAGAGCCGAGCAGCCCTTGACCATTCGATACAGCATCTGACCCCGGCGCCCTGACCCCGTTGCCCAGCATCTGACCCGGCGCTGCCATGGCGCGTTGGCGGCTTGACACGCGAGAGGATGCGTGGAACTATGTGATGTCATGCAACAGACAGATACCGGCGCGGGATATGTCCAGCGGCGTTGGGCTGTGAACGGTACTCACGAAAGGCCACAGCAAGCCCCAATCAGCCCCACTCCGGAGAAACCTGATTGAGCAGGGTCGCGCAACCACGCGGGCGTTGAGTCGACTCAATGAGCGCTCGAAGGCAAGTCGTAGTGCGAAAGAGGGGGCAATGAGCGATCGACGGCAGGATCCGAGAGGCGAGGAAGCGATCGACGACCTTGATGAGCTGAACGAGGTACTCCCTGCGACCTATGCAATCACATCATATGGGGCGGACTATCCCGTAGACGGGTTGGTCAAGCGGATGGATCAGACTGACATTGTCGTGCCTCTCTTCAGCCTTGATCCCGAACAAGGGCAATCTACAGTGGGGTTTCAGCGCGAGTACGTGTGGACTAAGCCCCAAGCTGATCGGTTTGTCGAGTCACTGATGCTGGGGCTTCCCGTGCCGGGGATATTCCTCGTCAAGGAGGCAAACGGGAAGCACCTAGTTCTTGACGGCCAGCAGCGATTAAGGACTCTACAGGCGTTCTACACCGGAGTGTTTCAGGGGAAGGAATATGCCTTGGAACACGTTCAGGAGAAGTGGAGAGGTAGGACCTATAGGACGCTGCTAGCGGACGATAGGCGGCGACTTGACGACAGCATCATCCACGCGACGATCGTTCGGCAAGACGAGCCAAGCGAAGACCAGAGCAGTATCTATTTGATCTTCGAGCGCCTGAATTCCGGGGGCACATTCCTGCAACCGCAGGAGATCCGTGTAGCCTTGTACCACGGAGCTTTCGCAAGTCTCTTGAGCAAACTGAATCTAGCTTCTGACTGGCGCGCTCTCTACGGCAAGAAGAGCGCCCGTCTGAAGGACCTTGAGCTGATCCTCCGATTCTTCGCACTCCATTTCTACTCCGGCAGCTACAGGCGACCAATGAAGGAGTTCCTGAATCGGTACATGGCTGCGAATAAGGCTCTGCAGATGCAGGGCGAGGAGGAACTCCGCGCCCTGTTCGTCTCGACAGTTGGGGCGATCCACAAGCACATCGGGCCGCACGCTTTTCGTCTGCGGACTGCCCTCAATGCGGCGGTACTGGATGCTGTGATGGTAGGCGTGGCGGCGAGAATCGTGGCAGGGCCAATCGTCAGGCCTGACCAGCTTAAGGCGGCCTATGAAGGCCTGCTGCAGGACAAGGCGTTCCTCGACGCTACCGGACGCTCGACTGCAGATGAGGAGAACGTCAAGACCCGTCTGCGATTGTCGAGAGAGGCGTTCGCGAACGCAGCATGAGCGGCCGAGCCGAAGTGCTTCGTCTGCAGAGACGCCTCGACGCAACGTTCGCGCGGGTCCCTGTGTCCGTGGCCGATCTGGAAGTGCAGGCGGACTACGCCAAGTACTTGTGCGTCCTTGTCACTGGCTTCTTCGAGAACGCGATAGTGGCTCTCCTCCTGGATTACGTTGAGCGGCGGGGTTCCGCAGAAGTGCTGTCGTTCGTGGAGCGACAGCTGGACCGATGGACGAGCCCGAATGCGGAGAGGACGGCAAACCTCTTCGGAGCTTTCAGCGCGGATTGGCGAGCGTCGGTGACTGCGTACCTCGTTGACCGACGCAAAGATAGTCTCAATAGCCTCGTTGCGCTCCGACACAAGGTTGCTCACGGCGAGTCGGTTGGCACAAGCCTAACGCAGATCCAGGCACACTACGACGTCGTTCTGGAAATCGTCGACCATCTCGCCGAGCTTGTTGATCCGCAGAACCCTGGTGCCCTGCCCTGAGGCTGGGCGAGGACAGGAAGTGGCGACATCGTCGGGGCGAAGGCGTCACATCGTCACTCTTGGCAGCAAGACACAAGGTCCAGGCATACGGCCACGCGCTTGAGCAGAGCGGGTGCGGGCGATGCCTGCCCGGCCTGGATAGCGCGGTTTCAGAACGTGACGTTCGCACAGCCCGCGTGGCCGCCGCCGGCCGCGTGCTACGTGTGAGTAGCGTGTTTCGGCGCGTGGACATACAAGTCTCTCCCGGTGTATCCTTACCGCGGTTGTAGGAGGCTGGGAGTATGCTGAGTGGGCTCTATGACGGGTTGTTCTGGCTTTGCCTAGCACTGACTTCTCTCGTTCTTCCGGTCTACGTACTCAACCTAACGAATTATGGAGCCGCCGCGCAGGCGCGCGTCTTTGAGCGGAGAGCTGCTGCGCGCGAGCGCCGGATTGTCGACGCTGCGCGGACGCACGCTCGAGGTCCGCTGAGGGCCGATCTTGACAAGGCGATGAAGCGATGCGTCACAAGGGAGAGGCAACTAGCTGGGCTAAAGGAGAGCAGCTTCATCAAGGGAATGCTCGGGCCTTTGGCGTCCTTTCTGGCAGCGTTCTTTCTGTCGATCGCGGGCAGAGCATACACAGATGATCTCGGTAGCTTATTCTGGGTCTTGCCGGTAGCCCTCCTCGGTGTCGGGTTGTTCCTGGTGGTCAGCTGCCTTGTCACGACGCAGCGCATTCTCTACGGCACGAAGCAGGAGTGGGAGTTGAACGCTGTGTGGGAAACAAGGATCAGGTCAGGAGAGCCTGCCGCTGCGGAGTTCACCCTGCACAACCGGAGGGGTGCGGCGCTCAAGGAGGTCCAGCTGGCGCTCTTCATCCCACCCACTTGGGCCTGCTATTCCGTCAGTCCAACTGGCGCGGTTCATCGAGGCGGTAACCATAGGCCGACATATGTGTTGCCAAACAACGACCCTGAGATGCCGGGCTACAAGGCCATTCTCTCAGCCAACCCGTGGACCGTCAAACAAGGCTTGCGGTTTGCGTACTCATTCAAGGGGCTTCATTGCGAGACCCCAGGACAGCACAAGCTGTACCTTCTTGCGACATCCGAGCAGGGGCCACTCGAGTTCGTGGAGAAGACGGTTGAGATCGTCCCATAGGACAGGAGACACGATGCAATTGCCTCACGGAAGGAGGTGTGAGGGTCAGGTCTTGAAATAACGCATCTCCTCACGTGGCACGGAAGCGCCCTCATCCGCTTGAGTGCGTCATACTCGTTGTCGCCAACAAGTGGCGCCGTATGGGGAGGTCGCGAGGTCTCCTGGGAGCTATGAACGTGAGACTACTCGTCAGGGTCCTGGTTGTAGCGGCTGGCGCCGCCTCGATTGGCTTTGGTGTCTGGCACTTCTTCGTGCCCACGTGGTGGAAGTGGTACTCGTACATCGATCGCAGCGCGACGGAGCTTGTGCTTGCCGTTCGGGCCATCAACGCGTTCTTCTCTCTGTCGCTTGTGTTGTTCGGCGTCGTGAACGTGCTGCTTGTCTACGGGGGCAGGTCCAGCAGGTACTCGATCGTCGTCGTCCTTGCTGCGACGTGCGTCCTGTGGCTGACGAGGGTGGTGCTTCAGCTTGTCTATCCTCAGGGCTCGGCCAACCCCGTTCTCCAGTACGGGATGCTGTCAGCATTCATCGTCGTCTTGTTGTGCTACGCGGCTTCGCTCGTCATCGTGGCGTTGGGTAAGCCTCTCGCCTAGCACGACGGAACCATCGCCATTGCCCCGCATACGGCATACTCCTCGTAGCGCAGTGAGCAGCGCTGCCTGAGGAGGACGCAATGAAGGCCATCGTCTACGAGAGGTACGGGTCTCCCGATGTTCTGGAGCTCCGAGACGTCGACAAGCCGTGCGTTACCGGCGACGGCGTTCTGGTGCGCATTCGCGCGGCGTCGACGAATCCGTACGACTGGCACTTCATGCGCGCGAAGCCACTGTTCACCCGGGCGATGTTCGGGTGGTTCAGGCCGAAGGACCAGAGGCTGGGAGCCGACCTGGCCGGCGAGGTCGAGGCGGTGGGCAAGGACGTGACGCGGTTCCGCCTGGGCGACGCGGTGTTTGGCGAGGGCGCGGGGGCGTTTGCGGAGTACGCGTGCGTTCCGGAGCGCTGGCTGGCGCGAAAGCCGTCGAACCTCTCGTTCGAGCAGGCGGCCGCGGTGCCGATGGCTGCCGGCACGGCCCTGCAGGGCCTGCGCGACAGCGGGAAGATCAAGGCCGGCCAGAAGGTACTCGTCCTCGGCGCGTCGGGCGGCGTGGGCACCTTCGCGGTGCAGATCGCGAAGGCCCTTCGCGCCGAAGTCACAGGCGTCTGCAGCACGAAGAACGTCGAGATGGTCCGCAAGATCGGCGCGGACCACGTGGTCGACTACACGCGCGAGGACTTCACGCGAGGCGACGTGCGCTACGACCTCATGCTTGACACGATCGGGAATCGGTCATTGCGCGCGTGCCGGCGTGTGCTTGCTCCGAAGGCCGTCTACGTCTTCATCGGCGGGCGGATGAGCCACCTTGCCGCCTCGATGATCGCCGGCCCCTTCGTGAGCCAAGACGTGAAGGCCGTTGTGGCCAAACGAAGCTCCGCGGATCTCGAGTTCCTCTCGGGGCTCATCGAAGCCGGGAAGGTCACGCCCGTCATCGACCGGACCTACAAGCTGAGCGAGGTTCGCAACGCCATCGGGTATCTCGAGGAAGGTCACGCCCGCGGGAAGATCGTCATCACGGTGTGACTCGCACGTCGGCTTGGATGGAACGCCTAGGGTAGGGCATTGCCGCCGTCGCAGGTTTGGGCTTGACATTGGGTGGCAGTGGTTGTATACTACAACTATTCGCCATGACAAAGAAAGAACTGCATCGAGACAAGTACGGCACGTCGAAGGCCCGCGTCGGCAGGATCCAGGATCTTGTCTGCCAACTCGGCCGGCTCCTCGAGAGCTACGACGAGATGTGCCTCGCGAGCCTCGACATCACGGTGTCGCAGGGGTACACGATCATGGCCCTGCCGCAGGACGGGGACGTGGGCATGAGCGCACTCGGGGAGACACTCGGGGTCGCTCCGAGCACGGCGACGCGGATGGTCGATCAGCTTGTGAGCAAGCGCTTGGTGGAACGGCGGAGCGCGCCCAAGGATCGCCGCGCGGTCCGAGTTGCCCTGACCGAGAGCGGGCAACGGCTACGGCGGGAGCTCGAGAAGGCAACGGCATCGTGCTTCCTCGGCGCTCTCGACGGGATCTCGGCGTCGCGCCAGATCGCGACGATCGA
>Ga0105103_10002221_pt1 | contig 10171 bp, 5 predicted proteins | sample PPLLaktember2015_2_FD_79107 | JGI IMG/M metagenome (GOLD analysis project Ga0105103, IMG submission 79107) | Freshwater sediment microbial communities from Prairie Pothole Lake near Jamestown, North Dakota, USA - PPLs Lake P7 Core (6) Depth... | ecosystem: Environmental > Aquatic > Freshwater >...
GACGTGCAGGTCATCGTCTACACCGAGGTGCCGGGACAGGCGCCGCAGGTGGTCGAGGACCAGGTGACCTACCCGCTGACGACCGCGATGCTGTCGGTGCCGCACGCCAAGGTCGTGCGCGGCTTTTCGTTCTTCGGGGCGTCGTTCGTCTACGTGATCTTCGACGATGGGACCGACCTTTACTGGGCGCGGTCGCGGGTGCTGGAATACCTGAATGCCGCGAGCCAGCGCCTGCCGCCGGGCATCACGCCGCAGCTGGGTCCGGACGCCACCGGAGTCGGCTGGGTCTTCCAGTACGTGCTGCTGGCCAAGAACCGGACGCTCGCCGAGCTGCGCACGCTGCAGGACTGGTATCTGCGCTACCAGCTGACCAAGGCGCCGGGCGTCTCGGAGGTCGCGTCGGTCGGTGGCTACGTGCAGCAGTATCAGGTGATCGTCGACCCGGCACGGCTGCGCGCCTACGGCATCCCGCTCGAGCGCATCGCCGAGGCGATACGCACCTCGAACCGCGACGTCGGCGGCCGGGTCGTCGAAATGGCCGAGACCGAGTACATGGTGCGTGGCCGCGGCTACCTGCGCGGTGTCGAGGACATCGAGAACCTCGTGCTGCGCGCCGAGCGCGGCACGCCGGTGCGCATCCGCGACGTCGCGCGCGTGGAACTCGGCCCGGACGAGCGACGTGGCATGGCCGAGTTAAACGGCGAGGGCGAGGTCGTGTCGGGAATCGTCGTCGCGCGCCATGGCGAGAACGCGCTGCGCGTCATCGACGGCGTCAAGCAGCGCATCGAGGAGCTGAAGCCCGGGCTGCCCGAAGGCGTGGAGATCGTGACGGTTTACGACCGTTCGGAGCTGATCCACCGCGCGATCGACACGCTGACCGACACGCTGATCCAGGAGTCGATCATCGTGGCACTGGTCTGCGCGCTGTTCCTGATGCACGTACGCAGCTCGATCGTGGTGATCGCGCTGCTGCCGCTGGGCGTGCTGTTCTCGTTCATCCTGATGCGCACACTCGGCATCAACTCGAACATCATGAGCCTCGGCGGAATCGCGATCGCGATCGGGGAAATGATCGACGCCGGGGTCGTCATGGTGGAGAACGCCCACAAACGGCTCGAGCGGCGCGGCGGGGCCGGTGTCGATGACGCCACGCGGCGCGCGATCATCGTCGACGCCGCCAAGGAGGTGGGTCCGCCGCTCTTCTTCTCGCTGCTGATCATCGCGGTGAGCTTCCTGCCGGTGTTCACGCTCGAGGCGCAGGAGGGGCGGCTCTTCGCACCGCTGGCCTACACGAAGACCTTCGCGATGCTCGGCGGCGCGCTGCTCTCCGTGACGCTGCTGCCGATGCTGATGGTGTACCTGATCCGCGGCCGCATCCTGCCGGAGGCGAAGAACCCGCTGAACCGGTGGCTGATCGCGGCCTACCGCCCGTTGATCCACCTCGTGCTGCGTTATCGCTGGGCCACGGTGTTCGCGGCGGTCGTCATCAGCGTGGCCACGTGGTGGCCGGCGTCGAGACTCGGCACCGAGTTCATGCCGACGTTGAACGAGGGCACGCTGTTTTACATGCCGACGTCCCTGCCGGGCATGTCGGTGACGAAGGCTGCCGAGCTGGTGCAGTTGCAGAACAAGATCATCAAGAGCTTTCCCGAAGTGGAGTCGGTCATCGGCAAGGCCGGCCGCGCCGCCAGCGCGACCGACCCGGCGCCGCTCGAGATGTTCGAAACCGTCATCAACCTGAAGCCGGAGTCTGAGTGGCGCCCGGGGATGACGACCGACAAGCTGATCGCCGAAATGGACAAGGCGCTGCAGTTCCCGGGGGTCGCCAACTCCTGGACGATGCCGATCCGCGCGCGCATCGACATGCTGTCCACCGGCATCCGAACGCCGATCGGCATCAAGGTGTTCGGCTCCAACCTGGCCGACATGGAACGCCTGTCGCGCGAAATCGAGACCGTGCTGAAGGACGTGCCCGGAACGGCGAGCGCGTACGCGGAACGCCTGACCGGCGGCTACTACCTGGACATCGAGCCCGACCGCGACGCGCTGGCCCGACTCGGGGTCACGGTCGGCCAGCTGCAGGACGTCATTTCGACCGCGCTCGGCGGCGAAGTGCTGACGACGACGGTCGAAGGGCGCGCGCGGTTCGGCGTCATCGTCCGCTATCCGCGCGATTCGCGTTCCGATCCGCAGGCGATCGCACGCGAGGTGCTGGTGCCGATCGAGAGCGAGATGGGCCGGCCCGCGCGCATGGTGCCGCTCGGCCAGGTCGCCTCGATCGTGCTGCGCCAGGGCGCGCCCGTTGTCCGCACCGAAAACTCGCTGCTGTCCGCCTACATCTATGTCGACATCCGCGACCGCGACATCGGCAGCTATGTGAAGGACGCGCAGCGCGCCGTGCGCGAGCAGGTCAACTTCCTGCCCGGTATGTACGTCACGTGGAGCGGGCAGTTCGAGTACCTCGAGCGCGCCATCGACAAGCTGGCGCTCGTGGTACCTCTGACGCTGGCGATCATCTTCGTGCTGCTCTACCTGAGCCTGAAGAGCTTCGGCGACACGGCGATCGTCATGCTGTCGGTCCCGTTTTCCCTCGTCGGCGGCATCTGGTTCCTGTGGGCGCTCGACTACAACGTGAGCGTCGCGGTCGCGGTCGGGTTCATTGCGCTTGCCGGTGTCGCCGCCGAAACAGGTGTCGTGATGATCGTTTACCTGAACAACGCGTGGCAGGAGGCGAAGGAACACGCGCGGCGTGAGGGCCGCCGGCCGACGCTCGTCGAACTCCACGAGGCCGTCGTCGCCGGCGCTGTCGAGCGCGTGCGGCCGAAGGTGATGACGGTCGTGACAACGATCGCGGCGCTGGTGCCGATCATGTGGATCGATGGCACAGGCGCCGAGGTGATGCGTCGCATTGCGGCGCCGATGGTCGGCGGCATGATTTCGTCGACCGTACTCACGCTGGCCGTGATCCCGGCGATCTACATGCTGGTCAAGTCGCGCGAAGCTGAAGCGAAGCCAGGCTCGGTAAAATCCGCGGCATGATGTCTTCCGGGTTGCAGGCGAGATTCGCCGCGTTGGGTGCAAGGCCGCTGTATCTGCTGATCGCAGTCACCTCGATGGCGCTGATACTCGCTGCGCTCTACATGCAGCATGTGGTCGGCCTGAATCCCTGTCCGCTCTGCATCCTGCAGCGCGTTGCCTTCTTCCTGCTTGCGCTGCTGGCTGCGCTTGCGGCGTGGCGGTCACCGCGGCCGGCCGGCCGCCACCTCGGGGTGGCAGCGCTGATCACGGCGCTCGCTGGGGCCGGCGTTGCCGCGTGGCATGTGCGGCTGAAGAACATGCCAGAAACGCTCTCCTGCGGGCCCGGTCTCGGTGCGATGCTCGAGAACTTTCCGCTGACGCAGGTCCTGCCGCGGATCTTCCGCGGCAGCGGCGACTGCGCGGATGCCAGCGCGGTGCTCTTCGGAGTCTCTTTGGCGGGCTGGTCGCTGGCCGGGTTCCTCGGCCTCGCACTGGTCACCGTCGCGGCCATCGCGCGCCGCTGAGGCGCGCCGCGCCTCCACCGCCACGACGCGTGGCGATTCAGCGCTTCCAGGCCCCTTCTTACACGTCGTTACAACGGTCGCAGTTGCGAAACTGACAGCGGTCGGCCCGCGCTCCTACGCTGCCGTTCATCGATCAGAGCCTGGCCGCGCGTCGCGGCCATTCGGTCAACGACAAGGAGCGAACGATGAACGGCGCGACGAGATCACCGGTCTCCGCACCCCTGCTGGACTTCCGCCTGATGGCGCTGGCTGTCGCGGCCGTGCTGACACTGGCCGTGAATGCAAGCGATGCACGCCAGCGCGGTGAGCGGCAGGTGGCCGACAGGCAGCACGCCCCGACCACGGCCAGCGTGCAGCGCAGTCGCGGTGCCGATGGTGCCGTCGATGCGACGCGCACCGGGCGGCGCGGCGGCACGACCTCGGTGGATCGCTATCGCGACGGCGCCGGTTCGACCGATGCGCGCGTGACCGGGCCACGGGGTGGTGTCAGTACGGTCGACCGTTCACACGGAACCGACGGACTGGTCGACAAGTCGGTGACGGGACCGCAGGGCGGCGCCACAACGGTCGACCGCAGCCGTGGCAGTGATGGACTCGTGGAAAAGGCCGTGACCGGGCCGCGTGGCCAGACCGCGATGACCGATCGGTCGCGCGGCGCCGACGGACTCGTCGACAAGGCCGTGACCGGCCCGAACGGTCAGACAGCGACCTTCGACCGCAGCCGCGGCGCCGATGGCGTCATCGATACGACGGTCACCGGACCGAAGGGCGCGACGACGCTCGACCGCAGCCGCGGCGCTGATGGCGTCGTCGACACGGCGCGCACTGACACGTACGGAAGGACTTCGACCGTCGACCGTGCGCGCGGGGCCGACGGCCTGATCGACAGGACCGTGACGACGGCCAGCGACGGAGTGGCGACCGTCGACCGTACGCGCGGCGCCGACGGCGCGGTCGACTCGCTGACGACCGGCCCCTATGGTGGGACGACAGTCATCGATCGCAGCCGCACTGCAGACGGCATGGTGAACCGCATCGTCACGACGACACCCCCCGCCGGCCGCTGATCGCGTTCCGGAGGCATCGGGCGCGGGCCGGTCGGTCGCGCCGCGACCGCGACGCGTTCCTGCCGGCCACTAAACTGGCGGCATGCATGTCTGTGTCATCGGGGCCGGAGTGGTCGGCCTCACCACCGCGTACTTCCTGCAAAGCGAGGGCCACGCCGTCTCGATCGTCGAGCGCGAATCCGCGGCCGGGCTCGGCGCGAGCGGGGGCAACGGCGCACAGCTGTCCTACGCATTCGTCGCCCCGCTCGCCGACGGGACGATCCCGTTCAAGCTGCCTGGGCTGCTGTTCTCGCGCCATGCACCGCTGAAGCTGCATCCACGCGCGGACCTCGCGCAGCTGAAATGGGCGCTTCAGTTCCTGAAGGTCGCCAACCTGCGCTCTGCGCGCAGCACCACCGAAGTCCTGCTGAGGCTCGCCGAGCTCTCGCGCGAGTTCATCGAGCCGCTGATCGAGGGCGAGCGCATCGAGTGCGACTTCACGCGTGGCGGCAAGCTGGTTCTGTATCCGGATGCACCCTCGCTCGAAGCCGCGCGGGCGCAGATGACGTACCAGGCGGCGCTCGGCACCCGCGGCCAGGCGGTGCTCACGGCGGCCCAGTGCGTCGAGCGCGAGCCGGCGATCGCCGGCTATGTCAGTCAGTTTGTGGGTGGTGTGTGGACTCCGACCGAAGCGGCGGCCGACTGTGGCGCGTTCTGCACGCAGATCGCCGCGCTGCTCGCGCGGCGCGGCGCTGAAATCCAGTATGGCCGCACGGTTGAACGCTTCGACGTCGTCGACGGACGCGTGCGCGCCCTGATTACCGACGCCGGTCCCCTGCGCGCCGACGCGTTTGTGCTGGCAGCGGGTGATGCCGCCGCGGCACTCGGCCGAAGTGCCGGACTGGACCTGCCCGTATTGCCGCTGAAGGGCTATTCGATCACGGTCCGGCCCGAAGCCGGAGTGAGGCTGCCGCGCGCATCGATCACCGACATCCGCCGCAAGATTGTGTTCGCACCGCTCGGCGACACGGTGCGCGTGGCGGGCTTTGTCGAGATCGGCAATGACGATCGCTCGATTCCGCCGCGCCGGACCGGCGCACTGCTCGAGGCCGCACGCGAGGTGCTGGGCTACGCGGTGATCGACGGCAACCTGCAGCCATGGGCCGGACTGCGACCGGCGACGCCGAGCGGACGGCCGATCATCGGCCGGTCGCCGCTCGCGAACCTGTTCCTGAACGTCGGCCACGGCTCGCTCGGCTGGACGCTGGCGGCCGGCGGCGCGCGCCTGGTCTGCGATGCCGTGGCGGGCCGCGCACCGACGATCGACAGCGCGCCGTTCGCCTGGCCGGCGCGCTGAGGCGCGCGCTCGCCCTGGCAGACGCGCCCGCCTATCATTCAGGCATGCACTCCGACTCGAAGATCCTGCACCGCCAGCTGCGTGGCCAGTATCCGATCGCGGTGTCCGCCGAGGGCTGCTGGATCACCGATGCCACCGGCCGCCGCTACCTCGACGCCTCGGGCGGCGCGGCCGTGTCCTGCCTCGGGCATGGGCACCCCGACGTGCTGGCTGCGATGCATGCGCAGATCGATGCGCTGGCCTATGCGCACACGAGCTTCTTCTCGACGCAGGTGGCCGAGGAACTGGCGCAGACACTGATTGCGCAGGCGCCGGCCGGCATCACGCACACGTATCTCGTCAGCGGCGGCTCGGAGGCGATGGAAGCGGCGCTGAAGCTCGCCCGCCAGTACTTCGTCGAGAAAGGCGAGCCGCAGCGTGCGAAGTTCATCGCGCGGCGCAACAGCTACCACGGCAATACGCTGGGCGCGCTCGCGGTTGGCGGCAACGAGTGGCGGCGCCGGCAGTTTGCGCCGCTGCTGATCGACGTCGAGCATGTCGCCCCGACCTACGCCTACCGTGACCAGCGTGAGGGCGAGACGGCCGAGCAGTACAGCGCGCGCCTTGTGCAGGAGTTGCGCGACACGATCGAGCGCGCGGGTGGCGAAAATGTCCTGGCGTTCGTCGCCGAGACCGTCGGCGGCGCCACCAGTGGCTGCCTGACTCCGCCGCCGGGCTACTTCCGCGGCGTGCGCGATCTGTGCGACGCGCACGGCATCCTGCTGATTCTCGACGAAGTGATGTGCGGCATGGGTCGCACGGGTACCTTGCACGCCTGCGAACAGGAAGGCGTGGCACCCGACCTGATGGCGATCGCCAAGGGGCTGGGCGGCGGCTACCAGCCCGTGGGCGCGGTGCTGATCGGCGGCCGCGTCATCGATGCCATCGCCGCCGGCAGCGGCTTCTTCCAGCATGGACACACGTATATCGGCCATCCGGTCGCCTGCGCCGCGGCGCTCGCCGTGCAGCGCGTGCTCGCGCGCGACCGGCTGGTCGAGCGTTGCGCACAGCAGGGCGCGCGGCTGCGCGACGAACTCGACGAAGCGTTCCGCTATCACCCGTACGTCGGCGACGTCCGTGGGCGGGGACTGTTCCAGGCGATCGAACTGGTGGCCGACCGGTCGACCAAGGAGCCGTTCGATCCGGCGCTGAAACTGCACGCCAAGGTCAAGCGCGCCGCGCTGGAGCTGGGGCTCATGTGCTATCCGATGGGCGGCACGATCGACGGAGCCCGCGGCGACCACGTGCTGCTGGCGCCCCCGTTCATCATCACGGACGACGAAATGGACGTGCTGATCGAGCGCCTGGTCGAGGCCGTGGACACGGCCATCGGCGCGGGCCGGTAAGCCTGGCTGGCAGGGTGGACGCCCGGTGAAAACCCGCCGCCTTGCGCCGCCGCCCGCCGGGCGCTAAGGTGCGACTCCCCTCGGGGCAACAGGAGACTTTCCAGATGAACTTCAAGATTTCCATGTGCGCGGCCGCCTTTGCGTCGGCGTTCGTCGCCTTCGCCTCCGCGCCGCAGAGCGCGAGTGCACAGCAGTCGCAGCGCTTCATCACGATCGGCACCGGTGGCGTCACCGGTGTCTACTACCCGGCGGGCGGCGCCATCTGCCGCCTCGTCAACCGCGATCGCGCCAAGCACGGCCTGCGCTGCTCGGTCGAGTCCACGGGCGGCTCGGTGGCCAACGTCAACCTGCTCAAGTCGAGCGAGATCGAGTTCGGCGTGGCGCAATCGGACGTGCAGTTCAACGCGACCAACGGCCAGGGCCAGTTCCAGAAGGACGGCGCGATGGGTGACCTGCGCGCGGTGTTTGCGCTGCATCCGGAGCCCTTCACCGTGGTGGCGCGCAAGGAAGCGAACATCACCAAGTTCGAGGACTTCAAGGGCAAGCGCTTCAATGTCGGCAACCCGGGCTCGGGCACGCTGGCGTCGATGAACGAGCTGCTCGCCGCGATGGGCTGGAAGATGAGCGACTTCGGTCTGGCCTCCGAGCTGCGTCCGGACGAGCACGGCCCGGCGCTGTGCGACGGCAAGATCGACGGCTTCTTCTATGCCGTCGGCCATCCGTCGGCCAACATCCAGGACCCGACCACGATCTGCGGCGCCAAGCTGGTCTCTCTGACCGGCCCGGCCGTCGACAAGCTGGTGAAGGAAAAGCCGTTTTACGCCATGGCGACGATTCCGGGCGGCATGTACCCGAACAACCCGAATCCGACGACGACGTACGGCGTGCAGGCGACGATCGTCAGCTCGGCCAAGGTGCCCGCGGATGTGGTCTACGTCGTCGTCAAGACGGTGTTCGACAACCTCGACGAGTTCAAGAAGCTGCACCCGGCGCTGGCGAACCTTAAGGCCGAGGACATGGTGAAGAACGGACTGTCGGCGCCGCTGCACGAGGGTGCCGCCCGCTACTACAAGGAAAAGGGCTGGATCAAGTAAGCGCGACCACGGGCCGATGCGCCATCGGTCCGTCAGGCGCGTAAAGTCATACGGGCGGCTGCGGCCGCCCGTTTTCTTTTGAGGGGGCATGCGTGGACAACAAGAAGCTCGAAAAGGAACTCAAGAAGCTCGAAGGCGACCTCGTGCCGACCGCCGAAATGCAACTCGGCGAGACGGACGTCCAGCAACTCGTCAAGGACACCGACCTCGGAGGCCGTTCGACGGTCGGTCTGGCAGGCGCCGTGATGACGGCGGTCGGCCTCCTCTGGGTTGCATTCCAGCTCTGGTACGCGTCCCCGTTGCCCTTTGCGCTGCGCTTTGGCGTCTTCAACGACACCGAGGCGCGCTCGATACATCTGGCGATTGGGCTGTTCCTCGCGTTTCTTGCATTTCCGGCCTTCAAGCGTTCGCCCCGCGACTATGTGCCCTGGCAGGACTGGGCGATGGCCGTCGTCGGTGCGCTGACGGCGCTCTACCTGATCATCTTCTACGGTGAACTTTCACTTCGGCCGGGCAATCCGACTACGGTCGACGTTGTCGTCGGAGCGGTCGGCGTGCTGCTGTTGCTGGAGGCAACGCGGCGCGCCGTCGGCCTGCCGATGGCGGTGCTGGCCGTGCTCTTCCTCGGGTACGTGATGGCGGGGCCCCACCTGCCCGACGTCATCGCGCACAAGGGCGCCTCGATTCCGCGCGTCGTTTCGCACATGTGGATGGTGACCGAAGGCGTGTTCGGCATTGCGCTCGGCGTGTCCGTGAGTTTCATCTTCGTGTTCGTGCTGTTCGGCACGTTGCTCGACCGCGCCGGCGGCGGTAACTACATGATGCAGGTGAGCTTTGCACTGCTGGGACACTTGCGCGGTGGCCCGGCCAAGGTCGCCGTGGTGTCGTCGGCACTCAACGGCCTGATTTCCGGCTCCTCGGTCAGCAACGTCGTCTCGGGCGGCATCTTCACGATCCCGCTGATGAAGCGCGCGGGCTATGGCGGCGTGAAGGCCGCCGCGATCGAGACATCGTCATCGGTCAACGGCCAGATCATGCCGCCGGTGATGGGTGCGGCGGCCTTCCTGATGGTCGAATACGTAGGCATCCCCTACTCGGACATCGTCAAGCACGCGTTCATTCCGGCGGTGATCAGCTACATCGCCCTTTTCTACATCGTGCACCTCGAAGCGCTGAAGCTCGGCATGAAGCCGACGGCGCGCGAACGCGACCGCACGATGGGCAACCGGCTGACGTCCTGGGGGCTGGGGCTGGCGGGCAGTGCGGTCGCGCTCGGCGTCATCTACTACATCGCACTCGGTGCGCAAGCCGTGTTCGGCAGCGCTGCGCCGGTCATCCTGGGGTTGCTGCTGGCGGCCCTGTACGTCTACAGCACCTGGGTCGCGGCGCGGCAGCCCGATCTTCCGACCGAGATCGACGTCACGAACCCGGTGCTGCCGCCTACCTGGCCCACGGTGAAGGCCGGTCTGCATTTCCTGATCCCGGTGGGCGTGCTGATCTGGTGCCTGATGGTCGAGGAACTGTCGCCCGGACTCTCGGCGTTCTGGGGCGTGGCCACGCAGGTGATCCTGATGATGACGCAGCGGCCGCTGATCGCGATCTTCCGCAAGCAGGGCGAGCTCGGACGACAGTTCAAGGCCGGCCTGAACGACGTGCTGGTCGGCTGCAATGAGGGCGCGCGCAACATGATCGGCATTGCGGTGGCGACCGGCTGCGCCGGCATCATCGTCGGCGCGATCACGCTGAC
>Ga0105103_10002222_pt1 | contig 10168 bp, 8 predicted proteins | sample PPLLaktember2015_2_FD_79107 | JGI IMG/M metagenome (GOLD analysis project Ga0105103, IMG submission 79107) | Freshwater sediment microbial communities from Prairie Pothole Lake near Jamestown, North Dakota, USA - PPLs Lake P7 Core (6) Depth... | ecosystem: Environmental > Aquatic > Freshwater >...
CGTCGTAAGCCCGGGGCACCCCGTCACCATCGGTAATCACGACCGTGCGGCCGGCGCGTCCCATGTGCCAGAGGAAGTTCCCGAGCGTCGCGACATAGGAATGCTCGTAGGCTTTCCGCTCTCGCGCCTCGAAGTCGTTGCCGGTATAGAAGCCGACCATCACCAGGTCGGGACGATACGCCAGCGCCTCCTCCACCAGGATGGCCAGGTAGTCCCGCGGCTCGGTGCCGGCGACCCCCATCTTCACCACCTCCACATTCGCGTCCCGCGCCAGCGCCTGCTCGGCAAGTCTGAGGTAGTTGTCGGCATACGGCACCGTGCCGAACGCGAACGAATCACCAATCGCCACCACGCGATGATCCACCCCTGGCGGACGCGAGATGGCCCGCTCTTCGTCGTTGAAGCCCCGCGAGTTCAGGCGCGTGTCGTAGTGCGGCGCACCGGGTTGGCCGCGATAGCGGCCGAAGGAATCGGAATAGAAGATGAACATCGGGCTTGCGGCGTTGACCACGCGCAAGGCGGCTTCCAGCAGACCGAGCGTCAGCGCCGTGCTCGCGGCCAGTCGCAGCGCCACCTGACGATGAGCGCCGATCCAGAGACCGCCGGCGGCGAAAAGCCACGCGCCGAGCACCAGGACGGCCAGGGCGCCCGCTGACAGCCACAGGTGGACCGGCGTCGCCAGACTGTAGGCGAGCGGCAATGCGAGCATCACGGCGGGCGACCACAACAAGGCGTACCGCCCAGCCTTCGCGCGCGCACCACCGAACCAGACGAGACCGGCGCACAGCAGCACGGCCCCGAGGTAGATGGCGGCGAATCGCACCACTCGCTCAGCGGTCGATTGGCTGGCGAGGAACTGCGTGAGCGCTTCGTCTGGTACGACCGCCGCACGGGGAAAATCGGGGGCGATGCCCGTGTAGTTGTGCACCCGTGCGTTGACGTCGAAGGACGCCCCAGGCAGGCCCTCGATCTCGGCCGTCAGCTCGCTGTGGCCGGCGCGGATCGCCTCGAGCGGCAGCGGGCGTCGATCGAAGGCGGTGCGATACAGCGCTTCGCCGCCAACGCTGATGACGGGTACGCCGTTCAGCCCGATACGGACGATGGGCCGGTCGCCGTCGGGAGCGCGCACGGCGATCTCGTACTCGAGGATGAGCGGCTCGGCAACGGGGAGCTCGAACGCGCCGGTGCCAGAGCGGCCCTCCAGATGGAAGCGCGCGGCGAGCGGCTGAAACGAGGGGTTGCTGAGTAAGTACGCCGGCAGGGAGACGGCCAGCGCGCACCCGAGCATCAGGGCAGTCGAAACCCGCTGTGCGCTCGGCTTCATGGCGGAAGGCGGCGAGGGACCCGGCGCCCGCGCCGGATCCCCAACATGCCGCTACTTCTTTGGCACCAGCTTGAAGAGCCGCGCCGTGGCGCTGTCGGTCAGCAGGTAGAGCGCCCCGTCCGGGCCCTGACGCACGTCGCGAATCCGCTCCTTGGCATCGGTCAGCAGGCGCTCCTCGCCCACCACCTTCTCGCCGTCGAGCGTCAGGCGCACGAGGTCGTTGGTCGCGTGGCCGCCGACGAACAGGCTCCCCTTCCACGCCGGGAACAGGTCGGCCGTGTAGAACGCCATCCCGCTGGGCCCGATGACCGGGTCCCAGTAGTACATCGGCTGCTCCATGCCGTCCTTGGCCGTGATGCCGCCCGTGATGGGGCCGCCGCGGTACTCGATGCCATAGGCGATGGTGGGCCAGCCGTAGTCCTTGCCCTTGCGCGCGATGTTCAGCTCGTCACCCCCACGCGTGCCGTGCTCGACCTCCCAGAGATCACCCGTGGTGGGATGGAGCGCCGCGGACTGGATGTTGCGGTGCCCCAGCGACCAGATCTCGGGCCGGACGCCCTCCTTGCCCACGAACGGGTTGTCCTTGGGAATCGAGCCGTCCGTGTTGATGCGCACGATCTTGCCGAGCAGGCCGTCCATCCGCTGGGCCTGCATCCGGCCTTCGGTGATCGAGCGATCACCCTGAGTGACGTACAGCGTGCCGTCCCGGCCGAACACCAGCCGGCTGCCGAAGTGCAACGGCGAGTTCAGCGACGGCATCTGGTGATAGATCACCTGGACGTTCTCGACCTTCGGGGCGGCGCCGTCCACGAACGTGCCCTTGGCCACGGCCGTGTTGTTGACACCGCCCTCGCGGGGCTCGGCGTAGCTCCAGTAGATCGTACGATTGCTGGTGAAGCTTGGGTCCAGAATCACGTCCAGCAGGCCGCCCTGTCCGCGCGCATCGGTCGTTGGCAGGCCCGTCACTGGCTCCGACAGCTTGCCGTCCGTGCCCAGCACGCGCAGGCGGCCCGGCCGTTCGGTGATCAGCATCTTGCCGCCCGGCAGGAAGGCCACGCTCCATGGGTTCTGCAGGCCCTCGACGACGGTGACGGCGTCGAAGGCGACGTTGGCCTTGCGCTCGGGAGCGTCGGTCTGTCCCGGGAATGCCGGCGTCTGGCCGGTGCCGTTGGGCGGCCGGGGATCCACCCCCTGCGCCGACGACACGGTGATGGCGCCCGACGCGCAGGTCAGGACAGCGAACGAAGCGACGATCAGCTGGGTTCTCAAAGCTCAGTGTCTCCTGCCGTCAATTATGCCCGGTTCCCAGCCCCGGGCAGTCCGCGTTTCCACGCTGCTGAACGCGGCGGGATCTCCCGTGTCAGCCCTTGACGGCAGAGCCGTTTGCACCGACGATCCAGACCAATGACGCGTGGCGTGTCGGGCGGAACGTTCGCGATGGCGGTGCTGGCGGTGCTCGTGGGCGGCGCCCTGCTGTGGCTCGCCACCTGGATGTCGCCTCTCGTCGCGGCTGACACCGCCGTGCGGGAAGGCCGCCTCACCGATGGCCTGAACGAGTTCAAGGCTGCCGAGGCCCGGCTCTCCCAGGTGCCGGCGCTGCAACAGGTCGCCCCCGCGCTGCTCGGTTCCGTCCAGGCCAACCAGGTCCGGCTGTTGTACGAGATGCAGCGCTACGACGAAGCCATCGAGAAGGCCGGCAATTCCACCAGCGTCCATGGCACGCACTTCTGGTCGGGGTGCGCGATGTTCGCCCGCGCCAGCGCCGAGGAACGCGGCGAGACCCGTCTCGAGTGGTTCGAGCGCGCCGAAGGCGAGTTCCGCACCGCCCTGTCGGCCGCACCAGACGACTGGGACACGAAGTACAACTACGAGCTCACGCGGTCGTTGCTGAATCGCCTGCGCGAGGAGCCGGAAACCCCTCGTCGTCTGCTGTTCGAGTTGCTGCGCCCGCAGTCGCCGCGTTCGGGCGGAACGGCTCCGCCCCGACGCACCGGCTAGCATGCGGTTTCTCCACCCGGAATTCGCCACCTGGCTGCTGGCGCTGCCCCTGGCCATCGCGTGGTGGACATTTCGCCGCTATGCACGCGCCAGTTTCGTGCGCGATGCGGCGCTCGGCGAGCGCACCCGGGCGGCCTCACGCCTCTCCTCCACCCGCACCGATCTCGTGGCGCTGGCGCTGGCGATGCTCACCTTCGTCGCGCTCGTCTTCGCCGCGATGCGCCCGCAGCTGCTGTACGAGTGGCGGCTTCCCGAGTTCGAGCGCCGCGACCTGCTGCTGGTGCTCGACCGGTCCGTCTCGATGCGCGCCCGCGACATCGCGCCCACGCGCTTCGCCCGGGCCGTCGCCGAGATCAAGCAGTTCCTCGAGGAGAAGCCGCCCGAGATCGATCGCGTGGCGCTCGTCGGCTTCTCGAACGCCGCCATCGCCATCTCGCACTTCACCCGCAACGTGGACAGCCTGTTCTTCTATCTCGACTGGCTGGCCGAAGACACCCGCCCGAACTTCGGCACCGACATCGGCTCGGCGCTGCTCACCGCCAGCGACGTCATCAAGCGCGACGGCCTGCCGACCACCAAGGTCGTGCTCGTGATCTCGGATGGCGAGGACGAGGGCGAAGTGCTGGAGTCGGCCATCAACGAATTGCGCACGGCCGGCGTCACCATCTACAGCATCGGTGTCGGCGGCTCGCGCCCGGTGGACGTGCCCGTGCCGGCCGACGATGGCAACGGCGACGCGGGCTGGACGCTGAACGTCACCTTCAACGAGAGCACGCTGCGGACGATCGCCGCCGCTGGCAGCGGACGTTACTATCGCTCTCAGACCGGCCACGAACTGCTGGACGCCATGCGCGATCTCGCCTCCCGCGAACGTCGTCAGCTGGGCTGGGTCGACCAGACCGAGTATCGCGACATCCACCCTTATGCGTTGGGGGTGGCCGCACTGGCTGCCTGCGCACTCCTGATCACGCTATGAGCACAACGGCTGTTCTCGCCACTCTGACGCCTGCCGAAGCCCGCGGCAAGATCGCCCAGCTCGAAGCCGACATCGCGTCGGTCGTCGTCGGGCAGCCGCATCTCATCCATCGGCTGGTCACCGCACTGTTCACGGCGATCCCCTTCACTTCGTCCGGGTCCGGCAACGCCGTGGGCTGCGGTCACGTGCTGCTCGAAGGGGTGCCGGGCGTGGCGAAGACGCTGACCGCCACGACCATCTCGCGCGCCATCTCGGCGGAGTTCAAGCGCATCCAGCTGACGCCGGACCTGCTGCCCGCCGACATCATCGGCACGCGCATCTACGACGCGGACACCGGCCACTTCCGCACGGAGCAGGGGCCGGTCTTCACCAACATCCTGCTCGCGGACGAGATCAACCGAGCCACGCCGAAGACGCAGAGCGCACTGCTCGAAGCGATGCAGGAACGGCAGGTGACGATTGCCGACACCTCCTACCCGCTGCCCGACCCATTCTGGGTGCTCGCGACGCAGAACCCGGTGGAACAGGAAGGCGTCTATCCCCTGCCGGAGGCACAGCTCGATCGCTTCAGCATGCTGCTGCGCGTGGGCTATCCCGGCCATGCGGATGAAGTGAACATGCTGCGCCAGGGAGCCGAACGCGCGAAGCCCTCGACGAAGCTGGCGCCCGCGGACGTGGGCCGCATCCGCGATCTCATCCGGCACTCCGTGAGCATCGACGACAAGATTCGCGACTACATCGTCAGGCTCGGACGCGCCTCGCGCCACCCCAACGAAGTGGGCCGCCCGCACCTGGTGCAGATGGTGGCGCTCGGCGTCTCGCCGCGCGCATTCCAGCACATCCTGGCGCTGTCGCAGGTCACCGCCTTTCTGGCGGGGCGCGACTACGTCCTGCCTGCCGATGTGAAGAGCGTCTTCCCGGACGCCGCACGGCATCGCATCGGGCGAAGCGTGCGCGCGGAGGTGGAAGACCTCAGCACCGACACCATCGTCTCGGAGCTGCTCGATGCGACGCCGCAACCGTAGGGGGATTGGGACTTGAGTCTTGCGTCCTGAGCCCTGGAACCTGAGCCCTGAGCCATGCTGCCCGAGCATATAACGCGCGAGTTGCGCTATCTGGAGATTTACACCGCACGGAAGATGCGGAACCTGCGCGCGGGCACGTACACCAGCCGGTCGCGGGGGCCCGGCTTCGACTTCGACGAGCATCGTCCCTATCGGCCGGGCGACGATGTCAGGCGGATCGACTGGAATGTGACGGCCCGCATGCACCAGCCGTTCGTGCGCGAGACGCACGCGGAACGCGAGCTGAACGTGATCGTGGCGCTGGACCTGTCGGCCAGCATGGGGTTCGGCACGGCGAGGTTCGACAAGAAAGAGCTGATGCTCTACATCGCCGCCTGCTTTGCCTTTTCGGCCGCCGCCGATCAGATCAACCTGGGGCTGCTCGCGTTCGGGCGCGACGTCATCCATTACTGGCCGCCGCGCCGGTCGAAGGGCCGGGCGTGGCGCGCGCTGGACGAGCTCTGGAAGCTCGAGCCGGATCCCGGGCCCACGGCCGTGGCCCCGGTCGCGCGTTTCCTGCAGAGGCGCCTGAGGAATGCCAGCGTCATCTTTCTCGTCTCGGACTTCCTGACGGACGAATCGCTGCCCGACACGCCGGACCTGCGACTGCTGACGGCCCTGCACGACGTGGTCGCCGTCGTCGTGCAGGACCCGTCGGAGATGGGCCTCTTCGGCGCCGCCGGCGAGTTACGGGTCCGCGACCCCGAGACGGGATTGCGGCGACGGCTGGCGCTCACGGGGCGCACCCGCCGCAAGTACTCGGCGCTGATGGAGGAGCGGCGGCAGGCGCTGACCGACGCGTTCTACGCTGCCGGCATGGACCACGCCTTCGTGATGGATCGCGCCGCCGATGCCGTCGCCGAAGCCGGACAGGACAACGCCGCCCGGACCAGCGCCATCCTGGAACCGTTGATGGAGCTCTTCAGCGCCCGGAGGCGCGCGTCATGACCCGCTTGCTTCGTCCTCTCGTGCTGGTGGCCGCCCTGGCGGCCGTGACGGTCCCGATCTCGGCGCAGCGACGCCGTCCCGAGCCCCCGCCTGCGCCAGCGCCCCCACCTCCCCCTCCTGATATCCGCGTACGTTCCGAACTGAGCCAGTCCGCGGCCTGGATTGGCGACCCGCTGGACTTCGTGGTGGAGATCGACACGGCGCCGGGCGTCGAGATCGTGGCCGAGGATCTGATGCCGGAGAAGCTGGTGGTGGAAGGTCTGGAGCTGGGCGCCGCCACCTCGTCGGCCACACCACGCGCTGATGGCTGGCGGACCGTGCGCCACACCTATCGCGTCGTGGCCTGGGATACCACGCCACCGAAAAAGATTGGCGACCTCACCGTGCGGTTCCGGCGGCCAGTGACGGCGGCCACGGCTGACGGCACCGCGCCGGCGGCCGACGTCAAGGTCGCGGGCGCCACACTCTCGATGCGCAGCACGCTTCCCGATGACGGCAGCGCGAACGGCACGCGCGATCGCAGGGCCGCCCTCCCGCTGCCGGCGTGGCTGGGGTGGGTGCGGCCCATAGGCCTTGGCTTCATCGCGCTCGGCATCGCGCCGGTGCTGTTGTGGGTGGGCACCCGCATCCGTCGGCCGCGTGTCTCCAAACCCCGTCCCTCGTCGCGATCGCTCCACGCGCTGCTGAAGTCGCTCTTCGACGAACTGCAGATCATCGACACGTCGAGCGCCGACGGCCGGCGCCGTGCCTACGATCGCATCGATGCCGATGTCCGCGCGTACGTCACGCAGGCCGAGGCGCTGCCTGCCACCGCGCTCACACCGGACGAACTGCGGTCACGACTCTCGACATCGAAGCGCCTGGACGCGCCAGCCGTGTGCGACATCCTGGCCGAATGTGAACTCGCGCGCTACGCGCCCGCGGATCGCCTGCCCGATGCCTCCGCGCTCGGCAGCACGATCGAGCGGTTGCGCGCGGCGCTGGCGCGCTAACCCCTCAGCGCACTTGAGTGGTCATTCGTAAAGCATCACCGATGCGCTTGAGACCGGCACGGTTCACGGGAGTTCGGGCTGATGGAACACTCAACACAAGTGAATTGAGAGGTTGAACGTGCCCGATCTCACCGGGTTTGCGGGGCTCAACCTGCTCCAGCCGTGGGCGCTGGCGATCGTGCCCGCCAGCCTGCTGGTGCTGATCGTCCGCGCCCTGTGGCGCCGGCGGCGCTACGTGTCGCTGCCGACCGCGCATCTGCTGCCGCCACAGTCCTACCGGCCTTCCATCGTACGGCGTCTGCCGCTGGCCTTCGGCCTCGCGGGCATCGCCGCCACGGCCGTCGCTCTCGCGGAACCGGTGGTGCCCCACTCGACCGCGGATCTCCAGTCGCTCGGCATCGACATCGTGCTCGTGCTGGATCTCTCCTCCTCGATGAACACCGAGATGGGAGGATCGAACTCGCCGGACGGCCCGAAAGGACCGACCCGGCTGGACCGCACCAAGGCGGCACTGCGCGCGTTCATCAACAGCCGGCACGGCGACCGACTCGGGATGGTCGTCTTCTCGAACTACGCCTACGTTGTCAGCCCGCTCACCCTCGACCGCGAATACCTGCTTCGCTACCTCGACATCGTCGACAACCAGATCCTGCGCAACGAGGCGATGACGGCGATCGGCGACGGCATCGACATGGCCGCCTTCCTGCTGAACAAGCAGACGAGCGATTCCAGGCGCAGCAAGGTGATCATCGTGTTCACGGACGGCGAGCGCAATTACGGCCGGGATCCGATGGAGTCGCTGGCGGAAGCCAACGCGGCGAACATCCGCGTGCACCTGGTGGGCGTGGACCTCGACGAGCAGATCAAGGAGCGGCCGACGGTGCAGGCGCTGATCTCCGCGGTGCGTGGCTACGGAGGCCGGTACTACGAGGCCGACACCATGCGCGAGTTGCGCACCGCCTACTCCGAGCTCGACACGCTGGAGAAGTCGCTGGTCGTGAATCAGACGCACGTGGCCAACGAGCCCGTCTACCACTGGTTCGCGCTTGCCGCCGTCGCGCTCGTCGGCATGGCGCTGGCGGTGAACGCGATTCCGTTCTTCAACGAAATGACATAGAACCCCACCGGCTAACCCGTCGGGGCCTTCATCACGTTCCCCTTGACGATGTCCTGCATCGCGTCGGCGAGGGCATCGAGCTGCGCCTCGGTGTTGTAGATGTGCGTCGCGATGCGGACCGCGTTCAGGTCGTACTCCATCGTTCGCGTCCAGATCCGATGGCGCTTCTTCAACGTGTGGACGATGTCGGCGTTCTTCAGAGGGGGAAGGGTGAACGCCAGCAGGGCGTTGCTGAGCTGCGGGTTCACCGAGGTGTGGAACGTGATGCCCGGAAGGCCGCTCAGCTTCTCGCGCGCGTAGACGCAGAGGGCGCGCACGCGCGACTCGATGCGCTCGCGGCCGATGGCGGACTGGAAGTCGATAGCCGCGCCCTGGGCCATCACGATCGGGTGGGCGCGCTGGCTCTGACGGTCGTAGCGAGCCGCGCCACGCTTGGGGTCGTCCCATCCGCTGGCGACCACCGTCGGCCAGAGTTGCTCCTGTGACGCGCGCCGCAGGTAGAGGATCCCGGCGCCCGTCGGCGCACACAGCCACTTGTGCGAGCTCGACGCGTAGTAGTCCACGCCGAGATCGTGCATGTCCATCTTCAGCATGCCGGGCGGGTGCGCCCCGTCGATGGCCGTGATGATGTTCTTCGAGCGCGCCAGCGTGGCCAGTGCCTTGAGCGGCAGCATCGAGCCCGACTGATACATGACGTGGCTCACCATGAACACGCGCGTGCGCGGCGTGATGGCGTCGTTGAACGCGTTGAGGATGACGTTCGGGTCCTCGGCCGGCGCGGGCCACTTCACGGCCCGGACGACCACGCCGTGCCGCTTCGCCTTCAGGTTGCAGGGTGTCATCCCGCCGCCGTGCTCGTGAAAGGTGGTGAGGATCTCGTCGCCCGACTTCAGGTCGAGGCCCGCGAGCATGAAGTTCATGCCCTCGGTGGTGTTACGCACCAGCGCGATCTCGTCCGGGTCGGCGCCCACGAACGCCGCGGCCTTTCGCCGGACGTCTTCGGCGGCGAGATTCTGGTCGGTGTTGGGCTGTCCCGGATCCTGCGCCAGATCGTGGTAGCGCTCGGTCAGGGCGTAGTAGACCGGCTTCGGCGTCGGTCCGAGAGTGCCGTTATTGAGGTAGGTCCAGTCCTTGTCCAGCAGGAACTCGTCACGCACACGCGCCCAGAACGCCGCGTCGGACATTCCGGACTGGGAGGCCTGGGTGAGGGCGGCCAGTGACCGTTGACCGCCAAGGACGGCCGCGCCGACCATGGCCGCTCCGGCCGGCAGACCGTGCAGAAACCGGCGCCGCGACGACGTCGACGAAGCACTGCGTCCCATGAGATCCTCCCGCGCCCTGCGGGCCAGGGCGAACACCGGAAACGGATGCCGGCGGCTGGATGGCGGAGACCGGCTAGAAGTCGAACAACCGGGTGTATTTCACGATGAACGATCGTCCCACCGTGTCGTAAGAGGTCGAGCTCAGCACGTCGCGGCGGTCGTTGTAGACCACGAACAGGCCGGTGCCCGAGCGATTGAGCAGCGCCAACCGGACATTGGAGGAGTACAGCCCCGTCTGGCCGTTGTACTGCACCAGGGCCGAGACACTGGCGAGGTTCGTGAACGAGTAGGACGCCTTCACCGGAATGAGGTTGGCCACGAACGCCCGGGGCGCAGCCGAGCCATCCGCCAAGGCGATGTCCGGCAAATCGATGTCCTGCCGCGTCCAGCCCACGCTGGCTGTCAGGCGCGCGGTGAAACGGAAATC
>Ga0105103_10002223_pt1 | contig 10167 bp, 9 predicted proteins | sample PPLLaktember2015_2_FD_79107 | JGI IMG/M metagenome (GOLD analysis project Ga0105103, IMG submission 79107) | Freshwater sediment microbial communities from Prairie Pothole Lake near Jamestown, North Dakota, USA - PPLs Lake P7 Core (6) Depth... | ecosystem: Environmental > Aquatic > Freshwater >...
AGCTCAAGGCCCTCTGCGAGAAGCAGGGCATCTTCTTCTACGGCGAGCGGGGTAACCCCGATGCTCCGGCCGTGGCCCGAGCCGGCCTGGAGGCCACTAAAAAATACGACATCAGAATCGTGGACACCGCAGGCCGGCATGCTCTGGAGGGAGACCTGATCCAGGAGATGAAGGACATCCACCATGTGGTCAATGCCGAGCAGAAGCTTCTGGTGATGGACGCGGCTTTGGGCCAGCAGGCCTCGGAGCAGGCCCGGGCCTTCAATGAGGCGGTTCAGATCACCGGTGTGATCATCACCAAGCTGGACGGCACGGCCAAAGGCGGCGGCGCCCTCTCTGCTGTGGCCGAGACCAAGACATCGGTGGCCTTCATCGGCGTGGGGGAGACGGCGGCAGACCTGGAGAAGTTCGAGGCAGACCGCTTCATCTCCCGCATGCTGGGCATGGGCGACATCAAAACTTTAATCGAGCGGGCCCAGGAGGCTCAGACCGAGAGCGAAGTGGACGTGGAATCCATTATGCGGGGCAAGTTCACCCTCAAGGACATGTACCAGCAGATGGAGGCCATGAACAAGCTGGGTCCCCTCAAGCAGATCATGCAGATGCTGCCCCTGGGCGGCCTGGGAATGGAGCTCTCCGATAAAGAGTACCAGATGACCAAGGACCGCTTGGACAAGTACCGGGTGGTCATGGACTCCATGACACCGGCGGAGCTGGATGAGCCCAAGATCATCACCGCCTCGCGCATCAACCGCATATCCAGAGGCAGCGGCGCAACGCCGGAGCTGGTCCGCGAGCTTCTCAAATCCCATCAGGCCATGCAAAGAGCGCTCAAAGGCATGAGAGGAAGCGGGGGCAAGTCCAATATGAAGCGACTGATGAAGAGGTTCTCTCCCGGCACAAAGATGTAACAATATTACTATATTGCCGGGAATATTCTGAGCGGAAGGCCGCCTGGGAGGCGGATATAGACCTCCCTCCATCCTTCAGCGGTCCAGTTGGCTTTTCTTTTCCATATTCTCTACAGGATGCTCTTGGTGGCGCTTCCCACATAAGCCCCTGATGTGGCGCTGGGATTGATGCCTTTGCCCAGAACATTTGCGGAGCTCGTCGGGGCGAGCAATGTCATCTGGCCGGTTGCAGTTCCCGACTCCGGTGCAGCATCCCGGGAGATGAAATCGTATTCGCCGGAGAGAGAGCTGCCGGAATGGGAAAGCTTGACCCGGAATGTCTGGGCTCTATCGATTCCGGTTATGAATACAATTGGACTGTTGCCTGATACATAGCCTGCCACAGATACAGCCTGGCTGCCCAGGGCTGATGACATCTGGCCCAGGCCGGCTATCAGATCGCCCTTGTGGAGAACCTGCAGCTCGAAGTGCCTGCTCTCCGAACCCTTTAGATCCAGGTCCCAGCTCCCGCTGAGGTTTTCCTGCATTGAAATCGCTCCCACTCTGGCGGTTGAGATCGCGTTTTTCCCGACGGTTAGCGGATCCAATATTCCTGTGCCGGTGCTGATCGTGCCCATGTATCCTTGGGAGGATACGCTGGCAGATAGACAGAGGAATAATACTGCTATGAGAATCGCTTTGCTTGCCATTTGTCCAACATCTCCTATCCACTGGCATGAACAGGATAGGTTAATAATGCTATGTCAATTGTCATGAAAACGCCCTAAAAAAGGTCAGCGATTTTGGCCGCGCTTCAAGCATTCGTTGGTAGTGTGCATTTATTATTAGTTGGATGGTTGCGTTCTTCCGAATAGAGACCTTCGAAATTGAGACCCTTTTTTAGCTAATAGCTTCTGAAGGTCAATGCAAAAGGATACGAATTTGGGCCAGAAAATAGGGATGGCTAAGACCAGGGCTCGGTCTCAGCCATCTTCTGGCCTGATGCAGCCTAATCAGCGGAGCCGCAATTGCAGCCGGATCTCTTTACTCTATTGAGTGCGATCCTCTTTTCCTGGGCTGCAATCCTTGCTTCGATCATCTTTCTTTCAGCTTCGATCACCGCTTTCTTCTCTTCAACTGTATCTTTTTCAGGTCTCATCCCATTCCGGGCTGTAACCTTATTCTCTTGAGCTTCATCCGGCTTTAAGGCACAGATGTTTTCAAAATATTGCCATTGGCTCCAATATCCGCAGACTTCATCGTTGCATGCTTGTACATGCCAGAAATAAATTCCATCCGGCAGATATACGGACAGCAATTCTGAGCAAAAAATCCCATGGGTCACATTTTCAGCATCGAACGACTCATTTGCCACAAGGGATTCTCCGGCATCAAGAGAAGCGTTTTCAGCAATGGAATTGTCACTGTACACCTGCAGATTATATTTCGAGGCATTATAGGCTGCAGTCCAGTTAAAGGTCGGTGTGGGATTGGAGATGAGACCCATAGGGTATAGGGGGCTCGAATTGCCTGGCTGGATTTTCGGTTGGGCATCTGATAAATCCATCTCTTGCAGTCCATTTTCTGATGCAGTCAAGCTGGAAGCCTCTTCTTCAGTCTGGCCAACGGAAACGCTGCTGCTGCAGCTAGTACACCTCCCTGGTACAGCTATTTCCAGAGAGTTCTGGGCAAAAGAGGAGCCTGCCAATAGCAGCATCAGAATTCCAGCCACTGCTGCAATTACCAGCCTCTTTTGTAGAGATTCCTTTTTAATCATGAGATCACCTTTTCTATTGGCTAATTTGTAGACAAAGAATATATATTTTTTCATTCAAAAATGAATGTGTGCAAAGACAGGACATTGAGAGCAATAGATCTGTCCATGACAATACAATGTACTTATTATTATTTTAATATATATGCACAATTGATAAAAGATAAAAGGACTATGCAATGTCAATAAAATGAAAAAGATAAAAGAAGATGCCGACAGGAAGGCTGGCTGCGCCTAGGGCACCAGCCGCCTCCGATCCCTCGGAAAGAGTACTGCATCGCGAATGTTCTCCAGATTGAGCATGGTCATGACCAGTCGGGAGAGGCCCAGGCCCCAGCCAGCGTGAGGTGGCATGCCGTAGCGGAATGCCTTGAGATAGAACTCGAAGCCGTCCGGGTCCAATCCCTTTTCCTTTATGCGCCCCACAAGCTGGTCATAATCATGCACCCTCTGCGCTCCTGAGGCCAGTTCCATGCGCGGATGCATAAGATCGAATCCCCGGCAGACCTCGGGATGGTCCTCATAAGGCAGGGTGTAGTAGGGCTTGATGGATGAAGGCCAGTCGGTGAGGAAATAGTGCTCGCCGATGCTCTGGCCTAAAAACCTCTCCGTCTCCGTGTCCAGGTCGTCGCCCCATTGCATCTTGGCCCCTGCCATCTCTGCCGCCAGATCCAGCGCCTCGGTATAGGTGATTCTCCGGAAAGGCAGGCTGGGGACCTTTAGATCGAGTTCCAGGACCTCAAGCTGATATCGACAGGTCTCAGCCACATGTCTGTAGGCTCCTGCCACCGCCTGCTCCAGGATCTCCATCACCGCCTTGTCATCGGCAAAGCTGACCTCCAGGTCGATGGATATGGCCTCATTGAGGTGGCGGCGGGTGTCATGCTCCTCGGCCCGGAAGATGGGCCCGATCTCAAAGACCCGGTCCATACCCGCCCCCATCAGCATCTGCTTGTAGAGCTGGGGGCTCTGATTGAGGAAGGCCTCCTTCTCGAAGTAGCTGATGGGAAAGAGGTCCGTTCCACCCTCCGTGGCCGCAGCAACGATCTTGGGGGTGAACACCTCAGTCACAGCTATCTGGCGGAAGAAGCCTCTCAGGCTCTCGAGGACTGCGCTCTCTATCTCAAAGGCGGCCAGGACGCAGGGCCTTCTAATATCCATGAACCTGGCATCAAGGCGGGTGTCCAGCTCGCACTCCACCTTCTCGGTGGGATCGAGGGGCAGGGGCACCTGGGCGGCATTTAGCACCCGGACCTCACTGGGGAGTATCTCGAATCCGCGAGGGGCCTTGGGTTCAGCCTTGACTGTGCCCTTTACCATCACCACGCTCTCTCGGCTGATGGAGCGGGCGCTCTTAAAGGCATCCTTTCCCAAGAGCTTCTTTACCAGGGTTATTTGAGCCAGGCCCTTTCGGTCCCTCAATACCAGGAAGGCTATGCCTCCCAGATCGCGTGTCTCATGGGCAAATCCGGCTAAAGTGACCTCTTTGCCATCCATCTCCGCATTAATATCTCCGGAATAATGAGTTCTGAGGATCAAGTCATCTCACGGAAGCGACAATGAACTCCAGATATAAAAGACGACTGGACATCTAAATCAGGATTGGAAAGATAGAGACAAATAGAAGAAGCGCAATATTTTCCTAGAGATATCTGCGTAAGCTCTCATATACAGCTCTTCGCTTCTTGCTCTCAGCCTACCAAATGATGGCGGGGTGATTAGATTGAAATTGATTGAAAGGATGCCCACGGGGATTCCAGGTCTGGATGAAATGATCCAAGGAGGGCTTCCCAGGCCCTCACTAACCCTGCTGGCTGGTGAGGCTGGAGCTGGCAAGACCACATTTTGCACCCAGTTTCTCTGCAAGGGCGCTGAACTCGGCCAGCACGGGCTTTATCTGAGGACCTTTGGCGGGCCGCCTGATCTGCTGATCAACTATGCATCCTGTTTCGAATTTGTAAAGAGCACATACTTCGGCCAGGAGATCTGCTATATGGAACTGGAGGAGATGGTGGAAAAAGCCTGCCAATCGCAGGACATTCTGGACCTATTAAAGAGCAAGATCGATTCCATCCAGCCGGCTAGAATCGTCATTGAGGATCTCTCAGTTTTGCAGGATATTCTCAAAGACGAATACTGGCGTTTTCTTTTCAAGCTCTCCCATCTGATCAAGAATAATGCTGCCGTAGCACTGCTGGCGGAAGATGCACATCCGGGTGCTGAATATCTCACTCACATTGCCCAGGTGTCGGATGGGATAATACTGCTGCAAAATGAGGAGACGAACTTCTCCCGAAGAAGATCCCTGGAGGTGGTTAAGATGAGCGGCACATCCCATCATATAGGAAAGCATGCAGTAGATATATCTGCTAAGGGATTAATTGTCTACCCGGGACTTTAAACATGGCGCACTCCTTGCGGGATATCTTAAGCCAGAATGAATTCTGGATCTTCGTATTCGCCGCAGGCTGGGTGCTGCTTAACTGGCCGCTGATAGACCTGGCGGAGGGCCTGGTCTGGAGGGGCGTGCCGGCCATATTGATCTACGTAGCATCGGTCTGGCTTCTGCTCACCCTGGCGATGTATCTATTCGAGCCGGAGGCGTTGGAGTGATCGGACCCCACCTGGCTTTGGCCTTCATGCTCCTCTATCTGCTGCTGCTCTTTGCCATCGCCAGGTTCGCCGACCGGCAGAAGCTTCTGGGCAAGAGCATCGTGGCCAACCCCTACGTCTATGCCCTATCCCTATGCGTCTATGTATCGGCCTGGACCTTTTACGGCTCCATAGGCAGGGCGGCATCTACCGGCCTGGAATTTCTGCCCATATACCTGGGGCCGGTCCTGGCCATGACCTTAGGCTGGATAGTCATCAAAAAGATGATCCGGGTATCCAAAGAGCACCGTCTGACCTCCATCAGCGACTTCATCAGCTTTCGCTACGGGCGCAGCTATACCGTAGGCGCAGTGGTGGCCGCTTTCAGCCTGATCATGGTCACCCCCTATGTGGCCCTGCAGCTGATAGCAATCTCCACATCCCTGGAGGTACTGAGCGGAGAGGAGATCATCCTCTTCGGCATCGATGTGGAGAGCAAGCTGGTGGTGGCAGCGCTTTTGGGAGCTTTTGCGGTCATATTCGGGGCCCGCCACCTCGATCCCATGGAGAGGCATGAGGGATTGATCGCCGTGGTAGCCTTTGAATCTCTGGTGAAGATCCTGGCCTTCCTCCTGGTGGGATTCTATGTTGCTTACGGCGTCTTTGATGGATATGGAGACATCACCAGCCGGATCGTGGATCTGGCTGCTGGCGATCCGGCTTATGCCACGCTCATGGATGTGGAGCCGACCCTCTGGTTCACTCTGACCCTGGTATCCTTCTTCGCCATATTATTCCTGCCCAGGCAGTTTCATGTCATGGTGGTGGAGAACTCCTCCGAGAAGCATCTCCGCAAAGCCATGTGGCTCTTTCCGCTTTACCTGTTACTGATAAACATCTTCGTCCCCGCCATCGCCTGGGGGGGTCTGCTTCTTGATGTGGGGGGTCTCAAGGACGCATTCATATTGAATATACCATACACTTTAGGTGCGGAATGGCTCTCTGTATTGGTATTCATTGGAGGGGTATCCGCAGCTACGGCCATGATATTGGTGGAATCGGTAGCAATTGGAACCATGCTGCTCAACGATCTGGAGATGCCTTATATTTTGAGCCATATCAAAAAAGAGAAGAATTTGGCCAGGATTATTCTCAATACCAGGAGGCTGAACATTCTCCTGGTGGTTATGCTTGGATACCTGTTCTCTCTTGCCCTGGCCTACCAGACCCTGGCGGATATAGGTGTGGTCTCCTTTCTGGCGGCAAGCCAACTAGCTCCTGCCGTCCTGGGTGGCCTGTACTGGCGGAGGGGCAGCCGCCAGGGAGCAATGGCCGGACTGGTCTTTGGCTTTCTGCTCTGGGCCTATACAGCCCTTCTGCCCACCATGGCCAAAGGTTATCCCTGGCTTGGCGATATAATCCGGGAAGGGCCCTGGGGCATAAAAGCTCTCATGCCCACCAATCTGCTGGGCCTGGATCTGGACATCTGGACCAACTCCGCCTTCTGGACTCTTCTGATTAATTGCAGCCTTTATGTCCTGGTCTCCCTCTCCAGCAAAGCCGGCCCGGATGAGCAGAAATCGGCCAACTGCTTTGTGGACGCTTTTGCGGAGAAGTCCGAGTGCCCTGATGACAAGGAGGCGGAGAAGTCTGCGGTCCAGGGAACGCTGGATGATCTGGAGGCGGCATTGGCTCATTACCTGGGAGAGGCTGCGGCTCGAAAACAGGCCGATCAATATCTTGAGCTCATGGGGGCCAGCAGGGATACAGTTACCCCAGCCCAGCTTCGACTGCTCTGGCAGCAGTTTGAGAAAACGCTCACCGGCCTGATGGGCTCATCCGCCACCAAGATGATAGTGGACGACCAAATTACAGTAAAGCCGGTGATGGAGGCGGCAAAAGAGACTATGCCAGCCTATGATCTGGTGCGGGGCAAGATCTATGTCGCACCGGAGATGGCTTATGAGGTTTTCACCGACCAGATCACTCATGGTGTAGAGGGCCTTTGCATCACACACTCTGCTCCGGAGGAGGTGCGAAGGCGCTGGGGCTTTAAGGAGACGCCCATCATCAAGCTCTCCGAGGAGAAGGGAAGCGACAGATACATCTCGCCACGAAATCTGCCGCTCCTCTTTATTACCATAAAGTCCTTTGTCGATTCCAGCAAGAACAGCATCGTTCTCATCGACAGCATCGAGCGTATCATCGATGAGAATGAAGGCCGGACCTCTCCCAGAGAGGTTCTCGACTTCGTCTATCAGATGGAGCTCTTGGGCCATAGAACACATCTGATCCTGGCGGAGAGGCAGGAGTTCGTCCGGGGCGAGATGACTGCGGCAATAAATGAGATCAAAGAGCTGATCTTCGCCCTGGGTCCACTTTCCGGCTATCTATTTCGAATATTCTCTGAGACCATGCTCTCTCGGCTGGAGGATGATGAAAGAAGGGAGGTGGCGGCAGAGGCCAATGAAGCCATAGCCTCGGGTGATTTCTTTGAGTCGGCAAAAAAAACGCTCTCAGATGATTCGACTGTGGCCTGCGAGCCTGAGATGCAGGAGGCCATGGGTCATGGCCCGGCACTGAAGATCCCCCTCGATCTGGAGCTGAATCGGCGCAGCTTTTTTACTGCTATCCGAAAGCTGGCCAGGATCATCAAAGAGCACCAGCCCTCTTTCGACCTCATAGCCAGCCTATCCGAGCTCATGAAAAGCTATGGCCGAAGCCCCTATGAGATCACACTCATTCCCGGGACCACCTATTTAATCGCCGAGGAGAAGCCGCAGCAGAGCCTGGAGCTTTATAGCGAGCTGGTCAGGCACGGCATGGATGGCCTGTGCCTGAGCCGTTACAACCCCAGGACGCTGGCCGATAGGTACAATGTGCCCGTTGAAAGCGTTATATGGCTGACGCAAAAAAGCGAGCCGGGATTTAAGACTGTGGATCCGAGCAACTTCCCCCGCCTCTCCAGCATAATCTCCGATTTCCTGGATAGGGCTAGCTATCCCCTGATCCTGCTGGAGGGGATGGGCTATCTCATCACCCAAAGCAATTATGAGACGGTGCTCCGCTTTGTTCAATCCCAGAGGGATGAGATTGCCTTAAAGAGTGCGATCATGCTGGTTCATATCGATCCGCTCTCCCTGGACACAAAAGAGCTGCATCGTCTGGGAAGCGAGATGGAGCCCTTCCAGGCCTGACCTCTGCTGTGGAGTCCTGAAATTATTTCGCGCCCGTCCGAGTTTAATAGAGTCTGATTTATTCATATAATTTTCACAACCCAAACAATCTGTGACCAATGGAAAAATAGGCTTCCAGCGGCATTTTTCGCCTAAAAGCCTTTTCTGGAGTCTCCAGGCTCAGGATATTCATGCATCCATGAGCTTTGTCGTTATACCAGTTTACAAACTCCTCGAATGAAGAAAAAGCAGATCTATGCATTTTATATCCTGGACTTTGCGTCCAGGCTCAGATGGGAGGCGAAATAGTTTATGGGATCTGCATTGCCAACCTGATTAAAAAGAGCTTTAGGAATCGCTTATATAGCTTCAAGTGACCTATAGGAAGATCAGAACCGAGGTGCAATATGCTGAAGATTACTCCCTATTTTGGCATTATAGTGCTGATTGTATCCTTAGGCGGCATATTCTACCCCAAGCTCGGCTACTTCCTCCTTTTAGTCTTTGCCAGCCTGATGATCGTCGCTCCCTTCAGAGGGCGGTGGTTCTGCGGAAATCTCTGCCCGAGAGGGAGCTTTGTCGACTTCTGGCTGGCTCCCTTGAGCCGAAAGCTGAAGATCCCGGATTTCTTTCGCAGCATGTGGCTGCGTGTACCCGTATTCGTTCTACTCATGGGATTTATGATCTTTCGCATCATCAATACGGAGGGGATAGTGGACCGGATTGGCATGGTCTTTGTAACCCTCTGCATTCTCACCACATCGGTTGCCATTTTCTTTGGGGTGATCATAGCCCCCAGGGCCTGGTGCTCATTCTGCCCCATGGGAACACTGCAAAGAGCCATGGGGGGCAAGAGGTACCAGCTTAAGATAGATGCGGGCAGGTGCATCGACTGCGGCCGGTGCCAGAAGGTCTGCCCTATGCAGCTTCCTGTAAATGAGATCATGGAGAAGCCGGACTGCATCAAATGCGGCAGATGCATCGAGGCCTGTCCCAAGCAGGCTCTGAGCTTCTGATCCTCAAGGCTGGATTGCGATTTCCCGTTGTTCTTAAATATGCAAAAGTGCAATAGATGAAGCGGAGGTGAAGGCAAGATGTGTACCGTTGGAGGCGGGCCGGACATCGGGAATATCGAGTCACTGGCTGCCAAGGATTATGAATGTCTGGACTGCAAGAACCAGTTCAAGGGCATGGGAAGGCGGCCTATGTGTCCATCCTGCAAATCCAGGAATGTCAAGGCAGTTTGAAACCAGCAAAGGCTATGAACTTAACCATAAAAGAAGATGAGATAGCTTATCTGGAGGGCCGGAAAGGCACCATAGCCATAGCCAAGAGCAAGGGATTTTTCTTTTATCTGGAGACGGAAGCAGAAGAGAGAATTCTCTTCACCGAGCCGGAGGACCTGATTGTGGCCTCATCCTGGGGCGTAGGAGATAAGGTCAAAAGGGCCCTGGCCTGCACCATATTTCAGCTCAGGGAGATGCAGGCCCCTCTGATAGTTCTTCCCAAAGGCCATCCTGCCTCTCCCCGCCTCAAGGTGGTGGTATCCATAGGAGAGCGCACTCGCTGCAGCTGCCAGATCCAGCCGGGAACCCATCCCGAGCAGGATGTGCTCTGCGCCAGCCAGGAGTTCCACCAGATGGAGATCATAGGCCGGCCGGGGGGAGCAGAGATCCTGGGGCTGGCAGAAGAAGAAAGCAATATAGCGGTGCAGAAACTTTAGCTGACCGCTAGA
>Ga0105103_10002226_pt1 | contig 10156 bp, 12 predicted proteins | sample PPLLaktember2015_2_FD_79107 | JGI IMG/M metagenome (GOLD analysis project Ga0105103, IMG submission 79107) | Freshwater sediment microbial communities from Prairie Pothole Lake near Jamestown, North Dakota, USA - PPLs Lake P7 Core (6) Depth... | ecosystem: Environmental > Aquatic > Freshwater >...
GGATTCGCGAACCGGAGGGCCGAGGTCTACTGGAGATTCCGGGAAGCTTTGGACCCCGGACAACCGGGTGGGTCAGCGATCGCGCTGCCGGACGATCCCCTGCTGATGGCTGATCTTGCTGCCCCAGTTCTCATTCCGGACCGGAAGGTCATCGAACTCGAGCCGAAGGAAAAGCTTTGCGAGCGGCTCGGAAGATCTCCCGACCGGGGCGACTCAGCCGTAATATGCTGGGCAACGGGTCCGATGTACGTCCAGGGCGGTGAAGCCTTGGAGAGATTCAACCGGTACGGGTCACATGGATTCTCGCGCAAGCGTCCCGAGGTGATCATGGGCCGCGGCAAGTATTCGCTCACTGGGAGAACGTGATGGGCGGAATGAAGAAGTTCAACGAGAAGCACATTCCGAAGTCGATCAGGAACGTGACTGGTGTCGCGGCGACCGACAAGATCATGTCGAGTTTGAGCAAGAAACTGAGCGGCGGGGATGTCCCTCCGATGCCTGCGGTCGAGCCTGTGCCGGTCATGCCCTTGCCGGATGACGAAGCGGTGATGAAGGCGAAGCGGAAGTCACAGGCTGGGCAGGCAGCACGCAAGGGTCGAGTGTCGACCATATTCACCGCCGAAGGCACTGGGCTGGGAGGCTGAGATGGCAGGATTGTTTGGTGGCAAGTCACAGTCCGCACCGCCTCCGGTGACGGAGTCTGTCCCGTTGATGCCGCTCCCCGATGATCAGGCGGTGAAGCAGGCGAAGAAGAGATCAAGGGCATCGCAGGCCGCTCGCAAGGGAAGGGCATCGACGATCTTCACTGACCAACAAGACATGCTGGGCGGCTAAATGGACGTCAAAGACCTGAACGAACTGGCCCAGAGTCTCTTCCAGAAGAAGGGGATGCTCAACACCCTTCATCAGGAACTGGCCGACAACTTCTACCCCGAGAGGGCGGACTTCGAGTACTCGAGGTCGTTGGGCGAGGAGTTCGCTGCTCACCTGATGACGTCCTACCCTGTGCTTGTCAGGCGTGATCTGTCGGACCAGGTCGGCATGATGCTTCGTCCCGTGGGGCAACCGTGGTTCAAGATCGCTCCCGTCGATCCGGAGAGGGAAGACTTCGAGTCGAAGGCGTGGCTCGAGTTCGCCGCCAACGTCCAGAGACGCGCGATGTACGACAAGGCCGCGATGCTGTCCCGTGCGCTGAAGGAAGGCGACAACGACTTCACCACCTTCGGGCAGTGCGTCATCTCGTCCGAGATCATCTGGGACAACAAGAAGGAAGGACCGCACCTCCTTCATCGCTGCTGGCACCTTCGCGACATGGTCTGGCAGGAGGACTGCTACGGGAGCGTCGGGAACCGGTTCCGTCGGTGGAAGCCGACCTGTCGTGAGCTTTACCGGCTGTTCAAGGACAAGAACTCGCCTTCGGTGACGAAGAACGCGACCGGGAATTCGAAGCAGCAGGCCTCCGAAGTGGACGTCATGCACATGGTCGTCGAGGCTGATCTGTACGACATGGAGGAGAGGAAGAAGGGCGACAAGCCCTGGGTCTCGATCTTCTACGACTCGACGAACCGGCACATCATCGAAGCGGTTCCGACCTACTCACCCTACTACATCGTCCCGAGATGGCAGACGGTGTCCGGGAGTCAGTACGCCTACTCGCCAGCGTCGATCGTGGCGCTGCCCGATGCTCGTCTGTTGCAGGCTATGACGAGGACACTGCTCGAGGCCGGGGAGAAGATAGCCAACCCGCCGATGGTGGCGACAGATGAGGTCGTGAGGTCCGATGTCGCGATCTATGCCGGGGGGATCACATGGGTGGACCGGGACTACGACGAGAAGCTGGGCGAGGCCCTGAGGCCCCTGACGCAGGACGCGAGGGGGATTCCGATCGGGATCGACATGATGCGGGACTCGAGGGGAATGCTGCACCAGGCCTTCTACCTCAACAAACTCAACTTCCCAGACCGCGCCGGAGACATGACGGCGTACGAAGTTTCCCAAAGGGTGCAGGAGTACATCCGCAACGCACTGCCCCTGTTCGAACCGATGGAGGCTGAGTACAACGGGCAGATCTGCGAACTCGACTTCGAGTTGCTTCGCAGGGCGGGCGCGTTTGGATCTCCGTACCAGATCCCGAAGATCCTGCAGGGAGCGAAGACGGACTTCACTTTCATGTCACCTCTTCACGATGCGATCGAAAGCCAGAAGACTCAGAAGTTCCTGGAGATGGGTCAGCTACTTGCGGCGGCCATGCAGATGGATCAGGACACTGCGGCGATTCCGGATGCCGTGACGGCATTCAGGGACGCTTTGCACGGGGCCGGAATACCGACCAAGTGGACCCGAGACCCGATGGTTGTGGAGCAGATGAAGGAAGAGGCGGACGCTCAGAAACAGGCGCAGGCCATGATCGAGAGTGCGGTTCCTGCCTCACAGGCTGCGCTGAACATGGGCAAGGCATCACAGGCGGCTGCGGGTGCTCCGGCGATGGTATGAGTCCGCTGCTCGCGGTGGACCCCGCAGATCGGTGCGATGAGTGGATGACGATCGATCTCAGGAATGAGAAGGATGTCGAAGCTATAGTCGTCATTCCTCTTTACGGGAGGAATCACCACGCCGGGATGGACTGCTGGTGCAATCCCAATGTCGATGACGGAGTGATCGTGCATGTGACGACCCACTGATGAGCGAGCAACCGAAAGCAAGGCCCACAAGAACCACCCTCGCGGCGCGTGCCGCATGGTTGCCTGCAGAATGGGAACCGGCGGACGTTTCCGCAGTCCAGGCCCTCGCCCGCGGGGACGCGACCGAAGAGCAGCAGAAGCGGGCGCTCGACTGGATCATCAACTCAGCCTGCGGAACGTACGAGGTCTCCTACCGCCCCGGTGGTCAGGAAGGAGAGCGTGACACCTGCTTCGCCGAGGGTCGAAGGTTCGTCGGCAGCCAGATCGTGAAAGCCCTGAAAATCAGTCTCTACGCCTTGAGGAACAAACAAAATGCCTGACGAACTGAATCCCACAGTGTCTCCCGACGCGGCACCTCCGCCGTCCGCGTCGCCTCCTCCCGCCAGCCCGGAAGCCCAGACTGGTTCTTGGCCGAACGACTGGCGGGAGACTTTTGCCAAGTCCAAGGGAGGGGACGAGAAACTCGTCACGCGACTGAGTCGATACGCTTCGCCCGAAGCTGCGCTTGATGCGCTGATCTCGGTGCAGAACAAGATCTCCGCAGGGGAGTTGAGGTCGAATGCGCCCTTCCCGGACAAGGGGACCCCAGAGCAGCAGATGGAGTGGCGCAGGATGCAGGGCCTGCCTGAGGCGCCCGAGAAGTACCAGATCAAGCTCGGCGACGGTCTGGTCGTGGGCGATGAGGACAAGCCGATCGTCGACTCCTTCCTGAAGGCCGCCCACTCGGCGAACATGCCCGAGGGCCAGGTCAACTCGCTGCTCAAGTGGTACTTCGACGAAGTGGTCGAGGGCGAGCAGGCTCGAAGACATGAGGCCGACGAGAAGGTCCGGACCGAGGTCGACCAGTCCCTACGGCAGGAATGGGGTCAGGACTACCAGAAGAACAAGATGATCATCGAGGCCTTTCTGGACTCAGGCCCGCCGGGGATCAAGGATGCGCTGTTCGGTGCGAGGCTTGCCGATGGGACCCCGCTGGCGTCGAACCTCGAGGTGCTTCGGTTCCTTGCCGACAAGGGTCGCGAGTACAACCCGACGATCACGGTCGTGCCGGGAGATCCGACCACGGTGCAGAGGACGATCGTCGACGAACTGTCGAACATCCAGGCCATGATGGGCAACCGTCAGTCCGACTACTGGAAGGGTCCGAAGTCGGAGGGCCTGCAGAAACGCTACCGGGAACTGGTCGAGGCACGGGACCGGATCAACCAGCGGGCACAAAGATCGGCGTAATAGTCCTGATTCATGGACAAATGCCGGAGGATAGGCATAGAATATCCACTCGAAACCGGGCACAAGGTGTACGCAAGTCCATCTCGAGGCCCGGTGCCGTAAGCAGGCCCCGGATGGGGCACGAGGGCACCGGTAACGGACACCCCCAAATGCCATGTTCTGGTCATCCCTTGCAGAAGGCGTGATCTAACCCATAAAGGGATTCAACATGGCTGACACTGCATTCCAAACTCAATACCGGGACGAGTTCGTCCAGGGATTTGAGGCACGTCAAAGCCTCCTGCGCGATACGGTGACAACGGAATTCCAGAAGACCCGCGGCAACACGGTCGTCTTTCTGGTCGCCGACTCCGGTGGTGCAGAGGCTCAGACCCGTGGCGTGAACGGATTGATTCCGGCGCGCGCGGACAACCTTACCCAGAACTCCTGCTCGCTCGGCGAGTGGCACGACCTCGTTCGCAAGACCGGCTTCAACGTCTTCGCGTCGCAGGGCGACCAGCGCCGGATCATGCAAGAGACCACGATGGGCGTACTGAACCGCAAGATCGATTCCCAGATCGTGGCCGAACTGGCGACGACCTCCGTCTCGATCTCGGTCGGTGGTGTCCCCAGCGTGGACAACGTCCAGCACGCCCAGACCAAGCTCCAGAACGCTTCCGTCCCGTGGGATTCGAACATCACGCTGCTGGCTCAACCCAGCCTGATGTCGTACCTCGAGCAGGCGCCGGAGTTTGCCAAGGCTTCCTACGTCAACATGCGCCCGTGGGCGGGTGAAGACCAGAATGCCAACTGGCGCGACATGCCGATGGCCTACCGGTGGAAGAACATGCTCGTGATCTCGCATCCGGCCCTTCCGGGCAAGGGTACGCCGTCCGAGTACTCGTTCATGTTCCACAAGTCGGCAATCGGCCATGCGGCGGACAAGGAAAGCCTCTCGTCCGCAGTCGGCTACAACGACGAGAACGATTACTCGTTCGCACGGGCGACGATGTACATGGGGGCGAAGTTGCTGCAAGCCTCCGGTGCCGTTGCGATCATCGCCGACGGTTCGGCTCGGGCATAAGGAGAAATCATGGCCTACTCAGTAGCGAACCCCCCGCTCTGCATCATCCCGCGCATTGGCGGGCTGGCCTCGAACTCGACCTCGGCTTACAACCGTTCGGTCGCGTTCTGGGCCTACAACACGTCCGATGGCACGACGAACATGTCGGACGCTGGCTACTTCACCAACGGGTACTACCTGGGCATGCGCCGCGGCGACGTTCTGATCGCGGTGTGTCAGTCGACCCAGAGTTCGACCGGCTCGATGCTGGCTTTCGGCATTCTTGCTTCTTCGAACTCGACGGCCGGCTTCCAGGTCTCGACGGATTCGCGCCTCACGTCCAGCGGACAGTAAGGCTCGAAGCAATGCGGGCGGTGCCGTTCACCTAGAGCGGTACCGCCTTTTTTCATTCAAGGAGACTCATGGACACCAAGGAAGTCAAGGACGTCAAGAAGACCGCACCGATCGACCGGGCGCGATTCCATCTCGCAGAGCACTACCAGCAAGGGTATGTGGCGATCGTCCCTCAGGGGACCGATCCGCGCGACCTCGAGGACCCGGCCTACTTCGCGAACGTCGCGTTCATGTGCCGCGCCTCAGGACGGATCTTCGTCGAGTGCGAGGACGGGACTTGGCTCGCCGACATGTACATCCGCGCCGTGGGTCCGCAGTACGTCATGGCCCGCATCCTGAACGTGTGGGACATGGCCGACTTCAAGCCTGAGTCCGAAGGGCAGACGACCGAGATCTCCGGCTTCAAGGTCCAGTGGTCGGGCATGTACACGAAATGGCGCGTCGTCCGTCTTTCGGACAATGCCGTGGTTTCGAAGGATCACGAGACCAAGGGATCGGCTGAAGGTTGGCTGCGGGAACACCTGAAAGCCGTGAAGGCCTGAAAGGTCTGACATGGGAACCACACGCCTGAAGTTGTACAACGCGGCCCTGAGGCTTTGTGGCGCGGCGCGTATCGCTGCGCTCACCGACGAGTCCGAGGGGCGCAGACTTCTGGACGACGTGTGGGACGATGACGGAGTCCGCAAGATCCTCGAGCACGGCTACTGGAAGTTCGCCCTCCGGTCGCGTCGACTGGACTACGACCCGGCGGTGGTTCCCGACTTCGGCTACTCGAGGGGATTCCTGAAGGACACCGACTGGGTCCGTACGGCTGCGATCTGCTCGGACGAGGGTTTCGCCGATCCTCTTCTCGGATACTCGGACGAGGCGGGGTACATCTTCACCGACCTCGACGAGATCTTCGTGCAGTACGTCTCGGATGACGCGAGCTTCGGGGGCGATCTGGCAACGTGGCCGGGATCGTTTCAGGAGTATGCCGCGGCGTGGTTCGCCTCACAGGTCATCCACCGTCTGACGTCAGACAAGGACAGGCTCGCGTTCCTGTTCGGTGGCGACAGTCGTGGGGTACGGACAGGGCAACTGGCCGCGACCCTCAAGACCGCACGCTCGAACGATGCGATCCAGGGTCCGACGAAGTTCCTGCCCTCAGGTTCGTGGACCCGCGCGAGAGGGATCACGCGAGGTCGTGGTCCGATGGGTGACGGTGGAACATCGGGCGGATTGATCGGCTGATGCCTGCCCAGTCGTATCCGTACCTGAACTTCAACCGGGGACTCATCTCCCGGTTCGGTCTGTCCCGTCTCGACATCGAGCGTGGCAAGCTTTCCGCGGAGGTGATGACCAACTGGATGCCGCGCGTCCTGGGTTCGATGATGCTGAGACCCGGTCTCAAGTTCATCGGAACGACAGGACTGAGCGGGAACAAGTGCTGCATCCCGTTCGTGTTCTCTGTTTCGGACAAGGCCATCATCGAGCTTGGCAACCAGTCGATGAGGTTCTGGATCAACGATGCTCTGCTGACCCGACCAATAGTCACGTCGGCGGTTACCAACGGGGATTTCAGCTCGGATGCTTCATTCTGGACGGATAGCGACGAGGCTGGTGGGACATCGGCGTGGGTCGGGGGCGGGTATCTCGGCCTGACTGGAAACGGTGTTGCTGCTGCCATCAGGGACCAGACGGTCTCGGTCCCAGTCGCCAGCACGAACATCGAGCATGCGCTGAGAATCAGCGTCTACCGCGGGCCGGTGACGATTCGTGTCGGGACGAGTTCGACGGACGACTCGTACATCGCGGAGACTGAACTTCAGACCGGCGAGCATTCGCTGGCCTTCACTCCGACGGGCGATTTCAACATCAGACTCATGTCGAGGGTGAACCGGACAGTCCTCGTGTCTTCCTGCAACGTAGAGGGATCGGGAGTCGTCAGCCTATCGACACCCTGGACCTCGGGGTCTACGAGGAGTGTCCGATACGACCAGTCCGGAGATGTCGTATTCGTCGCCTGCAACGGTCTGGCACCGCAAAGGATCGAGAGACGATCGACGCGAAGCTGGTCGATTGTCCGGTACCTTCCGGACGATGGCCCTTTCCGCCTGCAGAACATCGGTCCCATCACGATGCAGTGCGGGGCGCTGAACGGGAACACCACGCTCACGTCATCGGCGGCCTACTTCAAGACCACGCATGCTCCGTCGACGTACTCTCCGGGCGCTCTTTTCAGGGTGGCATCGAACGGGCAGAACGTCGAAGCGACCGTCACCGCACAGAACACGTTCACCAATGCGATCCGGGTGACCGGTGTCGGCGCGACTCGAGCGTTCACGATCGCGATCACCATATCGGGAACCGCCACGGTCACGTTCCAACGCTCGCTCGAATCCGAGAATGGGCCTTGGACCGACATCTCCCAGAACACTGGCTCGATCACCGTCCCGTACAACGACGGACTGGACAACCAGATCACCTGGTACCGGATCGGAGTGAAGACCGGGGACTTCGGGGCAGGGACTCATCTCGTTGCCCTGGCCTATGCCGTCGGTTCGATCGTCGGGATTTGCCGGGTGACGGGATACGTCAGCCCGACACAAGTCGATGTGGAGATCCTCACCCCGTTCGGAGCGACGACCGCATCCGACGACTGGGCCGAGGGTGCATGGTCAAACCGCAGGAGCTTCCCGAGTTCGGTGGTCTTGCATGAGGGAAGACTTTGCTTTGCAGGCAAGGGCAATCTCTGGCTTTCGGCCTCCGACGCCTATGACTCGTTCGACGACGAGATCGAAGGGGACTCGGGTCCCATTTCAAGATCGATCGGGACAGGCCCGGTGGACACGGTCAACTGGCTGGTTTCTCTTGAGAGACTCCTGTGCGGTGGTCAGTCCGCAGAGTGGTCGGTCCGGAGCAACTCACTTGATGAACCTCTGACGCCGACGAACTTCCAGATCAAGGCGACCGCCACGCAGGGGTCGAGTTCGGCGGACGTTGCGAAGATTGATCGAAGGGCCGTCTTCGTTCAGAGGGGCGGGACAAGAGTCTTCGAGCTTTCGCTGGCGACCGATGCTTCGGCGACAGATTACGGTGCGACGGACCTGACCCAACTGGTCCCGGAGATCGGAGAACCTTCGATCGTCAAGATTGCCGTCCAGAGGCAACCCGACACGAGGATTCACTGCCTGAGGTCGGACGGAACCGCTGCGATCCTTGTCTTCGATCCGACCGAGAACACGATCTGCTGGGTCGAGGTGGAGACGGGTTCAGGTCCGGATGAGATCGTCGACGTGTGCATCCTGCCTGGATCTTCAGTCGAGGACGATGTCTACTATGTCGTCAACCGGAGCGTCTCGGGGAAGGTCGAACAGACCCTCGAGAAGTGGGCGCAGGAGTCTGAATGCCAGGGTGGTCTGCTGAACAAGCAGGCCGACTCGTTCGTCGTGTATGACGGTGTCCCGACCACGACCATAACTGGGCTGAGTCATCTGGCCGGAATGGATGTCGTCGTCTGGGCCGATGGAGAGGATGTCGGAACGTCCGTCTCTACGGCCAGTTCGTGGATTCAGACCTACGAAGTCTCGGGAGGGCAGATCACGCTTCCGACCCCGGCGTCGAAGGTCGTAGTCGGACTTCCGTACAAGGCTCGGTGGAAGTCGTCGAAGCTCGCGCTTGGTGCCGCGCTTGGTGTCCCGTTGACGAAGAAGAAGAGAATCCACGGGGCGGGACTTGTCCTCGTGAACACCCATTCGCAGGGACTTCTCTTCGGTCGTGACTTCACGAACATGGACCCGCTTCCGTTGATCAGGAACGGCGCCCCGGTGGATGTGAACGAAGTCCTGGATGACGCCGAAGACGGGGCCATTCCATTCCCCGGAGACTGGATGACCGACTCGAGGATCTGCCTCGAGGCTCGCGCTCCGAGACCCTGCACGGTGTCCGCGTTCGTGGCTGATACGGAACTCCATGAGCAGCGTTAGCCTCGTGCCCGCCACTGAAGAGATGATCAGGGAGTTCTATGGCTCGAATCCTCCTCGCACTGTGCGTGCTATTGCCGGTGTACGCGACGGTGAGGTCCTTGGTGTGGGCGGTTACTACATACTCGGACGTCGTGTCTTCGTCTTCTCGGACATCAAGCCGGAAGCGATGAAAGAGAAAAAAGCTATCGTTCGGGCGACGAAGATAGTTTTAGGAATGGTCAGGAAGTCCGGCATTCCCGGCATGGCAATCCCGGATGAAGACATTGAAGGGGCTGAGAGATTCCTCTCGAGACTTGGTTTCGAGAAGCAACCGAGTGGGGTGTACGAATGGCAGTCCTAGCTGCGATCCCGGCATGGGCTTACCTCGCGGCGTCAGTCGCAGGCACCGCCATGACGGTTGCGGGTCAGAGGGCACAAGCGAGATCCGAGGCTCAGTTCCGGGCGCAGCAGGCCACGATGAAGGAGGTCGAGGCCAAGCAACTGGAGACCCGTGCGATCCAGGATGTCGCTGTCGCTCAGAGATCCGCACAGGAAGAGCAGAGACGATCGAGGGTCATCCAGTCCCGTGCGCTGGCCCTCGCAGCCGCATCCGGTGGGAGTGCGTCCGATCCGACGGTGGTGAACATCATCTCCGATCTCGCGGGAGAAGGTGCCTACCGGTCTGCGGTCGCGATGTACGAGGGTGAGGATCAGGCCCGGACGGACCGCATGGCGGCGGCGGCGGCAAGGTATGAAGGGGCAGGCCTCAACCAGTCGGCCCAGTCGGTCCAGAGGTCTGCCAACTACGCCACCGCGGGCACGGTCTTCGGTTCAGTGGGGAGCATGTACGGGAAGTACGGCATGCCGTCTTCTTCGATTCCTTCCGGCGGGACTCCGGGCAC
>Ga0105103_10002227_pt1 | contig 10156 bp, 8 predicted proteins | sample PPLLaktember2015_2_FD_79107 | JGI IMG/M metagenome (GOLD analysis project Ga0105103, IMG submission 79107) | Freshwater sediment microbial communities from Prairie Pothole Lake near Jamestown, North Dakota, USA - PPLs Lake P7 Core (6) Depth... | ecosystem: Environmental > Aquatic > Freshwater >...
CGCTGGATGGCTCGGCGACGCGCCGTCCGGACAACCGGTAGAGTATCCAGTTGCTGATGGTCAAGATGGTCGCTATTCGCTCATACACGGCCGGACGATTGGCCTTGAACCACCGCAGTTTGGCCGGTGCGAAGAGAAATGCCGGCGAATGGCCGGTTATGCGGCGAAGCTCGCCGCCATGCTCGGCGTCGATGGCGAAGCCCTCCACGAGGGCTCTTAGATCGGTATTCGGACCACCGTAGAGCTCGGCACCGTCCTTGTCCAGGAAGACGACTCCTTGTCTCTGGCTGGCGGTGCTGACGGCCACGATGTCAGATGGCCTGACGCCTGCCTTGCCGATGCTCTCCCGAATCACCTGACAAACGGCATCCCAGAATACGGCGGGATTGAACTCCCTGCCCAGAGGAGCAACTTCAGAAGGCGCATCATACTTCCATTTGCGGTAAGCAGAGGAGACCAGGGGCCCGCCTATGTCGAAAACCAGGGCTCGACAACTGCTCGACCCGGCGTCAATGGCGAGGACATACTTGCGTGCCGCCACCCTACTTCCACACCTGGGGATTGACCAGGTTCCTGGGGCGCGCCCCTTTCAGGAATCTCTCGATATCGTCGGCCATCATCTGGGAATGGCGCAAAACCGACTCATCCGTTGCCCCACCGATGTGGGGCGTGAGAATCACGTTGTCCAACTTCAGAATGGGATCATCCGGCTTCACCGGCCAGGTCCGGTACACATCAAACGCCGCTGCCGCGATACGTCTCTCCCTGAGGACTCTTACCAGCGCCTCCTCATCAACCACATAAGCGCTGGCAGCATTCACGAAGTACGCCGTCGGCTTCATCAAAGACAACCTGTGGGCGCTGATCAGCCCTACCGTCTCGGGAGTCGTTACACAGTGGACCGTGACAACATCCGACTGCTTCATCAGCTCGTCCAAATCCACTTCGGTGACTCCCAGTTCCTTCATCTTCTCCGAAGTGACGTAGGGATCGTACGCTAGAACGGTGGAGTCAAAAGCCCTGAGCCTCTTGGCCACCTGCTGCCCAATGGCCCCGAAGCCCACGATGCCGACGGTCCTACGCCATAGTTCGCTGCCGCGCATGTGAAAGTAGGCGTCAGTGGGATCAACCCACTTGCCGGATGACACCATGTTGTGGGCGGCCGGTATCTTGCGCAAGAGTGAGAGCATCAGCCCCAGCGTCAACTCCGCCACGGCCACGGCATTCCTGGCCGGGGCATTCACCACCGGAACGCCACGCTCGGTAGCAGCAGCCACATCGACATGAACCACATCGGCCCGGCAGACCCCCAGTAACTTCAGGTTTGGGGCCTTCTCGAATACCTCGCGCTGAATGAAATCAGCTTCAACCACCAGGATGGAAAAGTCTTGCTCCTGTATGCGCTGGACGAACTCCCGAGAAGACAGCAGCCTCTTGGTGTCCATCCAGCTCTCGTAGACAACGTCCAACTCCTGCCTCAGCCTATCCAGGACAGACTGATCGAACGGAGCCAGGATCAATACCCTCATAGTCACCACTCGGCGATCGGATTATAGCACAGACTGCTCGCGCAACTGCGGCCCGGACTGGACCACGCTGTGGATTGGGCAGATTCCACAGTCTCTGGGCCGAGCCAGTCAGACAGCGCCTACACCAGCAGGCGCCGCCGCATGGTATAGAGAGACAGAGGGAAGAAGACCATTGTGAGCCCCGCCATGATCGCCAGCCCCCACCACGCCCCAGTCCCCAGTTCGCCACTCATGAGCGCCCGCGCCAGGTTGGCCACTGGTGTCAGGGGTGCAATCCAGCTCAGGTGCTGCACCAAAGGCGACAACGAGTCCAGCGGGAAGAAGACGCCGCTGAAGAAGAACATCGGCGTCATGAACAGCGTGAAATAGTAGTTGAAGGAATAGATGCTCGGCGCCAGCGAAGTAAAGAACAGGGATATGGAGGCAAACATGATCCCAGAGAGCAGCGACAGGGGGATCACCAGGACAGCCCACGGCGAGTGGACCAGACCGAACCCGGCGGCCACAGCTAGAATGACACATGAAGTCAGGAGAGCTCGCGTCGCTCCCCAGAACACTTCCCCGGCGGCCACATCTTCGATGTTCAACGGTGTGGCAATGATGGCATCGTAGGTCTTCTGCACTTTCATCCGCACGAAGCTGCCGTATGTACACTCGAAGGTGGCGCTGAACATTCCATATCCAGCCACAATCCCCGGTGCGATGAAATCCACGTACCTCTGACCTTCATCGAGCGCTACGTAGGTACCCAGCCCCACCCCCATGGCTAGCAGCACCAGGAAGGGCTCAATCACGAACCCCGGCGCTTCGCTGCGCCACTGCTTCAAGAAGACATCGCGGTTCCGCTGCCATACCCGCAGGGACCGGTATGAAACAACACTCACTCTCGAATCGCCCTCCCCGTCAGCTTCAGGAAGACGTCCTCGAGAGTGGGGACATGCCGATTAAGGACTACCATCTCCCGTTTCAGTTCCTCCTCCTCCACCTCCTGGCCGTCGCCTTGAAAGATGAACAGCATGTCCTCCACCTCTTGCCACTGGAAGCCGAACTCCTTCAATCTACTGATCACCTTACTCTTCGCCTCCGGTGCGGGGCGAATCTCCAGAACCTGGCTGCCCCCATATTTCGCCAGCAGTTCCCGTGGCGAACCCTCAGCCACCACCTTGCCTTCGTTCATGATCGCCAAGCGGTCACACAGGCGCCAGGCCTCTTCCATGTTCTGAGTGCACAGAAGCAGCGTCATACCTTGTCCCCTGAGAGAAGACAGCTTCTGCCACACCAAGTGCCTGGTCTGCGGGTCCAGTCCGACAGTGGGCTCATCCAGAATAAGAATCTTGGGATTGTTGATAAGCGCTCTGGCTATGAGCAAGCGCCGTTTCATGCCGCCGGAAAGCTGCTCCACCTTGGCCTTCTGCCTGTCCTGGAGTTCAAACAGGCTCAAATTTGCCAGAGCCCTGTGCCGGGCCTCGCTCTTGGGGATGTCGAAATACCGGGCAAAGACAGCCAGGTTCTCCAGCACGGACAAATCCGGGTCCAGGTTCTCCTCTTGCGGCACCACGCCCAGGGCCGCCTTGATCAGCCGCGGCTCCTGACGGATGTCCCTGCCATCCACCCGGATATCACCGGAGTTCAGTGGGGACAGACCGGTGATCATGCGGATCAGGGAGGTTTTGCCGGCGCCGTTGGGACCCAGCAACCCGAAACACTCGCCTTCGTTCACTTCCAGATTGAGGCCAGCCACAGCCGTGATGTCACCGTATTTCTTGACAACGTTCCTGACTTCTATGATGGGCATAGAGAGATTCTATCACGGAGAACCCAAGCAGACCCAAAGGATGTGACTCAGGGAGCAGGTTGGAGACTAAGGACGGATTTGGCTCGCGAGAATGCCGCGGGTCGGGTTCCTCTAAGCCCTAGGTTGCAGGAGGCTGAACCCGGTCTCCTGATCCCTGACCCGAGCCACTCTGGCGCCAGTGATTTCGTACACTATGGCCTCACCCACCAGCCACGTGCTTACACCCTGTTGCAGACAACCGGTGGTGGTCTTGCCGGATCGCCCCAGAGCAGCATGAATGTGGAGGTGGGGCTTCCCGTCCTCGCCCGGCGCGATGACCCCCACCCCGACCACCTCATGAGCGCCGTCAATTGGCAACAGCATTGGCTCCGGAGGGCGTTCGTTCGATCGACGCGGGCCGACCACAACTTCACCATCCCCGATGCCCCCAACCAGGATCACGTGCCCCACCGAAATGCCCTTCTCTTCGGCAAAGCTTTCGATGCAGTGAGGCAGCTTGTCTCCATGCTCCAGGCGTATCACAAAAACACGGCCCAACCGGCCTTCACACGATTTCACGGTGCCCTCACTTCCCAGCGGCCAGACAACCAAGTGATGACGCTGCCAAGCAGATTGTATCAATGAGTGAACAGAGAGGCAAGAGGTAGCTGTTCCAGGGAGATTCAGCCATAGTCCTGAATACGCAATGAGCCTGGCTCGAAACCGCTAGCCAAGGCCATGGAGGACCCACAACTGCCCATCATGCCGCTCCCGATGCCGCCAGAATCTGGCAGATGCTCTACTAGGTACCGCCTCGGTGAGCACCGGCACCAGCCAGTTTCCTAGTGTATCCCTCCAGCAGCTTGCGGTAGTGATAACCGTAGACGGCGAGAGTGATGGCCAAAGGAAATGCGCGAGGTCGCCGTACCAACGTGAAAGTGACCAGACGCCAGTAGTACATCCGGCCCTTCTCCCTTATTCCCAGATACCAGATCGATTTCAGAAAGGCTTCAACCTGGTTCTTCTTCAGGCCTCGACGCCTGTGCACTACCGGGCGATGCTCTCTGAGAAAAGTGCCTATACGCGCATAGTAATTACGCGGCGAGTATATCGACGTCAGAACGTTCTTGTAACCACCGACCAGGGACTCACGGCTCATCTTGGGGACGAAGTTGAGGGAGAAATCAGTGTTGTCACCCGATGCCTCACGAAGAAGGCGATTCTCTTTCTTGAGGCGTTTGTAGAGCTTCGTTCCTCGCGGTGCGCTGAGTATGCCAACCATGGCAGTCACTATGCCACTTTGCTGGATGAAGCTGATCTGTCTCTCGAAGATGTTGGAGGGATCACTGTCAAATCCGACAATAAATCCTCCCTGCACTTCCATCCCGTGATTCTGCAGCGTTCTCACGGACGCCACCAGATCGCGCTTGGTGTTCTGGTGCTTGCCACACACTCCCAAGCTCTCTTCATTCGGGGTCTCTATGCCGACGAAGACCCTGTCAAACCCGGCGTCGGTCATCATCCTCATCAATTCCTCATCATCGGCGAGACCTATGGAAGCCTGGGTAAAGAGGGTGAAAGGATACCCTTTCTCTTTCATCCAGGCTATGATAGCCGGAAGGACTTCGGCCTTCAGCTTCTTCTTGTTGCCAATGAAATTGTCATCAACAATGAACACGGTACTGCAGCAGCCCAGGCAATGGATGGCATCGAGTTCCTCGACGAGTTGCCCTACTTCTTTGGTCCTCGGAACGCGACCATTCAGCAAAACGATGTCACAGAACTCGCAGTCAAAGGGACAGCCCCGCGAGTACTGGAGACTGAGAGTGGCGTATTTCCTGGTGTCAATGAGCTCCCAAGCTGGGACCGGGCTCTTCCGGATGTCCGGTCTCTCGTCCGACTGGTAGAAACGCTCTCCCTTTCCCCTCTCCAAGTCTGTCACCAAACGTGACATCAGCACCTCGGCCTCGCCCAGAACGAAATGGTCCACCTCTGGGAATTCCTCATGACCCGTCGTGAACAGAGGCCCACCGGCGACCATCTTCGTACCCAGTTGACTACACCGCTTGACGACTTCATGAGCCGATTGCCGCTGCACATCCATACCGCTAATGAATACATAGTCGGCCCAGGCTATATCCTCATCATTGAGATCATCGGCGTTCATATCGATGAGCTTCTTCTCCCATTCCCGCGGCAGCAATGACGCCACGGTTAACAGCCCCAGGGGAGGATAGGCTGCTTTCTTCGCAATGAACTTGAGAGCGTGTCTGAAGCTCCAGAATGTGTCTGGGTAGCGTGGGTATACGAAGAGTATGTTCAATTGTTGCTCCTTCATTGGCAGGCCCGCTTGCTGCGCACAAACGCGGGGAATCAGAGAGGCGTTACGTAACATAATACCAGCGGTGACAAGACTTTGTCCATACCTAGAGACCCGAGGTGGGTGAGAAGTACCCCAGCGGACTAGCCATGGTCTGTTCCACCTACGACCATTGATAGCACATTGTGTACGGCAGGAGCATTCATTACATCAGGCATGGAACCTTTTCTCTGCGGATTTCGTCATAATAGCCAGGAAGGGAAAGACCGGCCACACTCGAAGGAGGGTTGAGAGAATGAGACAAATGAGGACTGTATTGAGTCTGGCAATGGTGTTGGCGGTGATAGCCGCAATCGCGGTTGGCTGCTTTGCTGCATCTGGGTCTGCGATAACAGGGATCGGAAACCCGGACGAGGATGAGGTGGGTACTCCTATGGACTGGCAACCAGAACCGTCGCTAGACGGTGGACTGCAGCGTTTCGGATCATACCAGGAGCTGAAGGGCTTCCTGAACACTGCTCCGTCCTATCCCGGCTACTGGTATTGGGGTGGGGGACGTGGGGATCTGATGCTTGATGGGGCTCTCACATTTTCTGCTGCAGAGAATGGTCCCGACTATTCCAAGACGAACATCCAGGTTGAAGGAGTGGACGAGGCGGACATTGTTAAGAGTGACGGAGAGTACATCTATCTGGCCATAGACAGCAGGCTGGTCATTGCCAGAGCCTATCCGCCTGAAGAGGCGCGAATACTCTGCGAACTGGAGCTTGAGGGGAACATCGAAGGCCTGTTCATCAACGGAGACAGGCTGGCCGTGCTGGAAAATGGCGGATCGGTCTATGGCATCTGGCGTGAAGACTCCTCGTCATTCAGTAATGAGGTCAAGACCTCTGTCAAGGTCTATGACGTCGCTGACAGAGAGAACCCGGTTCTGGAGAGAGAGGTGTCCGTCGACGGCTACTATGTTTCTTCCAGAATGATTGGCGAATATGTCTACCTTATCGCCAGCGGATCGGCCTGGATAGGAGATGACAATGTCAGTCTTCCCAGGATCTATGGTGATGGTGGTACTGTCGAGATACAGCCTGCAGAAATCTGGCATTCGGAGACCCCTGACAACGGATACGGTTTCACCACCATCATGTCGGTCAACATAATGAATGATGACGAAGAGCCCGTTCATGAGACGCTTCTGCTCGGCAGTGCCAGCACCATCTACGTGTCGCCCAGCAACATCTACGTTACGTTCACGGATTGGTCAGGCGATTCTACTAAGACCGGCATTCACCGCATTCATATAGATGAAGGACAGATCGAGTATCACGCCACGGGAGAAGTTCCCGGAACGCTGCTTAACCAGTTCTCCATGGATGAGTCCGGAGAGTACTTCAGGGTGGCCACCAACGCTTGGAATGCGTCGGCTCTCGAAGCCCGACAGAGCAACAACGTGTATGTTCTGGATCAGAATCTGGACATCTACGGCCGTCTGGAGAACCTGGCGCCGGGTGAGCAGATTCATTCGGCGCGATTCATGGGCAGCCGCTGCTACCTGGTGACCTTCCAGCAGGTAGACCCCCTATTCGTTATTGACCTGACCAGCCCCAGCGCGCCCGAGGTCCTCGGTGAACTGAAGATTACCGGCTACTCCGAGTATCTGCACCCGTATGATGAGAACCACTTAATTGGCGTAGGGAAAGAAACCGATGCGGGCCTGTACCAGGGGGTGAAGATATCACTCTTTGATGTCAGCAATGTGGCCAATCCGAAGGAGATCGCGAAGTACGAAATCGGCGACCGTGGGACCGATTCCCCGGTACTGTACGACCACAAGGCCCTCCTGTTCGACAGGGCCAAGAATCTGCTGGTGCTGCCGGTGAGTGTGGCGGAGATTGACCCAAGCCAGTATCCCAGTGAACTCCCGTCATGGGCATACGGAGAGACCGTCTGGCAGGGCGCGTACGTCTTCGACATGTCGCTGGAGCGTGGCCTGGAACTGAGGGGCAAGATAACTCACTGCAGCAACAAGAAGCTGTCGCCGGGATCGAGTTCAGCACCGTGGTCATCCTACTTTGACGCTGAGACTTTCTACCAGTGCTCTATCGAGAGATCGCTGTACATCGGTGAAGTCCTCTACACCTTCTCTGATCAGAAGATAGGAATGAATGATCTGGAGACGCTGGCCGAGATCGGGGAGATCGACCTGACGTAGGAAATATGCACTGGAGAGTCGTCAGAATGCGAGGTTGTGTCACGCACGCACGAGGTGGGCTCTCAGAGAACTCTCGCTGTCCGGCACGAAGGCCCCGTACTTGCGGGCGCATTTGTCCTTGAACTCACTCGGTGCCAAGAAGGCGACGACGGGATACCCAATGATCTCAAAGCAACCCTCGTCGTCTTCGCTGTCGCCGATGTATGCCACCCGGTTGGCATCGAGGTGCCTCTCCGCCAGGAGCTTCAGAAGCAGCTTAGGCTTGTTCCGGTAGATGTTCAGCCCGAACTCAATGACTCTGCCGTTTTCTCCTCTGAATTCGTCGGCCTCACAGAAGTCGAAGCAATGACGATATCCAGCGACCGACAGCACCTTTTCGATCCCATAACGGTATCCAGCGGAGAGAATGCCTGTGGTCCTTCCCGCCTCGTGAGATTCCTTGATGAGTCTCAGGAGTCTGAGATCGAGCCTGGACTGGGTCTCTGCGTTGTTGGCGTATCTCTCGAACGACTCATGGACAACGGAGGAGGGCAATCCCGACACAACCATCCGGTTGAAGACGCTGAACATCTCTTTGATGAAATCGAAATCGGTCTCCGGGCGTCCCTGGCGGCGGAGCGCCCGGATTTGCGCGCGCGCGTTGAGAATGCGCAGAACTCGCAGCGGATGAAACGGGATGGAAGCCCGAAAGGCTTCGAGGCCCACGCACTCGAGGGCCACCATTTCGGTTCGGTACTCTATGAGAGTCCCGTTCCAATCGCTTATCAGGGCTTCACATGCCATCAGCGGCTGCTCCATCTGATTTCCTCTCATGAGATGGTCGAGGAACGAGCTTGCCCTCCACTTCGCTGGTTGAGCGAAGTGATGCTCCACGCATCCGGAATATTGTATCACCGGCAGTTGCCGCCCGAGGCGTAAATTAGGTGCGTCGTTCAGGTTACGTTGTCGGGAAGAGATACCATCCTGCACCATCGGATGGCCCAGGATTCCCTGGAGACCCGCTTTGGGGATAGGTTGCGCCGAAGCTGGAGGTCTGGGAGAATAGATGATATGGCTGATCCCGAGCCTCCACCCCCCGATCGAGACGCCGACATGCTGGAGCGCCTTCATGGCGGCGATCGTACAGCCATGGCGGAGCTATACGACCGCTATTTTGACCGCGTGTACTCCCTCGTTTTCAATCAGGTAGACCGAAATCGGGACATAGCCGAGGATATTGTTCAGGAGACGTTTCTGGCTGCTCTTAAGTCAGCCAAGGGGTTCAAGGGACGGAGCAGCGCATACACATGGCTCTGCAGCATCGCGTATCACAAAGTCGCCGACCACTACCGCCGTCAATCCAGGGAACGAAAACGCATGGTGTCTGGCATAGATGTGGACACCGTGGACGATACAGAAAACCCTGGCAGACAGCCTCAGCCCGACAGCCTAATCGAGTCTGCAGAGACACGCCAAGTGGTGAATGAGGCCCTGGCTAAGCTGCCCTGGGACTATCGGCAGGTCCTCATACTCAAGTACGTTGAAGAGATGTCGGTCGCGGAGATAAGCCAGATTATGGACCGCTCTCCAAAGTCGATAGAAGGACTGTTGACGCGTTCACGGAAGGCGCTGCAGACACATCTGGCAGGACTGCGTGAGGGATAGCTATGCGTGTTGCGACTAATTCAGTGGGGTGTGAATAGGGGATCTATGGCTGTTCAGGACAGCAACGACAAGATTGCTGAGCTCCTCAAACAAGCGTATCCGCCGGCTGCGGCTTCACCTGAGTTCAAGGCGAAGCTACGCCAGGGCCTGACCGAGCAGACTGGTGCTCTGGGAACCGAGGGGCCCAAGCCGCTGTGGCAGCAACCATTTGTATGGGCGACGGCCGGCGCCGCAGCAGCCATAGCCACAGCGCTAATCGTCTACTTCGTCATATTCCAGTCAGCACATCTTTCTGTCACCACAAGTGATGCCACAGCCATCCGGACTACTGTGGCCACCCTCAACGGCAACCTAGACAGCCTAGGGACGGCTGATGCCGCAGATGTGTCCTTCGAATGGGGTGACAGTACTGACTACGGTAACGAGACCACGCCGGAGTTGCATGCGGCGGCCGGTAGCGTCCAAGCTGATCTGAGTGGCCTTGCCCCGAACACTACGTATCACTTCAGGATCAAGGCAGTCGGTGGTGAGAGCACCGTGTATGGGCTAGACATGCAGTTTACTACTGGCCCAGCGCCGCCGGTGGCAACAACGAGTGATGCTGCCAAGATCAGGACTACTTCAGCCACTTTGAGCGGCAGCCTCGATGCCCTGGGCTCAGCCGCCAGTGTCAGTGTATC
>Ga0105103_10002228_pt1 | contig 10154 bp, 9 predicted proteins | sample PPLLaktember2015_2_FD_79107 | JGI IMG/M metagenome (GOLD analysis project Ga0105103, IMG submission 79107) | Freshwater sediment microbial communities from Prairie Pothole Lake near Jamestown, North Dakota, USA - PPLs Lake P7 Core (6) Depth... | ecosystem: Environmental > Aquatic > Freshwater >...
ATTGTAAAAGGGGATGCAGTATCAGCCCTTGATGTGCAGAGCCACCGCATACGAGCATCCCTCGCCGGTCAAATGGGGGTGAAGTCCGCACCCGAGGAATCCGACTGGGTCTAAGCAGCGAAGCCCGGCCCTCGTATCAGGCGGTGAGGGTTTCCTGTTTGCTCTTCCCTTCCCTCACATAGTTCGGTACGTCGCGGATGTCCCACACCAGCCCGACCTTCTCCATCATCTTCAGGCAGTAATAGGTCATGTCGACTTCCCACCAATAAAATCCCTGTCTCGTTGAGGCAGGGTAGTAGTGGTGGTTATTATGCCAGCCTTCGCCCATCGTAATGAGGGCGAGGATGAAATTGTTCCGGCTATCGTCGCCGGTTACATAGCGCTGCGAGCCATAGACGTGAGACAGCGAATTGATCGTGCAGGTGCCATGGATGAGCGCGACGGTCGAAATGAAGAATCCCCAGATCAGCATCTGCGGGCCGTTGGTGCCGAGTCCCGGCGCATAGGCCTCAAGCAATTTCCCGAGTCCGAACATGCCGAACCCCGCGACGGTCGGCATGAGGATGTCAAACCGGTCGAGGAAGCGAAGCTCCGGGTATTTCGCGAAGTCCTGGATATTTTTCAGGCGTGGCGCAAAGTGCGTTTGCGAGGTAAACCACCCCATATGCGACCAGAGAAATCCTCCGTGACGCGGAGAATGGACATCGTCGGGCGTATCCGATGCGATATGGTGATGCCGGTGGTGGCCGGCCCACCAGAGAGGGCCGCGTTGGGCGCAGGATCCTCCCAGCAAGGCGAAGGCAAACTGCACGGCGCGAGACGTCTTAAATGTCCGGTGCGAAAAATAGCGGTGGTACCAGCCGGTGATGGCGAACATGCGGAGAAAGTAAAAGGCCACGGCGACTGCCACGGCCGTCCAGCTCCATCCGACCCAGATAACACCGAAGCACATCAGGTGAACGGCGATCAACGGAAAACAGCGGACCCAGTCCATCTTCGGCACGCCATCCGATTTCATGTATTCCAAACCGGCCCAGGAATCGAACCAACGAAGGACGGTCAGCCACAGATCCTGGCCTCGGGTCGGTTGTAAGGTGCTCACGTCGGACATTCGCTACCTCCAGGTCAGGGATACGTCGGCATGGCTAACACGATGCATGCAACGAAATCCCAGTTATGCTCAAACATGATCAGGGCACTTGGAGAAATCTGAAAAGGCAGGCCGCCGATGCTGGATGTCTTATTCACGCTAACAGGAGGCCAGCTTGGTATCGCTGATCATTATACATGGACTATTGAAAAATGAAACAGTCAGGTTCTCTGCCCGCTTTTTATTCTACGTGAATGATGAAAGGTGTCTATAGTTTTCCCTCTGGCGATCCTTCCGTGTTCGTTGAATTTGACACTTCTGGCCCTGCGTCTCTAGAATGCGCGACTCATGAACGATCGTTTCCTCAAAGCCTGCCGGCGTGAGCCGGTCGATTGTACGCCGGTCTGGTTTATGCGCCAGGCTGGTCGATACATGTCTGAATACCGCGCACTGCGGGCGAAGCATTCCATGCTCGATTTGTGCAAGACGCCTGAACTGGCGGCGCAAGTCACGATGCAGCCGATCGACCGCTTTCCGCTTGACGCCGCCATCATTTTTGCAGACATTCTCCTGCCGCTGGAGCCGATGGGGCTGAATCTGGAGTTTGCCGAGGGCGAAGGTCCGGTGATTCACAATCCGGTCCGTGACCGTGCTGCGGTGGATCGATTAAAAGTGGTGGATGGCAGTGAGCTTGATTATGTGGCCGAAGCCATCAGGCAGGCGCGCCGCGCGCTGAACGGGCGCGTGCCGCTTATCGGGTTTGCCGGCGCCCCGTTTACGCTCGCGAGTTATGCGATTGAAGGCGGCGGGTCACGAAATTATCTCCACACCAAGCAGATGATGTACAGCGATCCGGCAAGCTGGCATAAGCTCATGGATAAGTTTGCGCGGGTTATCACCGGGTATCTGCGACGGCAGATCCAAGCGGGGGCGCAGGCGGTGCAGTTGTTCGACAGCTGGGTCGGTTGTCTATCGGCGGGGGATTACGCCGAGTATGTGAAACCCCATGTCCAATTGATTTTCGACGGGCTCAAGCACGAGGGGGTTCCCCTCATCCACTTCGGCACCGGCACGACGGCAATTCTTCGACAGATGCGGGAGGCCGGCGGCGATGTGATCGGCATCGATTGGCGCATCCATCTTGATGAAGCCTGGGCCATGGTCGGACACGATCGTGCCGTGCAGGGGAACCTGGATCCTTTGGTCCTGTTTGCCCCGCTGCATGAAATTGAGCGGCGCGTCGAAGATATCTTACGGCGGGCCGGCAATCGGCCGGGCCACATTTTCAATCTCGGTCATGGCATTCTTCCGACCACTCCGGTCGATCATGTGGCGGCGACGATCGACATGATCCACAAACTCAGCCAACGCTAATCCAGAGTCATCTCATGGCAGATGCACAAGGTCCGGTCGCTGTTCTCCTGATGGCGATGGGGGGACCCGACTCTCTCGACAACGTTGAGCCCTTCTTGCTGGATGTCCGCGGCGGGCGTCCGACCCCTCCCGAGCTCGTCGAAGAAATTCGCGAACGTTATCGCGCCACCGGTGGGAAGTCGCCCGCGGTCGGCATTACGCAAGAGGTCGCGAAGAAGCTCGAGCGGCGGTTGAACGGGTCCGGCGGTCCGCGCTATCGGGTCTACGTCGGGTTGCGGCATTGGCATCCCTTTATCAAGGAAACGTATGCCGAATTGCTCGCCGAGGCCCCGGGGCAGGTGATCGGCCTCTGCATGGCACCGCAGCAATCCTCGCTGAGTACCGGGGCCTATCAGAAGAAAGTAGAAGAAGCGCGATCCGCCCTCCGGAGCACCTGTGCGGTCAGCTATGTGGGAAGCTGGAACCGGCACCCGCAACTGATTGCGGCGATCGTTGAGAATATCCGGCAGGGATTGCTGAAATTTCCCGCCGACCTCCGTAGCCAGGTCCCGATTTTGTTTACGGCGCACAGCCTGCCGGAGCGGATTGTGGCCATGAAAGATCCCTATCCCGATGAAGTGAAGGGTACGGTCGATGCCGTCACGGCCTGCTTAGGGCATCAGCCGACGCGGTTTGCCTACCAGAGTCAGGGCCGATCGAGTGAACCATGGCTGGGCCCGACCGTGGAGTCTGCGCTGGAGGTCCTGCATCGCGAAGGCCATCGGCACGTGCTCGTGGCTCCGATCGGCTTCATTTGCGATCATGTGGAAACGCTGTTTGATATCGACATTGAATTGAAGCAATTGGCAATGAACATGGGAATGCAATTGGAGCGGATGCCATGCTCAATGCCGCTCCGGCACTGATTGAGACCCTGGTGTCGGTGATCGATGCACACCAATTGTCGCGGGCACAGTAATCCGTGACAAGTCCTCGCACAGTGGTCATCGTCGGCGGCGGCATCTCGGGGCTGGCCACGGCGTTTTCACTTCAAGAGCAGGCGGTAGCGGCCGGGCATTCCGTTCGCTGTGTTGTGCTGGAGTCCGGGCAATCCTGGGGCGGGAAGATCGTCACTCATCGGATCGGTGAGTTGACCACCGAGGCCGGGCCGGACTCATTCCTCTCGCAAAAGCAGGCCGGGCTTGAGTTGTGCCGGAAGCTGGGTCTGACCGATCAACTGATCAATACCAATGAAACTGCCAAGCGCGCGTTTGTCCTCTCGCGAGGGCGGTTGCACGAATTGCCAGAAGGGCTCATCACCTTTGTGCCGAAGCAGTTGGGGCCGTTTCTCCGGAGCGGTCTCCTGAGCTGGACCGGACTGGCGCGCATGGGATTAGATGTGGTGGTGCCCCGCGGCCCCGCACAAGGGGATGAATCGCTCGCATCATTTTTCCGGCGACGATTCGGATCGCAAGCCTTCGAGCGAGTGTTAGAGCCGCTCATGGCCGGAATCTATGCCGGCGATGCGGACCAGATGAGTGTGAAAGCCACGTTTCCCAGATTTTTTGAACTGGAGCAGGAGTACGGGAGCATTATTCGAGGCATGATGGCCGCCAAGAAGAAGCAGCCGCCGGTTCCGGCAGGCGGGACCAGGCGTACCATGTTCGTCAGTTTGCGGAACGGGCTGGGCGATCTGGTGACGGCATTGACGGCTCATCTCACACAGCAGGGTGTGGAATTGCGCACGGGCTGCCAGGTCGAGGCGTTGCGCGTGCGATCCCATCAGCTGGGGCGTTGGATGTACGACCTCATTCTCAATGACGGGTCGGCGCTCTCGGCGGAGAGTCTCGTGCTGGCGACGCCTGCGTATGTCTCCGCGGAACTGCTTCGCCCATTGACGCCGATTGCCGGCGGGCTCTTGGAGATGATTCCCTACGCGTCGACGGCGACCGTCGCGATGGCCTTTCCGGCTCGCGCCGTTGCAGGGGCTGTTGAGGGGTTTGGCTTTATCGTCCCGCGCGCGGAGGCCAGGGATCTGATTGCGGCGACCTGGACGTCGCTGAAATGGCCTCATCGGGCGCCGGCGGATCAGGTGTTGAGTCGCTGCTACGTCGGCGGTGTGGGGCGGGAAGCCATCCTTCAGCTGAGTGACGATCAGATGGTTGCCAAGATCCGCGCGGACCTGGCCGCCCTGTGTGGAATCAAGGCCGAGCCGGACTATGTCGAAGTGAATCGCTGGTGGAAGGCCATGCCGCAATACACGCTGGGGCACCTTGATCGACTGACCCAGCTGGATGCAGCATTAAGCCGGTACGGCGGCTTAGTGCTTACGGGCGCAGGGTATCGCGGCGTGGGGATTCCCGATTGTATCCGCGATGGCGCAGTCGCAGCAGGGAAAGTGATAGGGTATCTCTTCAAGTCTCGTAACGCGGCTTCGTCTGGCCGGGGCTGAGAGTACAGGCATCATACGGGCTGCGGATGGTTCACGTGGTTTCAATAGGACGAGGTGTATGGATAACAAGCTGACGATTTTCGATGTGAGCGGGCCGTTCCGTGAGCCGCGCGAACCGATCTTTTCATATGACTATTCCGTTCAACGGCAGGCCTGGGCGACGCCGGTCGGGATTCGCGTCAAAGTCTCGATTCCCGAAGAGCTGGATGTGTTGCGCGAGCGGTTGCTGGGGCCGGTTGCCGGATCTCCCGGGCAGCAGATGGTGATCGGCAAAGTCCTTTCGCGGACGATCGCGGATTGGAAAGTGCAAATTGCCGAGGCGGAGGGGATGCTGCTCGAGCGGCGCGATGTGATGCTTGCTCCATTCGTGGGCCCGCTGGTCCATTTGTTTCAAAAACTGGAAGTATTGTTTGAGCAGGAAAAGGCGACTTTGCGGGAAGAGGTCAGAAAACGGGTCGGGTTGTAGCGGATCGTCCCTCCTTCAAAAGCGATTGTTCACGAACTTCCGGTCGGGGCGCATTCACACACAGATTCTGCGGATAGTCTTGTGGATAGCTCTATCCAGCCGCCAGGATCTGCTTGTTTGGTAGGCGGATGAACTCCTTGCCCATGATTTAGGCATTGGGGGGTATGCTTCATCACCCCCTAGATCCTGTGGGGACAACAAGAGACTAAACGGCTCTTGACAAGTGTACGGGGCCTGCGGACTGACACGGTTCCGAAGCGGTGAAATCCCTAGGATTTCATTAGAAAATGGATCGATAGCGCCTGGAATGGACGCCGGATTCGTCGGTATAGCCCAACGATCCTTTGTCCGGTGCGCCGGTATCGTTCAGGTCGATCCGGTAGTGGCCCCGCACTGCCTCCATCGTCACTTCAAAAGGAATAGCCCGCGGCAGGAGTGTGCCGGGAGCATGGGCACCAAGTGCCAGAGTCTTGAGCGCTTCCACTTCAGCATAGTGCTTATCCGAAAACACATAAATGTCGGCGACGGCATGATCGCCGAGCTTGTGTCCCGGTGTCGTGGCGGGGATATGGTCGCTCAGGGTGCCGGTCAGCCGTTCGCTCTTCAGCTGTTTTAAGAGGCCGGCCACTTGGCTGTCAGTGGCTTCCGGCGGGACTACAATCGCGACCACGTTCATGTCTGTGATGCTGGTTTGGACTTTGTAAATGACCGGCGCGGCTTCCGGATCTTCCACAACGGGTCCTGCGGGGCCCTCCGTACCGGCTGCTTGTTTGTTGCGTGAGCTGGGCACGATCAGCGCGACAAACAACCAGAGGCCCAACAAGATGGCAAAGACCACTACGAGGGGGTGGGCTCCGGCACGCTTGCCTTCTTGGTAGGGATTCTGCTCGTCGCTCATGAGGGGATATCCTTTGTCGGGATCATGGAGTCCGGTTGCACGGCGGCTTCACGAAGCCGGCGCTTGGCGTTTTCCCAGAGCCTGTCCAACTCACTTGCCGTCATCCCGGACAACGGGCGTTGTTGTTCGGCCGCCTGGGATTCCACCAGGACAAACCGATCCACAAATCGGTTGGTGGAGAGCCGCAGGGCATCTTCGGGATTGACCTTGAGAAACCGGGCTAGGTTGACGAGTGAAAAGAGCAGGTCGCCGAGTTCCCCCGCGACCTCGTCACGGCCTGATGCGGAGGAGGATGGTGCGGCTTCTGCCGCGAGGGCTTCTTGCAGTTCGCCGATTTCCTCTGCAATTTTCTTGAACACATCGGCCAGGCCGGTGGCATCGTGCGACCAGTCGAATCCGACACGTGACGCACGTGCCTGGACTTGATAGGCCCGGAGCAAGGCGGGGAGCGCTTTGGGAACTCCGTCCAGCGCCGACTGGGCACCGCCGGCGGCCTGCCGTTCGGCCCGCTTGATCTCTTCCCACTGGCTCAGGACTTGTTCACCATTGGCCGGTTTCGTCGCGGCGTCCGGGTCACCGAAGACATGCGGATGCCGCCGCACAAGTTTCGCGGCTAAATGGTCGACGACATCGTCGATGGTGAAGGTTCCGGATTCGGAGGCAATCTGGCTGTGGAAGATGACTTGGAGCAGGACGTCCCCGAGCTCTTCCTTGAGTTTGGCGGTGTCCCGGTGATCGATGGTCTCCAGGACTTCATAGGCTTCTTCGAGCAGATAGGGCTTCAGCGATTCGTGCGTTTGCTTCCGGTCCCATGGACATCCGTCAGGAGCCCGGAGGGTCGCCATGAGATCGATCAATTTTGAAAAGCGCTCAGGCATACATTCCTCTGTCGAGGGCTCACTCTATACCGATAGGAACGCCGGCTTCAACGGTTGTCCGTTGCTTGCGAGCTCTGGGGGCCTATGGTAGGGTACCGCGCACGAACTCAGAGTCGTTGGTGAGGGAGTTATGGCGGAACAAGAAGAAGGATTCGTTATCCGGGATCGGCGGGGTGGAAGTAGCGAAACCGCCGCAAAAGCCTCCGGCCCAGGTGAATCTTCCAAGCCGGTGGTGGAATCGGATGCGGCGCATCAAGCTCCTGCGTTTCCTGTCACCTTCTCCTCCTTCGTCATTTCCTTGGGCTCTTCTTCGCTGATGCTCATGGGGGAAAAACTTGACCCTCAGCAACAGGCCGTTCCCGTCAATCTTCCGCAAGCCAAAGAAATTATCGATTTGCTCTCCGTGCTTGAAGAGAAGACCAAAGGGAATCTCACCTCGGAAGAGCAGACAGTCTTGCGGGACATGCTCTACGCGCTCCGCATGAAGTACGTTTCCCTCTCGTCCGGCAAATAGACCCGACGGGGGCGCGCTCACCGGTTTTCCGCGGACCCGCTTATTTCAGAACTTTTGAGACGGCCGGCCAATTCCGTTATAGTGGGTGCAGTGCTTCGTGCAACGAGGCGAGGAGCTTAGTCCACCCTATGCCGGATTCGGAACAGCCATCACGTTCATTGTCCTTTGCGGGGCCCGACCGGGCGGAAGGTCCTGCATCCGGCGCGGGGTCGTTCGGTTCTGCCGCCTCCGGCAAGTCTCCTCGTTCCAACGAGCCCGAGCGCAAGGCGCCGCAGCTCCGTCCGGTCTGGTTCGTCCTGATCCTCCTCATTCCCAGTCTGGCGTTGACCTTCTACTATTCGCAGGTGGTGGTGCCCGGCAGGAACGAGGCCGATTCGTTTCTGCCGACGACCAGTTACGCCTTTGTCCTGCTGCTCTTGAATCTCGATTTGATCGGCTTTGTCGTGCTGACGCTGCTGCTGTCGCGCAATTTGATCAAAGCCTATTTCGAGCGGCGCCATCGGCTGGTCGGATCGGGGTTTCGGACCAAGCTGATCGCGGCCTTTATCGGCTTCTCGTTGATCCCGACGATTCTGTTGGCGATTGTGGCGAGCGGATTGGTCAATAAAGCGGTCGATGTCTGGTTCAGTGATCAGATCGATCGGGTGATGAAGGATTCGTATGAAGTGGCCCGCATGCAACATGCCGGGCACATCGCTCTGGCCGTCAATAGCGCGCGCGCCATCGGACAGGAATTGTTTCGTGAAGACATGTTGACGTCCGAGCAGCGCGATTTGCTGATCGCGGCCATGGCCCGCAAGCGGATGGAATACGGGGTGGCGGGGATCGAAGTGTTTTCATCAAAAATGGAGACGCTCACCAAAGCGCTTGATGCTGAAATTCCTGCCGGGGTGTTGGATCTTCCGGTCAGCCAGCTGGTGTTGCAGGTCATCAACGGCAAGCAGGAGTTTACTTCCGTGCAGGAGGCCCAGACCGGACGGCTCGTGCGGGCCGGTGTGCCGGTGGCGGCCGGGAACAATCGGGGTGAACTGGCCGGAGTCGTGGTCGTCGAGGCCTATGTGCCGGAATCGCTGCTGACCAAGATGGAAGGGATCGGGCGGCAATACGAAGAGTATAAGCAGATCAAGGCGATGAAGAATCCGATCAAGGCCGGAGCCTACCTTTTTGTGGCGGTCGTCACCGTCATGATTCTCTTCAGCGCCACCTGGTTCGGATTTTATGTTGCCCGCGGTATTACCGTGCCGATTCAGCGGCTGGCCGAAGCGACTGTGGCGGTGGCGCAAGGGGACTTGTCGGTGAAGATCGATGCCAAGGCGACCGACGAAATCGGAACATTGATCGAGTCGTTCAACCGGATGACGGGGGACTTGCAAGGCAGCAAGTTCAAGCTGGAAGATGCCAACCGTTCGTTGCGGCAAACGAACGTCGAGCTGGATCGTCGCCGGGCGTACATCGAAACCGTCGTGGAGACGATCGCGGCCGGATTGCTCTCCATTGATCGAAATGGGATCGTGACGACGTTCAATCCTTCCGGGGAGCGTATTCTCGGGCTGTCCGCCGACCGGATCCGGGATCGTCAGGCGAACGAGGTCTTTAAAGAGTTTGGGCTGGATGTTTTTCAGGCAGTCTACGACCGGATGCAGGCCGATGATCGGGATGACTGGTCGCTGGAAGGACAGGTGGATGTGCAGGGGAAACCGGTGAAGATCAGGCTGAGCGGGTCGCGCATGCGGGATGAGGCGAACAAAGACTTAGGGTACGTGTTGATTTTTGACGATCTGACGGAGTTGATCAAGGCGCAGAAGGTTGCGGCATGGCAGGAAGTGGCCCGCCGAGTGGCCCATGAGATCAAGAACCCGCTGACGCCGATCCAGCTTTCGGCCCAGCGTTTGCGCAAGAAATTTTTCGAGAAGTCCCCGGACTTTGACAAGATTTTCGATGAAGCGACCAACGTCATCGTGACGGAGGTGGGCAGCCTGAAACATATGGTGGATGAGTTTTCGAAGTTTGCCCGCTTGCCCGCCCCGCAGATGGTCCGGCAGTCGTTGAACGAGGTGATTCAGGAGGTGTTGACGCTCTATCGCGCGGCGCATAAGGACATCGAGTTCTGTGTCGAGTTGGATGAAGATCTTCCGGTGCTCAACTTCGATCGTGAACAGTTGAAGCGGGTCTGTGTGAACTTATTCGACAATGCCATCCAGGCGATGAATCACACGGGGCGGGTGTGGGTCAGTACGAAATACGACACCAAGCGCAAGCGGGCAGTGGTGAGTGTGGCCGACGAAGGCGTCGGGATTACGTCCGAAGATCAAGAGAAGTTGTTTGTGCCGTACTTTACGAGAAAGAAGACCGGGACGGGGCTGGGGCTGGCGATCGTGCGCCGGATCATTACCGATCATGATGGCCAGATTCAGGCCGCGAATAATCAGCCGAAGGGTGCGGTATTTACCTTCGATTTGCCGGTGTAGGTGCCGCGAGGAATGGGCGCTGAATTGGAACGGGA